>Ga0105251_10000365_pt1 | contig 44410 bp, 28 predicted proteins | sample KBSS64metaG_FD_80424 | JGI IMG/M metagenome (GOLD analysis project Ga0105251, IMG submission 80424) | Switchgrass rhizosphere microbial communities from Kellogg Biological Station, Michigan, USA - KBS S6-4 metaG | ecosystem: Host-associated > Plants > Roots > Rhizosphere > Soil | place...
CAGATCGTGGTCGAGCACCACCAGGTCTGCCCAAGCGCCGGGCTGCAGGCGGCCGCGGTCGTCAAGGCCCAGATAGTCGGCGGGGAAGCGTGAAACGCGGTTGGATGCGTCATCCAACGGCAGTCCGAGCGCAACCAGGTTGCGCAGCGCCTGGTCCATGGTCAGCGCGCTGCCGGCCAGCGAGCCGCTGGCCAGTCGCACGCAGCCCAGGCACTTGTGCACCCGCTGCACGCCCAGCGCGTACTCGCCGTCGGGCATGCCGGTGGCGGCGGTGGCGTCGGTCACGCAGTACAGGCGCGGAATCGCGCGCAGCGCGGTGCGGATCGCGCCGGGGTGCACATGCTGCAGGTCGGGTATCAGCTCGGCGTACTCGGCGTGCGCCAGTGCCGCGGTGGCAATGCCGGGGTGGTAGTGGTCGAAACCGGTCATGCCATTGAACAGGTGGGTGAAGCCCGCAGCACCGGCCGCCAGTGCGGCCACGCCATCGTCATAGCTGCCGGCGCTGTGGCCCAGCTGCACGCGGATGCCGAGCGCCGCCAGGGCCGGAATCAGCGCCAGGTGGCGGCCGATCTCCGGCGCCAGGGTGAGCACCCTGATCGGTGCGATGGCGTGCAGGCGCTGCACGTCGTCAAGCGTGGCCTCCACCACCAGCGGCGGCTGCGCGCCAAGTCGCTCGGCACTGATGAACGGACCTTCCAGGTGCACGCCCAGCACCCGCGCCGTGCCGGGCGCGCGCTGCGCGATCGCCGTGGACAGCCCCTGCAGTGCCTGCACGATGTCGGCCGCGTCGGCGGTCATGGTGGTGCCCAGCATCGCGGTAGTGCCGTGCCGCGCATGTGCGCGCGCCACGATGGAGGCGGTGTCGCCGCCCTGCATGATGTCCACCCCGGCCCCGCCATGCACGTGCAGGTCGATGAAGCCGGGAAGGATCAGCGGTACGTCGTCGTCGCCACGCGGGTCGGCGGCGTTCGGTTGGATCGAGACGATGCGCTGGTCGAAATGGATGTCGCCACGTACCCAACCGGACGGGGTCAGCACGCGGCCATGCAGGATGGCGGTTGGGTTCAAGGGGGCGACTCGGCGATGATCACTTCGATGCCCAGCTTCTGCAGACCGTCCAGGTAATCCGGGTCGATGCTGGCGTCGGTGATGATGGTGTGGACCTGGTCCAGTCGCGCGATGCGGTGCAGGCTGACGTGGCCGAACTTGGACGCGTCGGTGAGCACCACCACCCGGCGCGCGCGCTCTACCATGCGGTGGTTGAGGCGGGCTTCGGCCTCATGGTGGGTCGTGAGCCCGAACTGCAGGTCCAGCCCGTCCACCCCCAGGAACAGGGTGTCGAAGCTGTAGGTATTGAGGCTGGCCTCGGCCTGGCTGCCCTGCAGCGACAGCGACTGCTTGCGCAGCAGGCCCCCGGTGAGCAGCAGCTCCACGCCGGGCGCGTTGGCCAGTTCCCAGGCAATGTTCAGCCCGTTGGTCATCACCGTCACGTCGCGGTGCCCGCGCAGGTGCCGGGCCAGGGTCATGGTGGTGGAGCCGGAATCGATGATGATGTTGTCGCCGGCGCGCACCAGCCGTGCTGCATGCGCGCCGATGCTGTCCTTCAGCGGCAGGTTCAGGGTGTCCTTTTCGTGGATGTCCTGTTCCTGCGGCGGCGTGCGCACGAGGGTGGCGCCGCCGTGGGTCCGGGTGGCCAGGCCCTGCGACTCGATGTGGGTGAGGTCGGCACGGATGGTCACGGCCGAGACGCCGAAACGCTCGACGAGTTCGCTGACCTGCACGTTGCCGTGATCGACCAGCAATTGCAGGATCTGCTGGCGACGCTGCCGTGTGTTTCGCATGGGGGTGATTCCATTCGGACGGAAAGCCGAAGCTTACCGTTCCGAAACCTCCCCGGCAGAAAAACTTTCGTTAGCGGCACCGCTGCCGTTGCGAGCGCAAGCACGGGCGTACTCTGCCAGGCGCAGGGCCACCTTGTGCCGGATCAACGCGAGCGGTTCTGCCGCCAGTTCGCCGGCCTGCACCGCGCGCAGCTGTTCGGGCAGGAACTGGCTGAGCAGCATCAGCGGTGGCGCGTGTCGGGTCAGGTTGTCCAACAGCGTGGCCAGCGCGGCCTGTACCGGTGCTTCGCCCCAGTAATAGCGGCTGCGGTCGCTGAGCGAGTACGCCCGCAGCAGGCGCTGTTCGTGGGCGCTGCCGTGGTAATAGCTGGCCCAGTTGCCGGGCTTGTCCAGCATGCAGCGCTCCAGTACGTCGATCAGCTGCGAGCACTCGGCCGCGGGAAGCAGTTCGCGTTCGATCATCGCCAGTGCGAACACCGCTTCGCGGAACGCGTAGGTCGCGGCCGGGCCGACCTTCAGGATGGCGAAGTGGTCGCGCACCAGCGCGTGCAGGCCGGCTTCGGTCTGGTAATCGGTGGAATGTGCTTCGAATACGATGCGCGGCTGGGTTTCCACGAATCCGGACAATGCCCGTGCCGCGGCCGGGTCGTAGTGGTGCACGCTGCTGTGGTCGAAATCCACGCCGGGCTGCACCACCATGGCGATCACCCGGTCCCACGCCGGCTGCAGGTCAGGGCTCGAAAACGCGTCGCGGTGAATGGCCAGGGTGAGCGCGGCCGCCTCCGGCGTGGTGACCGCCAATCCAGCGTCCAGCGAGGCCTCGCCACCAGGCACCGGTACCTCGGTGCCGATCACGTAGACCGGCGGAGGCAGGCCGTGTTCGGCGGCGGTGCGCTCGGCGATGCGCGCCAGCTCGGCCGAGCGCGCTGCAACAGTCGCATCCGGCAGCGGGGTCGGGTCATCGGCGCAGGACATGCTGCAGTCCAGGTGGATCTTGTGGAATCCGGCGGCCACGTAGGCCGCAATCAGCGTGCGCGCGTTGGCCATCGCGACCTCGGCCGGCCCTTTCTGCCACGCATTCGGTCCCAGGTGGTCGCCGCCCAGGATCAGCCGGTCCGCCGGGAAGTCCTGGCTGCGCGCGAGCTGCAGCACGTAGTCGCGGTACTGCGGCGGCGTCATGCCGGTATAGCCGCCGAACTGGTCCACCTGGTTGGAGGTGGCTTCGATCAGCAGCAGCGTGTCGTAGTCGCGCGCGACCTGCATGGCCGCCAGCAGCACCTGCTCGTTGCTGCAGCACACGCTGTACAGGCCAACGGGTTGGCCCTGGCGATGGGCGGCGATCAACGATTGAACGGCAGACATGGCAGCACTCCCGGTGCAGCAGGACGAAAAGGGGATACGACTCAGCGCGCGCGATGGTGCTGGCGCGCCAGCAGCGCCGCGCCGCGTGCGCCGCCCGCGTCGCCGAACGCCGGCGGCAGGATCGGCGGCACGCGCACGCCGTTGAACAGATAGGGGGCAATCGCAGCGGGCAGGTCGCGGTACAGCTGTTCCAGCTTGGACAGGCCGCCGCCCAGCACGATCACGTGTGGGTCCAGCGCCAGGATCAGGCTGGCGAAGCTGTAGCCCAGCAGGTCGCGGTGGATCGCCAGGGCCTTGAGCGCGATGGCGTCGCCGGCATGCGCCTGTTCGACCACGGCGGTGGCATCGCGTGCCTGGCCGCCATGGCGTTCGTGGATCATCGCCAGGCCACTGCCGGACACATAGCGTTCCAGGCAGCCGCGCAGCCCGCAGCCGCAGTCGAGCAGCGGCAGGTCGTGGCGCAGCTGCAGGGTGGCCGGCAGGCTCCAGTGGCCCCATTCGCCGGCAATACCGTTGTTGCCGGCCACCAGCTGGCCGTGCAGGCAGTAGCCGCCGCCGGCGCCGGTGCCCAGGATCACGCCGAACATGCTGGGGTAGCCAGCTGCTGCGCCGTCATGCGCTTCGGAGAGCGCAAAGCACTGCAGGTCGTTGCCCAACGCCAGCGGACGCTGCAGGCGTGCCTCCAGGTCGTGCCCTACCGTGCGACCACTCAGCGCAGGCACGTTGGCGCTCAGCTGACGGCCCGTGTCGCGGTCACGCACGCCGGGCAGGCCGATGCCCACCGCCGCCGCCCGCGTGCCCAGCGTTGCGTCGGCTTCCTCCACCAGCTGGCCGATGGCCTCAACGAACGCCGGGTAGTCGTGGGTAGGCGTGGCCACGCGTTGGCGGTGGTGAACCGTCAGCGCAGCGTCACAGGCCACCAGTTCGATCTTGGTGCCACCGATATCGATGCCGTACCAGCTCTGCATGGGCGCGGGGTGCTCAGCCATGGTCGTGGATGGTCACACCCTGTACCACGCGGTTGACCGTGCCGTCGGGGAACGGATTGTCCGGGGGCAGGCCGAGCGCCGCCGAGCGCTGCAGCGCGAAGCATTGCGCCACCAGCAGCCACAGCGGCGCCAGCCATGCATCGGGCAGGGTGGGAACGTCCAGTACGAAGTCGCCTTCGGCGCTGTCTGCGGAGGACGGGCCTACCGAAACGATCCGCGCTGCGATACCGTCGCGCCGCAGTTCCTCCAGCAGGTCCTGTTCATAGCGGCGCGCCAGCGGCTGCGCGCTGCGCAGCACCACCACCAGCGTGGTGCCGTTGAGCGTGGATTTGGGGCCGTGGCGGAAGCCCAGCGGCGTATTGGCCAGCGCAAGCACGCGCCCGGCGGTGAGTTCCAGTACCTTCAGCGCCGCCTCGCGCGCGGTGGCTTCCAGTGGGCCGCTGCCCAGGTAGATCACCCGCGAGATGTCGCCCTGCGCCAGCGCCGCCACTCGCGCGTCCCACGCGTGCAGTGCCTGCGCAGCGCACTCGGCCAGGCTGCGCAGGCGCGCGGTCCGTTCAGCCCATAGCGCGGTGTCGAATACGCTCAGCGCGGCAAGAAGCATGCAGCTGAGGCTGCTGGTCATGGCGAAGGCACGGTCGCAGCTGGCCGGTGGCATCAGCAGCGACAGCGTGTCGCTGCGGCCCTGGCCGCGTTGCGCCAACGCACCGTCGGCGTTGCAGGTGATATCCAGGAAGCGGGTCTGGTCCACCTGGGCGCGCACCAGTTCCACGGCCGCCACGCTCTCCGGGCTGGAACCGCTGCGGCCGAACGACACCAGCAGGGTCGGTCGATCGCGCTGCAGGTACAGCGCCGGATGGGTAAGCAGGCTGGTGGTATGGATGGCCCGCACCTCGGCCGGCCATTGTGCGTTGATCTGGTCGGCCACCATTTCGGCGATGAAGCCCGAGCTGCCGGCGCCGGTAAAGATCACCCGGTGACCCGGCTGGCGCAATGCGTCGCCGAGGAAAGCGTCGATCCTGGTACTGGCGGAATCGATCACGTCCGCCACTGCCGACCACAGGGCCGGTTGCTGCGCGATCTCTTCAGCGGTGTGCGCGCCACCAAGGCGCTGCCAGGCGGGCAAGTCAGGGAGCAGGGTGACGTCCATTCGCAATTCCTGTTGGGCGACCGAACGATCTGCGTTTTCTTTCGAAATGTCAAATAACGAAAGATATAAATAAGATCGGCCCGTCACAGTTTTCAATCGCAATGTCGTGCCCGGCCTGATCGTCGCGCTCTATCTGACGGTGGAAACCCGTGAAACCACCCGCATTCAGCTGACAGAAAGCAAGTGCTGCTTTGCATCAACTTTCGTTTTGACAAAATTCCTAAGCTTTTTTCTTTGCAATTTATTGACATCTTTCGACAGCCTGCCCCATAGTCGGCCGCACTGGTTTCGGACACCCGCGATCTGCGGGCCTTGGGGGCGAAGTGGTTACCCGTTGTCGACGTACCGTGCTGTCCATCGCGTTGCTTTCGCCCGTGTTGCTGCTGGCTGTACCGGCGCTGGCGGCGCCGCTGGGCAACCTTTCCGCACTGCATGCGGAGCCCGCCGCCAACGCGACGGCCTGGACCCTCACCACCGACAACGGCATGACCGTCCGTGTCGACCTGCTTCGCCCCGATCTGGTACGCGTACAGGCCAGCCGCGGCGGCAAGCTGCTCCCGGCCGGGGACAAGGCCGCGCCCATCGTGCTGCCGCAGCCCGCGGCAGCCGTGCCGTTCACCCTGGAAGAAGACGCCGGCGAAGTGCGCATCCGCACCGACGCGCTGGTGCTGCACATCCAGCGGCAGCCACTGCGGCTGGCGCTGGACCGGCGCGAGGCGGGCAAGGACCTGCCGCTGTGGCGCGAACTGCAGCCGCTGGACCTGGACAGCACGCAGACCGTGCAGGTGCTCAGCAGCCAGGCCGACGAACAGTTCGTCGGCGGTGGCCAGCAGAATGGCCGCTTCGCGTTCAAGGGGCGCGAGCTGGAGGTGTCCTATTCCGGTGGCTGGGAAGAGGGCGACCGCCCCAACCCCGCGCCCATGCTGCTCAGCTCGCGTGGCTGGGGCATGCTGCGCAATACGTGGACCGACGGCAGCTACGACCTGCGCCAGGCCGACCAGGCCACGCTGCTGCACCGCGAAGATCGCTTCGATGCCTACTACTTCGTCGGTGCCGGCCTGCCCGCGCTGCTGGACCGCTACACCGCGCTGACCGGCCGCGCCGCGCTGCTGCCGCGCTGGGCGTTCTCCTACGGCGATGCCGACTGCTACAACGACGGCGACAACATCAAGAAGCCCGGCAGCGTGCCCGAAGGCTGGAGCGATGGCCCGACCGGAACCACCCCGGACGTGGTCGACAGTGTTGCCCGGCAGTACCGCGAGCACGACATGCCCGGCGGCTGGATCCTGCCCAACGATGGCTACGGCTGCGGTTACAAGAACCTGCCGGAAACGGTGAAGGGCCTGGCCGGTTACGGCTTCAGGACCGGGCTGTGGACCGAGAACGGCGTGAACAAGATCGCCTGGGAAGTGGGCACCGCGGGCAGCCGCGTGCAGAAGCTGGACGTGGCCTGGACCGGCAAGGGCTACCAGTTCGCGATGGATGCCAACCAGTCCGCCTTCAACGGCATCCTGCACAATTCCGATTCGCGCCCGTTCCTGTGGACGGTGATGGGCTGGGCCGGCATCCAGCGTTACGCGGTGGCGTGGACCGGCGACCAGAGCAGCAGCTGGGACTACATCCGCTGGCACATTCCCACCCTGGTCGGCTCCGGCTTGTCCGGCATGGCCTACGCCAGTGGCGACGTGGACGCGATCTTCGGCGGCAGCGCCGAAACCTTCACCCGCGACCTGCAGTGGAAGGCGTTCACCCCCGTGCTGATGGGCATGTCCGGCTGGTCGGGCAGCGCACGCAAGCATCCGTGGTGGTACGACGAGCCGTACCGCAGCATCAACCGCGACTACCTGAAGCTGAAGATGCGCATGACCCCGTACATGTACGGGCTCGCGCACGAAGCCGCGACGTCCGGTGCCCCGATCCTGCGCGCGCTGATGTGGGACTACCCGCAGGACCCCAACGCCTGGAGCGAAACCTACAAGTACCAGTTCCTGCTGGGGCGCGACCTGCTGGTGGCGCCGGTGTACCGCAGCCAGGCCGCGAGTCGTGGCTGGCGGCGCGACATCCACCTGCCGCAGGGCCGCTGGATCGACTACTGGGACGGCCGCGCGCTGCAGGTGGGCGCCGAGGGCCGCCAGCTCGACCGCCAGGTGGAACTGGCCACCCTCCCGGTATTCGTGCGCGCCGGTGCCATCGTGCCGATGTACCCGGAGATGCTGTACGACGGCGAGAAGCCGCTCGATGAAGTCACCTTCGACCTCTATCCGCAGGGCACTTCGCAGTACACCCTGTACGAAGACGACGGCACCACCCGCCGCTACGAGAAGGGCGAGTCCAGCCAGCAGCAGGTGCGCATGCAGGCGCCAGCCGAGGGCAGCGGTGCGGTCCGGGTGGAGATCGACGGCGTGCGTGGCCAGTACCAGGGCCAGCTGCCACAGCGCCGCTATGCGCTGCGCGTAATGAGCCGGCAGCGCCCGGCTGCGGTGACGCTGGGTGGCCGCGCCCTGCCGATGCTGGCCGATGCTGCGGCATGGAACAGCGCGGGCGAAGGGTGGTACTACGACGCGACCGAACGGCGCGGCACCGTGCATGTGCGCACTGCCGCGGTGGACATCCGCCAGCGGCTCGCCTTCCAGCTGGACATCGCGCAGGCGCCCGCTGCCGCGGATGATGCGTTCCCCGCGGCGCCGGTCCTGGGCCGCGCGTTGCCCGCCGACAGCCTGCTGGTGGTCAACCGTCCGGCCGAAGAACGCGGCTATGAACTGGAAAAGGCCTTCGACGACGATCCGTCCACCTGGTTCCGCACCGTGCGCAACCAGGCGGTGCGCACCGGCGCCCACGAGTGGGTGATCGGCTTCGGCGAGCGTCGCCTGATCGACGGCATCGCGCTGGCCCCGCGCAATGACCAGCACTGGAAGAGCGGGCAGGTGCGCGATTACGAGATCTACCTGGCCGACACCAACGGCGAGTGGGGCGAGCCGATCAAGCGTGGCCGCCTGGCACTGCAGCAGGGCGCGCAGCAGATCGACTTCCCCGCGCACGCCGGGCGCCTGCTGCGCTTCCGCGTGCTCAGCGTGCAGAACCCGGAGGGAGACGGCGCCGCCGGCAGCGATCCGATGGTCACTGCCGCGCAGGGCAGCGTGGCACGCGCGGTGGATGCGCTGCAGCCGCGCGATGTCGGACCGATCGCCCTGAGCAGCTTCCAGATCCTGGAACACCAGGTGCCCGAACGGCCGGCGCAGCAACGCTACCTCTCCGAATTGACCCTGCCGGCGGACGCCAGCGCGCAGGTCCGTGCCGACGTTGCCTTCCAGGGCGGCCAGCCGATGCGCATGAACGGCCTGCTGTTCCGGCGCGGCCTGGGCGTTGGTCCGGCCAGCCGGATCGACCTGCAGCTGCAGGGCCAGTGGCGCCTGCTTCGCGCGGACCTGGGTATCGATGACGCATGCCGCGCGGCCGGCGGCATGCAGTTCCAGGTGTGGGGCGATGGCCGCCTGCTGTACGACAGCGGGTTGGTGAAAGCGCCCGGCGTGGTCAAACCCGAACTCGACATCCGTGGCCTGCGTTCCCTGAGCCTGCGCACCCTGGGCGCCCAGGGCACGCTGCCGACACAGGTCTGTGGCAACTGGGCCAACGCCGCACTGATCGGACAGGAGGGCGATACCGCCAGCGTCGTGTCGCCGTAACCCAGTGCTTCATCGCTTCAACGAAATCCCCACCGTGACCCGACTACGGCCCACTGGCCGTGGTGCGGCGAACTGTTGCCCGAACAAACCCACCCCAGGCAGCCCCACGCTGCGGATCGCACAAGGAGCCAAAGATGTTGACCGAACGCCATCGCCATCGCCGCATCCCCGTTCACCCCTTATGCCTCGCATTGGGACTTGCCCTGGCCCTGACCGGTCCGGCGCTTGCCCAGGACCAGGACACCCCTGCGGACGCAAAGACCAAGGCCAACGCCACCGAACTGTCGCGCGTGCAGGTCACCGGCTCCAACATCCGCCGCAGCGACGTGGAAACCTCGTCGCCGGTACAGGTGATCAGCAAGCAGGACATCGAGAACATGGGTGCGCGCACGCTGCTGCAGGTGCTCGACAACCTGCCGGCCGCCCGGCCGGGCCAGCAGGATTCGCGCTCGCTGTTCACCGGCTCCGACGGTGCTTCGCAGGCCAACCTGCGTGGGCTGGGCGCGCAGGGCACGCTGGTCCTGCTCAACGGCCGCCGCCTGTCCTACTACGGCGCGCCGGCCGGCTTCCAGACCCAGTTCGTCAACATCGACGCCATCCCCGCCGCCGCGATCGAGCGCATGGAAGTGCTCACCGATGGTGCTTCGGCGGTCTACGGTACCGACGCGGTGGCCGGCGTGATCAACGTGATCACCAAACAGTCCTACCAGGGCGCAGAGGTGAACATCACCGCCGACCGTTCCTCGCGCATCGACTCCTACGGGGAGCAGCAGGGCAGCATCACCGCCGGCTTCGGCGACCTGGACGAAGACCGCTACAACGTCTACGCCTCGGTCAACCTGTACCGGCGCAATGCGATTCCGCTCAGCGACTTCTACGACAAGCGTCCCAGCCAGTACTACGTCAACAACCCGAACTACATCCCCGGCCTGCGCCTGGGCACCGGCAGCAAGCCGGGGGTGTTCAATCCGGGCAGCTTCTTCGCATTCGATCCGACCACCAACGCGCTGGTGCGCGAGGCCGCGCCGGGCTGCAACAACGTGCTTGTGGAAGCAGCAGGCACGCGCTGCATCTGGGAAACCTGGATGAACCGCGAAGTGGACGCCGGCGCGAAGACCGAGCGCGCCACCGCCTACATCAGCTCTCACTTCCTGATCGGCGACAGCACCGAAGCCTTCGCCGAAGTCACCTACACCGACATCGACCTGACCGCCAACGGCGGCACTCCCTCTGCCTTCAACTCCTCCACCGGCAATCCCTCCAGCTGGTACTCGCGCAACACAGGCAACACGGTCAATCAGTTCCTGACCCCGTACCTGGGCCCCAACAACGTCTACAACCTGGCCAGCCCGGAACTGAAGGCGTTGATGGGCGGCGTGGTCGGCCTGAACTACCTGATGCAGGACGTGGGCGACGGGCACTTCGGCCAGCGCAACACCGACCAGAGTTACCGCGTGCTGGCCGGCCTGCGCGGCAGCCTCGGCGAAGACTGGAACTGGGAAACCGCGTTCGCCACCGCCGGTTCGCACTCGGTCACCTACCAGACCGTCAACGTGAACCTCGAAGGGTTCGAGCGCGCCTTCGGGCCCTACACCATCGACCCCGGCACCGGACGGGTACTCATCTCCGACAATCCCGCCTACCAGTTCGGGGTGATCAATGAAGCCAACGCCAAGCTGATCCGCGAGGCGTACCCGACCTTCGACATCCAGTCCTGGACCCGCCTGCATACCCTCGACGGCAAGATCGAAGGCCCGCTGTTCAGCATGCCAGCCGGTGACGTGCGCGCTGCGTTCGGCTTCAACGCTACCCGCGAAACCTTCTACACGCCGGGCAACGAAGATGCGGCCAATGGCCTGATCACCCAGCAGGGCGGTTCGTGGTTCGATGGCAAGCGCAATACCTACGCGCTGTTTGCCGAAGCGGTGGCACCGCTGACCGACAAGCTGGAGCTAGATGCCGCGCTGCGCGTGGACAAGTACCCGAACTTCAGCGCCAATCTGGCCCCGAAGATCGGCCTGAAGTACCAGGTGCTGCCGCAGCTGCTGCTGCGCGGTACCTACTCCGAAGGCTTCCGCGCACCCAGCCTGGCCGAAGCCGGCACTGGCGGCATCTTCGCCCAGCTCGGTGGTTTCGAGGACGACATCCGCTGCGATGAAACCAACGCCATCGCCAACCTGCTGCGCCAGTCCAGGCGCCCCGGCGACGTCGAGCTGGGCAATTCGCTGCTCAACAGCGACTGCAGCCGCACCGTGGCGCGCATGACCCAGCCCAACCAGGACCTCAAGCCCGAGAAGGCGAAGATCTCCACGCTCGGCTTCGTGTACGAACCGGCCAACTGGATGTCGATCTCCGCGGACTACTGGTTCATCTATCGTCGCAACGAGATCGCGGCGCCGGACTTCAGCAAGGAGCAGGACATCCTGTCGATGACCCGCAACCCGATCAGCGACGCCGATCTGGCCGCCCAGGCCGCGCTGGCCCAGATGTGCGCGGACCCGGCCAGCGGCGTGAACTGCCCGGGCACGTTGCCGGGCTACAGCGTGGGCAACGTGGCTGCGGTCGTGGGCCAGTACAAGAACCAGGGCCGCACGCTGGTGGACGGCTTCGACATCGACGCGCGCAGCCGTTTCTCGCTGGGCGACTGGGGCTCGCTGAACATCGGCATGGCCGCCACGATCGCCCGCCGCAAGGAGGCCTACATCAATGATGAGGACCGCTGGTACTACGGCAACACCATCGGCTACTACGGCAATCCCCGCCTGCGCGCCACCTTGAACGCGGACTGGAACTACAAGCAGGTCACCACCAGCTTCTTCATCAATTACGTCGGCACCACCAAGTGGGCGTGGGACCGGGTCGATGCCGAAGACAACAACCCGGAGACCTGCACCGCGGGTTCGCTGCCGGTGAACCCCGCCCAGTGCGACGGGGTGCCGTCGTGGTGGACCGCCAACCTCAGCGTGGGCTGGCGCCCGGACGACCACTGGAGCCTGGGTTTCACCGTCAAGAACCTGTTCAACCGCCTGCCGTTCTACGACCCGAACAGCTTCCTGGGTGATTCCAGCGACTATGCCAGCATCTTCGGCCGCAGCTACAGTCTGCAGGTCGGCTACAAGTTCTGATTGTTCCATCGCGCCGACGCAGGTCGGCGCGATTCCAAAGGGAGTCACGTTTCATGAAGCGTAGGGAATTCATTGCCGCGAGCGCGGCCCTGGCCGCCACCAGCCTGTTGCCGCAGACGCCTGCATGGGCCCGGGGTCGCACGCTGCGGCTGGGCCTGATCGGCACCGGCATGCGGGGCCAGGTACTGCTCACGGAGCTGGTACGTCGCGATGACGTTGAAGTGGTCGCGCTCTGCGACATCGAACCGATCATGCTCAAGCGTGGCATGGACATGGTGGCCAAGGCCGGCAAGCCGGCGCCGAAGGCGTACGGGCAGGATGGCGACCGGAACGCGTGGAAGCGCCTGCTGGAGCAGCGCGGCCTGGATGGCGTGATCATCGCCACGCCGTGGGAATACCATGCCCCGATGGCGATTGCCGCGATGCAGGCCAAGGTGGCCGTGGGGTGTGAAGTGGTTGCGGGCATCACCCTGCAGGACCACTGGGACGTGCTCAAGACCCAGCTCTCCACCGGTACGCCGTACATGCTGCTGGAGAACGTGTGCTACCGGCGTGACGTGATGGCCGCATTGCAGATGGTGCGCAAGGGCGTGTTCGGCGAGCTGGTGCACCTGCAGGCCGGGTACCAGCACGACCTGCGTGGCGTGAAGTTCAACTCCGGCGATCCATCGCAGCCCTACGACAGCGGCGTGGAGTTCGGCCCGAACGCGTGGTCGGAAGCACGCTGGCGTACCCAGCATTCGGTGGACCGCAACGGCGAGCTGTACCCCAGCCATGGCATCGGCCCGTGCGCCATGTACACCGGCATCAACCGTGGCAACCGCTTCACCCACATCAACGCCTTCGCCAGCAAGGCGCGCGGGCTGCACGAATACACCGTGGCCAAGAGTGGCGGCACCACCCATCCCAGCACCCAGGTGAAGTTCAAGCTCGGCGACATCGTCACCACCACCCTGGCCTGCGAGAACGGCGAAACCATCCTGCTGCAGCACGACACCTCGCTGCCGCGCCCGTACTCCATGGGCTTCCGCGTGCAGGGCACCAAGGGCCTGTGGATGGACGTCAACCAGTCCATCCATATCGAGGGCCGCAGCCCGCCGCACAAGTGGGAGCCGTTCAAGACCTACCAGGACCAGTACGAACACCCGCTGTGGAAGCAGCACGCCGATACCGCTGCGAGCGCCGGCCACGGCGGCATGGACTGGTTCGTGATCCACGCGTTCGTCGAATCGCTCAAGGCCCGGGCACCGATGCCGATCGACATCTACGACGCCATCACCTGGAGCGCGATCACCCCGCTGTCGGAGCAGTCCATCGCCAACAGCTTCCAGACCCTGGAATTCCCCGATTTCACCGCCGGCCTGTGGAAGCAGCGCAAGCCGATCTTCGCGTTCGACGGGACGTACTGAGCGATCGGCGCGTGGCGCGTGGCGGCAACGCCACGCCCTGCGCGGCGGCGTCGTCGAATGCGGTCGAAACAGGGAAAGATGGCGCGCCCGGAGGGATTCGAACCCCCGACCAATGGCTTCGGAAGCCACTACTCTATCCGGCTGAGCTACGGGCGCGTTGTAGGACCGCCGCACCACCGGCGGGCCGGGGCGGGCATCGCAGCGCCATGAGGCGGTGCGGGACGGGCATTCTATCCGTAAACGCGGCGCAGGTCTGCCCCCCTGTGCCAATCGCGTCGCAGCGCACCCCGCCACGGGCCTTGGCGGTATCCTTTACGCATGGCTTACGAACGATTTGACGCCCCCATCGACGCACCGCCGTCGCGTTGGGGCCAGTACTGGAAACTGATGCGCGCCGATCGCCCGATCGGCACCCTGCTGCTGCTCTGGCCCACCTGGTGGGCGCTGTGGCTGGCGGCCGGCGGGCTGCCGCCGCTGTGGACCCTGTTCGTGTTCACCGCCGGGGTATGGCTGACGCGTTCGGCCGGCTGCGTGATCAACGACTACGCCGACCGCTGGCTGGACCCGCACGTCAAGCGCACCAAGGACCGGCCCCTGGCCAGTGGCCGGGTGTCCGGGCGCGAAGCGCTGGTCCTGTTCGCCGGGCTGATGCTGGTGGCGTTCGCGCTGGTGCTGACCCTGAACGCGCTGACCATCGGCATGAGTTTCATCGGCATCTTCCTCGCCGCCAGCTACCCCTACCTCAAGCGCTACACCCACCTGCCGCAGGTGTACCTGGGCATGGCCTTCGGCTGGGGGATCCCGATGGCGTTCGCCGCCATCCAGGGCGAAGTGCCGGCGATCGGCTGGCTGCTGTATGGCGCCAACATCCTGTGGTCGACCGCCTACGACACCTGGTACGCCATGGTCGACCGTGATGACGACCTCAAGATGGGGTCGCATTCGACCGCCATCCTGTTCGGCGACCTGGACCTGGTCATCCAGGGCATCCTGTACGCGCTGTTCCTGGGCACCATGGCCCTGGTGGGGCTGCGCAGCGGACTGGGCCTGTATTACTGGCTCGGCGTGGCGGTTGCGGCGGGGCTGATCGCGTACGAATTCTGGATCGCCCGCAAGCGCGAACGCGACCCCTGCTTCAAGGCGTTCCTGCACAACAACTGGGTCGGCGCGGCGCTGTTCGCCGGCATTGCCGCTGCGCTGGCGCTGGGTTAACGGTTACCCGGGCGACATCCGGGTGCTACCAATAGGTCACAGACAGCCCCTGTCCGGTATTGCACACTGCCCGCCACTGAACCTGGGAGGGTAGGGCATGGCCACTTCGGCATCGACGACAACGCAGGACGGCTGGATGGCGCGTGCCGCGCTGCGTTCGGCGGCATGGGCGGAAAAATGGTTCCCAGACGCCTACGTGTTCGCGGTGCTGGGCGTGGTGATCGTGGCGGTGGCCGCGATGGGCTTCGGGGCCACCCCGCAGGCGACCGCGCGGGCCTTCGGCGATGGCTTCTGGAGCCTGATTCCCTTCACCATGCAGATGGCCTTCGTGGTCATCGGCGGCTATGCCGTGGCCACCGCGCCGGTGGTGGCGCGCTTCATCGAGCTGCTGGCGCGGGTGCCGCGCACCGGCCGTGGGGCGGTGGTGTACGTGGGCCTGGTGAGCATGCTCGCCTCGCTGCTGAGCTGGGGCTTTTCGCTCGTGTTCGGCGGCCTGCTGGTGCGTGCACTGGCCCGTCGCGAAGAACTGCACATGGACTACCGCGCCGCCGGCGCCTCGGCCTACCTGGGCCTGGGTGCGGTCTGGGCGATGGGACTGAGCTCGTCGGCCGCGCAGCTGCAGGCGAACCCGGCCAGCATGCCGCCTGGCCTGGTGGAGATCACCGGCGTGCTGCCGTTTACCGAAACCATCTTCCTGTGGCAGTCCATCGCACTCACCACGGCGTTGATCCTGGTGTCTCTGCTGATCGCGTGGCTGACCGCGCCGGGCCCCGCCACGGCGCGGACCTCGCGCGATTTCGCCGGTGCCGCCCAGGCCGAACCGGAACCGCTGCAACCGCGCACCCGTGCCGGCGAATGGCTGGAATACAGCCCGCTGCTGACCGTGCTGCTGTCGCTGCTGGCCTTCGGCTGGTTGTTCAGCGAATTCGCCAGCAAGCCGGTGGTGACCGCCATCGCCAACCTCAATACCTACAACTTCCTGTTCATTTCACTCGGCCTGCTGCTGCACTGGCGTCCGCGCAGCTTCCTCAATGCCGTGGCCAAGGCCGTACCCAGCACCACCGGCGTGCTGATCCAGTTCCCGCTGTACGGCGGCATCGCCATGATCCTCACCCACGCCGTGGGCAGTGGCGGCGAAACCCTGGCACATCGCCTGTCCAGCGTGTTCGTCCACATTGCCACCACCGACACCTTCGCACTGGTCATGGGCATCTACTCGGCCGTGCTCGGCTTCTTCGTGCCCTCCGGGGGCGGCAAGTGGATCATCGAAGCGCCGTATGTGATGCAGGCCGCCAACGAACTGAAGGCGCATCTGGGCTGGGCGGTGCAGGTGTACAACGCCGCCGAAGCGCTGCCGAATCTGATCAACCCGTTCTGGATGCTGCCCCTGCTCGGCGTACTGGGATTGAAGGCGCGCGATATTGTCGGCTTCACCTTCATCCAGCTGCTGGTGCACATCCCACTGGTCCTCGGTCTGCTGTGGGTGCTGGGCATGACCCTGACCTACGTACCGCCGGTGATGCCGTAAGCGGGGCGTGCCGCCGGCACTATTCCGGCGGCCAGTGCTGCGCGCGGTGCAGGAGCGTATCCAGTACGGCCTGCAACGGCTGCTCCTCCAGATAGGGGCGCAGCAGCGGTTCCAGCCGCGCGCGCAGGTGCTCATGGAACAGGATGCGGGGTCCCTCGTGCGCCTCGGCCACCACCACGTCGATCAGCGCGCCCATCCAGATACGGGTGGCATGATCCCCCGCTGCACCCAGCACGCCCTCAAGCAGTGCCAACCCGCGGGATACCGGTTGCGCGCCGCTGCCGTGGAGCGAAACCTGGAGCGTGGCTTCCAACACCTGCAGCGCCTGCAGACGCGCCTGCACGCTGGGGCTCTGCAGCACCTGGCTCAGCGTGTGGCGGCCCTCTTCCATCCGTTGCGGCGTTTCTTCCGTGGCGCCCAACTGGTGGCGCAGACGCGTGTACGTCTGGTTCGCCTGCTGTGCGATGGTCGCTTCGGCCCGCTCGGTGGTAGCGAGAAGCCGGTAGTCGAACGGCTCTTCGCGTACTTCCGGCGCCCGTTCCCGCGCCCAGTGCCGTACCCGCAGGTCCTCGGGCAGGAAGCGGTCTTCTTCCAGCGCCGCCTGGCTCACTGCGTCGCGCAAGACCGAGTAGCGGTGCAGGATGCTGCGGTATCGCGCACTCACTGCGGCCTGTTCACCGGTAAACGCGGCTTCGGATGCCATCGCCACCTGCAGTCGCTGGCCGAACGCGGTTACCCGCTGGTGCAGCAGGTCGCGCCGACGCCGGTGGAGGTCGACGTCGCCGCCATGCGGGCCCAGCGCCCACTCCGGCGCAAGGTAGTCGCGACAGGCGTGGAAGTCCTCTTCGGCATCACGCGGCAACAGGCTCTGCAGTCGCCGATGGTCGGTCGGGAGCGCGTCGCGGTTGACCTCCACCGATGCAGGCAGCCATGCCCGGCCGGGGGCCTCGCTCATGCCGCTGGCGTGGAAATCCACCACCAGCGCCGCACGCTTGTCTGGATGTGGGGCATTGATCAGTCCGATCGCGCGCAGGCGCTCCGGGGCGGACAGCGGCCGGTCCACATAGAGCAGGCCGAGCCGTGCGTCCTGCGCGGCTGGCAGCCCCCCGTGCGCGATCGTCAGCTCCACCTGCGGTGAAACGGGTTCCCACGGCCTTTCCGTAGACAGGCCGTGGCCGTCGTAGCCGGACACCTGGGTCTGCAGGCGTCCATCAACGCTGAGCGCACGCTGGTAGCGCTCGGCCTGCTCGGGCGAATCAACCAGCAGCGTGCCGCGCAGCTTACGCTCGGCCACGCGGATCAGACCATGGAAGTGGTGACCGATCGCCGTGGCTACGCGGGCATGGCGCGGTTCGGTGCCATCACTGCCCGCAGACCCCTTTGACACACGTACCGGCTCCGGGAAGATCGGACCGCCATCGCGCCACGCGGGGACCACCACACCGTCAGCCACGGCATGTTCGGGGGGGTAGTGGTACAGCGGCGCCCCCACGTCCAGATCGGTTGTCGGCAGCTCGATGGGCTGCGCGCACACGGTCAGCCACGCAGATTGCGGCAGGCAACGGCGCAGGCGCCGCAGCAGCGACGGCGGCGACTCCCAGAAGTCAGCATCCACCAGCAGCAGGATGTCGCCCGCTGCGGGATCGTCCGGCGCCGGCAGCTCGGCCCTGCGTCCCCAGCCGCGCAGCACCCGCAGCGGAACTTCCTGCACGGCACCTGCGTGGCCGGCCAGGAACTCGGCAAGCAGGTCGGCCGGGCGCGGGCCCGGGCGTCGCTTCTGCAGCGGTGTGGTTGGCGATGAACGGGTGACCGGCATCAGAACCCGCAGCCCGCTGAAGGTCGGATCGTTGTCCAGCGCATGCAGCAGCCAGTACCGTGTGCGCTGCAGGCCGCTTCCGGCGGCCAGGCAGAGCTGGCCGCCACCACGGCGCCCCACCGCATCACGGCCGCGCAACGCCTGCAGGGCGTGCTGCACGGCAAAGAACTGCCCCGGCCGCGCGAGGTACCTTCGCCCGTGCAGGCCGGTACGCAGGAACCCGCGCAGCAGTTGCAGGCAACGCACCGGCTCAAGCGTGCCGCGCAGCAGTTCGGCGTGCACCGCCCATGGCGGGTCCAGCGCGACATCTGAGAACGGCAGGGGCCGATCGCGCAGCTGCATCTGGTCGCTTCGGGTCCAGCCGTGTTCGCGCCAGCGCACCCAGCCGTGTGCTGCAGTGCCTACACTCGCATAGCGGCCACCGCGGCGGTCCAGGCACAGCAGCAGCTGCGCGTGCAGCGCGGGCCGGTGGCCTGCAACATTGCCCATGCCGCGCCACAGATGGGCAATACCCGCAGCCGCGGTACCCCAGCGCTTCTCCCGGTCGCGCTCCACGCAGGCCAGCACCACCAGCGGAATGCCGTTGACGTAACCCACCAGTTCAGCGACCTCTGGATCCAGCGGATGCGGATACGGTGCCGCATCGGCGACGTCCCAATGATTGCGGTGCACGTGCTCCCAGTCGATCAACGGCACGTGCACCTCCACGCTGCCGCCCTCCGGCAACGCCTGCCGGACACGTACACCCTCCACCAGCAGGCGATGCACCGTGCCGCTGGAGGTCTCCCAATCCAGGCTGTGGCAGCAGGTGTCGACCGTGGCGATGATCTCACCGAAGCAGCTGGGCGACAGCGGCAGCTGCACGCCACCGGCCTCGAAGCGGAAGCGGCGCAACCAGGGCAGCAAGCGCTTCTCCAGCAGCGCACTCTCAGGCAACCCGCGCAGCGACGCCAGCGCATGCGGCTCCAGATGGTTCCAGCCCAGCCGGCGCAGCCAACCCAATGCGGAATGGCGCACCCCAAATCTGCCGTGGCCGGCGCTCATGCGGGCAGGCCCCGGGCAACGTAACGGGAACGCCCGGAGGCGGAGTCAAAACTCGAGCAGGTGATGTTCATGCCGCCAGTGTCTTCGAACATGCCGATCGCACACTGTGTGCATCATTCCGAATCATGCGTTGAAAAAGCGCGAGACGGAACGCGTTATCAATCCATTTTCGAAAAGGAATAGCGAACGCCAATCGATGGCACCAAACGCGTCGCTTCAAGCCAGTTTTGAGAATTCACGCTCCAGTGCATCGAGCTCGGCGTTCAGCTCGTCATGAATGGCCGCGAACCGCGCCGACAGTGCGGCGCGTCGCGCACGCAGCGTGGCCAGGTCGGTGGCAGGGCGATTGGGGCTGGGTTGCACATAGCGTGCAATGCTCAGGTTCCCGTTGTTCTCCACGACTTCGTCGCGATGAGCCAGATGCGCCACGCCTGGCACGCTGCGCCGGTCAGTACACATGCGCAGCAGCGTGGACGCGGCGTCGGTGCCCAGCCGTGAACCGCGCTTGCCGGCAGTGGCCAGGGGCCGCGCGTCGATGAACAGCACGGTGTCGTCCCTGCGTCCCTTGCGCATCACCACCAGCGCGGTGGCCACCGACGAACCGGCGAACAGGCGATCGGGCAGCCCGATCACGGTTTCCACCTGGTTCGAATCCAGCCATGCAAGGCGGATGCGGGCCTCTTCCCCGTCGCGGAACAGCACGCCGTGCGGCACCACGATGGCCATGCGGCCGCGCTGCGGATCCAGCGTGGCCAGCATGTGCTGGGCCAACGCGGCATGCGCCCACTGCTTCGGCGCGATGCCCTGCATGAAGCGCAGGTGCGGATCGGCGGCGGCATGGGTGGGCGCCCATGTCAGATGCAGCGGCGGGCAGGCCAACGCCACCTCGAAGCGCTGCAGACGGCCCTGCTCCAACAACGGGTCTTCCAGCGCATCGCGCGAGCGGAGGTGGGGGTTCTCGTTACCGTGCAGCAGCAGGCGCAGGCGTGCCAGCGCGCACAGCAGTGGATCGGCCTCCTGCCCGTACAGCGGATGCCGAACGGGCCTGCGGGCTACGCCGTTGCCATCGCCCTGCATCCAGCGGGACGCGGCCAGCAGCACGGTGCCTTGGCCACAATGGGGGTCGTATACGGCCTCACGTGCCTCCGGCTGGGTAAGTGCTGCCATCAGCCATGCCAGCGCGGCCGGCATCTGTCCCTGCCTGGAGCCAGCGCGAGCGGCCCCAGGACGCGCCAGCAGTGCTTCCACCGCATCGCCGATGCAGGGATTGCCGAACCCTTCCACCCGGCGGAACTCCAGCGCCGGCAGCGACAGGCGTTCCAGGAAACGAATCAGCACCTCGTCGCGCTCGCCTTCGTCCAACGGGAGTGCGTCACCCAGTTCCAGCGCCGGGAAGATGCCGCCAAGCCTGCGCGGGTTGGCCAGCGTGAACACGCGCAGCGCCGCCATGAGCCGATGTCCGTTGCCCGGCGCATGGCGCTGCCGGAGCAACGTGTCGAAACGCGCATGCGCGGGAACGCTGAAGGGAAGCGCCGGTTGCTGACTGGAAGGCATCCGCGTCGGCGTTGATGCTCTGGCCTGTTGCTCATCGCTGGCCAGCCTGAGCAGCAACAGCGACAGGGTCAGGTGGGTGTCCGCATCGGGGCGCCGGACCTCGCCCAGTGCGTCCCGCGCGTGGACGAGCGCGGCCAGCGTGGCAGGCGTGTTGGGTAGGCCGCTGGTCTTCACTGAGCCGTCCTCGCCAAGGCGGAACCGGCCCCGTTGCCGATTGGAATGCACATTGAAACCCTCCACGTTGGAACTCGATCAGTATATCGCCTTTTCCGATATCGCAAATTTGGATATAGCTTATAGGGCTGCCTCCTCCTCTCGCGCAGCCATGCAAAGAACGATCCACCGCATTGAACACCTAGTCCTTTCCCAGCTCTTGCGTGAACTCCGTCACGAAGTTGGCCTTAAGCAGGCCGAAGTGGCAGGAAGCCTGGGAGTAGTCCAGTCGTACATCAGTGATATAGAACGAGGCGCTCGCAGGCTTGACGTAATTGAGCTGAGAGATCTTCTTCGCATTTACGGAGAGACACTTCCTGACTTTGTGGAGGAAATGGAGGCGCGTCTCAAAGTGAGGCCGACTTCACAAACCAGAAAGCGGGCATGAGCTATCCCGCTGAGCATGTCCCCCCACCTGGGGGGATTGGTCACGCGAACCTCCCTGCGAGCAGGTGCTCGGAGTACCGGGCGACTTCTTCGTAACGCGCTGCCAGCAGCGCTTCGCAGTGACACCGTTCAAGCTGCGCCGCTCGGGCAATGGCGATGATGCTTTTCTGCTGTGGGAGCGCAGGCACGCGAATCCGCAGGTCCCCCACGGACGCCTTGCGAAGGCTCTGCTGGCGCGAACCCGCGGACTGCCGACGCAGATGGTCCTGCGCCATCTTCTGGTTCAATTGCCACGCAAGAAACGCAGGCATCACCCGAGCCGGATCGACCAAACGGATCACATACAGATGAGGGCTGCACACGGTGTTTTCGGGTGGATCGCGCAACAACGCAGCCATTGGGTGGCTGCCGCGTGCCGCCAGCAGCACGTCGCCATCCCTGACCCAGTCCGGTGCCTTGCGATGGCTCATTCGCGTACGTAGAAGGCCCTGCGCATCGTAGAAACCTGATGCGGTGATGTTCTTCAGTTGGATCACCCTTACGTTGCCATCCGCGTGGGCGGTGATCGCGCCCCGGAAGGGATGCCCCTGGCGGATGCTGGCGATATCGCCGAGTCTTGCGCTGCCGTGTGAACTGTTCATGCGGCAGACCATGCGCGGCCCCTTCAGGGGCGTCAATGTACATATCAGCACCATTCCGAATGATGTGAACGGCGGCACAGAGACTGCGACCCATTTGGGGGTTTGCGATTGAGCGCAATGCAGCAGCAGCTCTTCTGCCAAGGCGCTCCCTATCGAATATTTGAGACTGCGCAAAACCGGTCCGCGCGACCTGACCGATAGGAGCGCATTCACCCTCCTGACTGCGCCGGAAAGCGGACAGCGGCATGAGCGCCTAACGACCGGGAACAAGCGGTCGTGCGCACAGGCTCCGGCTTGACGTTTTCGTATGCAAACTGCCACATGGATTTAACCAGCGCCTGCCCAACATTGGCACGACCGCGGCATCCCGCACGCGGCTTCCGGAGATCCGAGATGGGCCAGCAGCGCAATCAGACTTCCCAGCAGAACCAGCGTGGCCGCGACCAGCAGCAGCAACAGCAGCAGGAACAGCAGCAACGCAACCAGAACCAGCAGCAGGGCTGGAAGGACGAAGAAGAGTGACGGCTGGCTGTAGCGCCGGACGATGAAGGCCCCGCCTCAGCGGGGCTTTCTTTTTGTCCAGCGCTGCCTCTATACGCTAGCCAATACCCGCGATTACAGCCGTTCACGTCACTTGAATGAATTTCGTCAATCGAACGTCCGATTTCGATAGAAAACTTGTTCTTGACCGATTTAGCTCGCATGCAGCTAATAGGGCCCGATTGAAATCTTCGGCCTGAGCGCCGCTTCGTTCTCAAGCGGGAAACAACATGTATCGACTCGATTTCTGCCGAGCACGGCAGCGCAGCAGTGTGCGCGTTCGATCTACCGCGATTGCCTGCGTTCTGGGTGCCACACTTGCCTCGGCGCCGTTGGCCGTAGTGGCCCAGGACGGACTCTTCGACTACCAGGAGTTCGAGAAACGCGTCAAAGGGGCCCAGTCGCTTTCAGCCATTTCGGCCGATGCGGTGTTCGGAGATCGCACCTCGAGCTTCGACGGCTCCACCCAGTTCGTCGTTGAGGATGTGTCCATTCCGGGAAACTTCGACTTACCGGTGAGCCTGACGCGTCAGCACAGCGTAGAGTCCACAAATCGCGCCGTAGACGGCAGCGAAGCCACAGGGCTGAACATCTTCGACGACTGGGAGGCGCAGGTACCCTACCTCTCCGGCGTGTGGACCACCGCATCCGGCTGGGTCACGGGGAATGGCGCCTCGCTCACCACTCAACGTTGCTCCACAAACGTGGCGCCGAACGTGATCGACGGCCACGCATACGCCGACCTGGCCTTCGGGATAGATGTGCGGTGGCATGGTGGCGCAGCGGAGGAACTGCTGATTCCGGATGATCCGGGCTACGCGTCTGCCCCCGGTCTGCCGTCCCCGAAATGGATGACGTCCTCCCGCGCCAGGTTCACCTGTCTTTCGGCTACAAGGAACGGCTATCCGGGCGAAGGATTCGTAGGTCATACCCCGGACGGCAAGAAGTACTACTTTCGACTGGGGGGTAGAGAAGCCCTACGCCATCCTCAAGTACAGCGACGGCGCCGCCAACCGCATCGTAGGAAGGAAGCGGGTGTACCTCCTCGCGTCGCGGGTGGAGGACCGCTACGGCAACTGGGTCAGTTACGGATACGACGGATATCGGCTTGTGAGCATCGACGCCAGTGACGGGCGTCGCATCTCGCTTACCTACGATGGTCAGGGACGTGTCACCACAGCCACCGCCAATGGGCGCGTGTGGCGTTACGGCTACGCGGCGGGAGACGGTAAGAGCAACGGCGGACTGGCGCGCGTGGACCTTCCGGATGGCTCCTTCTGGCGGTACATCCATTCCGGCCATCTCCGCTCGCGCGGCCCCTACCGGCACGCCGATGACGATGACCAGTGCGCCATCCGCGCCGGATCTGCACCACCGCCATACTCGATGACGGTCGTGTCGCCTTCCGGCGCGCAGGGCGTTTTTGATTTCGCGATGGAGCTGTTCATACGCTCGGACCCCTGCAATGGCCTTCAGCCGGCGTATTACGACACATGGGCGCTGAATACCCGGACGATCTCGGCCCCAGGACTGCCGAACATCGCGACCCATCGCAACTACAAGCTGCAGTTGCCAGGAAGCGATCGTGGAAAGTGGGTGTCGCAGAGCCGGGCGGATGGCACGCTGATCCTCGAACGCTACGGCACGGATCCAGCGACCGATGAGCGGAAGCTGCTTCAGCGACAGGTACTTGATGCGGCCGGGCAGGTCGTTCGCGATGAACAGCATACCTACCTGCACGGGGCGGCGGATGGCCCGTTCCCGTTCCGGGTAGGGCGGTCATTGGGGCTGATGTCCGGCCAGTTCCTGGCGGGAACGCTGAGTGCGACCAGAAACAGCCAGGTAATGCAGGACGGCGATACCTACGTGATCTCGCTGGACGGATTTGATCGATACAGCCGGGCGCACGCCTTCACCTACTCGGGTCCTTCCGGCGCACGCACCGAGACAAGGGAGTATCACGACAGTCCCAGCCCTTGGGTTCTGGATCAAGTATTGCGTGTCAGGGAGGCGAGTACCGGCACCGTAACCGCCGAGTACAGCTACGACGCGCGGGCCAAACCTGTAGCGTCCTACCGGGCAGGGCTGCTGCAGCAGACATTGGAGTACGCCGGCGACGGCAACGTCAGCGTGGTGCGGGACGCGAATGGCAATCCGACGCTCGTCAGTGGATGGCATCGCGGCGTTCCGCAGCGCGTAGTGAACGCAGACGGCACGTCCACGCAGATGCAGGTGGACGATAACGGATGGATCTCCGCAGTCACCGACGAGAGCGGTCGGACGACCTCGTATGGCTACGACGCGCTGGGGCGAGTCACCGAGATCCGGCCGCCCGCAGACGAAAACGACTGGCTGGCAACCACCCAGTCCTTCCGGCAGATGCAGCTGCCCGAGTTCGGGCTGGGGCCGGGACACTGGCGGGTAGACACCGCCCAAGGATCCCGGCGGGACGAAACCTACCTGGACGCACTCTGGCGGCCGGTAGTGACGCGTTCCTACGATGCCAACGACATCACCGCAACGGAGCGCTTCGCTCGAACGATGTTCGACAGCGAAGGACGCGAGGTCTTCCAATCCTATCCCTCGCGCACCAGCGAAGCATCCAGCGGAATCTGGAGCCAGCATGACGCCCTGGGCAGGACGACGAGCACCGGGGAAGACAGCGAGCACGGCGTTCTGGTGACGACCTACACCTACCTTCCGCGCGCAACGGTCATGCGTACGGACCCGGCAGGGCACAACACCATCACGCAGTTCCACGCCATCGACGCGCCGGACTATGAGAAGCCCTCGCACATCATCCGTCCGGACGGCAGCAGGATCAGGATCGCGCGCAACGCGCTTGGATTGACCACCGAAGTCGCACAGTCCGCCAACTGAATCGGACGGGAAGGAGACCTGTGAAAGCAGCATACAAGTTATCGGCCGCGCTGATCGTTGGCATGCTCCTCAGCATGCTCAGCTGGAGCGCCAGCGCAGAGGCATGGATACGACTCGCCGGGCCGGCCCAAACGCACTACGAGGCGCCCGCCAGCTACCAGTTCCATCTGGACAGCGGTGTGATTGGTACCGGACCGAAAGCAGAGTATCTGGAGAGCGTGCAGCTGTTCCGAAACGAGGTCGTTGTCTCGATGCTACCGGTCGGAACATTCACCGAGTACGGAATTTCGCCCGGAACCTATCACTACGTAATGCGGGCGGTTGCCGTTCGACATGTGAACGGCGATGAGTTCAGGCGAAACATCACATCGCCCACCGTCACGGTCACCGTGGCAGCACCGCCGGCGCCAGTCGACGGCGCAACGCCCGGCCCCAACCACCTGCCTCTGCGCGCGGACCGCGGCACTGCGTTCAGTGGACCCATCACGTTTCACAACACCGGCACCACGGTGTGGCGTGCTGCAGATGGCCACCGCCTGGGCCAGGCAGCGAACTTCAGCTCTGCCCGGTTCGGAATTGGCGACATTCCGGTCCCGCATGATGTGCCGCCGGGCGCGTCTGCAACATTCCACGTAGCAGGCGTGGCCCCCAACGAGAATGGGGAATACGCGCTGCAGTGGCAGATGAATCGCAACGGTGGTCACTTCGGGGCCACCGGCAGCGTCAACCTTTTCACCGTCACCGGCAAGCTCAACCGTGGCGTTCTCTACGAGCAGTCTGTACCGACAACGATGGAGGCGGGGCGCTCGTATCCGGTGACGCTGAAGTTCGTCAATACAGGCAATACGACCTGGTCTGCGTCAAAGGGCTATGCACTGGGGTCCTGGCAGCTTTCGGACAACCATCTTTGGGGCGTAGCGCGGGTTCCACCCCATCAGGACGTGCTTCCTCAGCTGCCCGGCATATTCTCGTTCAACGTAACGGCGCCGGCTGTTCCGGGCATTCACAGGTTCCAGTGGAGGATGCTGGAAGAGCACGTGGAGTGGTTCGGTGGCGAGAGCCCCGAGGTGCTGGTTACGGTGACCGGACCGCCCTCTCGGATCGTCGGGCATATCGATAGCGTGTCGCAGGCTGGACGCATCGACGGTTGGGCGTGCTCGACCGGTATTGCAGCACCGATAGACGTGCACGTTTACACCGGCGGACCACACGGCGGTGGTGGAACGCTACTTACCACGGGTGTCGCAGCCAATGCCAACGAGCCCAGCATCACCGAGGCCTGCCAGGCAGGAGGCGGCCACCGCTTCTCCATCCAGCTGACCGATGAGCAGCGGAGGGAGCGGGCCGGTCAATCCGTCCATATCCACGGAATATCGCCTGTTGGGCAACCTAATTCGGTCATCGCCAACTCCGGCGCGTTCCTGCTTCCTCCGGTCCCAACGGGGCAACTCTGGGCGAATCCCGCTTACTGCCAGATTGGGCTCGGCGAGGGGTCGTGCAGTGTGGAGCTCCGATGGTCGGCAACCAGTGAGCAGGCGGAGGTAAGAGCGCCGGGAGGCATGGCAATAGGTACCGGGCGCACCGGATCGGCTCGATTGACTTTGGCCGCAGGCAGCTTCGAGTATCAGCTGGCCGTGGGGGCCGACACGCTGGCGCGTGCGACGGTCTCCGCCCGGGGGCCACCCACCATTGGCGTGCCGACACATCCGGCGCCGACGGTGCAGCGAAGCTACGTGTATGACCAGTACATGCGGCTGTGCAAGGTCGTCGAGCCCGAGACCGGCAGCACGGTATTTGATTATGACGCTGCGGGAAACCTTGTCTGGACCGCACATGGCGTGCCTCTCCCGGATCGGGCATCGTGCGATCGCTCGGCGCCGGAGATAGCCGGGCGCCGCATTGTCAGAACGTTCGACGGCATGAACCGCCTGCGGACGGTCAGCCACCCGGATGGGCAGGGCGACCAGACCCTGCAGTACACGGCTGAAGGCCAGCTGGCATCCGCCACCGTCCACGACCAGGGGCGGGCGGCGGTCTCCATCGCACGCACCTACAACTCGCTCGGGTCCATCACCTCCGAGTCGATGAGCATCGGCGCGGGCGCCACCCGTACTGTGCGCTTCGACTACGACCGGATGGGGAACCACGTTCAGACCGTCTACCCGGACGGCTACGTCGTCCGGCAGATCCTCAATGGAATGGGTGAACCCATTGGACTGAGCAGTCCGCAGTCGGGTCTGCTGGCAAGCGGCGTCACCTACGCGCCTACGGGCGCGATCAGCTCGCTCACCTTCGGGAACGGGATCGTACGCAACGTTGGCTACAACGCCAGGCAGCGCATAAGCCATCTTCAGGATGGCGCGCTGGTCGCGCTGGGGTACGAGTACGACGTCTCGGGAAACCCGACCGTCATCACCGACGGCGTGAGAGGTTCGGCGGGACGGATCGCGCTGGGCTATGACCCGCTGTACCGACTGACCTCCGCTACTTCTGCGGCCTATGGTGCAAGTGGCCAGTACAGCTTTTCATACGACACGCTGGACAATCTGGTGTCGTTGCGCCTTCCTGGAAAGCGCGAGCAGACCTACCTCTACGATGGATTGAATCGCCTCGAACTACTGCGCGACGAAAGCAGCAGTTCGGTGATGGCCTTCGGCTATGACGCCGCCGGCAACATGACGCTCCGCAACGGTGAGCCCCATGTATTCGACATCGCCGGGCGGCTACGCGCCGCTGGATCCATAAGTGAGTTCCTCTACAACGGCACCGGTCACCGCGTTGCAGCAAGTGGAGAATCCAAATCCACGTGGCAGTACCTCGCCGGCGGAGAGCTGATCACGTCAAGCAAAGGCGATGAGTCGTCCAACTACATCTACCTTGGCAGCCGCCTCATTGCCATCCGGACAACGTCCCCGGCAGGCGAAAAGCTCACCTACCTCCACCACGATGCGCAAGGCAACCTGGCAGCCAGCTCCAATGCACAGGGGCAATTACTCTCGCAGCACGTATGGTCGCCCTACGGCGAGGTAGACGTCCCGCCCAGCGCCGAAATTCCAGGCTACTCCGGCCATCTGGGCGACGGGAGTTCCGGTCTCATCTACGTGGGGCAGCGGTACTACGACCCGCTGGTCGGCCGCTTCATCTCGCCGGACCCGTTCGCGTCAAGCACATCCTCGGCCAGCAACTTCAACCGTTACCGCTACGCAGCGAACAACCCGTTCCGGTACTCGGATCCCACCGGAGCCTGTGAACAGGTCACAGGCTCCCATGTGTGCGGCACAGCGTTTGCGGGTGACAGGCTCACTGCGACGCAGTACGCAGCCCCGTCGGGCCAGATCCCGGTCCACGATCCGAACGCACCCGCCGCTGCGCCCAAGGCCGATCCAACCGGCCTGGATGCGGTAATGGCCTACTTCGGTGAGCGGAACTTCTTCACGGGCCAAGGCAGCATCACTGACCTGAACTCGATGGTCGAAAGTATCGGCATACCGTTCATGGAGTCGCCGCCCGGGCGAGGCATTGGTGCAGGGGCGAAGCTGGCATCGTTAATGTTTCTCGGGCGCGCAGGCAAGTCTGCAAGCGGGTACGGTGACCTAACGAGGGCAAGCGAGTTCGGAATCGATACTTACACTGCACTACGGAAAAAAGTCGGCACAGGAAGCGGATTGCACTTTCATCACATCATCGAACAACGTTTTGCCGACACTCTAAACGTTAACCGACATAAGATGCTGTCGGTGGTTGTAACTCCTGCGGAGCACCAAAAGTTCACAAATGCGTGGAACCATGCGTTCAGACAAGGAAAGACATCATATGCAGACGTAGAGCCGCAGCAGGTGATGGATCGAGCTCGCGTAATCTATGCGAACTATCCCGCTATCCTATCGGCTCTTGGCCTCTAAGAGGAGCTTATCAGTGAGAGTAAAGTATCGTTATGTGTTCCCTTGGACTGAAGCTCGCGGTGCAGAACTCCGAACACTGGGTTTGCAAGTTGAGCCGCCTGGGCCACCTCCTGCAATTCCCGTGGGCGTGTGCTCCCTAGAGGAAGGGCATGCGGGCTGGAGTAATGCGAGCCAACTGATGAGAGCGTGGGGCGGGTCACCATCCGTGTCAACCGAATTTAGTCTCGAAGAGATTCTCACCGCAAAATACTGTGTGATGAGGGGGGCGCACTTTAACGGCTATCCGCAGCCCGAAGATAGTTATGCCGATAATACATACGTCGGCAAATGCCCAGAGTGCGGAACTTCAGAAGGTCAAAAGGCTCCGTTCAGAATAAGAAAATCCTTGAAGTGGGGAAGAAACGATTTTCTTCAGCTATTCTGGGTGGTCGACGAGTATTTTATGAAAGATGATGCATTTGAGTCATTCCTTGCTCCTTTAGGGGTGCGTGGAATGATGGTTGAAGCATCCAACGGCCAGCCGCTTTCGGGAGTTGTACAGTTGAAGGTGAGCGATCGCGTAGAGTTGGATATGGGTGATGCGCCCGGGAAAGTGTGTGCCGTTTGCTGCCGGACCCGCTACTCATCACATGTACGGGGATTCCGGCCTCGACCAAGAGGGCAACCTGACTTTCCGGTGTTCCGCAGCAGCCAGTTTTTCGGATCCGGCGGCAAGGCGTTCAATGAAATAGTGGTTCGTCAAGAGGTCGTTGCCGCGATCAAGGGCGCCGGCCTGCGTGGCGTCGAGTTTTTTCCCTGCGCGTGACGGAGTTGCCCTTCCAGAAGCGGCTCATTTAGGGCGCGCTAGAAAACGTCACTCTTCTGTTCAACTCACGCCGTATCCTCCAGGATCGCCGTGGCGTAAACGTGGCAATTTGTCGCCGGTGGAAAACATTGAAGTGAAAGTTGTATACCGATTTTCGATAGCCTGGAACAGATCGCGCGTTGTTCAATTGGAGCGGCTGGGTTTGACTGTTGAGCAGCGTGTTCCGGAGGCGGAGGGCGGCGGGTTGGCCATTTGCGTCGTGGAGGAGGGACATCCAAGCTGGGCTGAGACAAGCCAATTGATGAAGAGCTGGAAAGCATTTACGTACATTGACACTGAATTTTCGTCCGAGGAAATACTGGGTGCTGAGTACTGTCATCTTGTGGGAGAGCACAACAGCAGCTATCCGCAGCCCGAGGATGAGTTCAGGGACGTCACCTACGATACTAGTGACTATTGCTCCAACTGCGGCATAGGCTCGACGCAGCGCGCGCCATTTCGGGTGCGAAACCAGCTGAAATGGGGGAGGAACGACTTCCTGAGATTGTTCCTTGTTCCGGATGAGTTCTTCATGAAGGCTGAAAGATGGAAAGATCTTCTCGCTCCACAGGGTGTAGCTGCGAGAGAGGTCGCGGATGTCAGAGGAAAAGCCCTCGACAGTGTGGTCCAGCTAGATATCAATGAGCGCGTAGCATTGGACCTGGGCGATATAGAGGGCGAGGTGTGCCCAGCGTGCGGTCGCCAGCGTTACCTGCCGCACAGTAGGGGCTTCTTTCCGGCGCCCCTCAATCCGCCTGAAGTACCCATGTTCCGTAGTCAGCAATACTTCGGTGTCGGCCATAGCGGCTTCAATTGCATACTCGTCGATGCTTCCATGGCGGAGTTCATCGTCGCCAAGGGTTTGAAAGGAGTAAGGCTATGGCCCTGCGCCCCGGCATCAGTCGGTTCGGCGGCGTAGCGGTCAGCGGAATCCATTAACAGCAAAATCACTGAGTTTGCCTGTGGGCATTCACCTGTATCAGTACCCAAGCGCTACAGCAAAGCCAGCCCCATGGAGAAACGCTTCATGCGTAGAGGACTGTGACGTCACCGGCGCAGAACAGCAGCCAAGATGTATCGCCGCGATTCTCATGAAGGCGTTGTGACGAGAGCAGAGGGCATAGATGCTAACTACCTGGCGATTCTTCACGAAGTTGGCCTGTGCCAGGTCCAAGAAATGAAGATCAAGTATCGCTTCACGTTCAGTTGGGAAGCATCAAAAGGAGAACAGTTAAGAGCATTGGGTCTCACTGTTGAAGAGCCACAAGTTCCGGAAGAATTCTCTGGGATTGGGGTGAGTCATGCCGATGAGGGGGCCGCCGGCTGGGCAGAAGCATGCTCGTTGGTCAAGCTCTGGAGAGGAGGAATTGACGTCTCCACTGAGTTCACAAAAGAGGAAATTGTTGCAGCCGACTACTGCATCATTCGAGGAGCGCATTACAGCGGCTACCCGCAGCCCGAATCTGACGACGGATACCGGAAGATTACGTATGGTTCCGCGTGTTACTGCCCTGACTGCGGAGTAGGACTGGAGCAGGTCGCTCCATTCAGAATGCGAAAGTCTGTACGTTTTGGCAGGAACGCATTTCTTTACCTCTATTGGGTGCATGATCAGATATTCATGCCCCACGGCACTTGGGAAAAGCGCCTCGCTCCGTTGGGTGTGGGTGCATTGCCGGTCAATGACGTTAAAGGTCAGCCGATGGAAGGCGTGATACAGCTCAAAGTGGAGCAGCATTCGCTCCTACAGTTGGATGCTGAAGGCGAGGTCTGCGGTACATGCGGCCGCAAGAATTTCTTGGTTCATGATCGCGGCTATGCGCCTCATCCGGTTGATCCTCCTGCTTGCCCGATCTTCCGTAGTTCCCAGCACTTTGGCGCCGGCGCCCAGGCGTTCAACCGGATGGTCGTTCGTTCAGATGTCGCGGCCGAGATTGTTGCATCTGGCTTGAAGGGGGCACGCCTGATCCCCTGTTTCCCGCGCTCGGTGTGATCTAGGTGAGGGAAAAATCAATGGTGACGAGAGAGGTGTCTATGGCAAGCAATCAGTACAGTGAACCCATAATGTCAAGGTGACGTACTGCGAAGAGTAAATGGTCAGCCGCTCAGGCTTGCTACCGCGATCACGAACGCGACCACGCCCGCGCCGAGGATCCCATAGGTTGCCCAGAGGGGGCTGCCCTGGCCCAGCGCGTAAGCAACGTAGGCTTCCTTCAGCCGGCGACCGGACGCGAAGGAGACCGCGCCGATTGCGAGTAGAGGTAACACGGACGCCAAGCCGAACCCCAAGAGACACGGGCGCCAATCCGTGTTGGCGAACCTTCCCGTCATGTAGAGGGATAGACCGGAGCATAGGCCGACGAAGAACAGCGCGTTCGCCGTCCAGATTGCCGGCCGGTGCTTTTGAAGTAATTGCTGGCGGGACCTGCCGTTGTAAGTGGCAGGTAGATTCCGGGCCAAACGGGATGCCAGCCACGTCGCGATCAGACCGCCGACTACTCCGCTGATCACGGGACGGATCGAGTCGAATTCCATCGACAGCTGACTCCCTGGACGTGCCTGTAGACATCCATCTTTATCAATACCAGATGGGTAGAGCAAGGCCAGCGAGGGGGCGCAATGTATTTTTGGCGGCGAGGGGTGCCAATACGGACAAGGTGGATCGTCGCGCCACGCCTCAGGCATCGGCGTCCATTGAAGCTTCCATCAACTCATCCTCCACCGCAGAGAACCGCTCCAGGTCGAACGTATCCAGCCGCATCGCCTGCGCCGCCGTCGAGAATGCCAGTGTCGCCAGCACGCGCTCGGGATGCTGCGCCCACGGCGGAACGTAACGGGGCGGTGCGATCAGCCCGGAGGCGCGGTAGGGGGCGAGCGTGACCAGATCGCCCAGGTCCACCCGCCCGCAGAACAGCAGCCGCAAGGTATCGCCGCGATTCTCATGCAGGGCGCGCTTGATGAAGGCGGTGACCAGCAGCAGCCCTTCCAAGTAGGCGCCATCCTTGGTGAAGCACACCCGGCCGCGCACATCGCCGCCACGGAAGATGCGCGCCGCGCTGCGGTAGCTGTCCACCTCGGACTGCCCGGCGGCAAGGAACGCCTTGAACACGTCGATGAAGTCCGCGCCCTCCAGCGCCTCCTGCAGGCGCACCACGCGCAGCGCCAGGCGGCGCAGGCGGTTGATGTCCATGGAGCCGGTAATGATCTCGGAGAACGTGGCCAGCCCCTCCTGGGTGCGGGTGGTGCGGGGCGCGCCGGTGCCCAGGCAGCGCAGCCAGGGTTGGTGCTTGCCGTTGAGCAGCGTGCCGGCGTGGATGAAGGCTTCGTGCTCCACCAGCTGGTCCAGGTCCAGCTGCGAAAACAGCGCGTCTGCCCGCAGCCGGATGACCTTGCTGCCGGCGGCGGCCTTGGAAGCCAGCTCGGTATCCAGCACCACCTTCACCGGGTCGTCGGTGAAGAAGGGTTCGATGCGGGCGCGCAGCATGACGGAAAAGTCAGGCGCTGGAATGTCGTAGGCAATGCGGGGCACGTACTGCGAGCCGAGCAGCTGGTCGGTGATGGACAGCATCTGTGCGGCCGACTGCGCGGTGGTGGTGGTCTGGGAGCGGTACTGCGTACTGGGGTGCCCGTAGAGCAGTGTGGAGCATTCGGTGAAGCGCGGATTGCCGATGTTGGCCAGCATCTGCGCGGCGGCGCGGTAGCTCCACGCGGTGCGGTACAGCCAGTCGCCGATCGGGTGGCCGCGGTCCAGCTGGTGCAGGATCCCATCCAGCGCGGCGATGGTATCGGCATGGTCCTGCGGCTGGGTGGGCGGGGCGGGCATCTCCGGGTTGCCCGCACGCCAGCTGTCCAGGAAGCGGGTTTCCATTTCGATCGGCCAGGCCAGCGCGGAGAGCACCCGGATCCTGCTTCCCAACCTGGCCAGGCGTGCATCCACTTCCAGCAGTGGCCCCAGGGCCGGGTCGTCCTGTGTGGGATCGGTCGGGCTTGCGGGGGTCAGCAGTTCCACGGCGGGCAACCTGGGTTGGGCTGTGCTTACTGTGTCGTCGGCCTGCGGCCCGTGCAACGGTCCTTCTACCCGTCGCAGCTCAGCAAATGTACTGGCCCGCGACGTGAATACGCGCAGCCGGCGTGTTCAGCCAACGGCGGGTGCAGTGACCGTCCACCCCTGCTCGGCATCGTGGAGCTGGCCGCCGTCCACCTCGCCCAACGTCACCACGATGCCGCGCGCATTGGGCAGTACCTTCTGCTCGGGAAACCAGTGGCGGGTTGCATCCACCACGATCAGCAGCCCTTCGTCATCGCCCAGCGCGGCAAAGTGCGGTGTCGGTGGGCTGAGCGGCTGCAGCCCGAAGGTTGCATCGGCCTGTGCGGTCAGCGCGGCTACCGCGGCGGTGGGCAGGCCCACTTCGCTTACGCACGTGAGTTCACTGCCGTGGAACTCGCCGCTGCGCCCGGAGGCGGGGAGCCGGCGACGGCCGATCAGTTCAAGGATCAGCGCGTCGGGGCCATCGTAGTAGATGGACTCCGACTCCCAACGATCACCAAACGTAAAATGCGCTTCACCGGCGGCGTTGCGCTGCAGCGGCGAGCGCGCAAGCAACCAGCGGGTTGCCGCCTCGAAGCGATCCGCCGGGACATTGAAGGCGAGGTGCACGCCGCCCACCGGGTCATCGCCCGCTTCACGCAGCTGGAGCGTGGTCCAGCCGATCTGCACCGCGCCGTTGTGCACGGGCAGCTGCATGACCTCGCCAAACCATGCTGCCACGGTGGCAACGTTGGAGACGGGAAGCTGTAGCGTATTGATGCGCATCAACGTGTCAGAGGTGGAGGCATGCCGTAATTGTGCGGCATCCGGCATTGCGTGGCGTAGCGCCAATGTGAACGTCATTGCGGGGGCGCGTCACGAGGTGGCCGGTGCGCTGCATGCGAGGGCGGGGGTGCCCTAAACTATGCCGCTGGATAACGAGGTCGAGTGAAGTGGATATGGCACATTCCCAGCAGGCGATTGAACTGGTCGCCATTGATATGGATGGCACGCTGCTGGATCCTGCCCATCGCCTTACCCCACGGGTGAAGCAGGCCATTGCCCGCGCACGCGAGCAGGGCGTGCGTATCGTGCTGACCAGCGGTCGTCCAGTCCCGGGGCTTGCGCCGTTCCTTGACGAGCTGGGAATCAACGGCATCGAAGACTACTGCATTGCCTGCAACGGCGGCCTGGTCACGCGCGTCGCCACCGGCGAAGCCATCGTCGAGTATCCGCTGGATTTTGATGACTTCCTGTTCGTGGAGCAGGCTGCGCGCGAGATGGGTGTGCATTTCCAGGCGATGGACGGTGAGCGCCTGTACACCCCCAACCAGGACATCAGCATCTACACCGTGGCCGACTCGCATCTCTCCCGCGTACCGCTGTCGTACCGGAGCGTGGCGGAGATGGACCCGGCGATGTACTTCATCAAGCTGATGATGGTGGACGAGCCGGAGGTACTGGACGCGGTCATCCCGCGCCTGCCCGCAGCCCTGACCGAACGCTTCGCGGTGCTCAAGAGCGCCGCGTTCTTCCTGGAAATCTTCGATCTTCGTGCCGGCAAGGGACCCAGCCTGCAGAAGCTCGCCGAACACCTGGGCATCGACCGCAGCCGGGTGATGGCCATCGGTGACCAGGAGAACGACCTGACCATGCTGCAGTTCGCAGGTACCAGCGTGGCAATGGGCAACGCCGTCGACATCGTCAAGGCAACGGCGCTGCACCAGACCAGAACCAACGCCGAAGACGGCGTGGCGCTGGCGATCGAGACGTTCGTACTGCGGTAGGGGCAAAGCGAAGCTGCGCGTCCACCAGCGGCCATCGAATCACGCGCGCTTGCCAGCCCCCTGTTGTGCGACATACGCGTTCCAAAGCTCGGGAAGGTCCTCACCGGTGTGCTGCTTCCACAGCGCAGGCGTGTAGCTGCCCTTGCGCAGCGCCGCGTCCAGCGCCTTCACCAGCCCCGGGTGTTCGCTCTCGCTCCATTTCAGGAACGCACCGGTAACGCGGTAGCCCGTGTCCACCTTGTGTTCCGGCTTCACCTGCGTGGGCAGCGCCCAGCCGCCGGCGGCGTTGTCGACGCCATATACATCGCGGGCATAGTCGGCGATGCCTTCCACCAGCCAGGAGGGCGCCTGTTCGCTGGAGTAACCGGGGTATCCCTGCACGATATGCATGGACTCGTGGGTCACCAGATCCGTGTCGTTGGGGTGCTTGTCCAGCCAGCGCGGGTTGATGGTGATGGTGGCCGACTTTTCCTTCTCGCCCACATAGGCCACCCCGTCGTAGGACGGGTCCATGACGATGCGAACTGCCGACGGCGCCGCAGGATGGAAGTCGGCACGCTCGCGCGGATAGGTGGAAAAGAACGTGGCGATGATGCGGTCGCGTACGTCTTCACCCGTTGAGCCGGTCTTGTCCTGGTAGGTCAGCGTGACGCCGCTGCGGGTCTGTTGGATGTCCGATGCCTGCGCGGCCGGGACGGCGAGAGGGGCAGAGACAAGCAGGGCGATCAGGCAACGGCGCAAAGGCATGCAGACACTCCGGAACGTGTGGGTCAGGGCGCACTGGCGTGCTGCAGTGCGGCGGGATGGCGTTGCGCCGGAGCGCTGTCGCGGCCGGCCAAACGAGGCTGATCCTGCAACAGCCCGCCGCGCAGCCGCAAGTGCCATTTCGTTCGATCCAAGCGCTTGGAAATGGTTTCATTTCAAATTATTGACAACCAATTTAGATCGATCTACAAAACGCCATCCCCACGCACCACGGAACCCTTACCCACACCCGACCTTCCTGCGCCATCCAGCGCCGGGGGCATTCGTACTGGAGAGCTGCAAGATGAAGCGCACGTTGCTGTCGTTGCTGGTGTCGTCCGTACTGATCCATCCGCTGGCCGCGCAGGCCCAGACCTCTCCTCGCGCTGAGGAAGACAGCGACGCGCCGGCCACCCGCCAGCTCGATGCGGTGAATGTCACAGGCTCATTGATTCCCCGCGCGCAGATCGAAGGTCCTTCGCCGGTGACCACCATCACCGCAGAACAGATAGAAGCGCAGGGCTTCACCACCGTGTTCGATGCGCTGCGCTCGCTGCCGGCGGCCAATGGCTCGGTGCAGGATTCCCAGGGCACCGGCTTCTATACGCCGGGCGCGAAGACGGTAAGCCTGTTCGGTCTGGACCCGAGCTACACGCTGACCCTGCTCAACGGGCGCCCGCTCAACAGCTACCCCTTGGCCTACAACGGCAACACGAGCATCGTGGACATCGCCAACATTCCGCTGGGCATGGTCGAGCGCATCGACGTGCTGACCGGTGGGCAGTCGTCGGTGTATGGGTCGTCGGCGGTCGCGGGCGTCATCAACATCGTGCTGAAGGACAAGGTGGAGGGTACGCACTTCCGCTATCGCGCGGGCGGTTACAGCGACGGTGGCGGCTCCAGCCAGCGCTTCATCTTCAGCAGCGGCCACACCTTCGGCAACCTGGACCTCAGTTACGGGCTGGAGTACACGAAACAGAAGCCGATCTTCGCGTCCGACCGCAGCTACATCGACAGCGTCAACGACAGCCCGACCGGTCCGCAGGATCCGTCGCGCACGTTCCTGCGCATGCAGATGTCCCCCAATGGCTACATCGACCCGGGCCAGGCCACCTGCGCGCCGCTGTCCTATCTGTTCGGTGGAAGCACCACCTACGCGCACCGCAATGCAGCCGGAACCGGGTACTACTGCGGCAGCCCGAACAATGTGGGCACCGCCACGCTCTACAACAAGAGCGAGGACGTGAATGCCACCACGTTCCTGCGCTATCACCTCGGCGAAACCACCGAGCTGTATTCGGACATCCTCTTCAGCTATGGCCGGCCCACGTACTCCGGCGGCAGCCCGTTCTGGAACAAGACCTTCTACAACCAGACCACCGGCAACTACGAACAGTGGCAGCGCATCTACGCGCCTGAAGAAGTGGGCATGGATGCAAAGGACCAGCGGGTCTATACCCGTTCCTGGAACATCACCGCCGGCGCGCGCGGTGGGCTGGGCGACACCGGCTTCGACTACGACGTCTACGTGAACCGCTCAAGCACCGACGTCACCCGCAAGTCCACGGACTTCCTGGCCCGTAACGGCATCGACGACTACTACCTGGGCCCGAAGCTGGGCATGGTCAATGGCTACGAGGCCTATGCACCGAACCTGGATGTGCTGTACCAGCCGCTGACGCGGCAGCAGTACGACCAGTTCAGTGGCACCAACCGGGCGGCGTCCTCCGCGTCGCGGACCGGGGTCACGGCGCTGGTGACCAATACTTCGCTGTTCGAACTGCCCGCCGGCGACGTTGGCTTTGCGATGATCGCGCAGGGCACCCGAGAGAAGTTCTTCAACCAGTCGGCCGATCCCAATGCGTCCGTACTGTTCCGTGGCCAGACCGCAGGCACTTCGGCAGAAGGGCAGCGCGACCTGTATGCGGTGGGCGCGGAACTGCAGGTGCCGATCTTCGACACCTTCAGCGCGAACCTGTCCGGGCGCTACGACAAGTACTCGCTGCAGGGCGGCGGTGGCAACGGCAAGGCCACCTGGAAGCTGGGCCTTGAGTATCGCCCGGTGGAGTCCCTGCTGCTGCGTGGCAGCTACGCAACGGCTTTCCGCTCGCCTGACATGTTCTACCTGTATTCGCGCGAGAGCAGCGGGTACACCACCAACGTGGACACGTATCTGTGCCGTTCGGCGGGCTACACCTCGGAGAACTTCGATGAGTGCCCGCAGTCCTCGCTGCAGGTGCTGTCTTCCAGTACCGGCAACCGCGACCTGAAGGACATCACCGCAGAAACCTTCACCTATGGTTTCGTGTGGTCCGCGCTGGACAACGCGCTGAACCTGTCGGTGGATTACAACTCGGTCAAGATCGAGAATGAAGTATCCATCCTCGGCACCGACAGCATTCTCAACACCGAAGCCAACTGCCGCCTGGGAACCTCCGAGAACGGCGACGTCTCATTCGACATCAACTCGCCGACCTGCCAGCAGATCCTCACCCAGGTGCAGCGCCTGCCCGCAAGCGACCCGCTCAATCCCAATGGCGTGTCCAAGGTGTTCTCCTACCCGATCAACCTGGCCAAGCAGCGCCAGACCGGCATCCAGGCCGCGGCCGACTACAAGTGGACAGCCGGTCGGGCGGGCGACTTCGGGGTGAACGCCGGCTACTACCGCCCGCTGAAGCATGAGCTGCAGCAGCAGGAAGGCGACCCGGTCTACGACATGCTGTGCTGCGGCTACTCCAACGAGCTGCACTACCGCGCGACGCTGGGGGTGAACTGGAACGTTGGCGACTTCAGCACCACTGTCTACGGCGTGCGTAATGCCCCGACCTGGAATGCAACGGGCGAGGAGCGCAACATCGGCCCGTGGACGACCTGGAACGCAACACTCAACTACCGCGTCAACAAGCTGGCAAGCGTGCTGTTCACGGTGAACAACCTGACCAACGAACGGCCTCCGCTGGACACCACCAACGGCAACTGGCCGTACTACGACCAGGGCGTGTACAACGCGTTTGGCCGTTCCATGTTTGTCGAGCTGTCACTGGACTTCCAGTAACGGATCACCGGGGTGGCGGCAGGGCTGCCACCCCGGCGTTGCTTCGCTAGCCGGCTGCTCTGGTTCGCGGCGTGCGGGTGCCCGGTATCCGGGCTTTCGTGCTGCCCTTTCCAGTCGCTGTGGCAGTCTTGCTGGCCGCGGGGGCGCGCCCTTTCCGCGTGTCGTTCGCACCCGGCTTCCCGGATGGACGCCCACCCAGTCGTCCATTTGCGCGCGCGGCTGCTTGCTTGGCGTCGCTCCTGGATGCGCCACCTTTCTTCCCCAGCAGCGATGCCATCCATTTCTTTCCGCCCAGAATACCCTGCAGGAGCGCCGGCACGTACAGGTCGGCGTCAAGCTGCGGCCAGTGCAGACCCAATCCACTGGGACTGATCTCGATCTCATCCAACTGGCGCGCGGTAGCGTCTGCAAGCCCTTCCAGCCGCTCGGCAGGAACGGAAAGCTGCACGCCGGTGGTCAGTTCAATGACCACCCGCCGGGTGGCGCGCTGATACCGGGCACGGGCAACCGTGCCGCTCTGCTGCGCCCGACGCATGCGCGCATTGGCTTGTTCGTACTCATGTTCAGTAATCGTCATGGAACGATCTCCAGTGGCCGCACAAGCGGGGGACCATTTCGGTCAGCTGCGAACTGCCGAAGGGTAACCCAAGCGGCTGGGTTCTGACCGATCCTGGTCCGACTGCGAGATCAGCCCGCACCTCCGCGGTCTACCTGCCTGTAGCCGATCGCTTCGGCGAGGTGCTCGGTGGCGATGGTGTCGCTATCGGCCAGGTCGGCCAGTGTTCGTGCTACGCGCAGGATGCGGTGCATGGAGCGGGCGGAAAGCTGCAGCTGTTCGACGGCGCTTTCCAGCAGCTGCTGGTCGTCCGCTGCCAATCGGCAATGCACGTCGAGCTCCGCAGGAAGGAGCTGCGCATTCGGTTTGCCGCTGCGTTCCAGTTGAACCGCGCGTGCGCTGACGACGCGGGCACGCACGGCGGCGCTGCCTTCGCCTTGAGGGGCATCGCTGCGCAGCTCGGCTGGCTCGAGCCGTGGCACCTGCACATGCAGGTCGATCCGATCCAGCAGGGGCCCGGAAACGCGGCCGCGATAGCGCTGGATCGCTTCGCCACTGCACCGGCAGCGACCGCTGCGGTCGCCGGCCCAGCCGCAGGGGCAGGGATTCATTGCGGCCACCAGCTGGAAGCGCGAGGGAAACACATCGGTGCGTGCGGCGCGGGCCACCATCACCGTGCCGGACTCCAGTGGTTCGCGCAGCACTTCCAGCGTGTGGCGGCTCCATTCGGGCAGTTCGTCCAGGAACAGCACGCCGTTGTGCGCCAGCGAGATTTCGCCTGGCCTGGGATGCGCGCCTCCCCCTACCAGCGACACTGCGCTGGCGGTGTGGTGCGGCGCGCGATAAGGACGGTGCCGCCAGCGGGCGGCATCGATGCCGGCGCCGCTGCACGAGGCGATGGTCGCCGTTTCCAGTGCCTCGGCTTCGGTGGCGTCGGGCAGGATGCCGGGCAGCCGGGAGGCCAGCAGGGTTTTTCCACAGCCAGGCGTGCCGAGCAGCAGCAGATGGTGGCCGCCGGCTGCGGCCACTTCCAGTGCGCGGCGCGCCTGCTGCTGGCCGCGCACATCGCGCAGGTCGGGTACGGCCAGCGGCACCACAGGGGCGGGCACGGCGCGCGGCAACGTCCGGCCAGCCAAGGAGGCGCACACCTCCAGCAGCGTGCGGGCCACGCGCACGTCGGCGTGCCGGGCCAGTGCCGCCTCTTCGCCGTTGCCGGCGGCCAGCACCAGTGTGCGGCCGAGCCGGGCCGCAGCGATGGCGGCGGGCAACGCGCCGTCCACGCCGCGCAGCTCGCCGGTAAGGGCGAGTTCGCCAAGGAATTCGTAGTTGTCCAGCAGCTGCCGGTCGATCTGGTCGCTGGCTGCCAGGATGCCCAGTGCAATGGCCAGGTCGAAGCGGCCGCCTTCCTTGGGCAGATCGGCGGGCGCGAGGTTGATCAGGATGCGTTGCTGCGGGTAGTCGAAGCGGGCGCACAGCAGCGCAGCGCGCACGCGGTCCCGGGATTCGCGCACGGCGGCTTCGGGTAGCCCAACCATCGTGGTATGCGGCAGGCCGCCGCTCAGCATCACTTCGATCCGCACCGCCGGCGCGGCAATGCCCACGCGCGCGCGGCTGTGCACCAGCGCAAGGCTCATGCGGGTTCCCGGGTTGGTTCAACAACCTGCGAGCTTGCCTTGCAGCGCTGTAGACGGCCCTCGGAACGGACCGCGTTGCCGACTCAGTAATGACCGCAGCAATGGCTCAGTGGCTGCGCCGCATCAGCGGATCAGGGCGCAGGCCGTTCCGCAGCGGCCTGGCCGGCTTCCAGCGCCGCCACGGTCTTCTCCAGCGCTTCCAGCTTTTCGCGCGTGCGCAGCAGCACGGCGCGCTGTACGTCGAATTCCTCGCGGGTTACCAGGTCGAGCTTGCCCAGGCCGGCCTGCAGGGCGCTCTTGAAGGTGGCCTGCAGTTCCTCACGCGATTGACGCAGCCCCGGCGGGACCATGTCGCTCAGGCGGCGTGCGAGGTCATCGAGCTGGTTGAGGTCAATCATGGGGATCTCTGCGGGTGGGGCTGGCCAGGCACTAGGATAGCGTTATCCTTGCGCCGCAGATCAAAGGAGCCGATGGATGAAGATGGTCATGGCGGTGGTGAAGCCGTTCAAGCTCGACGACGTGCGCGAAGCGCTGGCCGAACGCGGGGTCACCGGGATCACGGTCACCGAGGTCAAGGGATTCGGCCGGCAGAAGGGCCACACCGAGCTGTACCGCGGCGCCGAGTACGTGGTGGATTTCCTGCCGAAGGTGAAGATCGAAGTGGCAGTGACCGACGGCCAGGTCGAAGAGGTCGTGGAAGCCATCGTCAAGGCAGCCGGCACCGGCAAGATCGGCGACGGCAAGGTGTTCGTCTACGACCTGGGCAGCGTGGTGCGCATCCGCACCGGCGAACTGGACGCCGACGCCCTGTAGCGCCAGGCTCTGCCCGGCGGCGCCATCGATCAGGTCGCCTTGAACCACTTGTAGAAGCGCTTCCACGCTACCCGCACCCCTGCCACCCAGCGCGGGTCGGCCACCTGCGCCGCTTCGGCGGGACTGGGGCGGGCGCCGGTGAGGCGCTGGCGCATCTTCAGCAGGTTTTTCATGTCGCTGCGGCGCAGCTGGCGCGACACCGGGTGCACCGGCAGCCACCGCGGGCTGCGCCAGGCCGAGGTGAAGTCCACCAGTACCGGCACGCCGCCGCTCACCATTACATTGGTGCCGTGCAGGTCGTTATGGGTGATGCCGGCCGCGTGCAGGCGGCTGAGCGCGTGCTGCAGCTGCTCGAAAACCTCGATGCCCACCGACTGGGCGGCACTGAGGGTCTGGCCGGGAATGAACTCCATGCCCAGCGCCAGACCGCCGATGGTGCCGAGCAGGGCAGGGGCGTGTTTCCAACCGCTGAGGCGTTGCAGGATGCGCGCTTCGCGACGTACCAGCAGGCGGGCCAGCGGAGAAAGCGGCGTTCCCCGGTAACGGGTGTAGTCCTTGACCACGGCCGGCTGGCCGTTCATGCAGGTGCGGTAGACATCGGGTTCAAGCAGGCGTTCGCCGCGCTTGAGCAGCTCGGCAGGGGCAACGATTGTATTCATGACGTTCTGGGGCGACCCGGTGGTCGGCGCAAAGCGTCAGGCGTACCGGTGCTGCTGAATGGGGCTGGGTGAAGATTCCGTTAATTTTAGTACTCTCGAGTACACGAAACCAGCCTTTGTCGGAAAAATGTCGTAACCGGCCGTGGAACAGAGCGTCGCGTCCCCGGTTCTTCCGTCGCTTCTGGCTTGACCCGGGACAGGCCGGTGCGGACCATAGGCACTTGAATACGGCCTGCGCGGCAGTCCCGCACCCGACGGCACGTCTCCGTCGCGCCTGGCCTCCCCCTTCTCTCCCCTTTACCCGCAAGGGTTTCCGGCACTCGTCGGTGGATGTTTGATGATCAAGATATGTGTGGTGGCCCTGTTCGTGGCGTGCGTGCTGTACGTGCACTACCGCGGCAGGGTGCGTGCCCGCTGGTCCCGCCAGCTGCTCGACCATTCCAGCTTCATGGCGCCGATCAACGTGGTCATGTACCTGTTTTCGAAGGTGCCGACCACGCCGTTCCTGGACCCGGGCAAGGAGTTCCCGCAGCTGGAACCGCTGCGCGCGAACTGGACGATGATCCGTGACGAAGCCCTGGCCCTGCGCGATGCGGACAGGATCGCCGCGTCCAGCTCGTACAACGACGCCGGCTTCAATTCCTTCTTCCGTCGTGGCTGGAAGCGGTTCTACCTGAAGTGGTACGGCCCGTCCCACCCCTCGGCAAAGGCGCTGTGCCCGCAGACCACCGCCTTGCTGGAGTCGATCCCGGACGTGCGCGCGGCGATGTTCGCGCAGTTGCCGCCGGGCAGCGAGCTGCGCCCGCACCGTGACCCGTTCGCCGGTTCGCTGCGCCTGCACCTGGGCCTGAGCACGCCCAACGACGATGGCTGCTACATCGTGGTGGACGGGGTGAAGAAGAGCTGGCGCGACGGCGAGTGGATGATGTTCGACGAAACCTATGTGCACCACGCGCACAACGAGACCGACCAGGACCGGGTGATCCTGTTCTGCGACATCGCCCGTCCATTGCGG
>Ga0105251_10000373_pt1 | contig 43941 bp, 38 predicted proteins | sample KBSS64metaG_FD_80424 | JGI IMG/M metagenome (GOLD analysis project Ga0105251, IMG submission 80424) | Switchgrass rhizosphere microbial communities from Kellogg Biological Station, Michigan, USA - KBS S6-4 metaG | ecosystem: Host-associated > Plants > Roots > Rhizosphere > Soil | place...
GTTCAACCGCCGCTTCAACCTGGCCGCCATGGTGCCTCGCCTGGCCAGTGCATTGGCCGGCACCGGGAGGCTCACAGAGCAGCAACTGCGTACGCCAGCTGAGACACAGCGCTAATCAGGCCGTCGGGAGAGGGGTTGGGGTGAGGGTTCGGCGCGAAAGCGACGCGCGGAGTTTGGGATGCACGAAGCTGCGCCCGTACCCTCATCCGCCCCTGCGGGGCACCTTCCCCCAAAAAGGGGGGCCATGGTCCCGAGGAGAGAAGGAACAGCCGGCGCGGCGACGCCCGCTACGGCGCCAGAGGCAAGGTGCTGATGCCGCCCTTCGCCACGACCGGGCCGGTGGCGACACCGCCCGGCGCGCCGCCCGGCGGTTCCATCGTCACCGCCAGCACCGCGCCGTCGCTGAGCAGGGGCATCAGCGCATCGGGAATGCGCGCCGCCCGCGCCTGCGCGTCGTCGAACACGCCCATCGAGCGCGCCTTGCCGTCGGCTGGGATCAGCCACAGCTCGGGGACGCGTTCGGCGTCGCGGCTGCCACCCAGCGGGGTCAGCGTGATGCGCTGCTTGTCGGCGTCCATCAGCGCCACGTAGCCGGGCTTGCCGTCCTCGCGCATCAGCGTCGAGGTCATCGCGATGCCGGTGTCGGCCGGCGGCGCGACCACCGGCGGCGGCGCCGTCGTCGGCAACTGCGGGGGCAGCGGCGCGCGCGCGATCATCAGCGCGAACAGGCACGCCGCGGCGGTGGCGAAGCCGCCAGCGCTCAGCCAGCGCCAGGTGCGTACGCTTTCCCAGAAGCCGGGCGCGGCCGCCGGCGCGCGCGGCGCCGGGGTCTTCAGGCCGAGCGTGGCGCGGATGCGCAGCCACACGCGTTCGGGCACGGCGACCGGCGCGATCTCGTCGGCCAGCGGCATCAGGTGCTGCTGCCATTGCTGCACCGCCGCGGCGAACGCCTGGTCGCTGTCGATGCGGCGCTCGGCGGCGCGGCGCTCGTCCGCGTCGAGCACACCGAGCACGTATTCGCCGGCGAGCACGTCGCGCGGCGGCGGAGTGTCCTGCGGATCGGTCATGGCGGCGTTCATCGTTCCAGGCACGCCTTCAGTTTGGCCAGGCCGCGGCGGATCCAGCTCTTGACCGTGCCCAGCGGGGTGCCGCTGCGCTGGGCCAGTTCCTCGTAGGTGATGCCTTCGAAGAACGCGGTGCGGATCAGCTCGCCGCGCGGCGGTTCCAGTTCGCCCATGCACACGTCCAGGCGCCGCCCGGCCACGCGCCACTCGGTCTCGGCCAGCGGATCGCGGCCATCGTCGTGCAGTTCGCCGGCGTCGTCCAGCGCCACCGACTGGCGTGCCGGCGCGCGTGCGCGCAGATGGTCGATGGCCTTGTTGCGCGCGATCATGGTCAGCCAGGTCAGGCCGCGCGCGCGCTGCGGATCGAACTGGGCGGCCTTGCGCCAGACCGAGGCGAACACCTCCTGCAGCACGTCTTCGGCGTCGCCGCGCTGCGGCACGATGCGCAGGCAGACGCCGAACAGGCGCGCGGCGGTGCTGCGGTACAGGCGCTCGAACGCGGCGCTGTCGCCGGCCGCGGTGGCCACCAGCAATTGTCCTGCTTCGTCGTGATCGGGCGTCTCGGTCATGCCGGGGAGCGGTGGCGAAGGTCGCGGCGATGCTACAGGCTTTCGGTGCGCGCGTCGCTCAACGGCGCTGGCCGCGCCACAGCGCCAGCGCGGCGAGCAGCAGCACGATTTCGAAGGCGGCCAGGCCGGTCGTGGTCGGCCCGACCGGCCACAGCCGCAGCAGGCTGGCACTGCGGTAGAGCACGATCGGCACGTAGAACGCCAAGGCCAGCAGCACGCCGGTGCGCAGTTGTCCGGTGCGCGCGAAGTAGCCGAACAGGAAGGCCATGCCCAGTTGCAGCCCGCCGTAGATAACCAGGTACTCCGATTGCCCGGAGCGGTCCAGGCCGACGTAGCCGACCGCCGCGGCGGTCTGCGCCGGCAGCAGCGTGCACCACAGCGCCAGGGCCGCGTACAGCGCGGCGTTGAACCACAGGTAGGCCTTGGCCATGGGGATTCCTTGTCGGGAGTGGATGGATGCCGCGGCACGGTTGTAGCGTCCGCGCCGAAGTCCGGCGTGAATGCGGCGCCTGCGCGGTTCAGGGCGTGGCGCATTGCGCGACCAGGGGTTGCTGCAACGCCTGGTTCCATGCGCGGTCATCGGCCTGGCCGCGCAGGCGTTCGGGAAACGCGATGCGTACCTGCGCATAGCGGCCGCGCGCGTCGCGCACATTGCCGATGCCGCGGAACTCCAGCAGGCGGCGATCGCGGCGGGCGTAGGCGACCGCGATGTTCGGCAGCACGCCGCCATACCAGGCGTCCACGCTCAGCGTGTAGCGCTGGACGTCGGCGTCGCCGGCCGCGGGCTTGATCTGGAACTCCAGCGTGCGCAAGCCGCTCGGCAATGCGAAGGCGATGCGCCGCGGCGTGCCTTGGCGCAGCGCGTCCCAGTGCGTGCGCAGATAGGCATCGAAGCCGGCGTCGATCAGCAGCGGGACCGCTGTCGCCGGCAACGGCGCGCTGCGTTCCGGCTGGCCGGCGCGCTGGCTGAACATCGCCCGGCCGCTGCCGGCGCGGCGTACGCCTTCGCGATAGCCGCTGCGTGCGTCGACCAGTTCGAAGTCCGGGGCGCTGCCGCCGTCGACGCGCTTGCGCGCGAACGCGCTGCCATCGGCGCAGCGGTACAGCACCAAGCGCGTGCCGTCGTCGCGGACCCAGTGGCTCTCGCGGTACAGCAGTTGCTGGCCGTCCGGCGCGTAGGCCAGCCCCTCGTAATGCAGCATCGCCCGTGCCGGGGCGGCCATGCCGAACATGGCGCTGCACAACAGGAGGGTCGCCGGCGCCAGGCGCGCGCGGGCGAGCGGGGCAGGGGTCGGCGTAGGCATGCGCAGCGCTTCCGCAGGACGGTGACAGCTAGCAATACGCGGTCGGCGCCCATTCGGATGCGCCGATGCGCGATGCCGGGACGTGCTGGAGCCGCGATGCGATCGGGAGCGGTCGCGATAGGGAGTGGTGACGCACCCTAGTGTGCGCGATGGCGGCGGCGTTGCGCCGCGCGCCCCGGATCGCGACGCCTTAGGCCGGGCGCAGCTCGATGCAATCCACCGGGCAGGGCGGCACGCACAGCGCGCAGCCGGTGCACAGCGGTGCCAGCACCGTGTGCATGTGCTTGGCGCCGCCGACGATGGCGTCCACCGGGCAGGCCTGGATGCACTTGGTGCAGCCGATGCAGTCGGCCTCGACCACCATGGCCACCTGCGGCGGCGTCTGCGTGCCGCGGCCACGGTCGTAGGGCAGCGGCGCGGTGTGCAGCACACGTGCCAGCGCGCGCGCGCCGGCGTCGCCGCCGGGCGGACAGCGGTCGACCTGCGCCGCGCCGCGCGCCATCGCCTCGGCGTAGGGACGGCAACCGTCGAAACCGCACTGGCCGCATTGGGTCTGCGGCAGCAGGCGGTCGAGGCGTTCGAGCAGGTCGGCGTGGCTGGGCATCATGGCGGGGTCGGCGCGTGCGGTGTGGCATGCGGCAAAGAGCGAAGGCGCCGCGCATCCGCTGGACGGCCAGTCTTGGTGGCAGGCAGCGGTCGCGGCATTGTAGCGCGCGGCGCGCAGGCGCCTGCTGCAGGGCGATCGCCTCTAGCGCGCTGCTTGCCTGGTTCGCCGCTGCGTTGCGCGGCATGCCGGCCGCGCGTCGACGGCAGGCTCCGTGGCAGCGGGGGGAGATGCCCGCCTACCTGGCGCCAGCGATGAAATGCTCAGAGCTCGGGGCGGGTCTTGACCTGCACCTGCACCGCCATGCCCTGCAGGAACAGCACGCGCTGGGCGGGCGCGGCATCGACGCGGATGCGCACCGGCTGGCGCTGCACGACCTGCACGACGTTGCCTGGTTCAGGCGTGGCCTGGTCCGCTTGCATGCCGACCGCGACGACACGGCCGGGCACTCGTATGCCCTGCGGCGGGACGACCAAGGCAGGTTGCCCGACGCGAATCGCGGCGGCGTCCTCCTGCTTGAAGCGTGCGATCACCACGATGCTCGCGGCAGGCGGCGACGCTGCGGTGACCTGGGCATCGTCGCTGCTCTTGATGCGGTCGTGGTGCAGCCACCACAGGGCGGCGCCAGCCACCGCGCAGGCCAGCACCAGCAGCGTGACGATGGACAGGATGACCACGGCGATGGGTGCGGCGCGATCCGGCGGGCGTGGCGTGGCCGGCTGCGGGAGTGGTGGAGTGTGCGGCGTGGCGCTCATGCAGGTCCGGGAAGAGGTGGCGTGGGATGGCGTACGCCGCGACGGTGCGGATGCCGCGACCGGTGACCAGTGTGATCGATCCGCGCGCCTCCGGGTTCATGCGTTCGCGCGAAGGTCGCGGGGGTTGCGCGAAGCCCGGTTCCGCCCGCAGCGCCGCTCCGTGCCGCCACGTTCAAGCGATGCGTCGCCCGCCGTACCAGCGCTCGTGGGCCAGCGCCAGCATCGGCCGGTCCTCGCGGCTGTCGCCGTACGCGAACACGCGCGGATAGGCGGTCAGGTCGTAGCGTGCGCGAATCAACGCCTGCTTGCGCGGCCCGCAGTCGCCGTCGGCATAGCGCCCGGTCAGCACGCCGTCGCGCGCTTCCAGGCGGTTGCAGATCAGTTCCATCCCATGGCGTGCGCACCACGGCTGCAGATACAGGTCCAGCGATGCGGACACCAGCACCAGGCGGTGGCCCTGCGCCTGGTGCCAGGCGATGCGTTGCATCACCTCCGGCCGCAGCAGCGTTGGCAGCGTCTCGCGCGCATAGGCCTGCGCGTGGTCGGCGATCTCCTCGGCGCGGCGGCCGGCGAAGACGAGGCGGGTGACCCGCTTGCGGATCGCCTGCGCCGACACCACGCCGAGCCGATAGCCCGCCAGCCACGGCCCCACCGACCACTTCGCCTGCGCCAGTTGCCGCGGCGTGGCGACGCGACGCAGGAACCGCGAATAGGTGTCGGTGGTGGTGACCGTGTGGTCGAAGTCGAACAGAGCGAGGGATTGGGGATTCGGCATTCGGGATTCGCAAAGGACGTCATGGAGCGGATCGAGCAAGGAACCCGCCTCAACGAATCCCCAATCCCGATTCCCGATTCCCGGCCTTTACCGCACCGGCATCCCCGGCTGCGCGCCGCTGTCGGCGTCGAGCAGCGCCAGCGCGCCGCCGTCGAAGCCGGCCGACAGGATCATGCCTTCGCTGATCCCGAAGCGCATCTTGCGCGGGGCGAGGTTGGCGATGAACACCACGTTGCGGCCGACCAGCTTGTCCGGCTCGCCGTAGCTGGCGCGGATGCCGGAGAAGATCTGCCGCTTGCCCAGCTCGCCGGCATCCAGTTCGAAGCGCAGCAGCTTGTCGGAACCTTCCACGAATTCGCAGGCCAGCACCTTGCCGATGCGCAGGTCGAGCTTGGCGAAATCGTCGATGCCGATGAAGCCGGGATTCGAGAGTGGAGATTCGGGATTCGCGGCGGGCTTGGCCTCGGCCTTGGCCGGGGCCGGCTTGGCAGCGGCGGGCGCGGGGGCGAGGGTGTCCTTGGAGGCGTCGGTCATGGCGTCGATCAGTTTGGGGTCGATACGGGTGAACAGGGGGGCGTAGGGTTGGATGACGTGCGCCAGCAGCGGCGCATCGAGGTCGTCCCAGGCCGTCAGCGGTGCCGACAGGAACGCTTCGGCCTCCGCGCTGGTGCGCGGCAGCACCGGCTTCAACGCGCCGGCCAGCACCCGGAACAGGTTCAGGCCTTGCGTGCACACCGCCTGCAACTGCGCCTCGGCGCCGTCCTGCTTGGCGATCACCCACGGCTTGTGTTCGTCGATGTACTTGTTGGCCTCGTCGGCCAGGGTCATGGTCTGGCGGATCGCGCTGGCCGGGTCGTTGCGCTCGTAGGCCTCGCGGATCGGCACCAGGGCGGCGGCGAAGCGCGCGTACTGCGCCGGGTCCGGCAGCGCGTCGGCGAGCGTGCCGCCGAAACGCTTGTCGATGAACCCGGCGCAGCGGCTGGCCAGGTTGACGAACTTGCCGACCAGGTCCGCGTTGACCCGGGCCACGAAGTCGCCCAGGTTCAGGTCCAGATCGTCCACGCCGCCGGAGGACTTGGCCGCGAAGTAGTAGCGCAGCGCTTCCGGCTCCAGGCCCACGTCCAGGTAGGTGCGCGCCATCACGAAGGTGCCGCGCGACTTGGACATCTTGGCGCCGTCCACCATCAGGTAGCCGTTGACGTGCAGCCGGGTCGGCGCGCGGTGGCCGGTGCCGTGCAGCACCGCCGGCCAGAACAGGCCGTGGAAGTTGACGATGTCCTTGCCGATGAAGTGGTGCAGTTCGGTGGCGGTGCCGGCGGCCAGGTGCGGCGCGAACGCTTCGCCCAGGCTCGCGCACAGGGTCTGGAAGCTGCTCAGATAGCCGATCGGCGCGTCCAGCCACACGTAGAAGTACTTGCCCGGCTGGCCGGGAATCTCGAAGCCGAAGTACGGCGCATCGCGGGAGATATCCCAGGCGCGCAGGCCGCCCTCGCTGTCCAGCCACTCCATCAACTTGGCCTTGACCCCGGGCAGGGCGACGTCGCCGGCCAGCCACTGCCGCAGGAAACCGTCGAAGCGGCCGACCTCGAAGAAGAAGTGTTCGGAGTCGCGCAGTTCCGGGGTGGCGCCGGAGATCACCGACTTCGGTTCCTTCAGCTCGGTCGGCGCGTAGGTGGCGCCGCAGACCTCGCAGTTGTCGCCGTACTGGTCGGCGCTGCCGCAGTTGGGGCAGATGCCCTTGATGTAGCGGTCGGGCAGGAACATGCCCTTGGCCGGATCGTAGAACTGCGCCACCGAGCGCCGCGCGATGTGGCCGCCGGCGTCGAGCTTGGCGTAGAACGCTTCGGTCAAGGCGCGGTTGGCGGCCGAGTTGGTCGAATCGTAGTGATCGAAGGCCACGCCGAACGCGGCGAAGTCGCGCTCGTGGCTGGCCTGGATGTTGGCGATGAAGTTTTCCGGGGTGACCCCGGCCTTCTCCGCGGCGAGCATGATCGGCGTGCCGTGCGTATCGTCGGCGCACACGAACCAGGTGCGGTCGCCGCGCAGCCGCCGCGCGCGCACCCAGATGTCGGCCTGGATGTAGCCGACCAGATGCCCCAGATGCAGCGGCCCATTGGCATAGGGCAGGGCGGTGGTGACGAGAGCGGTGCGGGTCATGGCGGCCGGCGTTTCTGGGGGCCGGGGATTATTGCATGGAGCTGGGAATGGGGAGTCGGGAATGGGGAATGGCAACAGCGCTGGGAATGGGGAATTGGGAATCGCGACAGCGGCGGCACGCGACCTGATCGCCCACGAAAAAGGCGCCTTTGCAGGCGCCTTTAGAGGTGGTGAGTGGGGAGGCATCAGGCCGCCATAGGCCGCTTTTCACGATTCCCGATTCTCCACTCCCGATTCCCGGCTTCCGCTACTCACGAACCCAGGTCTGCGTCCGCCCCAGCGCCTCGATGCCGATGTAGCCGCGCATCTGCAGCTTCTTGCCGCCGTCGGTGAGTGTGACCTTGGCCTTGTAGGTCTTGCCCTTGGCCGGGTCCAGCACCGAGCCGCCGCTCCACACCGCGGTGCCGTCCGGCTTCAGTCCCCACAGGATGGTCATGCCCTTGATCGGCTTGCCTTTCTGCGCGCCTTCGCACTTGTCGCACATCGGGTTCGGGCCATGGTTGGACTGCAGGATCTCGACGACCTTGCCGTTCAGCGTGCCGTTGGCCGCCTGTTCGATCTGCACGATCGACTTGGGCTTGCCGGTCTCGTCGTCGATGGTCTGCCAGCGGCCGACCGGCGAGGTGTCGGCGGCCTGCGCCACGAACGCGGCCACGCTCAGCGGCAGGGCCAGCATCAGGGTCTTGAAGGTGGTGCGCATGTGTCCCCTCCCAGGGTGTTCGAAGTGATCGGCGCGATGCCGACCTGACACCGACTGTATACCCAAGCGTATGGTGCTGGGAATCGGCGGCCGCCGGCGGTTCAGCGCGTCGTCGGCGCGGGCGGCGGGCTGGGCTGCTGGGACGATGTGCCGAGGCCGTCGCTTCCGGCACGGCGTCGAGCGAGGAGCGAGCGCCGGTTGCACACGCCGCGGGATCGGGGCCGGGGGGTGCCGCTCAGCCGGCTTCGTACAGTTCCAGCGGCAGGTCGTCCGGGTCGGCGAAGAAGGTGAAGCGGCGCCCGGTGTATGCGTCGACGCGGATCGGCTCGACGTCCACGCCGTGCGCCTGCAAGTGCGCGACGGCGGCATCGAGGTCGTGCACGCGCAGCGCCAGGTGGCGCAGGCCGCAGGCTTCCGGGCGGCTGGGCCGTGGCGGCGGCGCGGGGAAGGAGAACAGTTCGACCTGGCTGCCGTCGGGCAGCGCCAGGTCCAGCTTCCAGGAATCGCGCGCGTCGCGGTAGACCTCGGCGATCACCCGCAGGCCGAGAACGCGGCAGTAGAACGCCTTGGAGCGCGCATAGTCCGAGGCGATGATCGCCACGTGGTGCACGCCTTGCAGGGTCAGCGGCGAGGTCATCGTGGTGCGCTCCGGCGACCGCGGCGCGCGGTCGTGGTGCGATGTGCGCGTGGCAGCGTGGCACTGCCGCGGCGCTGTGCGGTGGGAGGGCAGGGCAATGGCATGCCGGCAGCATAGCGCAGCGGCGCGACCGCGCCGCCGCGGTCTGCGACACTGCGTGTTCCGTCGCCGCGAGGCCCGCGCCATGCCGCACAATCCGCTCGCCGCCCTGCTGGCCGAGGACCGCTGCCTGCTGCTCGACGGCGCGCTGGCCACCGAACTGGAGCGGCGCGGCTGCGATCTGCGCGATCCGCTGTGGTCGGCGAAGGTCCTGCTGGAACAGCCACGGCTGATCCGGCAGGTGCATCTGGATTATTTCGCCGCCGGCGCGCAATGCGCGATCACCGCCAGCTACCAGGCCACGCCGCTGGGCTTCGCCGCGCGTGGCCTGGACATGGCGCGATCGCGACAGCTCATCGCGCGCAGCGCGCAACTGGCGCTGCAGGCGCGCGCGGCGTATCGGGCGACGCATGCGCAGGCCGGCGCGCTGCTGGTCGCCGGCTCGATCGGACCGTATGGCGCCTATCTGGCCGATGGCGCGGAGTATCGCGGCGACTACGCGTTGCCGCGGGCGGCGTTGCGGGAGTTCCACCGCCCGCGCGTGGCCGCGTTGGTGGAGGCGGGCGTGGACCTGCTGGCCTGCGAGACGCAGCCGTCGCTGCCCGAGGTCGCGGCGCTGCTGGACGTGCTGCAGGAGTTTCCGCAGGCCGTGGCTTGGTTTTCGTTCACCCTGCGCGATGCCGCGCACCTGAGCGACGGCACACCGCTGCGCGAGGCGGTGGCCTTGCTCGACGGCCATCCGCAGGTGGTCGCGCTCGGCATCAACTGCGTCGCCCCGGCCTTGGCGACGGATGCGCTGCGTCATCTTGGGGCGCTGACCGAGCTGCCGCTGGTGGTGTATCCGAACGCCGGCGAACGCTACGACGCCGACCGCAAATGCTGGCAGGCCGACGGCGCCGACGCCGGCACCTTGGCTGACCAACTCGATGCCTGGCGTGCCGCCGGCGCGCGCCTGATCGGCGGTTGCTGCCGCACCACGCCGCAGGACATCGCGCGACTCGCGCAGCGCCTGGCGTCGCCGCAGGCGTAAGGTTTCGCCGCCTTGCAGGAATCACCCTGTGGGAGGGACGTCGGTCCCGACGCTTTCAGCGAAACGTAGCGAGAAACTTCCGGTTCGGATGTTGCCGGAGGGCGCCCAACCTTCGCGCAAGCCAGCTTCTGAGTAGGAGCGGCTTCAGCCGCGACAGGCACTACGGAAAGAGCCTGTCGCGGCTGAAGCCGCTCCTACAAGAGCGTGCGATCGGCAGCGTGGGATCGCACCCGCAACCGCATCCGACGCCCCGCTCACCCCTTCTTGCTCGCCACCCAGCGCTCGATCTTCTCCTGCAGCACGTTCAGCGGCACCGAGCCGTCCTTGAGCACTTCGGCATGGAATTCGCGGATATCGAACTTGTCGCCGAGTTGCGCGCGGGCGTAGTCGCGCAGTTGCAGGATCTTCATCTCGCCGATCTTGTAGGACAGCGCCTGGCCGGGAATGGCCATGTAGCGCTCGGCCTCGGCTTCGGCGTCGGTGCGGCTGGTGGCCGAGTTCTGCAGCATGTAGTCGATCACCTGCTCGCGGGTCCAGCCCTTGCTGTGCACGCCGGTGTCCACCACCAGGCGGATCGCGCGCCACAGCTCGTTCTGCAGGTAGCCGAAGTAGTTGTACGGGTCCTGGTACAGGCCCAGATCCTTGCCCAGCGACTCGGTGTACAGGCCCCAGCCTTCGATGTACGCGGTCTCGCCGCCGAAGCGGCGGAACTTGGGCAGGTTGGTCAGCTCCTGCTGCAGGCCGAGCTGGAAGTGGTGGCCGGGGATGGCTTCGTGCAGGTACAGATCCTCGGCGTCCCAGGTCTTGCGGCTGGGCAGGTCGTAGGTGTTGACGTAGAAGATGCCCGGCCGCGCGCCGTCCTCGCCGGGACGCATGTAGGAACCGCCGGCCGCCGATTGCGCGCGGTACGGTTCCACCGGGCGGATCTCGAAGGCGGCCTTGGGCTTGAGCGTGAACAGGCGCGGCACCGCCGCGTCCACCCGCGTCTCCAGGCCGCGGTAGTAGGTCAGCAGTTCGTCCTCGCTCTTGAAGGTGAAGCGCTTGTCGGTCTGCATGAACTTGAAGAACTTCGGCATCGAGCCGCGGAACTTCACCTGCTTCATCACCGCCTGGATCTGGCCCTGGATGCGCGCCACCTCGTCCAGGCCGATCTGGTGGATCTGCGCGGGCGTGAGATCGGTGGTGGTGCTCTGGCGCACGTTGTACGCGTACCAGGCCTCGCCGCCGGGCAGCGCGCCGACGCCGGCGGTGCTGCGCGTGGCCGGCATGTACTCGGTGGCGATGAAGCCGCGCAGCGCGCGGTAGGCGGGCATGATCCGGTACTCGATCAGGCGCTTGTACTCGGCGGTGATGCGCTGCTTCTCGGCCTCGGGCATGTCCGCCGGCAGGTTGCGCACCGGGCCCCAGAACAGGCTCTCCTCGGCGGTCGGCTTGATGATCGCGTCCAGCTGCGGCAGCACCTTCTCCATCAGCGCGCGCGGCTGCACCACGCCGGCCTTCATGCCCTCGCGCATGTTGGCGATGGCCTGGTCGAACAACGCCGGAATGCCGAGCGCGCGCCGCGACCAGTTGTCGTAGTCCTTGACCGTGCGGAACGGCTGCGCGCCGGTGCCCGAGCCGAGCATGACCATGATGCTGCCGACGTTGTAGAACTGGTTCACCGGCTGCATCCAGCTCGGGTACTTCTCCGCCTCCAGCGCAGTGCGCGCGTCGCCGACGAAGATCTCGTAGCTGAGCAGGTCCTGCCCGCTCAGCCCGTCCTTGCCGATCGCCTCGGCCTTGCCCAGCCATTGCACGGTGAAGTCGTGCGACTGCTGGCGGAACGCCGGCGAGAGGAAGTTCGGCAACTGGTCGTTGTAGCGGCTGTCGCCCTGGAAGGTGGCCTGCAGCGGATTGAGCTTGAGCGAGGCTTCCCAGTAGTCGTCGTACAGGCGGTTGAGCTGCTGCGCCTTGCTCAGCACCACCGGCGCCGGCGCCGGCCGCGCCTTCTTCGCCTTGCGGGTCTGGACGGTCTGCTGCTTCTTGGCGGTCTTCTTCTTGGCCGCGTCCGCCGGCGCGGCCAGCGACAGGCTCAGGACGGCGGCGATGGCAAGCGACAGCAGGCGGGGAAAGCTGGGCGGCATTGCGGGCTCCAACGGCAAGCGAGCACGGGAGCTTGCCCGATCCGCACCGCGGAGGCCACCCATCGCCGCGTGCGCGGTCAGCGAAGCGCCGGGCTGGCCGCAGGTCACCGGCGCCGCGGCGGGCGTCGCGCGGTCGGGCGCGGGCCAGGCGGGGCGGTGGTCTGCACCGCGGGCGCCGGGCGTGCACGCCCCTGGCTGCGCGCGCGTCGGCGGCGATGTGCGGCGAATGCGCCGGCGTGGCAACACGCCCGCCCGACGCGCCGGCGCCGCGCATGCTGCGCGCGCTCAATCGGCCGCGGCTTCCTCGCGCAACTGCGCGGCGCGGGCCGGGGTCAGGTAGTCGGTGATCAGCCGCCGCATCAGGTACAGCAGCGGGATCAGCAGGATCGCCAAGAGCATCTTGCAGATGTAGTTGAGCGTGCTCACCGCCAGGAACAACGGGATCGACCAGTGCTGCGGGCCGAGCACGAAGGCGATGTAGATCACCACGAAGCTGTCGATCAACTGCGACACCGCGGTGGAGCCGGTGGCGCGCAGCCACACGTGCTTCTCGCCGGTGACGTTGCGGATGCGGTGGAACACGGCGACGTCGATCAACTGCCCGGCCAGGAACGCGACCAGCGAGCCGGCGATGGTCCACAGGCCCTGGCCGAACACCGCGGCGAACGCGGCCTGGTAGTCCGGCACCCCCTGGTGTTGCGCCGCGGTCACCCAGAACCCGGCCGGCGCCAGCGCGATCGCGGCGAACGCGAACAGGAAGCCGTAGCCGATCAGCGCCACCGCCAGCCAGGAGATGAAGCGCACCCCGCGGCGGCCGAAGAATTCGTTGATGGTATCGGTGAGGATGAACACCAGCGGCCACAGCAGGGTGCCGGCGGTGAAGTTCATCGAGCCGCTCTGGCCGAACAGGTTCCAGTTCAGCGGCGCGATGCCCAGGGTGTCTTCCAGGGCGAAGATCTTGACCCCGATGAACTCGGCGAGCGCGGCGTTGACGCAGAAGAACGCCGCCAGGGCGATGAACAGGCGGACGGCGCGGTCGTCGAGCGTGCCGTTGCGCATGCGCCGGGCCTCAGCGGTCCACGGTGCGGGTGAAGGGCACGCTGTCCGGCGCCACCGCGCCGCCGGAGATGATGAAGCTCATCGCCTGGTCCACGCTCCAGTCGGTCGGGGTCAGCAGTTCCACCGGCACGATCTCCAGGTAGCCGGAGGTCGGATTCGGCGTGGTCGGCACGTACACCGCGGCCAGTTCGCGGCCGGTGCCGTGTTCCTTGATGACGCGCGTGACCAGGCCCACCGACTTCATGTCCCGGTGCGGGAAGTCGATCAGCACCACGCGCTGGGTGCTGCCGGGCTGGGTCTGCAGGATGTCCACCAGCTTGCGCACGCTGTCGTAGACCACGCTGGCCAGCGGGATGCGGCGCATCACCGCCTCGAACCAGCGCAGCAGGCGCTGGCCGATCATGCGCCGGCTGAGGATGCCGACCAGCAGGATCACCGCCAGGGTGGCGATCAGGGCGATGGTGTTCTGCACCCATTGCGCGGTGGCCCAGCCCAGTTCGCGCGGGAACGAGGCGGCGATGCGCGCCGACAAGGGCACCACCCAGGGGCTGCTGATGCCAGAAAGCAGCACGAACACGAACTTGACCACGACCCAGGTCAGCCAGATCGGCAGCAGGGTCAGCAGACCGGTGAAGAACAGCCGTTGCAGGGACGGGCGCGCGTGCGGAGCGGGGGTATCGGGCGACATCCGCCTAGTGTAGCGGCGCGCTGCGCCGGCGGGTGCGCCGCCGGCTAAGATGGCCCGCTACCGTGCAGGTGCGATTGGGGAAGCGGCATGGCAAGGATCGGCAAGTGGATCGCGGGCGGGCTCGGCGTGGTGCTGATGTTGGTGGTGTCGCTGTTTCTGGCGTCGCGGTTGTGGCCGGTGCCGGCGGCGCAACGCGCGGCGCTGGCGCAACTGCGGCAGCCGCCAGCGCCGCTGCGCGGGCCGAACCTGTTCGTGGACCTGTGGCTGTTGCCTTACGCGGTTCCGCCGGCACGGCGGCAGGCGGTGTTCGCCGAGGACGTACGCGGTTTCCGCCAGGCGCGGGACGGGCAGCCGCCACGCAGCGCGGCCAGCGCCTATCCGCGGACGCCGGACTGGCCGTCCGAGCGCGTGCCGCGCTGCGCTTGGAGCGACGACGATTGCCTGGCCAAGGTGCGGGCGCGGGCGCGGGACTATGCGCAGGCGCTGGCCGCGCAGGACGCCTTGCTGGCGCGCATGCCGGTGCCGGTGCCGGCCGCGGACTATCGCGGCCCGTTCGCATCGGACCCCGTGCGCATGCTGCCGGCGTTCTCGGTGCTGCAGACCCCGCCGATGCGTCGCGCCCTGGATTTCGCCGAGGGCCGGGTCGATCCGGCCCTGGCCGGGGTCTGCAACGACGCCGGCCTGGCGCGGGTGCTGCTGCGCTCGGGCGACAACGTCCTGACCGCCTCGATCGGCGCGGCGATGTTGCGCGGCAATGCGCGGCTGTTCGCCGCCATGCTCGCCGAGCTGCCCGCGCAGCACACGCTGCCGGCGCAGTGCGCGCAGGCGTTCGCGCCGTTGTCGGTGGAGGAGGTCAGCCTGTGCCGGCCGCTGCGCGCCGAGGCGCAGGTGCTGTTCGCGGCGCTGGACGAACTCGACCGCACGCGCGGCGCGCCGGGCCAGCGCTGGTATGCATCGATGGGGCTGCCGCTGCTGTTCGACCGCGCGCGCAGCGAGGCGCTGGTCGCGCCCGCCTATACCCGGCCATGCGCGGACGATGTGCGCGCCAGCCTGCGCGCGGATCGGCGGCTGACGCCGGCGCAGATGACCGCGCCGGTGGGGTCGGCGTTCGCCTGCCTGGCCAACCGGCTCGGCTGCGCGATGGTGCGCCTGCCGCCGTCCACGTTCGCCGGCACTGCGCAATGGCGGCTGCAGGACACCGCCGCGGCGATGCGGCTGACCTCGGCGCTGCTGTGGCTGCGTGCGCACCCGGACACCCGGCCGCTGTCGCAGCGTCTGACCGCGTTGCCACCGGCGCTGCGCGGCGATCGGCGGCCGCTGCAGGCGGCGGAGGGACAGAACCTGCAGGTGGCGCTGTATGCCGACGGCGGCGCGCTGCGCCTGCCGTTGCCGGGCAGTCGGCTGCAGCGTTGAGCCAGCGCATGCCAGGGGCTGATCGCTGCGGCGAGTGCGGCTGCAACAGGCTGCGTCGGTCGCCGGCCTGAGCGGCCGCGCCTGCGCTAACGCGCCGGCTTGCGCTTGACGTAGAGCTGCTTGCGCGTGCGCGCCACCACCTCGCCCTGCGCGTCGAGGATCTCGTTGTCGAACCAGCGCAGGTACTTGTCGCCGCCGGCGGTGGCCTGGCGCATGTCGTCCAGCATCGCCTCGTCCAGGCGGAACTGCGCGTTCACCGTGCCGCGCCCGGGGCGCACGAACTCGATGCTGCCGGCCTTGTCCCAGACGTAGTAGGCGCGGCCCAGGTTCTGCATCGCCAGCAGCATCCAGAACGGATCGGTCATCGCGAACAGGCTGCCGCCGAAGTGGGTGCCGACGTAGTTGCGGTTCCACGGGCGCATGCGCAGTTCGACCCGCGCATAGCGGTAGTCCGGGCTCAGTTCCGCCAGGTGGATGCCGGCGAACAGGAACGGCGGCCACAGGTTCAGGCCCAGGCGGAACAGGGAGGCTTTCATCGCGGGCGGCAGGCAGCGCTAGGGGAGGGCGAGCTTACCATTCGCATGAGTATGGTGCTCTGGCCGCGCCGCGGCTGGGCGGTGGCGAGGCAGTCGGCGTGGCTGCCTCGGTACGCGGCGTCAGAACAGCAGCGCCGACATCCTGCGCCGGTAGCGGCCGACCAGGTCCTCGTCCTCGATCACCCGGAACGCATCGATCAGCGACTTCTTGGGCAGGCCGTCCTCGAAGCCGCGGTCCTGCCGCAGCATCTCCAGGAACTGCTCCAGCGCGGCCTCGTCGTCGCCGGCGATCAACTGGCGCACGCCGAGCAGGTAGCGCGCCTTGAGGTCGGCCGGATCCTGCGCGATGGCCGCCTGCAGCGTCTCCAGCGGCGGCGCCGCCTGCAGCGCGCCGACGAAGCCCAGCCGCGCCCGCGCGCGCACCGCGCGCTCGTCGGTGGCCAGGTTGGCCGGCAGCGCGTCGATCAGCGCCTCGGCGTCGGCCGCCGCGCCGGTCTTGACCAGCGCCAGCGCCAGGTCCAGCTTCAGCTCGTCCTTGTCCGGCTCGGCCGCCACCGCCTCGCGCAGGCGCTGCACCTCGGCGTGCGGGTCCAGCGGCGCGGCGGGGGCGTCGTCCGGCACCGCGTCCGGCGCCGGCAGCGGCACGATGCCGTGCTGGGTCAGGAATTCGCGCAACTGGCCTTCGGGCAGGGCACCGGGGAAACCGTCGACCAGTTGCCCGTCCTTGACCAGGAACACGGTCGGGACCGAGCGGATCTGGAACGCGGCGGCGATCTGCTGCTCCTGGTCCACGTCGACCTTGGCCAGTTCGAACGCGCCGTGATACTCGGCGGCCAGCTTCTCCAGGATCGGGCCCAGGGTCTTGCACGGGCCGCACCAGGGCGCCCAGAAATCCACCAGCACCGGGGTCTGCAGCGATTTCTGCAGGACGTCGGCTTCGAAGGTCTCGGTCTTGGCGTCGAATACGTGGGGCATCTCGGACATGGGGGCATCGTGACAGGCGAAGAATGATGGCTTCTATGGTGACAGACCGGCCATGACGCAAGGGCGCACGACCGCGAGTGGTGGCCTGCTGCGCGCCGCGAGGCGCCTGATGGAACCTTCAAACAGCACCCGGCTCCGATAGCGGCGCCATGTGCATCAACCACTTGCGGATGCGGTGGGGCCAGCGCTTCAGCGCACAACGTGCGCGGCGATCGCGCGCGCGCTTGCGGCGCATGTGGATGCCAGCGGCAGCCGCAGCGGCGACAATGGGGGGGGGACGCGCCGCGATGGCCGCGCAGAGGCCGGGAGGCGAGTGGGTGAATCGATACGATCAGGCGCTGCGCTACGCGGGGCCGCTGCTGGCGGTGGCGGCGCTGGCCGCCGTGGTGGGCTTCGGCCACGCGCTGCCCGGCTACCTGCCGTGGTCGCACCCGGTCGCGCTGCTCGGCGCGCGTGGCATCCCGCATGCCTGGGCGTTCGACCTGCTGGCCTTCATTTCGCCCGGGGCGCTGGCGGTGCTGCTGGCGCTGCGGCTGCTGCGGCGCGCTGGCCGCGCGGCGCCGTGGGCGCTGCGGGTCGGCGGGCAGGCGCTGCTGCTGGCCGGGCTGGCCTTCGCCGGGATGGGCCTGCTGCCGCTGGACCCGGCCGATCCGCAGGCCCTCGCCACCCGCCTGCACGCCAGCGCCTGGCTGCTGTGGGTGGTGGCACTGGTGGTGGCGGCCGGCCTGCTCGCGGCAGGGGCGTGGCGCTGGCCCGGCGCGCGCGGCTGGGCGGGGGCCGCGCTGGCGGTGGCGCCGCTGGCCGCGCTCGGCGCGTTCGCGCTGGACGCGCTGCTGTCGGCGGCGGTGGCGCAGCGCCTGGTGTTCGTGCTGTGGTGGGCCTGGCTGGCGTTGCTGGCCTGCAGCCCCGGCCCGCGCGCGCCGCGCACGGCCTGAGCGGGTCATCGCCGTTGCGCAGTCGGCCGCGGGCGCCAGCCTGACCCACGGCCGCGGCATGCGGGTCGTCGTACCGCCCTCGCGCCGCCACATCTGGCCGGGATCGGCGCTTTTCGGCCCTGGGCGCCCGCGCTTGCGCGGCGCCACACCTGCCGCGGAGGGGCCGCCGCCGCCGCCGTCCGTCGCCACGATTGGAGCCGCCTGCTGCGCTGCGGTACCCTTGCCCGCTTTGTTGCCGCCTGGCCCTTGCCCGTTTCCATGTCCGCCGTCGAGCCCACCGCCTACGACCCGCAGCAGGTCGAATCGTCCGCCCAGCAGTTCTGGGACGCCACCCGCGCCTTCGAGGTCGACGAGACCTCCGACAAGCCCAAGTTCTACTGCCTGTCGATGCTGCCGTACCCGTCCGGGGCGCTGCACATGGGCCACGTGCGCAACTACACCATCGGCGACGTGATCAGCCGCTACCAGCGCATGATCGGCAAGAACGTGCTGCAGCCGATGGGCTGGGACGCGTTCGGCCTGCCGGCCGAGAACGCCGCGATCAAGAACAAGACCGCGCCGGCCAAGTGGACCTACGCCAACATCGACCACATGCGCAGCCAGCTCAAGTCGCTGGGCTACGCCATCGACTGGTCGCGCGAGTTCGCCACCTGCCGCCCCGAGTACTACGTGCACGAGCAGCGCATGTTCACCCGGCTGATGCGCAAGGGCCTGGCCTACCGCCGCAACGCGGTGGTGAACTGGGACCCGGTCGACCAGACCGTGCTGGCCAACGAGCAGGTCATCGACGGCCGCGGCTGGCGCTCCGGCGCGCTGGTGGAGAAGCGCGAGATCCCGCAGTGGTTCCTGCGCATCACCGACTACGCGCAGGAATTGCTGGACGGCCTGGACCAGTTGCCGGGCTGGCCGGAGTCGGTCAAGACCATGCAGCGCAACTGGATCGGCCGTTCCGAGGGCCTGGAGATCCAGTTCGACGTGCGCGACGCCGACGGCAGCGCGCTGGATCCGCTGCGCGTGTTCACCACGCGCCCGGACACGCTGATGGGCGTGACCTTCGTGTCCATCGCCAGCGAGCATCCGCTGGCGCTGCATGCGGCCAAGTCCAATCCCGAGCTGGCCGCACTGCTGGCCGAGCTGAAGCAGGGCGGCGTCTCCGAGGCCGAACTGGAAACCCAGGAAAAGCGCGGCATGGCCACCGGCCTGACCGCGGTGCATCCGATCAGCGGCGAGCCGGTGCCGGTGTGGGTCGCCAACTTCGTGCTGATGGGCTACGGCACCGGCGCGGTGATGGCGGTGCCCGGCCACGACCAGCGCGATTTCGAATTCGCCAGCAAGTACGCGCTGCCGATCCGCCAGGTGATCGCACTGAAGGCGCCGAAGAACGACGACGAGCGCCACTACGATCCGAGCCGCTGGCAGGACTGGTACGGCGACAAGACCCGCGAGCTGGAACTGGTCAATTCCGCCGAGTTCGACGGGCTGGACTTCCAGGGCGCGTTCGAGGCGCTGGCCGAGCGCTTCGAACGCAAGGGCCAGGGCCAGCGCCGGGTCAACTACCGCCTGCGCGACTGGGGCGTCAGCCGCCAGCGCTACTGGGGCTGCCCGATCCCGGTGATCTACTGCCAAGGCTGCGGCGCGGTGCCGGTGCCGGAAGACCAGTTGCCGGTGCTGCTGCCGGAGAACGTCGCCCTGAGCGGCACCGGCTCGCCGCTGAAGACCGATCCGGAATGGCGCAAGACCACCTGCCCGCAGTGCGGCGCGGCGGCCGAGCGCGAGACCGACACCTTCGACACCTTCATGGAGTCGAGCTGGTACTACGCGCGCTACACCTCGCCCGGCGCCAAGGACATGGTCGACAAGCGCGGCAACTACTGGCTGCCGGTGGACCAGTACATCGGCGGCATCGAGCACGCGATCCTGCACCTGATGTACTTCCGCTTCTTCCACAAGCTGCTGCGCGACGCGCGCCTGGTGGACAGCGACGAGCCGGCGACCAACCTGCTGACCCAGGGCATGGTGATCGCCGAGACCTACTACCGGCAGAACCCGGACGGCTCCAAGGACTGGATCAATCCCGCCGACGTGGATGTGCAGCGCGACGACAAGGCGCGGGTGATCGGCGCGGTGCACCGCGGCGACGGCCAGCCGGTGCTGATCGGCGGCACCGAGAAGATGTCCAAGTCCAAGAACAACGGCGTCGATCCGCAGGCCATGGTCGGCAAGTACGGCGCCGACACGGTGCGCCTGTTCTCGATGTTCGCCGCGCCGCCGGAGCAGTCGCTGGAGTGGAACGAGGCCGGCGTGGACGGCATGGCGCGGTTCCTGCGCCGGCTGTGGGCGCAGGTGCACAAGCATGTGGCCGACGGTGCCGCGCTGGCGCTGGACGTGGCCGCGCTGGGCGCCGAGCACAAGGCGCTGCGGCGCAAGACCCACGAGACCATCGGCAAGGTCGCCGACGACTACGGCCGCCGCCACAGCTTCAACACCGCCATCGCCGCGGTGATGGAGCTGACCAACGCGCTGGCCAGGTTCGACGACGCCGGCGACCAGGGCCGCGCGGTGCGCCAGGAAGCGCTGGAGGCGGCGGTGCTGCTGCTCAACCCGATCACCCCGCACGCCAGCCACGCGCTGTGGCAGGCGCTGGGCCATGCGCCGACGCTGCTGGAGGACGTGCCGTTCCCGCAGCCGGACCCGGCCGCGCTGGTGCGCGACGCGGTGACCCTGGCGGTGCAGGTCAACGGCAAGCTGCGCGGCACCATCGAGATCGCCGCCGATACCCCGCGCGAGCAGATCGAGGCGCTGGCCCAGGCCGAGCCGAACGCGGCGCGCTTCCTGGAAGGCCTGAGCATCCGCAAGATCATCATCGTGCCGGGCAAGATCGTGAACCTGGTGGCGGCATGAACCCGCGCGCCGCGGGCGGTGCCGGCGCGCGCGGCGCTCCGGCGCCGTGCGTGCGCGTCGGCACGGCGGCCCATCTCAACCCTCGTTCACGCGGCATCGGGCAGGCTAGCCGCCTGTTGCCGCGCCCAGCCGGCTCCTCCAGACTGTGTCCATGACCCGATTCCTGCTCGCCCTCGTCCTCGCGACGTCCCTGACCGCCTGCGGCTTCCATCTGCGCGACAAGCTGACCCTGCCGGCCGGCACGCCGTCGGTGAAGGTGGTGTCCTCGGCGCCGTACAGCGAGCTGGTGAAGCTGCTCGAGCGCGGCCTGCGCGCCGCCGGCGCGGAGATCGCACCGAAGGAGGTCAACACCGGCGTGGCGCGCCTGGAAGTGCTGTCCGAGCGCTGGGGCGACCTGCCGATCGCGCTCGACGCCGAAGGCCGCGCCCAGGAATACAGCCTGCGCTATGCGGCGATCTTCGTGTTCCGCCGCGCCGACGGCAGCGTGCTGGTGCCGCAGCAGGTGATCGAACTGTCGCGCGATTACGTGTCGCCGCCGACCGACGCCACCGGCACCACCACCGAGCGCGAGATCCTCGCCGACGAACTGCGCCGCGAGATGTCGGCCTCGATGCTGCGCCGGATCGACAGCGTGGTGCGCGCGCAGGTGCGCGACGGCAAGGACGTCAATGCCGCGCCGCCGTCGACCGACGGCACGCCGGTGCAGGGCAAACCGGCCGACGGAACGCCGGCCGAAGCCAAGCCGGCGACCACGCCGCAGCCTTGATCGCGTGGGCTGGGCCGGTGCCGTCGCGCATGGGCGGCGGCGAACGCGTCGCGCCCGCGCCGCATGGTGCCGCGCATCGCGCATGCCTCTCCAGCGGCGCACCCGCGCGTGCGCGCCGCCACCGCGGCGGGCCGACCGCTCCCAATCGCGCCGACAGGGCGTAGGCTGATCGCCATGGAACTGCGTCCCGAACAACTCGCCACCCAGCCGGCCTCGCAGCCGCTGCAGCCGGTCTACCTGATCGCTGGCCCGGAGACCCTGCGCGTGCTCGAGGCCGCCGACGCGGTGCGCGCCCGCGCCCGCGCCGCCGGCATCGGCGAGCGCGAGGTGTTCGATGCCGACGGCCGCGACTTCGACTGGAGCCAGCTGTATTCCAGCTTCAACGCGCCGAGCCTGTTCAGCGCGCGCCGGTTGATCGAACTGCGCCTGCCCAGCGGCAAGCCCGGCAAGGAGGGCGGCGAGGTCATCGCCGCGTTCTGCGCCGACCCGCCGCCGGACGTGGTGCTGCTGATCACCTGCAACGAGTGGAGCAAGGCGCACCAGGGCAAGTGGGCCGACGCCGTCGGCCGGATCGGCGTCATCGCCGTGGCCTGGGCGATCAAGCCGCACGAGCTGGGCGACTGGATCGAGCGCCGCCTGCGCAGCAAGGGCCTGCGCGCCGACGCCGGCGCCGTGCAGCGCCTGGCCGAACGGGTCGAAGGCAACCTGCTGGCGGCGGCGCAGGAGATCGACAAGCTGGCGCTGCTGGCCGATGGGCAGGGCCTGGACGTGGCGGCGATGGAATCGCTGGTCGCCGATGCCGCGCGCTACGACGTGTTCCGCCTGGCCGAGGCGACCCTGGCCGGGCAGGCGCCGGCGGTCGGGCGCATGCTCGCCGGCCTGCGCGCCGAGGGCGAGGCGGTGGCCGCGTTGCTGCCGATCCTGATCAAGGAACTGCTGCGCACCGCGGCGCTGGCCAAGGTGCAGGCGGCCGGCGGCAACCTGGCTGCGGAGATGAAGGGGCAGGGCATCTGGGAATCGCGCCAGGCGCCGTTCAAGCGCGCCCTGCAGCGGCACGCCGAACCGCGCCGCTGGGAGCGCTTCGCCGCCGAGGCCGGGCGCATCGACCGCATCGCCAAGGGCCGCGCCGACGGCGACGCCTGGGTCGCGCTGGAGCGGCTGCTGCTGGCCATCGCCGAGGCGCGCGCGGTGCGGTTGTTGGTGGTATGAGCGCCGGGATTGGGGAGTCGGGATTGGGGATTGGCAACGGCGGCGATCCTGTCGCTCCGTCTGTCCCGGCACAGGGCACGGCTGTGGGCGAATCCCCAATCCCGACTCCCCAATCCCGGCCACTGCATCTCATCTACGGCGGCACCTTCGACCCGATCCACAATGGCCACCTGGCGATCGCGCGCGCGGCGCGCGATGCGCTGGGCGTGCCGGTGCGGCTGATGCCGGCCGCCGATCCGCCGCATCGGCCGGCGCCCGGGGCCGACGCGCGGCAACGCTGCGCCATGCTGGCGCTGGCCATCGCCGACGAACCCGGCCTGCTGCTGGACCTGCACGAAGTGCGGCGCGCGCTGGCGCAGCCGGGCGTGGCCTCCTACAGCATCGACACGGTGCGCGAACTGCGCGCCGAGCTCGGCGCCGACGCGCCGCTGGCGCTGCTGATCGGCGCCGACAGCTTCGCCGGCTTCAACGCCTGGCGCGACTGGCGCGGCCTGCTCGACGCGGCGCACCTGGTCGTCGCCGACCGCCCCGGCAGCGCCTGGGAACGCGCGCTGCCGGCCGAACTGGCGCAAGCGGTGGCCGGGCGCTGGGCCGACGCGCCGCAGGCGCTGGCGCGCGCGCCGGGCGGCTTGTTGTGGTGCCTGCGGCAGCCGTTGCGCACCGAATCGGCCAGCGACGTGCGCGCGCGCATCGCCGACGGCCGCGACTGGGCGGCGCTGCTGCCGGCCGCGGTGGCGGACTACATCCGTGCCGCCGGACTGTACGCGCCGGCCGCCGCCGCGGCCAGCTGAATACGCGTCGCCGCGCAGTTCCCTATAATTCGCCCCATTCCATCGAGTTCGCCGCTTTGTCCAGCCAACAAGCCCACGTCATCAAGACCCAACTTCCCAATCCGCCGCCGCCGTTGCCGGTGCTGCTCGCCCACGTCCGCACCGCGCTGGAGGAACTCAAGGCCAAGGACGCGGTGGAAATCGACGTGCGCGGCAAGTCCAGCGTCACCGACTACATGATCGTGGTCTCCGGCACCTCGACCCGCCACGTCAAGTCGATCGCCGACGAAGTGATCAAGTACGCCAAGAAGCTCGACGTGATGCCGCTGGGCGTGGAGGGCGAGCGCGAGGCCGAGTGGGTGCTGGTCGACCTGGGCGACGTGGTGGTGCACGTGATGCTGCCGCGGGTGCGCGAGTTCTACGCGCTGGAGCGCCTGTGGACGGTCGGCGACCAGCCGCCGGGCGACGACGACGATTCGGCCCGCGATGCCTGAGCGGGGCGATGCCGCGCGCAGCGCCGGCGGCGGCGGGACGTTGCCGGTCGGCGTGCGTGTCGGCGCGGCCGTAGCGACACCCGCGACGCCGGCACGCAAGCGTTTTGACTCCCTGGTCAAGCGTCTGGAACGCGCTCGCGCCCAGTTGCACGCGTGGCAGGAAGCGCTGCCGCGCTGGGAGCAGCGTTTCCACGAACAGGTCGATCCCCTGCTGCAGGAGCGCGACGCGGCGCAGGTCCAGTTGCTGCGGGAGCTGGACGCGGCGCACGCCGGCTACAAGTTGAGCAAGCGCGACCGCGCCGATCTGTCGGAGATCATCTGCGAGTTGGCCGCCCTGTTGCTCCAGGAGGGCGACAACGACGATCTGAAGGACATCTACGACCGCCATAGCCCGCTGGGCTTCGATCAGGAACTGGCCGAATCCGAGGCGTTGCTGAAATCGGTGGTCGGCGAGGAATTCGGCCTGACCGAGGAGGAACTGGCCCACATACAGTCTCCCGAAGCGCTGTATGCCCAGGTCCAGGAACGCCTGCACGCGCAACAGGCGCATGCCGCCGGACGCGCCCGGCAGCGCGACAAGCGCCGTCGTGCCGGTGCCGGCAAGGCCGCGCAGGCCGCCGCCGATCCGCAACAGGCGCGTCGCGCGCTGTACCGGAACCTGGTGGCGGCGCTGCATCCGGACCGCGAACCCGATCCGCAGCAGCGCGAGCGCAAGACCGCCCTGATGCAGCGGCTCAACCAGGCGTATCAGGACGACGACCTGTTGGCGTTGCTCGAACTGCAACTCGAGATCGGCCAGTTGGACCAGGCCGGCATCGCGGCGATGGCCGAGGAGCGCATCCGCGATTACAACAGCCTGTTCGCCACGCAACTGCAGCAGGCCGAACGGACATTGGCCGGACTGGTCGACGAGTTCATGGGGCGTTACGGCCTTCACGGCGCGCGCACCCCGCAGCCGCAGCGTCTGGATGCGGTGTTGGCGCAGATCAAGCGACAAGTGCAGGAGGAGATCCGCTCCTGCGCCGACGATCGCGCCGCCGTGCGCAGTGCCGAGACGCTCAAGCACTGGTTGAAGCGTGAGCGTGCGCGGCTGGCCGAGCAGGAACTGGACGCGGCGATGTACGACGCCATGCTGCTGGACGAGCGCTGGTGAGGCGCGCCGCGCACGCGCAGCGATGAAGGCGCGCCTGATCGCCACCGGCGAACGCGCCCCGGCCTGGGTGACGCAGGGCTTCGCCGAATACCGCAAGCGCCTGTCGCACTGGCTGCCGCTGGACCTGGTCGAGATCGAACCGGGCCTGCGCGGCAAGGGCCGCGATGCGCAGCGCGCGATCGAGGACGAAGGCCGCCGCGTGCTCGCCGCGCTGCCGAAGAACGCGCTGGTGGTGGCGCTGGACGTGCCCGGCAAGCCGTACAGTTCCGAGCAGTTGGCGCAGCGCATGGAACACTGGCGCGGCCAGGGGCGCGACCTCGCGTTCCTGATCGGCGGCCCGGAAGGCCATTCGCCCGAGGTGCTGGCGGTGGCCGGCGAATCCTGGTCGCTGGGACCGTTGACCCTGCCGCACATGCTGGTGCGCCTGGTGGTGGCCGAGCAGCTGTATCGCGCCGCCGCGATGCTGGCCAACCATCCCTACCATCGCGCCTGATCGTTGATCGTTGAGTCGAGCGCTCGGTGCGGAATGCCGCATCGCGCGTCGATCGCGTGCGGCCTCTCCCGATGCAGCCTCCCGCCGGCGCACGGGCGTCGTTGTCGCAACGCCGGGTGCGCGCCGGCGCACCGCGCACCGCACCGCGCCGATCGCGAGAACGCGTCGTCGCCGCAGCAACGGCATCGTGGTGCGCCGTGCCTTCGGCCAAACCGCGCGCGCGACAAACGACGCAGAAAGAAAAAGCCCGGGCTCGCGCCCGGGCTTTTCGTGTACCGCGTACCGCGTTCGATCAGTTGAACGTGTACTTGGCGCCCACCGTGAAGTAGCGGCCGACCGCGCCGCTGAAGTGCAGCGGGTTGTAGTTGACGCCGCCGTAGGTGGTCGGATCCAGCGGAGCGATCCGGTCGAACACGTTCTGCACCGAAGCGTTCAGTTCGAACGCGTCGGTGATGTTCCAGCGGCCCGACAGGTCGAACGTGGTGAACGAGGCGATCTTCTTCACCGGGCTGCCGTCGGCATAGAACGCCTGGTAGTCGCCGCCGCGACGGTCCTTGTTCTCGATGCTGGAGATGTAGTTGACGACGCCGCTGACGCTCCAGTCGCCCTGCTTCCAGGTGGTGCCGAAGTTGACGCGGTCCTGCGGGGTGCCGATGCAGTTGGTCACGTCGCAGTTGCCATGGGTGCCGACGTAATCGACCGTGGTGTCGCCTTCGGTGCGCTCCAACTTGAGCAGGTGGCTCCACTGCAGGTCCATTTCCAGCTGGCCCGGGCCGATCTCGAAGGTCTGGCGGACATCGGTGTCGATGCCGCGCACACGCGAGGAGTTGGCGTTCACGTAGCCGGTGTTGACCGCCAGGATGGTGCCGCTGTTGGCCACGCCGCCGATGTTGTTGCTGTCGCGCAGGACGTTGCCGGCGGCGATCGCGTCGGCGGTGCTGCCCTGGGCGATTTCGTTGGTGCGCTTGATCTGCCACGCATCCACGGTCAGCGAGGTGGTCGAGGTCGGCTGCAGCACGAAGCCCACCGAGTAGCTCTTGGACTCTTCCGGTTCCAGCGCCGGGTTCGGACGGGTGATGATCGCCACCGAACGCGCGGTGCACTCGTTGGCCGGATCGATGGCGCAACGCACCGGATCGCGCGCGTTGGAGAACGCGGCCAGGCCGCCGTCGCCGTTCTCGGCCGGGTTCGGCGCACGGAAGCCTTCGGCGTAGCTGGCGCGCAGGGCGATCCAGTCGGCCGGGGTCCACTTCACGCCCAGCTTCGGGGTGGCCTTGCTGTCGCCGCTCTCGTACTTGTCGTAGCGCACCGCCGCCGACAGTTCCAACTGCTCCAGCACCGGCGCCGACAGCTCGGCGTAGCCGGCGTAGACGTTCTGGGTGCCGTCGTAGGCCGAGTAGCCCAGGCCGATGATGTCGCCGATGTCGGTGAAGGTCTGCGGGGTCAGGCTGTTGCTGGTCTTGCGCCATTCGGTGCCCAGCGCCAGGCCCAGCGGGCCGCCCTTGAGGTCGGCCAGGCTGCGGGAGACGGTGAAGTCGAACATGTCCAGGCTGGACTTGGCGCGCGCGCTGATGGTCGGCGAGATGTAGTCGTACAGCGCCTGCGAGTTCAGGTTGGCGTTGTCGCCGATGCGCCAGGTGCCGGCCGGGCAGGCCGGGTTGCCCAGCACGCAGCGCACCGCGCTGTAGCGCAGGAAGCCGGTGCGCTTGTTGGTCAGATCGGTGCCCGAGTGCAGGTAGGCGGTGTCGTAGCTCCACTCGCCCCAGTTGCCCTTGACGCCGACCAGGAAGCGGTTGAACTCGTTGGTGTTGTCGGTCACGCGCGGACCCACGTCCCAGGCGCTGTAGCGCAGGCGCGCGGCGTAGGGCAGCGGGTTGTCGGGATGGCCGGCGTAGAGCGTGGTGGCGCCCGCGCCGCTGTTGGCGTTGACCGGACCGCCCGGGTAGCCCCAGCCGCCGGACACGCCGGACGGGGTGTTGGAGAAGGTGGTTTCCTTCTTGGAGTAGCCGATCTCGGTGTAGATCTCGCCGCCCTCGCCGAAGGCGAAGCTGGCGCGGCCGAACACGTTGACGTACTTCTCTTCCGGGCTCAGGTCGCGGTACTGCTGCGCCGGATCCCACAGGCAGCCCTGGGCCTGCGCGGTGGCGTCGGTCTGGCCGGGGATGGTGGTCAGGCCGGCGCAGCCGGGCAGGGCGACCAGGTGCGCGGTGTTGTCGAACACCGAGCCGTTCGGGCCGGTGCCGCCGGCGGTGCCGCCGCTGAGGTAGGCGCCGCCCAGGAACTGCGCGTCGGCCGCGTCGTAGCCGTAGCGGCGGATGTCGCCGGTGCCGATCCACTTGCGGTTCTTGCGGTCGCTGATCTTGATCGCGTCGGTCTTGCCCACGTCCAGGCTGAAGAACGCGTTCCAGCCGTCGCTGGCCAGGTTGCCGGTACCGGCGGTCAGGGTCGCCTTGCGGGTGTCGCCGTCGCTGTCGCCGGAGATGCCGTAGGAGCCGCGCAGGATCGCGCCCTCGAAGTCGCTGCGCAGGATGATGTTGACCACGCCGGCGATCGCGTCGGAGCCGTAGATGGCCGAGGCGCCATCCTTGAGGATGTCGATGCGCTCGACCGCGTCGAGCGGGATGGTGCTCAGGTCGGTGAACACCTTCTGGCCGTCGTCGGCCAGGCCGTAGGTCGCCATGCGGCGGCCGTTCAACAGCACCAGCGTGGAGCCGGCGCCCAGGCCGCGCAGCGAGATGCCGGCGCCGCCGCCGGCGAAGCCGTTGCCGAAGCTCTTGGGGATCGAGCCGGCGCCGTCGGAGGTCAGGGTCTGCAGGTACTCGGCGACCGTGGTCTTGCCGGTGCGGTCGATTTCCTGGCGGGTGACCACCTGGACCGGGGACGGGGTCTCGGTGTTGGTGCGCGGAATGTTGGAGCCGGTGACGGTGATGCGGTCGAGGTTGGTCGCCGCTTCCTGCGCGAACGCGGCGGGGACGGCGGCGGTGGCGGCGAGGACGCCGGCGACGGACGCGCAAAGCACATGGCGGCGGGTTGCACGCCGTTGAATCGGGGTGTTCACAGTCTCTCTCCTAACTGGAAGCGCAAGTTTTGAGTTTTAATTTTGCTAAAAAGGCCGACACATGAGCGCCGGCTGACCGCCATCTAGGTGTATTTATCGTGAATGAATTGTGAATTTTGAATTAAGCCGCCCCGGCGCGCGCTTCCGCTGCCGGGGCTGCGCCAGCCTTCAACGGCTCAAAGAAAAATCGATGGGCACCAGCCCATAGGCCTGAACCGGGGTTCCTTGCTGCATTGCAGCATGAAATTTCCAGCGCCTCAGCACCTGCTCGCGCGCGGCCTGGTCGAGGACCTTGTGGCCGCTGCTCTTGGCGATGCTGACCTCCAGCGGCTGGCCATCCACCCCGACCAGCACGCGCAGCAGCACGCTGCCCTGCAAGCCGTCGCGCAATGCCTCGCGCGGGTAGGGCGGCGCCGGCGCGCGCAGGTACTGCAGTTGCATGCCTTCCAACGGTGCGCTCACGCTGGTGGGCGGTACGCTGGGTTCGGCCACGGTCGGCGCCGGATCGGCCGCCGCCGCGGGCAGCGGCATCGGGCTGGCATCGGCCAGCGGCGCCTGCACCGGCAACGGAGTCGGTGCAGCGGTCGGGGTCCGCGGCGGGGCCACGATCCGCTTCTCCTCCTGCGTCACCGGCACGGGCGGGGGCGGGGTGACCGGGACCACGATCGGCTCCTGCCAGCGCGGTTGCGCCTTCGCCGGTTCCTGCGGCGGCGCCACGTGCGAGAGCGGGATCAACAACAGCAGCAAGGCGAGCAGGTGCAGGCCGATCGCGGCGCTGAGCGCCAGGATCCGCGACAGGTCGATGCCGAACGAGGGAGCGGGGAGTTGCGTGCGAACCATGATCCACCTCCACGATGATGTGCGTCTTGTGGACTTGCGGTACGACCAAACGCGCCAGCGCGGCGGACGGGGTCGAAGCGCCGCCCGTCCGCACCCCCGACATTGAGCCTGTCCCCCTCGGCTTGGCAAGCGCCGGCGGCGGACGGGCCGCGATTCGGGGTGCCGCGCACGCCGACGGCGGCTGTGGCGCGCAGCACGATGCGCGCGGTGGGGCTCCGCTTGCGGTGCGCCACGAACGACGACGGCGCCCGCAGGCGCCGTCGTCGGAACGCGAATGGGGCGATTACTTGCCCAGCTCGAACACCACGTCCAGGTTGACCGAGACGCTGCTCTCGCCGGTCGCCACCGGGGTGCTGTCCATCTCCGCCTTCATCGCCATGGTGCGCATCATCGGCACCGGGCGCACGCCGCCGCCGCTGCCTTCGGAGATGCTGACGATGCGGCGCACGCGCAGGCCCAGCGCCTTGGCGTAGCTCTGCGCGCGCGCCTGCGCCTTCTTCAGCGCGTCGACCCGGGCCTGGTCGTACAGCGGTTCCGGATCGTCGATCTCGAAGGTCGGGCCGTTGATCTGGTTGGCGCCCTGCGCGGCCAGCGCGTCGAGCACCTTGCCGAGCTTGGCGATGTCGCGCACCTTCAGGTTGACCGAGTTGCTGGCCTGGTAGCCGACGACCTGCGGCGCCTGGTTGTCGACGTACTTGTACTGCGGGTTGAGGTTGATGCCGCTGGTCTGCACGTCCTTCTCGGCGATGCCGGCGGCGCGGACCGCGGCCAGCACCTTGGTCATCTGCTCGGCGTTCTGGCGCATCGCCGCGGCGCTGTCGGCCGCCTGGGTGACCACGCCGGCGGACAGCGTGGCCACGTCCGGGGCGTGCTTGGCCTCGGCCTGTGCGGCGATGTTGAGCAAGGTGCCGTCGGCGGGCACGGCATAGCCGGGCGCGGCGGTCTGGGCATGGGCGGTCATCGTGCCTCCTAGGGCGAGGGTCAGGGCCAGCAGCAGCGGTCGGACGGACAGTGGGCGCATCGATGTTCTCCTGGACGAAGTGGGGCGAGGGTGTTGTCGCGACGATGAACGCGTCGTGATGCGTGCCGGGGTCGCGTGCATGGTGCCGGAATTAGCGATCGTTCAGTCAGGCGTGCCGGGTTATCCTTCCGCCATGCTGTATCTCGCTTCCCGTTCCCCCCGCAGAAACGAACTGCTGACGCGTCTGGGCGTACCGTTCCGGATCCTCGACCTGGAGGTGCCGGAAGTGCGCGCGGCCGACGAGTCGGCGCAAGCCTATGTGCGCCGCGTGGCGCTGGACAAGGCGCGCGCCGGGCTGGCGCAGCTCGACGGCGCGGCGGATGCGCTGGTCCTCGGCGCCGACACCGAAGTGGTGCTGGACGAGCGCGTGTTCGGCAAGCCGGCCGATGCCGCCGATGCCGCGGCGATGCTGGCGGCCCTGTCCGGGCGCACCCACCAGGCGATGACCGCGGTGGCGCTGGTCGGCGCCGGCCGCGAGGAACTGCTGCTGGTGTCCACCGCGGTGACCTTCGCCGCGTTGTCCGCGCGCGACATCGCCGACTACGTCGCCAGCGGCGAGCCGATGGGGCGCGCCGGCGCCTATGCGATCCAGGGCGGCGCCGAGCGCTTCGTCAGCCGCCTGGACGGCAGCTACTCGGGGGTGATGGGCCTGCCTCTGCACCAGACTTTCCACCTGCTGCGCGCCTTCGGAGTGTTGTGATGTCGCAAGAGATCCTGGTCAACGTCACGCCGCGCGAGACCCGGGTGGCCGTCATCGAGAACGGCATGCTGCAGGAACTGCACATCGAGCGCGGCTGGCGCCGCGGGGTGGTGGGCAACATCTACAAGGGCCGGGTGCAACGGGTCATGCCCGGCATGCAGGCGGCGTTCGTCGAGGTCGGGCTGGAACGCGCCGCGTTCCTGCACGCCAACGACGTGGTGCGGCCGGCGCCGGTGGCGCATGCCGATACCGACGAGGCGCCGCCGCTGCCGGTGTCCGCGGGCGTGCCGATCGTGGAACTGCTGCGCGACGGCCAGGACATCGTGGTGCAGGTGGTCAAGGACCCGATCGGCAGCAAGGGCGCGCGGCTGACCACGCAGATCAGCATTCCCTCGCGCTACCTGGTGCTGCTGCCGCAGTCGCGGGTGATCGGGGTGTCGGCGCGGATCGAGGACGAGGCCGAACGGCTGCGGCTGAAGACCCTGGTCGCCGACCTGGCCGCCAGCCATGGCGGCTTCGGCTACATCATCCGCACCAACGCCGAGGGCCAGCCGGCCGAGGCGCTGGCCGAGGACATCGCCTACCTGTCGCGGGTCTGGAACGTGGTCGAGCGGCGCGGCCGCGACGGCGCCCCGGCCAGCATTATCTACGAGGACCTGAGCCTGCCGCTGCGCGCGGTGCGCGACCTGATCCGCAAGGACGTGGAGAAGGTCAAGGTCGATTCGCACGAGACCTTCGAACGGCTGCAGGCCTTCGTCGCCAAGTACATGCCGGTGCTGGCCGAGCGCCTGGAGCTGTACACCGGCGACCGCCCGATCTTCGACCTGTACGGGGTCGAGGACGAGATCGCGCGCGCGCTGGACAAGCAGGTGCCGCTGAAGTCCGGCGGCTACCTGGTCATCGACCAGACCGAGGCGATGACCACCATCGACGTCAACACCGGCTCGTTCCTGGGCCAGCGCAATCTCGAGGAGACGGTGTTCCGCACCAACCTGGAGGCGGCGCAGGCGGTGGCGCGGCAACTGCGGCTGCGCAACCTCGGCGGCATCATCATCATCGACTTCATCGACATGGACGATGCCGAGCACCGCCGCCAGGTGCTGCGCACGCTGGAGAAGGCGCTCTCGCGCGACCATGCCAAGACCACTGTGTACGAGTTCTCGCCGCTGGGCCTGGTGGAGATGACCCGCAAGCGCACCGTGGAGAGCCTGGAGCGGCAACTGTCCGAACCGTGCCCGGAATGCAGCGGGCGCGGCTCGATCAAGACCGCCGAGACCGTGACCTACGAGATCTTCCGCGAGATCACCCGCGCGGTGCGCCAGTTCGACGCGGCGCGCTTGCTGGTGATCGCCTCGACCAAGGTCGTGGCGCGGATCACCGACGAGGAATCGGCGGCGGTGGCCGAACTGGAGGAATTCCTCGGCAAGACCATCCGCTTCCAGGCCGACGAACAATACCTGCAGGAGCAGTTCGACGTGGTGTTGTTGTGAGGCTGGGAGGGGGGAATCGGGAATGGGGAATGGGGGAAAAGCGTGCTGTCGGCGCTGACGCATCCCCGGATTCCTTTGCCGAAATTGACGCGGCGGTGAACCGCGCGCGATCTGCTTTTGCGATTCCCGATTCCCGATTCCCCACTCCCCGCCCCTGATGCACACGCCCCTGCGCCGCCGCCTGCGCCTGGCCCGCCGTTTCGCGTTCTACGCGGTGGCGATCGGGCTGGTGTGCGTGGCGTTGCTGGTGGGGGCGCTGAGCCAGGCGTTGCCGCTGGTCGAGCGGCACCCGGAGCGGGTCCAGGCCTGGCTCAGCGAGCGTGCCGGGCGGCCGATCCACTTCGACCGGGTCGAGACCGCCTGGACCCGGCGCGGCCCGTTGCTGCGCCTGGACGGGTTGCGCATCGGCGCCGGCGACGGCGTGCGCATCGGCCAGGCCGAGGTGCTGGTGTCGATGTATGCCGGCCTGCTGCCTGGCCGCTCGTTCACCGAACTGCGCCTGCGTGGCCTGGCGCTGACCCTGCTGCGCGGCGCCGATGGCATCTGGTCGGTGCAGGGCCTGCCGACCACGAGCCAGGGCGGCGATCCGCTGGACGCCTTGCAGGGCCTGGGCGAGTTGCAGGTCATCGACGGCCGCCTGGCGGTGCATGCGCCGGACCTGGGCCTGGATGCGCGGTTGCCGAAGATCGATCTGCGCCTGCGCGTGGACGGCGATCGCCTGCGGGTGGGGGCGCAGAGCTGGATCGACCTGCAGCAGGCGCCGCTGACCGCGGTGCTGGACATGGACCGCCGCCGCGGCGACGGCGAGGCCTACGTGGCCGCACGCCCGGCGCAACTGGAGGGCTGGTCGGGCCTGCTGCATGCCGCCGGGATCCGCGTCGAAGGCGGCACCGGCGCCGTGCAGGGCTGGGCGCAGCTGCGGCGGCACCGCGTGGTCGGGGTCAGCGTCGACGCCACCTTGCGCGACCTGCGCCTGAGCGGCGCGGCCCTGGCCGCCGGCGGTGCGCGGCCGCAGACCGCGTTCACCACGCTGCGCGCCACCGCGCGCTGGCGGCAGATCGACGGCGGCTGGCGGCTGGATGCGCCGCGCCTGCAGATCGGCCAGGCCGGGCTGCCGACGCAGCGCCTGGACGGGCTGACCGTGGCCGGCGGGCGCCGTGTCGCCTTGCTCGGCGACCACCTGGACCTGGCCCCGCTGCTGGCGGTGGCCGCGCTCAGCGACGGCCTGTCGCCGAACCTACGCGCCTGGATGCATGCGGCCCGGCCGCGCCTGCAACTGACCCAGGTGGCGCTGAGCGGCCGCCCCGACGGTCCGCTGTACGGGCAGGGACGGCTGACCGAACTGGCGTTCGCGCCGGTCGGGCAGGCGCCAGGCGTCAGCGGCCTGCGCGGCCACTTTGACGGCGATGCGCAGGGCGGTGAGCTGGTGCTGGACGCCGCCAGCCCGGTGCGCTTCGACTGGCCCAGCGGCTTCGGCGTGGTCCATGAGGTGCGCCTGGCCGGGCGCATCGTGGCGTTCCGCGACGGCGCCGACCTGCGCGTGGCGACGCCGGCGCTGCGCGTGCAGGGCAGCGACTACGGCGCCGACGTCCGCGGCGGCGTGCGCTTCCAGGCCGACGGCTCGCGGCCGTGGCTGGACTTGGCCGCCGACCTGCAGGACGCGCCGGTGATCGCGGCCAAGAAGTTCTGGGTACATTCGAAGATGAGCAAGGCGGCCACCGACTGGCTGGACGCCGCGCTGCAGGGCGGGCGCCTGCGCGATGGCCGCGCGCTGGTGTCCGGCGACCTGGACGACTGGCCGTTCGTCAACCACAACGGCCGCTTCGAAGCGACCGCGCGGCTGGACGACGCCAGGATCCGCTTCCAGCAGGAATGGCCGGCGGTGGAGAAGGTCGACGCCGCGGTCGCCTTCATCGGCAACGGCTTCGAGGTCCACGGCCGCGGCGAGATGGGCGGGGTCGCGGTGGACCGGCTGTCGGCGGTGCTGCCGGACTACGCGCAGGGCCAGCTCAGCGTCCAGGCCAGCAGCCGCGCCGAGACCGGCAAGCTGCTGGCGATGCTGCGGCAGAGCCCGCTGCGCCACCGCTACGGCGAGACCCTGGACGCGCTCAGCGCGTCCGGGCCGGCCGACGTCAGCTTCGACCTGTTGCAGCCCCTGCGCCGCGACGTGGGCCAACACCACCTGCGCGGCACGGTCGACCTGCTCGGCGCGCGCATCGCCGACCGCCGCTGGGACGTGGCCTTCGACGCCATGCGCGGCAGCGCCACCTATCGCGATACCGGCTTCGAGGCGCCGCAACTGGCGGTGTTGCACGAGGGCGAGCCGGGCGTGCTGGCGCTGCGCGCCGGCGATGGCGTGAGCGATCCGCAGCAGGCCTTCGAGACGACGTTGAGCGTGTCGGCGGACGCGGACGACCTGCTCGACCGGGCGCCGGAAATGGCCTGGCTCAAGCCGTACGTGGAGGGCCGCTCGCGCTGGAACGTCGCTGTCGCCCTGCCCAAGACCGCCGACGGCGGAACCCAGCCGCCGACCCGCCTGCAGCTGCATTCGGATCTGGTCGGCACGCAACTGCTGTTGCCGGCGCCGATGGACAAGGGCGCTGCGGCGCCGCTGGCGACCTCGGTCAACGTGCCGCTGCCGGTGGGCAGCGGGCGCATCGAGGTCGCCTTCGGCAAGCTGATGGCGCTGGCCGCGCGCAGCCAGAACGGCAAGACCGGGGTCAAGGTGGTGATGGGCAGCGACCACGTGGTCGGCGATCCGCCCAGCAGCGGCCTCACCGTGAGCGGGCGTACCGCCTCGCTGAACGCGATCGACTGGATCGGCCTGGTCAGCCGCCCGGCGGCGAACGCGGCGAACGCGGCGGCCGCGCCGGGCGCCGAGGATCCGATGCCGCTGCGCCAGATCGACGTGCTCGCCGACCATCTGCTGCTGCTCGGCGGCGTATTCGACGCCACCCGCCTGCGTCTGCAGCCGCAGGCCGACAGCGTGGCGGTGCACCTGGACGGACCGGCGCTGGCCGGCGAACTCAGCGTGCCGAGCAAACCGGACGGGGTGCTCGGCGGCCGCCTGGCGCGGGTCCATTGGCGCGCGGCGCCGACGACGGCGGCTGCGGCTGCCGCCGCCGCGGCGCCGGCGAACGGCGCGGATGCCGGGTCCGCCCCGGCGGCCGCCACCGCGGCGGCAGCGGTGCGGCCGCTGACCAGCACGATCGACCCGGCCGCGATCCCGGCGCTGGCGCTGGACGTGGACGACCTGCGCTTCGGTGCGATCACCCTCGGCGCGGCCTCGCTGCGCACCCGCAAGCTGAGCGACGGCATGCAGGTGGACCAACTGCACCTGCGTTCGGACAAGCAGAAGATCGACATCAGCGGCGATTGGCGCGGCAAGGACGCCAGCGCCCGCACCCAGCTCAACGCCAACGTGGACAGCCAGGACCTGGGCGAACTGATGCAGAACCTGGATTTCGGCGGCCAGCTGCGCGGCGGCCAAGGCACGCTGACCCTGCGCGCGGCCTGGCCGGGCGACCCGGCCGGGTTCCAGTTGGCCACGCTGCAGGGCGAGCTCGACGTGGCCGCGCGCAACGGCCAGTTGCTCGAACTCAACCCCGGCGCCGGCCGCGTGCTGGGCCTGCTCAGCGTGGCCCAGCTGCCGCGCCGGCTGATGTTCGATTTCCGCGATTTCTTCTCCAAGGGCTTCGCCTTCAACCGCATCGACGGCCAGGTGCGGTTCGGCGACGGCGTGGCGCGCAGCGAGTCGATGCTGATCGACGGCCCGGCCGCGGAGATCAAGGTGCGCGGGCAGGCCGACCTGCGCGCGCAGCAGTTCGACCAGACCATCGACGTCAATCCCAAGTCCGGCAACCTGTTGACCGTGGTCGGCGCGGTCGCCGGCGGCCCGGTCGGCGCGGCGGTCGGCGCGGCCGCCAACGCGGTGCTGGGCAAGCCGCTGGGCACGATCGGTGCGCGCACCTACCGCGTCACCGGCCCGTGGAAGGATCCCAAGGTGGAGGTGATCGAGCGCGAGTCCGCGCCGGCGCCGGCGCCGCAACCTGCACCTGCACCTGCACCTGCACCTGCGACACCGCCGGCCGCGTCCGGCCGTCCCTGAATCGGCGCCCGCGCCGCCGGCGCTTGCACTGGGCGCCCCCGTCCCCCATGTTGAGCCCATGACCGAAAACGCCCTCAGCCTCGCCGAAACCCGCCTGTTGCTTCCCGCCGGCCTCGACGCCACCAGTCTGGAGCGCGCCTTCGGCACGCTGCTCGGCCCCGGCATCGACTTCGGCGACCTGTATTTCCAGCACGCGCGGCGCGAGAGCTGGAGCGTGGAGGACGGCATCGTCAAGGATGGCGCGCATTCCATCGAACAGGGCGTGGGCGTGCGTGCCATTTCCGGCGAGAAGACCGGCTTCGCCTATTCCGACGACATCCATCGCGACGCGCTGCTGGCCGCGGCGCAGTCGGCGCGGGCGATCTCCCGCGACGGCGGCGCGCAGCCGGCGCAGGCGCTGCTGCGCGGCAGCGGGCGCGCGCTGTACCCGGCGCTGGACCCGGTGGACGGCATGGGCAACGACCACAAGGTCGAGGTGCTGCGGCGCCTGGACCAGTTCCTGCGCGCCGCCGACCCGCGCGTGCAGCAGGTGATGGTGAGCCTGTCCGGCGGCGTGGACACGGTGCTGGTGGCGCGCAGCGACGGCGTGCTCGCCGCCGACGTGCGCCCGCTGGTGCGCTTGAACGTGCAGGTGATCGTCGAACACAACGGGCGCCGCGAATCGGGCTATGCCGGCGGCGGCGGCCGCTACGGCTACGAGGAACTGTTCGCCGACGGGCGGCCCGAGGCCTTCGCCAGGGAAGCCCTGCGCCAGGCGCTGGTCAACCTGGAGGCGGTGCCGGCTCCGGCCGGGGTGATGCCGGTGGTGCTGGGGCCGGGCTGGCCCGGCGTGCTGCTGCACGAGGCGGTCGGGCATGGCCTGGAAGGCGACTTCGCGCGCAAGGGCACCAGCGTCTATGCCGGGCGCATCGGCCAGCGCGTGGCCTCGCCGGGCGTCACCATCGTCGACGACGGCACCCTCGACGGCCGCCGCGGTTCGCTGAACGTGGACGACGAAGGCACGCCGACCAACTGCACCACCCTGATCGAGGACGGCGTGCTGGTGGGCTACATGCAGGATGCGCTGAACGCGCGGCTGATGGGCGTGGCGCCGACCGGCAACGGCCGCCGCGAATCGTTCGCGCACCTGCCGATGCCGCGCATGACCAACACCTACATGCTGGCCGGCCAGCACGATCCGCAGGAGATGATCCGCTCGGTGAAGAAGGGCCTGTACGCGGTCAACTTCGGCGGCGGACAGGTCGACATCACCAGCGGCAAGTACGTGTTCTCGGCCACCGAGGCCTACCTGATCGAGGACGGCAAGGTCACCGCGCCGGTGAAGGGCGCCACCCTGATCGGCAATGGCCCGGAGACCATGCAGAAGGTGCGCATGATCGGCCACGACCTGGCGCTGGACGAAGGCGTGGGCGTGTGCGGCAAGGACGGGCAGAGCGTCCCGGTCGGCGTCGGCCAGCCGTCGCTGCTGATCGACGGGTTGACCGTGGGTGGGACGGCGTAGGGGCCGGGAGTGGGGAATCGGGAGACGGGAATCGGGAAAGCGGGTGCCACGGTGCGCTGCCGCTTCGCTGGCCTGGCGGATGGACCCGTCGGGCGACGCACCCGCCGCTGGGCTGGGACTGCGTCGGCGGCCGTGCGCGGCAGGCGATGCCGTCGCGCCTCAGTCGCGCGTGTGGTCGAACGCCTCGTCGTCGTCCGCTTGTTCGATTTCCGATTCTCCATTCTCCATTCCCGACGCCCCACCAAGCATCAACTCGCGCAACTCCCGGAACAACTCCCGATAGGCATGCGGCGGCTTGTTCTTCAGCCGTTCTTCCTTGGCGTTGCGGACCAGTTGGCGCAGCCGCTGGCGGTCGGCCTCGGGGTAGTCGGTCAGCAGCTCGGACAGCGCGCTGTCGCCGTCGGCGAGCAGCCGCTCGCGCCAGTCCTCGACCCGGTGCAGCGCCGCCACTTCGCGGCGCGCGCCGTCGCTGTTGACGTCCAGCGCCTCGCGGATCGCCTCCAGCGTGGCGTCGTCCTCGCGGCGCATCTGCTTGGCCAGGAACGCCAGTTGCCGCTTGTGCGCGATGTGCGAAGTGATGCGCTTGGTCTCGGCGATATGCGGCAGCAGCGACTCGGGCACCGGCAGCCTGGCCAGCTGCGCCGGCGTCAGGGCCACCAGCTTCTCGCCCAGGCTCAGTACCTCCAACGCCTCGCGGCGCTGCTGGCTGCGGCTTTCGCCGCGGAATTCACCGGTGTCTTCGTCGCGTCCGCGCATCGTCTTTCCAATTCGAAATTTCCGCTCCGCGTTGCGCGGAGCCGTGACCTTCACAGGATAAAGCATTGAACGCGATCACCCCCGACCTGCGCCGCGACGACAGCCTGGAACGCCTGGAGCGCCTGTCCGAAACCGCCCAGCGCCTGCTGGCGCGCGCGCGCGAACTCGGCGCCAGCCAGGCCGAGGTCAGCTGCAGCGAAGACCGCGGGCTGGACGTCAACGTACGCCTGGGCGCGGTGGAAACGGTGGAGGCCACCCGCGACCGCGGCATCGGCGTCACCGTCTACTTCGGCCAGCGCAAGGGCAGCGCCAGCACCGCCGACCTGCACGAGTCCAGCCTGGAGGCGACCGTGGCCCAGGCCTGCGCGATCGCCCGCTACACCGAGGACGACGTCGCCGCCGGACTGGCCGACGCGGCGCTGATGGCGCGCGAGCTGCCCGAGCTGGACCGCTGGCATCCGTGGTCGCTGGAGGCCGAAGAGGCGATCGAGCTGGCCCTGGCCTGCGAGGCCGCCGGGCGCGAGGCCGACCCGCGCGTGGCCAATTCCGATGGCGCCTCGGTCGGCAGCAGCGAGAGCCTGTCGGTGTACGCCAACTCGCACGGTTTCGTCGGCCGCGAGCGCAGCACCCATCACTCGATCGGCTGCGCGCTGATCGCCGGCCACGGCGACGGCATGCAACGCGATGGCTGGTACAGCAGCGCGCTGGCGCGCGAGGACCTCGAACACCCGGCGGCGATCGGCCGCCGCGCCGCCGAGCGCACCGTGGCGCGGCTGCAGCCGCGCTCGCTGCCGACCGGCGAGCTGCCGGTGCTGTTCGCCCCGGAGATGGCGCGTTCGCTGGTCGGGCACCTGCTCGGCGCGGTCTCCGGCGGTGCGCTGTATCGCCGCGCCAGCTTCCTGCTCGACAGCGTCGGCAGCCGCCTGTTCCCGGACTGGTTCGCCATCGACGAACGGCCGCACCTGCGCCGCGGGCTGCGCTCGGCCGCCTTCGACGGCGAGGGCGTGGCCACCCGCGATGCGCCGCTGGTGCGCGACGGGGTGCTGCAGCGTTACGTGCTGGGCAGCTATTCGGCGCGCAAGCTCGGCCTGCAGACCACCGCCAACGCCGGCGGCGTGCACAACCTGCAGGTGGCCGCCAACGCCGAGGATCTGGCGTCGATCGCCGCCGGCATCCCGCGCGGGCTGCTGGTCACCGAGCTGATGGGCAACGGCGTCAACCCGGTGACGGGCGACTATTCGCGCGGCGCCGGCGGCTTCTGGATCGAGAACGGGGAAATCGCCTATCCGGTGGACGAGGTCACCATCGCCGGCAACCTGCGCGAGATGTTCCAGTGCATCGAGGCGGTCGGCCGCGACATCGACGTGCGTTCGCACCTGCATATCGGCGCGGTGCTGGTCGGCAGGATGACGGTGGCCGGCAACGACTGAGGGGCTGCGGCGCTCGCCGGCGGACGGCCATGCCCCTGGTAGGAGGGGCGGTCACCGATGTCATGGCCGCGCCGCCCCGGTTCGCTCTGCGCGTCGCATGCCGGCCTCCTCGCAAGGCGCTCCCCGCGGCGCCCCTGTTCCGGCTCGGCTCGGCGGCGACGCTGGCCGTCCGTTCGCGGAGGACGGCTCGCGAGCGCAGGGGCCACGTCGCTTCCGAGCGGACTGCAAGGCCGCCGATCGGCTGGCCGGCATCCAGGTCGGGCCTGCGCACGCCGCGCGCCGGGGCCGGCGGTGGCCGAAACCCGCGCCGCGGAAGGCCGCATGCCTTGACAGCGTTGCGCGCTACGCCGAGAGTGGCGCGCCAGGCGCCTTGCCACTCACCACCATAGGAAGGGAATACCGATGAGCGAATTCGAGAATGTGACCGCCCCGCCGCCGCCGCCGGCCGCCGCTGGCCCGCAGGAGGACCGCACCGTCGCCTTGATCACCCATCTGTCGGGCATCGTCGCCGGCTTCATCGTGCCGCTGATCATCTGGCTGGTGAACAAGGACAACCCGGCCAAGTCGTTCCTCAACGACCAGGCCAAGGAAGCGCTGAACTTCCAGATCACCGTGCTGATCGCCTATGTGATCTCCATGGTGCTCTTGGTGATCTTCATCGGCGGATTGCTGATGACGGCGGTATGGGTGGTGAACCTGGTGTTCTGCATCCTGGCCGGGATCAAGGCCAACGAAGGCGTGGCCTACCGCTACCCGTTCGCGCTGCGCCTGATCAAGTAAGCCGCAGCACACGCGTCGCGCAAAAAGGCCCGGCCATCGCCGGGCCTTTTTCGTTGCGCTGGCCGGCGTGGCGCATTGGGCCGCTGCCGCCGTGCGCTCCGCCTCGCCGCGGCCCCCGCCGTTGCGGGCGTGCCGTGCAATCGGGGCCATCCGCGGCCGCGTTGCGGGCCGCGTCAACCGGGCCCGGCCCTGGCGCGTTCACCATGCGACTGCCGAACAGGAGCGCCGCATGATCCGTCGCCAAACCCTGAGCGCCGCGAATCGCTTCGGCCTGGGCGCCCGTCCCGGCGAACTGGTGGCCATCGACGACCCGCGCGCCTGGCTGGCCGCGCAGCTGCGCCCGCGGACCGCCGCCCTCCCGGCGCTGCAGGACTTGCCCGGCAGCCTGGACTACCTGCGCCGCGAAGCCGCCTACCAGCGCGAACGACGCCAGGCGCGGATGCAGGCGCCGGCGGACGCCAAGCCCGCGCAGCGGGGGGCGCGCAGCCTGTACCGGCAGGCGCAGGCGCAGGAACTGGCGGCGCGCTACGCCGTGGCGGTCGCCAGCGCCGACGGTTTCGCCGAACGCCTGGTGCAGTTCTGGTCCAACCATTTCGCGGTCTCGGTCGACAAGCGCGCCGCCACGCTGTACGCCGCGCCGATGGAGCGCGAGGCGATCCGCCCGCATTGCATGGGCCGCTTCGCCGACCTGCTGCTGGCGGTGGAGCGGCACCCGGCGATGCTGCGCTACCTGGACAACACTGCCTCGATCGGTCCGGACTCGATGGCGGCGCAGCGCGCGCAGCGCCGCGCGGCGCGGCAGGACCCGGCGGCGCCGCCGCGGCGGCCGGGACTCAACGAGAACCTGGCGCGCGAGATCCTGGAATTGCACACCCTGGGCGTGGATGGCGGCTACACCCAGGCCGACGTGGCCGAGCTGGCGCGCGCGATCACCGGCTGGGGCGTGCCGGCGCCGCGCGAACTCGAGCGCGATGTCGCGCCGGCCGGCGCCTTCGTGTTCCGCGCCGCGGCGCATGCCGCCGGCAGCCGCCAGGTGCTGGGCCGGCGCTACGCCGAGGCCGGGTTGGCGCAGGGCGAGGCGATCCTGACCGCGCTGGCGCGGCATCCGGCCACCGCCCGGCATCTGTCGCTGAAACTGGCGCGGCATTTCGTCCGCGACGATCCGCCGCCGGCGCTGGTGCAACGCATGGCCGCGGCCTGGTTGCGCAGCGACGGCGATCTGCCCAGCGTGTACCGCGCGCTGATCGACAGCGACGAGGCGTGGAGCGCGGACGCGCGCAAGTTCAAGGCGCCGCAGGACTTCGTGCTGTCGGCGCTGCGCGCCGGCGGCGACTGGCCGCAGGCGCCGGCGCAGCAGCGCACCCTGCTGGACATGCTGGCGCGGATGGGGCAGCCGCCGTTCATGCCGCGCTCGCCGGCCGGCTATGCCGACGTGGCGGCGGAATGGAACGGGCCGGACGCGCTGTGGAAACGGGTGCAGGCGGCCGAGGCCCTGTCCGGCCTGTCCGCGCAGGCCGACCCGCTGGCACTGGCCGCGACCGTGTTCGCCGGCCGCCTGGACCCGGACACGACCAGCGCGTTGCGGCGCGCCGAATCGCCGCGCGATGGCGTGGCCTTGCTGCTGGCCAGCCCGGCCTTCCAATGGCGCGCCTGAGCGGCGCGTCGTGCCTCACCCATGCGGAGAACGTCCATGCATCTGACACGCCGCCGTTTCCTCGCCGCCAGTGGCGCGGCCACGCTGCTGAGCCTGTGGTCCGGTCCCGGCCTGGCCGCGCCGTCCGCGCACACGCGGCTGCTGGTGGTGCTGCTGCGCGGCGCGCTGGACGGCCTGCACGCGCTGGTGCCGCAGGGCGATGCGGACTATGCGCGGCTGCGCGGCGCGCTGGCGCCGCAGCAGACCCTGGCCCTGGATGGCAGCTTCGCCTTGCATCCGGCGCTGGGCTTCGCCCATGAGCTGTACGCGCGCCAGCAGTGGCTGCCGGTGGTGGCGGTGGCGCCGCCGTACCGGCAGCGCTCGCATTTCGAAGCGCAGGACTGCCTGGAGAACGGCACCGCGCGCCCCAGCGGCGCGTCCAGCGGCTGGCTCAACCGCTGCGCGGCGGCGTTGCATGGCGTCGAGGCGCTGTCGGTGAGCGCGGTGACGCCGCTGATCATGCGCGGCCCGGCCGCGGTCGCCGGTTGGTCGCCGCCATTGCCGAGCGCGGTCAATCCGATCCTGCTGCAGCGGCTGCAACCGCTGTACGCCGCCGATGCGCAGTTGGCCGCTGGCTTCGCCCGCGCGCTGCGCAGCCAGGACGTGCCGGTGGAGAGCGGCAAGGGCGGGCAACTGCCGCAGGCGATGCGCGCCGCCGCCAGCTTCATGGCCAAGGACGACGGCCCGCGCATCGGTTTCGTCGAGGATTCGGGCTGGGACACGCACGGCAACCAGGCCGCGGTGCTGCAGCGCAAGCTGGCCGAACTCGATGCCGGACTGCGCGCGTTCCATGACGGCGCCGGTGCCAGTTGGGAGCGCAGCGTGGTCGCGGTGGTGACCGAGTTCGGACGGACCGCGGCGGTCAACGGCACCGGCGGCACCGACCATGGCACCGGCGGCGTCGCCTTCCTGGCCGGTGGCGCGGTGCGCGGCGGGCGCATCGCCGGCGACTGGCCCGGGCTGGCGCCGCGTGCCTTGAACGAGGGCCGCGACCTGCGCGCGACCACCGACCTGCGCAGCGTGTTCAAGCATCTGCTGGGCGCGCACCTGGGCGTGCCGGAAGCGGCGCTGGAAACGCAGGTGTTCCCCGGCAGCGCGGGGGTACGGGCGATGGAGGGGTTGCTGGCGTCGCGCTGAGGGCGTGCATGCCACGGATGGCCGCCGCTTGCGATGCGTGGTCGCAGGCGCTGGTGGGCAGCGCAAGGTTTTCGGCGTGGCGGCGCGGGCATCGCCACTTCAAGCACGGTGGTGAACAGCGTCCGGCCACCGCCGGCGGGTCGTCGGCGAATAGGGGCGCGGTGCCGGCGAGCGCTGCCGGCACCGCGCCGTCCGCGGCCGGTGGCCTA
>Ga0105251_10000376_pt1 | contig 43779 bp, 33 predicted proteins | sample KBSS64metaG_FD_80424 | JGI IMG/M metagenome (GOLD analysis project Ga0105251, IMG submission 80424) | Switchgrass rhizosphere microbial communities from Kellogg Biological Station, Michigan, USA - KBS S6-4 metaG | ecosystem: Host-associated > Plants > Roots > Rhizosphere > Soil | place...
CCACTCAATTAATCCCGGTTCCATGTCCCGCCCGCTCAGCGACGCAAAGCGCACTGCCATTCTCGACGCCGCCGCCAGCCTGGTGGCGACGCAGGGCGTGGGTGCGTCCACCGCGCAGATCGCGAAGGCAGCCAAGGTGGCCGAGGGCACGGTGTTCACCTATTTCGAGACCAAGGACGCGCTGCTCAACGCGCTGTTCGTGCGCCTGGAAGAGCGGCTTGCCCTCGCGGTAAGCGGCGCTTTCCCGGCCCAGGCCGCGGTCCGCGAACAGCTGCAGCACGTCTGGAACGCGCTGCTGGTCTGGGGCGCGGCACATCCTGTCGACCGCATGGCGCTGCGCCAGCTCAAGGTCTCCGAACGCATCACCGGCTGCACGCGTGCCCACTGCGCCGGCCTGTTCGGAAACACGCTTGAGAGCCTGGAAGCCAGCCTGGCCCGGTACGTGGACCCGGAGCGCCTTCCCTTCTACCTGGGCCGGGTGCTGATCACCCTGCTGGAAACCACGCTGGAGGCCATGACGGCCCAGCCCGGGCAGCGCGATGCCCTGCAACAGGCGGGTTTCGACCTGTTCTGGAAGGGCATCCAGCGGTGAATTTTTATCGGTTGTTAAATGAGTGTGTACGCACTCACCCACAAGGACGCGCATGCGCTATCTGATTGCCGTCGCTGTCGCCCTCGCCCTCACCGTTCTGATCGGAATGACCCTTACCGTGCCTATTGCCTCCTACGACACCTCGCCGCAGCGCGCGGACGACCAGTTCGCCAACGTGACCCCCAAGCCGAAGGAATCGCTGGGCGCCACGCTCAAGCTGTTCTGGGACTTCTTCTTCAACCGTCCGGCCGGCACGGTACCCGACGCTGCCACGCCGGTGCATGCGCTCAGCGCGCAGGCGCTGGCCGCGGCGCCAGACCGCAGCGTGTACCGGCTGGGCCATTCCACGCTGCTGATGAAGCTGCGCGGCGGCTGGTGGCTGACCGACCCGGTGTTCTCCAAGCGCGCCTCGCCGTTCCAGTTCATCGGCCCGAAGCGCTTCCACGCGCCGCCGATCGCGCTGGAAGACCTGCCCCCGATCCGCGGCGTGCTGCTTTCGCATGACCACTACGACCACCTCGACCGCGCCACCATCAAGTACCTCGCAACGCGTGCACAGGTGTTCCTGGCCCCGCTCGGGGTCGGCGACCGCCTGATCGACTGGGGCGTGCCGGGTGATCGCGTGGTCCAACTCGACTGGTGGGACGAAACCGTGGTCGACGGGATCACCTTCGCTGCCACGCCGGCGCAGCACTTCTCCGGCCGTGGCCTGCGCGACGGCAACCGCACGCTGTGGGCGTCCTGGGTGATCCTGGACGATGAGCTGCGGGTGTTCTTCAGCGGCGACACCGGCTACTTCACTGGCTTCAAGCGCATCGGCGAGCGCTACGGACCGTTCGATGTCGCGTTCGTCGAAACCGGCGCCTACGATGCCAAGTGGCCCTTCGTGCACATGCAGCCCGAGCAGACCGTGCAGGCTCACCAGGACCTGCGTGGGCGCTGGCTGGTGCCGATCCACAACGGCACCTTCGACCTGGCCATGCACCGCTGGGAAGAGCCCTTCGAGCGGGTCAGCGCCCTTTCCGCGCAGCGCGGCATCGCGTTGTCGACGCCGATGATGGGCGAACGCCTGGACCTGGCCGCACCGCATGCCGGTACGCCGTGGTGGCGGACGATGCTCACCGCCACGGAACCGGCGGCACCGGTAACAGCGGGCAGCACGCGGTAAGCGCGCGGTATCATCGCGGCTGCCTGTACGCCGATGCCTGCCGTGTCCCTACCCGCCGCCTATGCCCTGCCGCTGACCGAAACCGCACTGGGGGCATTCCTGGAGGCCGGCACGATTCCGCCGTCGCCGCTGGAACGGGCCGGTCTGTTCGCCGCCGCGTTGTGCCAGCAGCGGCCGCATCATCCGGCCGCGCTGACCCGCCTGATCGACCAGGCCTGCGCGCTGTTCGTTGAACAACCGGAGGCGGCCGCCGGCCAGTTCCACGCACTGCGCGCCGCCTTGCCCTCAACGGCCCCGGCGTGGCTGCAGGCCTTGGCCGCGCAGGGCGTGGTGCTGGGCCCCGACACCGTGGTCGCACGCCATGCAACGGCCTCGCCCGGCAGCTATCTCGCCGACGCGTTCCAGGCCGAGAGCCAGGTGACCCTGGACGCGCACACGCTGCGCTTCCGCACGGATGCCGCCTATGCCGACGAAGGTGACGTGGCCGACGACCGCGTGCGTGCACCGGCCTACGTCGAACGGACCCAGGTCTATACGCAGGAACAGGCGCGTGCGTTGCGCGCGATCATCGCCAACGACGACGAGCACATCGACCTGGACGCCTATGCCGGCGCCGGCAAGACCCACCTGATCCTGCAGCTGCTCGACAGCGCGGCACGCCGCTATACCTACATCGCGCCACGCGCCGGCCAGGTACAGGCCTTCCGGCAGCGGCTCAGCGCCGCGCTGCCGGTGCACGTGATCTCGCAGATCGCCTTCGCCAACCACGTGGCCGGCGATGCATTCCGGCGCGGCCTGCTGCGGACCGCCTGGCGACCGGCGTTCCAGATCAGCAAGCTGTCACTGCGCGATATCGCCGCGCGCATCGAGCTGCAGGCGATCGGCCCGCATGCGCCGGCCAGCGTGCTGCGCATCGCGCTGGAAGGCATCGCCGCGTGGTGCCGTTCGACCACCCTGCAGCTGGCACCGCGCCACTTCGCGCGCGCGGTACCGTGGGCAACGATCGACAGCGCCGCCCTGATGGCCGCCGCCGAGCACGTCTGGCGCAGCATGTTCGACCCGCAGCTGCAGCGCCACACCGTGCTCAGCGTCAACGTGGACCACATCGGCAAATGGCTGGCGCTGCACCAGGTGAGCGTGCCGGGCAGCTGGGGCACCCTGTTGATCGACGAGGGCCACGACCTCAGCCCGGCGTGGAAGGCGCTGCTGTCCAGCTATGAGGGCGCGGTGATCAGCCTGGGCGACCCGCACCAGCGACTGGTCGGCCAGGCGCCACGCTTCGCCACCGGCATGAGCCTGGAGATCGACCAGTCGGTGCGCCAGGGGCGGCTGGTGGAGCAGCTGGTCAATGACACCCTGGCGCTGGACGCGGGCAGCCGTTTCGCGGCGCCGTTCAGCGGCTCGGCCGACCAGCCGACCCTGGCCAGCGCCTACGCCGCATGGACCGAGGTGCCGCTGGGCGGTGCACGTATCTACGGCAGTCCCTGGCGACTGCTGGAAGAAGCCCAGCGCCTGGCTGCCGCGGGCACGGCGTTCGCCATCCATCCCGATTCGCTGGCCACGCTGGGTCGCGAGGTTGCGCGGGGTGCCGAGGCCTATCGCGAACTCATCGCACATGGCGGCAGCAGCCGACGCTGGGAGGAGCTGCTGGCCGAATGCGCTGAACAGGACCTGGCGCAGATCCCGCGCATGTTCATGCGAGGCTACAACCGTGACAGCTTCGTCGAACTGAGCCAGCGCCTGCAGCCATTCCCCGATGCCGCGCTGCTGCTGTTGCTGGTCGAGCACGCCAAGAATGCCGAGTTCGCCAGCGTGGCGATGGCGCGCTGCTGCTTCCGCACCGGTTTTGCCCGTCAGGCCGCGCACAATCCGGTGCGCGCGGCCTACACCGCGATGACCCGCGGTGTTCGCCAGCTGTGGCTGCCGGACGACGCCCTGGACGAACTGCAGCAGAGCATGCAGCGTTACCAGGACCGCCGCACCGAGCAGCGCCGCAGCAAGGCGGCGCTGCCGGGCCGGCGGCCTTAGCAGACTGAACCGGTTGCGCCCGGTCAGTCCTTGGCAGACAACGCGCTCATCTTGGCCAGCGCATCGTCGATGGTGAAGCTGCCCGGTGCCTGCACGCGCGGGAACTCGACCAGCGTCTGGGCGAACTGGTCGGTGATGCCGTAAGCACCGTATAGCAGGTAGGCGTGGTAGAGGAACCAGTCGTAGTAGCTGTTGGACGTGATATCGGCGTACTCGTAAGGGTCGGTGCGAAGGTTGAACAGCTTGGGCAGGCGCAACGTGGTGAACGGTTCCGCCCATATCTGCATCGTGCCCCGGCAACGCTGTTCCATGAATACGACCTTCCAGTTGTCGTAGCGCAGCGCCAGCACGTCGCCGTCGTCGCTGAAGTACATGAACAGTTTGCGTGGACTCTCTTTTTCCTTGCCGGTGAGGTAGCCCAGCAGGCTGACTCCGTCGATGTGGTTGCGGAAGGTCTTGCCGTTGGCCGTGTAGCCGGTCTTCAGCTCCTCCACCACGTGAGGTGCGCCGGCCATTTCCAGGAAGGTCGGGAGCCAATCGTGGTGCTGCACGATGCCGTTGGCGATCGCCCCCGGTGCGATCCGACCCGGCCAGCGCGCCAGCAGCGGAATACGGAAGGCGCCTTCCCAGTTGGTGTCTTTTTCGCTGCGGAACGGCGTGGTACCCGCGTCCGGCCAGGAATTGCGGTGCGGGCCATTGTCGGTCGAGTACAGCACCAGGGTGTCTTCGGCGATCCCCAGTTCATCCAGCAGGTCGAGCATCTCGCCCACGTTGCGATCATGGTCGATCATGGTGTCGTGGTACGGCGACTGCCAGCGCCCGGCCTGGCCCAGGCTGGACTTCTTGGTGTGGGTGAACATGTGCATGTGGGTCGTGTTCAACCAGACGAAGAACGGCTGGTCATCCTCATGCTGGCGCACGATGAACTTCTTCGCCGCCGCGACGAATTCATCGTCGCAGGTTTCCATGCGCTTTTTGGTGAGCGGGCCGGTGTCCTTGATCTTCTGCTTGCCCACTTTGCCCCAGCGCGGCTGGTCGGTGGGGTCATCCTTGTCCTGCGCCCAGCAGTGCAGTACCCCGCGCGGGCCGTTCTGCTTGCGGAAGTTGGGGAAGTCCTTCTCCGGGAAGTAGTCGTCCATCTCCGGCTCTTCCTCGGCATTGAGGTGGTACAGGTTGCCGAAGAACTCATCGAACCCGTGCACGGTGGGCAGGTACTTGTTCAGATCGCCCAGGTGGTTTTTACCGAACTGGCCCGTGGCGTACCCTTGCTCCTTGAGCAGCTCGGCGATGGTCACGCTCTCCGGCTGCAGGCCTTCCTTGCCGCCGGGACGCCCCACCTTCGACAGCCCGGTGCGGTAGACGCTCTGCCCGGTGATGAACGAGGAGCGTCCTGCGGTGCACGACTGCTCGCCGTAGGAATCGGTGAACATCATGCCTTCACGGGCGAGGCGGTCGATGTTCGGGGTCTGGTACCCCATCAGGCCATGGCTGTAACAGCTCAGGTTGCTGATGCCGATGTCATCGCCCCAGATCACCAGGATGTTGGGGCGTTTGCCAGGTTTGGCGGGTCTGGTGCTGCTGGAAGCAGACCGCGTCTTCGCGGCTGCAGGCGCCTTGGGCGCGGCCTTCTTTGCACGTGCTGTTGCCATGGAACTGCTCCTGCGGATCGACCGGGACAGCATCGCGCGTCACGCGGGCCGGGCCAATGCTGACTTCTACGCAGTGAGCGCCAGTATTTATACTGCCGGAAGCCGCGGGTCAGACGCATCAGCGTCAGGCTGGAGTGGCTGGAAACATCCATGGCGTCACCGCAGGTCGTCATGCTTGCCGTACACCCGGGATGCTAAGGTCCGGATGCACTGGAGCGGGTGAACACGAAAACCCGCGTGCCACTTCATGCCCACGAGGACCCGAACCATGCGCAATGGTGCAAGCCTGTTGGTCGAAGCGCTGGAGAACGAAGGTGTGGATCGCATCTTCGGTGTTCCGGGCGAAGAGAACCTCGATTTCCTGGAAGCGCTGCGGACGTCGCGGATCGAGCTCGTGCTGACCCGCCATGAGCAGGCCGCCGCCTTCATGGCCGCGACACATGGTCGGCTGACCGGCCGGCCCGGCGTCTGCCTCGCCACCCTGGGCCCCGGTGCGCTGAACTTCTCGACCGGTGCGGCGTATGCCCACCTGGGCGCCATGCCGATGATCCTCATCACCGGCCAGAAGGCGGTGATGAGCGCACGCCAGGCGCGGTTCCAGATCGTGGACATCGTGGCCTCGATGAAGCCACTGACCAAGATGACCCGGCAGATCGTCAGCGCTGCGTCGATCCCGGCGATCGTCAGGGATGCATTCCGCGTTGCCATGGAAGAACGGCCGGGTCCGGTACATCTGGAACTGCCCGAGGACATCGCCGGTGAGGAGGTTGAAGCGGTCGCCCCCATCGCGGTCCATCCGCTGGAGCGCCCGCTCGCCCACCCCGCTGCGCTCGACCGCGCTGCCGCGGCGATCCTGGCGGCCAAGCGCCCGCTGGTGATGATCGGCGCTGCAGCCAGCCGGCCCGGGTTGGCCGATCCGTTGTCGGCGTTCGTCTCGCGCACGCGGTTGCCGTTCTTCAACACGCAGATGGGCAAAGGCGCGGTCACCGGCGGCTCCAACCTGTACATGGGCACGGCCGCGCTGTCCGAAGGCGACTATGTACACGAAGCCGTCGCACGTGCCGACCTGATCATTGCGATCGGCCATGACACGGTGGAAAAGCCCCCGTTCCTGATGAAGGACGCCGGTGGCCCCAGGGTCATCCATGTCAGCTTCCAGTCCGCGACGGTTGAACAGGTCTATCACCCGGACATCGAAGTCATCGGCGACATCGGCGCCTCCGTCGAGGCGCTGGCCGGCCAACTTGATGGCCGGCTGTCCCCCGACGACGGCATGATCGCGCTGCGCCAGAAGATTCTCGCCCGCGTCAACGACCGCGCAGAAGAGGACCGCTTCCCGGTCACGCCGCAGCGCCTGGTCCACGACGTGCGCGCAGTGATGCCCGACGACGGCATCGTCTGCCTCGACAACGGCATGTACAAGATCTGGTTCGCCCGCAATTACCGCACGCACGTAGCCAACACGCTGCTGCTCGACAACGCGCTGGCCACCATGGGCGCCGGCCTGCCGTCTGCGATGATGGCGGCGATGCTGCACCCGCAGCGCCGGGTCATGGCGGTGTGTGGCGACGGCGGTTTCATGATGAATTCGCAGGAACTGGAAACCGCGGTGCGGCTGGGGTTGAACCTGGTGGTGGTGATCCTCAACGACAGTGCCTACGGCATGATCCGCTGGAAGCAGGCGGTGGACGGCTTCGAGGACTTCGGCATGCGCTTCGGCAATCCCGATTTCGTGCGCTACGCCGAGGCCTACGGCGCGAAGGGGTCGCGGGTGACCGCGGTCGAATCGCTGGTGCCAACGCTGGAGGCCGCCTTTGCCGGCGGCGGCGTGCATCTGGTCGACGTCCCCATCGATTATTCCGAAAACACCCGCGTACTGGTCAACGAACTGCGCAACCGCACGCCCGACGTGGAATGCCGCTGAGCAGCCTGGTTTCGAGGAGCCCCATCATGCTGAAGGTCGTACAGGCGTTCGATCGCGCGCCGATCGCAGAAGTTCCCACCGACGATGCCGCCGTACTGGAGCGCAAGCTGCAGGCCGCCGAGCGCGTGTTCAAGGACCGCGACGGCTGGCTTGCGCCGCACCAGCGCATCGTCATCCTGCGTCGCCTGGCCGCGCTCATGGAAGGCCGGCGCGACCACCTTGCCCTGCAGATCGCGCGCGAAGGCGGCAAGCCACTTCCCGACGCCATCGTGGAAACCACGCGCGCCATCGACGGTGTGCACAACGCGGCCGATGCACTGCGCACCTTTGCGGGTCGCGAGATTCCGATGGGCCTTTCGGCCGCGGCGGAGAACCGTTGGGCGTTCACCACGCGGGAGCCGATCGGCATCGTTGCCGCCATTTCGGCGTTCAATCACCCGCTGAACCTCATCGTGCACCAGGTGGCACCGGCCATCGCGGTGGGCTGTCCGGTCATCATCAAGCCGGCCAGCGCCACGCCGCTTTCCTGCCTTGAATTCGTCGCACTGGCGCATGAGGCAGGCCTGCCCGAGCCGTGGTGCCAGAGCTTCCTGCCCGACGGCAACGAACTGGCCGAAGCGCTGGCCACCGACAAGCGCATCGCTTTCCTCAGCTTCATCGGCTCGGCGCGCGTGGGCTGGAGCCTGCACGCCAAGCTCGCCCATGGCGCGCGTTCGGCGCTGGAGCATGGCGGGGTCGCGCCGGCCATCGTGGACCACAGCGCCAACCTCGAGACCGTGATCGAACCGATCGTCAAGGGTGGGTACTACCACGCTGGCCAGGTCTGCGTGTCCACGCAGCGGGTATTCGTGCACGACAGCATCGCCGACGATTTCACCCAACGACTCATCGCCCGGGTGGAAAGGCTGCGGACCGCCGACCCCACCTTGAAGGACACCGAAGTAGGCCCGCTGATCCAGCCCCGTGAGGTGGAGCGGGTGGCCGAATGGGTCGACGAGGCGGTCGCCGGCGGCGCCACGCTGGGCACCGGCGGCACGCGGCTGTCGGAAACCACGTACCAGCCCACGGTGCTGCTCGACCCGGCGTCCGATGCGCGCATCTCCACCCAGGAAGTGTTCGGGCCGGTGCTCGCGGTCTACCGCTACGCGGATCTCGACGACGCCATCGCGCGCGCCAACGCCCTGCCCACCGCCTTCCAGGCCAGCATCTTCGCGCAGGACATCGACGTCGCGATGCGCGCTGCCAACCGCCTGGATGCCTCGGCGGTGATGATCAATGACCCCACCGCCTTCCGCACCGACTGGATGCCGTTCGCCGGCCGCCGGGAGTCCGGCTACGGGACCGGCGGCATCCCGTACACGATGCACGACATGACCCAGGAGAAGATGATCCTGATGCGCAGGCGCTGAGCGTGGCTAAGCCCTGGTGCCGGTCGAGCCCCGCACCATCAGGCTGAAGTCCAGCGTCTGCTGCAACGGCACGTCGACCCCTTCGATGATGGCCAGCAGCAGGTTGACCGCACGCACGCCGATCTCCCGCATTGGCTGCCGGATGGTCGTCAACGGGGGCGAGAGGTAGCGGGAGGACGCCAGATCGTCGAAGCCGACTACGGAAAGCTCTTCCGGCACACGGATGCCCTGCTCCCGGCAGGCGGCCAGCACGCCCAGCGCCATCTGGTCGCTGAAGCAGAAGATCGCGGACGGCGGGGCCTGGAGGTCAAGCAGTTCCAGCGCGGCCACGTGGCCGGACTCCACCGAGAAATCGCCCGGCACCACGTTCAGGCCACGCAGGCGACCGCGCGCCCGGCCGGCGGCCCGGGCGCCTTCCAGTCGTTGCTGGTGCAGCGGATTGTCCGGCGGACCACCCACGATCGCGATGCGCTCGTGGCCCAGCCCGTACAGGTGCTCCATCACCGCGCGCGCCGCGGCCGCGTTGTCGATGTGCACGCTCGGGATACCGAGCGAAGGGTCGAATTCGCAGCCGTTGACCACCGGCGCTGCGGCACCCCGCTGCTGGACGATCTCGCGCGCCGTCGGCGGCAGCCGATGCCCCAGCACGATCAGGCCGTCGGCCTCATTGCGGCGGAGCATCTGCGCGTAGCGCTCTTCGCGCTCGGGCAGGTGCTGGGTGTCGCCCAGCAGCACGGCGTAGCCCACCGCCTGCGCGGCATCCTCGGCGCCCTGCAGGATCTGGGCGAAGAACGGATTGGCGATGTCGGGCACCGTGACCAGCAGCTTGCCGCTGCGCTGGGTCTTAAGCGTCCGTGCCACCGTGTTGGGCACGTAGCCGAGTGCGGCGGCCGCCTGCTCGATGCGCGTGCGCGTGGCCGGCAGCACCTTGTCTGGCCGGGACAGTGCCCGCGACACGGTGCCGGCGGAAACGCCGACGTGCTTTGCGATGTCGTAGATGGTGGCCATGGGTCGGTTTCAGTTTCCGCTGTGCAGTGCACAACGCAGTTTACGGGCGACCCTGCTAGGGTAATGCAATCGATTGCATCGCGGACGAATCACGTTGAAGACGCTCAAGGGTCCAGCGCTGTTCCTGGCGCAGTTCATCAGCGACACACCTCCGTTCAACCGGCTGGACACGCTGGCCCAATGGGCGGCGGGCCTGGGCTATTCTGGCGTACAGCTGCCCACCAGCGCGCCCCATCTGTTCGATCTGGCCGAGGCGGCGCGCAGCCAGGCGTACTGCGACGACATCGCCGGCATGCTGGCCGGACATGGCCTGCAGATCACCGAGCTGTCCACCCACCTGCAGGGCCAGCTGGTCGCCGTGCATCCCGCCTATGACAGCCTGTTCGACGGATTCGCACCCGAAGACAAGCGCGGCAATCCAACGGCCCGCCAGGCGTGGGCGGTGGAGCAGCTGGGACTGGCCGCCAAGGCCAGCGAGCGGCTGGGATTGACCGCGCACGCCACGTTCTCCGGCGCACTGGCGTGGCCGTATTTCTATCCCTGGCCGCAACGCCCGCCGGGCCTGGTGGAGGAGGCCTTCGCCGAACTCGGCCGCCGCTGGCGCCCGATCCTGGATGCGTTCGACGCCTGTGGCGTCGACGTGTGCTTCGAGATCCATCCCGGCGAGGACCTGCACGACGGCGCGACCTTCGAGCGTTTCCTGGACGTGGTGGACCACCATCCCCGCGCCAGGATCCTGTACGACCCCAGCCATCTGCTGCTGCAGCAGATCGACTACCTGGGCTTCATCGACCGCTATCACGCACGCATCGGCATCTTCCACGTCAAGGACGCGGAGTATCGTCCGAACGCGCGCAGTGGTGTCTACGGCGGCTACCAGGACTGGATCGATCGTCCCGGCCGCTTCCGTTCGCTCGGGGATGGCCAGATCGACTTCAAGGCGATCTTCTCGAAGTTCGCCCAATACGATTACCCGGGCTGGGCGATCGTGGAATGGGAGTGCTGCCTGAAGCACCCGGAAGACGGTGCACGGGAGGGGGCCGCGTTCGTCCGCGACCACATCATCCACGTCACCGAACGGGCCTTCGACGACTTCGCCGACAGCGGTACCGATCCCGGATCGCTGCGCCGCATGCTGGGGATGTGAGCCAACAACGCCTGGGAGGGCACACCATGAGGCACGTCATGTCGCGCTTGGGCGCGATGATGTTTCTGCAGTTCTTCATCTGGGGCGCGTGGTTCGTGACCCTGGGCACTTACCTGGTGCAGGGCCCGCTGCAGGCCAGCGCAAGCCAGGTGGCGACCGCCTTCCTCAGCCAGTCCATCGGCGCCATCGTGGCGCCGTTCCTGGTCGGCCTGGTCGCGGACCGCTACTTCGCGGCGCAGCGCATCCTCGCGGTGCTGCACCTTGCCGGTGCGGTGCTGATGTGGATGGCGTCCTCGGCGACGTCGTTCGATACGTTCTTCGCGTGCATCATGGGCTACATGCTGCTGTTCATGCCGACCCTGGCGTTGGCCAACAGCGTGGCGATGCGGCACATGCAATCGCCCGAAAAGCAGTTCCCGCTGGTGCGCGTGGCCGGCAGCGTCGGCTGGATCGTGGCCGGCGTGCTGATCGGCTGGCTGGGGTGGGAGCAGGCACACCGCCTCGAGTCGACCTTCCAGATGGCGGCGCTGGCTTCGCTGGCGCTGGGCCTGTATGCCTTCACCCTGCCGCATACGCCCCCCCTGGCGCAGCAGCGCGACGCCGGGCTGGGGCAGATCCTGGGCCTGGATTCGCTGCGGCTGCTGAAGTCGCGCTCGTACCTGGTGTTCTTCCTTGCCTCCATCGCCATCTGCATCCCGCTGGCGTTCTACTACAACTTCACCAACCCCTACCTCAACGATCTGGGCGTGCGCGGCGCCGCCGGGCTGCAGTCGCTCGGCCAGGTGTCCGAGGTGCTGCTGATGCTGGCCATGCCGTTCCTGTTCGTGCGGCTGGGGGTCAAGACCATGCTGGCGGTGGGCATGGCCGCGTGGGTGGTGCGCTACGTGATGTTCGCATTCGGCGATGCGGGCGGCGGCTTTTCGCTGCTGGTGATCGGCATCGTGCTGCACGGCATCTGCTACGACTTCTTCTTCGTCACCGGCCAGATTTATACCGACGCGCATGCCGGCCCCGCCGCGCGCAGCAGCGCACAGGGATTCATCACCCTGGCCACGTACGGGGTGGGCATGTTCATCGGCACGTTCCTGTCCGGCGCGGTGGTGGAGCACTACACCACCGCGGCCGGCCCGGACTGGCAGCGCATCTGGCTGTTCCCCGCAGGCGTCGCGCTGGTGGTACTGATCGCCTTCCTGCTGCTGTTCCGCGACCGCCCGGTCGTGGTGACTTCGCCCGCAACTTCCTGAGGACCGCACCCCATGCCCAGGCTTGGAATCGCCATCGTCGGCACCGGCATGATCGCGGCCGTACACCGCCGTGCAGCACTGCTGACCGGCGCCGAGGTCCGCGGCGTCGCCGCTTCATCTCCGGAACGCGCACGCGAGGTCGCGCAGTCGTGGAACCTGCCGCGCGGTTACCGTGATCTCGATGAGGCCATTGCCGATCCGCAGGTGCAGGTCGTGCACGTGTGCACCCCCAACCACCTGCACCGCGCCATGGCCCAGGCCGCGCTGGAAGCGGGCAAGCACGTGATCTGCGAAAAGCCGCTGGCCACGTCGCTCGACGACGCCCGCGCATTGGCAGCCCTGGCCACGGCGAACGGGCGGGTCGCCACGGTGCCCTTCGTCTACCGTTACCACCCGGTGGTCCGCGAAGCACGCGCACGCATCGCGCAGGGCGACCTGGGGCCGCTGCGGCTGATCCACGGCAGCTATCTGCAGGACTGGCTGCTGGACCCCGCCAGCAACAACTGGCGGGTGGACCCGGCACTCGGCGGCGCGTCGCGCGTGTTCGCCGACATCGGCTCGCACTGGTGCGACCTGGTGGAATGGGTGGGCGGCGAACGCTTTGTCGAGGTCAGCGCCGCCTTCGCCACCGTGATCCCCGAGCGTGGCGCCCTGTCGGGACAAAGTTTCACCACCCCCGCGGCAGGCGGCGCGACCCAGGCCGTGTCCAGCGAGGACGTGGCTGCCGCGATGTTCCGCACCGCTTCCGGCACGCTGGCCTCGCTGACCGTCAGCCAGGTGTCGGCGGGACGCCGCAACCGCCTGTGGTTCGAGATCGACGGTGCCAGGGCCAGCGTGGCGTTCAACCAGGAAGATCCCGAGCGGTTGTGGATCGGCCTGCCCGACCAGCGCGAGGAAGTGTTCGTGCGCGGCCCGGGCGCCGGCAGCGCCGAACAGCGCCGGCTGTCGGTGCTGCCCGCCGGGCACCCGCAGGGCTATGCAGACTGCTTCGCGGCGTTCGTCGCCGACACCTATGCCGCCATCGAAGGCGGGCAGCCGCAGGGCCTGCCCACCTTCGAAGACGGCGTGCGCTCGGCGCTGATCGTCGACCGCGTCATCGCCTCGGCCAGGTCCCGCGCCTGGACCACCATCGGTTGAATCCCCGGGAGAATTTCCTGATGAAGACTGCTGCACGCAGGACCACCCTCGCACTGCTGCTGCTCGCTGCCCTGCCCGCCTTCGCCGGCGATGCCGCCGCGCCGCAGCCACCCATCGCGGTGCAGATGTACACGCTGCGCAACGCCGGCTCGCTCGACCAGCAGCTGAAGATCGTGCACGACGCGGGCGTCGGCGCGGTGGAAACCGTAGGCACGCAGAACGTTAGCGCCGCCGAACTCAGGCAGCTGCTGGACCGGTATGGAATCAAGGCGATCTCGTCGCATGTGCAGCTGGCCGATCTCCGCAATGACCTGGACGCTGCGATTGCCTTCAACCGCTCGATCGGCAACACCACGCTGGTGGTGCCGTACCTGGACAAGAAGGATCGGCCGACCGATGCCGCCGGCTGGACCGCGCTGGGCCGGGAACTGGGCCGGATCGCGGCGCAGGCGAAAGCCAAGGGCATGCGCCTGGCCTACCACAACCACGACTTCGAACTGGTCGACTTCAATGGCAGGACCGGCCTGGAGCTGCTGTTCGCCGCCGCCGGCCCCGACCTGCAGACCGAGCTGGACCTGGCCTGGGTCGCGCGCTCAGGCCATGACCCGGTCGTGATGCTGGGGAAATTCAAGGGCCGCCTGTTCGCGGTACACGCCAAGGACAACGCACCGAAGGGCCAGGCCGAGGACGAAGGGGGCTTCGCTGCCGTGGGCCAGGGCGTGCTGGACTGGCCGGCGATCCTGCCTGCCGCGGCCGCTGCCGGCGTGCAGTGGTACATCGTCGAGCACGACCAGCCGAGCGACCCGGCCAAGGTCATCCAGACCGGCGCGGACTACCTGCGCGAACACCTGACCGCCACCCAGCCCGCCCGCGCACAGCGCTAGCACGCGAAGGAGCTTTGCTTGAAAACGTTTCTGAAAGTCGCCGTAGTGGTATGTGGAGCAACCCTGGCCAGCGCGGCGTGGTCGAAGGACGACGCTGCGGCCGGCGCAGCGCTGTATGCAACCCACTGCACCGCCTGCCACGGCGCGGATCGCGCCGGCGTCCCGCCTACGTTCCCCGCACTCACCGACGTCGCCAAGCGGCTCGAGCCGGCGCAGATCAAGGACAGGATCAAGAAGGGCGGCGGCTTGATGCCGCCCTTCTCCCAGCTGTCGCAGCAGGACATCGACAACCTCGCCAGCTACCTGGCGAAGTAACGCGCGGCGCTACAGCTCCCGCACCCAGATGTTGCGGTAGCTGACCCTGGCGTCGTGTTCCTGCAGGTAGAGCGGCGCGCAGGCGTGCGGCGCGTAGGAAGGCGCGCCGATGTATTCGGTCTTGCCCGACAGCACGGTGTCATCCTGCACCAGCACGCCGTTGTGCAGCACGGTGATGCGCGCCGGTGCGGTGAGCCCGCCCCCTTCCGAGAACCGCGGCGCCTTCCAGATGATGTCGTACGCCTGCCACTCGCCCGGCGCGCGCGAGGCGTTCACCAGCGGAATGGCCTGCTTGTAGAGCGAGCCCGCCTGGCCGTTGGCGTAGGTCGGGTTGTTGTAACTGTCGAGCACCTGCAGTTCGTACAGCTCCTGCAGGAAGATGCCGCTGTTGCCCCGGTGCTGTCCGTCGAAGCCCCTGGTCTCGGTCGGCGTGCGCCATTCCACATGCAGCTGGATGTCGCAGAAGCGTTGCCGGGTGCGGATGCCCTTGCTGCCGGGCACCACCGTCATCGCACCGTCGGCCACGCTCCAGGGCACGCGCCCGCCCTGCTCGGCCTCCCAGGCGGAGGTATCCCTGCCGTCGAACAGCACGATCGCATCGGAAGGCGCCCGGCCGGCGGGCGTCGCCACCACGGCAGGCACGGGCTTCCACACCTCGGTTTTCGTCGGATCGCGCGCGGGGTCGTCGCCGGCCTGCGCGAACGCAGGCGCCGCGGCCAGCAGGCAGGCCGCAGGGAGAAGGGTTCTGGTCATGGAGTTCCTGGAGAGAGGATGCATGGACGGATGAGTGCAGCGCATCAACCGGTCGCCCACGCGGGCGTGCCGGGCACATAGGCCACGTCACCGTCGTAGCGCCCCGGCACGGCGACGTACTGCAGCACTTCGGTCGCGCCCACCTTGGAGGTGAAGAAGCCGAAGATGGCCAGCTGCTTGATCATCGTGAACGGATGCGGCATCGCGTTCGCGCTCTGGGCGTTGCCGGTCTCGGTGACACGGGCGAGGTGCGTCCTGGCCTCCGCATCCAGGGTGCGCAGCAGTTCGGTGCGGGCCTGCGGTGTGAGCGACGTAAATCTGCCGCTGGCGCGTTTGTCGATATCCACCAGGCCGGCACGGAATGTCGCCTGCTCCCGGGCGGTGTAGCAGTCGCTGACGAACCGCGCCATGAATGCGCCGGCGCCCACCTCCTTCGCCCCCGGCGTTTTCGTCCGCGGCAGGATGGTCTCGGCGATTTCGTCCAGCAGCGCAATATCGGCGGCAGAGAAGGCGATCGCCCCCGCAGCAGGCGACTGCCCCTGAACCAGCGCAGGCAGCCCCACCAGGGCCGCACCGGTGGCAGCGACGATCATTTTCAGCAGTTCGCGGCGTTCCATCACAGGTTCCCCGATTTCAGTTCGCGCACGGCGTGGTCGGCCGCGCGGGCAGTCAGCGCCATGTAGGTCAGCGAAGGATTCACGCAGGCGCTCGACGTCATGCATGCGCCGTCGGTCACGTAGACGTTGGGCGCATCCCAGACCTGGTTGTGCTGGTTCAAGACGGACGTCCTGCGGTCGCGACCCATGCGCGCGGTACCCATTTCATGGATGCCCTTGCCCGGGGCGTAGTCGTTGTCGTACATCTTGACGTCCTTGACGCCGGCGGCCTCCAGCATCTCGGCGGCATCGGCCGCCATGTCCTTGCGCATCGCGGTTTCGTTCGCGCGCAGGGAAACGTCCATGGCCAACACCGGCAACCCCCACTTGTCCCTTCGCTCCGGATCCAGGCGGATCGTGTTGTCGTGGTGCGGCAGCATTTCACCGAACCCGGTCATGCCGATGCGCCAGTCGCCCGGCAGGGCCAGCGCCTCCTTGAAGTCGGCACCGATGTTCAGCTCGGCGATCTCGCGCGACCAGCCGGTGCGGCTGGCACCGCCCTGGTAGCCGAAGCCGCGCAGGTAGCCACGCTTGTCGGCGGCCACGTTGCGGAAACGGGGAATATAGAAGCCGCAGGGGCGACGGCCGAAGTAGTACTTGTCGTCGTAGCCCTCGACCCGACCGGACGCACCGGCGCCGAAATGATGGTCCATCACGTTGTGGCCCAGCTCGCCCGACGACGAACCCAGCCCGCCTTCCCAGACATCGGTGGCGGAGTTCATCAGCAACCAGGTGGAATTGAAGGACGACGCATTGAGGAAGATCACCTTTGCCGTGTACTGGTAGGTCTGCCCGGTCTCCGCATCGATGACCTCCACGCCCCGCGCGCGCTTGCGGTCCTTGTCGTAGAGCACTTCCTTGACGATCGAGAACGGCCGCAGGGTCAGGTTGCCGGTCTTCATCGCCGCCGGCAGCGTCGCCGACTGGGTGGAGAAGTACGCGCCGAAAGGACAGCCCAGGATGCACTTGTTGCGGTACTGGCAGTTGACCCGGCCCTGCTCCGGCTTGGGCTGGGTGATGTTCGCGGTGCGCGAGTGGATCAGGTGCCGGGTTCCACCAAACGCCTTCTTGATCCGCGCGCCCACGTCCTTCTCGACGATGTTCAACGGAATCGGCGGCAGGAACTCGCCATCGGGCAATACGTCCAGCCCTTCGCGCGTGCCGGCGATGCCGGCGAACTTCTCCACGTGGTCGTACCAGGGCGCGATGTCGGCATAGCGGATCGGCCAATCGGTCGCGATGCCATCCTTGAGGTTTGCCTGGAAATCCAGGTCCGACAGGCGATAGCTCTGCCGGCCCCACATCAGCGAGCGCCCCCCCACGTGGTAGCCGCGGAACCAGTCGAACCGCTTGGTTTCGACGTAGGGCGATTCCTTCTCGTCCGCCCACATGCCCTGCAGGTTCTCAGCCAGGCCGTAGTCGCGCTTGAGCACGGGAAAGTCGGCCTGCATTGCCAGGGTCGGCCGGTTGCGGTGTGGGAAGTCCCACGGTTCCTTCATCGCGTTGACGTAATCCTTGACGTGCTCGATGTTGCGTCCGCGTTCCAGCATCAGCACTTTGAGGCCTTTCTCGGTCAGTTCCTTCGCTGCCCAACCGCCACTGATTCCCGAGCCGACGACGATGGCGTCGTAATGATTGTCTGCCATGGGTTCTGTTTCACCTTGGTGGATATCGTTTCAGACGTCGCAGAGGCGGATCGCCTCGCGAAGCGAGCCGATGGGATCGGGTCCCGCAGGACTGAATTCCTGCGCCAGATAGCCATCGAAACCGGTGTCGCGGATGGCGCGACAGATGGCGGGGTAATGCAGTTCCTGCTGGTCGCCGATCTCGTGTCGGCCAGGAACGCCCGCGGTGTGGTAGTGCTTGAAGTGCGCGTGGTGCCTGCCGATCGTGGCGATGATGTCGCCCTCCATGATCTGCATGTGGTAGATGTCGTAAAGCAGCCCGAAGTTCTCCGAGCCCAGCCGCCGGCACAGCGCCACGCCCCATGCCGAGTGGTCGCAGAGATAATCGGGATGATCGACCTTCGAATTCAGCAGCTCCATCACCAGCACCACACCGCGCTTTTCGGCGTGGCCAAGGATGCGCTTGAGCCCTGCTTCTGCATGGGCCATGCCTTCCTCCGGGTCCATGCCGTTGCGGTTGCCGGAAAAGCAGATGAGATTGCGGTAACCGGCATCGGCCACCAGGTCGATGTGTCGGGTGTAGCGCGACACCAACTCGTCGTGGAACGGCTTGCCGGCGAATCCCTTGGTCAGGCCAAGCTCGGCGCCGTTGCACATCGCGCTATGCACGCCATGGGCCTTCAAGGTAGGCCAGTCTTCCGGGCCCACCAGATCGATCGCGGCGAAGCCGATGTCCTTCACCGTCCGGCAGAGCTGGTCGACCGACAGCTGCGGGAATGTCCAGCGCGCGACGGATTGCTTCAGCGTGCCCTTCAGCGGCGCGTGTGCGGCAGATGCAGGCAGTGCAGACGCAGCCGCCAGGCCCAGGCTTCCCGCCAGCGCAATGCGCAACGCATCGCGGCGCGTGACGCCTGATTCTTGGATCGATCCAAGTGAGTGGTTGGCCATTTGCTTTCCGGCCTCCCAACCGGTATCAAACGCAACAAATCACGGCAATGCAATCGATTGCACCATAAGGGACAGAATTGTTTTATTGCAAGTCGCAGCGCACTAAACGCCGTGTTGCACGGCAGCATTCCCCCTCTTGCGCGCCGGCCATTCGCCTGAAGATAATCAGCTGAATGCGTAAGGGCCGGCATTCTGCCGCGCAGACGCATACAGGGGACAACCAGTGAAAGGACATCTGATCGCGGCGGCGATGATCGCCGTGGCGCTGAGCGGCTGCGCGACCGGCTATCACGACGCACGCAACCCGCTGTTGGGCATTTTTGGCGGTTACTGGGATGAGCCCGGTCCGGGCCGCCTGATCAAGGTGGGATTCTCGGCCAACGGCTACAGCCGGACCCAGGAAGTGGAGAACTTCCTGTTGTACCGCTGCGCTGAAGTGGCCAAACGCGAAGGCGCCACCCATTTCGTGCTGTACGCCACGCTGCCCGACGCCGTTGCCGACGTCCGCAGTACCGGACGCACCGTGAAGTCCACCTTCGGCAAGCCGGCCACGTTCGCCTACATCCTTCCGGTGGCAGCCGACGAACCCTCTGCCTTGTCGAGCGCGGAGCTCATTGCCCGCCTCGGCCCGCTGGTGAAGCCCTCGAACGTGCAGGAGAAGGCGTCATGAGCAGCGTCCTTCGCCTGACCCTGCCCGCCGTGGCGATGCTGCTTGCCACGGGCTGCATGAGCACCTACCACCTGCCCGCCGGAAAGCCCGCCGCTTCGTTGCGGGTCAGCCCCGGGGTCACGACCTGGATCTGCGCGGACAGCGCGCCGCAGATGCTGCGCCCGGGAAAGGATGGGCGCGCGACCATCCCGGCCGGGGAACGCGTCACCATCGGCGCCAACTTTGCCACCGGCGACGGCTACACCAACCAGTTCTGCAGCGCGGCGGTCAGCCTGTCGCCCGAAGCGCTGGCCCGCTACCACCAGGATTTCGAGTACGAAGGCGGCCGCTGCCGGGCGCTGGTGTACCGCGAAACCGAGGACAAGCGCGTGGGCCTGGCATTCGAACGCAGCGTCGGGAAGTCCGGCGCCGGCTGCATCCAATGATGGGCTGGGCGGGCCTGGATCTCAGCAGGCCCGCCCCGGTTCAGACCGCGTCGGATGAGACGCCGGCAGTTGCGTCGGTCGATTCGACCAGCGCTTCTGGATGGAGGCCACGCAGCCACTGCTCCGTGTGCAGGAGCAGCCTTTCGGCGTGCTCGATACAGCCGGCCAATGCTGCATCAGAGACTGGATCACCCTGGTAGTCGCTGAGATTGCGTTGGCGACGCAGCGCATCCAGCACGACGATGTCATCCTTGGCCACGCTCATCGTATGCACCAGGCACTGGATTGCCGTCTGGTGATGTCCGGGCTGACTGGTAGAGGTTCTGTAGCCGCTTGCCCACAGCCCGATCATTGCGCATTGCATGACGCATTTGTATCCCGCGTCGAATCGGTTGTCGGAACTGATCTGATCGAATCGTGCGTCGGCCAGGTTGCGCCGCGCCGCGTGCAGCAATTTTCGCAGCGCTGATGCTTCAGCGCTGTGCGTCTGCAATTGCCGGATCGCCAGCAAGTTTTCCAACGTCATCCCTGTCTCCCATCACCAGCAGCTTGGGCTTTTCCAACAGTTCGGTGGCAAACGCATCGCCGGCGCGCAACCGCCGCGCGAACTCTTCCATCGAGTAAAGCACGGGATTGACCTCCCGCCGCAAGAGCTCCTGCGCAGGATGGATCGCCCGCACCAGATCCGTGAAGCCAACATCGCCCAGCACCAGCAGATCTACGTCACTGCCGTTGAGCTCGGTGCCTTGTGCTACCGATCCGAAGACCCACGCAAGGGAGACGCAATCGGCAAGTGGAGACAGCGAATCGCGCAGAACGGGAACAACACCGTGCGTCTTGCGGAACATCGCGGCCAAGTCGTCGAACAGGATGCAGTCGCGGCTGGCGCGGTAATGAACCTGGTTGCCCTGCTCGTTGCGCAACAGCAGCCCGGATTCCGTGAGCTTTTCCAGTTCGCGCGCAAGCGTACCTGCATGGCAGCCAGTGATTCTCGCAAGCTCGCGCAGATGGAAGCTTCTTTCGGGCTGAAGCAGCAATACGCCCAGAACCCGTTGACGGGCAGCTGGGAACAGCAGGTCCATGGGGGAAGAGGTGTTGCTCATCAGGCGACAACTGTCGCCTATCAGGCAACACATTGCAAGCACACTCGCAACCGCACGCCAATCGCTGGACCTTGCAGGACAATGCCCCAAAAGCAAAGGCCCGCCATGATGGCGGGCCTTTTGGTTCGAGCAGACGGGAACGCGACTCAGAACGGAATATCGTCGTCTGCGAAATCGTCCATCGGCGGGGCCGACTGCTGCGGCTGCTGCGGGCGCTGCTGCTGGCCGTAGCCACCACCGCCGCCGCGCTGGCCACCACCACCGCCGCCACCACCGAATTCCTGGCGCGGGGCCTGCTGGCGCTGCGGACGGTCGCCGCCGTAGCTGCCGCCACCGCCACCACCACCGCCGCCGCCTTCACCGCGGCCGCCCAGCATCTGCATTTCGTCGGCGATGATGTCGGTGGAGTACTTCTCCACGCCGTCCTGGCCGGTGTACTTGTCGTAACGCAGGCTGCCTTCAACGTAGACCGAGCTGCCCTTGCGCAGGTATTCGCCGGCGATCTCGCCGAGCTTGCCGAAGAACACCACGCGGTGCCATTCGGTACGCTCCTGCTGGTTGCCATCCTTGTCCTTGCGGACGCTGGTGGTGGCCAGGCTGATGCGGGTGATCGCCATGCCGCCTTGGGTGTACTTCACGTCCGGGTCGTTGCCGAGGTTGCCGACCAGGATGACTTTATTGATGCCGCGCGCCATAGGGTTGCTCTTCCGTTGTCCGAGGGCAGGCCTGACTGATAGCACACTCTTGGCGGTGCTGATACGTCGCCTGCCCCACGGGAATCTGGGTGGGATGACAGAACGCCACATTCTACCATCCCGGCCGGGGCTGCCCCTGTCGGGGACGTCCCGAATCGACAGCGGATTTCCGCCAAACCCTTGTGGGACTTGACGGACAGGCCGTCGGGCGTGGCGCGCCGCCCGTGGCGGGACGCCCTGGATGCCCCACCATGGCATCATGCATCCCGTCGTCCCCGCCCTGCCTTACATGACCATCCGCGGCAAAGCCACCTCCCTCGACATCGCCCACCTGGCTGGCGTTTCCCAGCCGACCGTGTCCCGGGCCCTGCGTGGCAGCCCGATGGTCAACCCGGAAACCCGAGAGCGCATCCTGAAGATCGCCCGCGAGCTGAACTACAAGGTGGACAAGAACGCCTCCAGCCTGCGCCTGCGCAATGCCGGCACGCTGGCCCTGCTGTTCTTCGAAGACCCCACCAACGACGATTCGCTGATCAACCCGTTCTTCCACGCCATGCTGGGCTCGATCACCCGGGCCTGCGCGCTGCGCGGGTATGACCTGCTGGTGTCGTTCCAGCAGCTGTCCACCGACTGGCAGGCCGATTACGAAGACAGCAACAAGGCCGACGGCATCATCCTGCTGGGCTACGGCGACTACCACGAGTCGCGCGAGCGGCTGCAGCGGCTGGTCGAACAGGGCACGCATTTCGTCCGCTGGGGCGCGGCCCTGCCGGACCAGCCCGGGGTCTCGATCGGCTGCGACAACTACCAGGGCGGTTTCGACATCACCGCCCACCTGCTCGACCAGGGCTGCCGGCGCATCGCCTTCGTCGGCCACGCCTCCAGCCACTACCCGGAGTTCGAGGAACGCTACCGTGGCTATGTCGCCGCGATGGCCGAGCGCGGCGTGCCGGTCGACCCGGCACTGCAGTTCGATGCGATCACCACCGAGCAGTCCGGCTACGACGCCTGCCAGGCGCTGCTGGCCGATGGGCAACCCATCGATGCGATGTTCGCGGCCAGCGACCTGATCGCCATCGGTGCGATGCGTGCGCTGCGCGAACACGGGCTGCGGGTTCCGCAGGACGTGGCATTGGCCGGGTTCGATGACATTCCGCTGGCGGCGTCGGTCTCACCCACCCTCTCCACGGTGCAGCAGGACACCAAACAGGCCGGCCAGCTGCTGGTCGAACGCCTGCTGGCGCTGATCCAGGGCGAGCCGGTGGCCAGCCAGACCATTCCGGTCAAACTGGTGCTGCGCGAATCGTCTATCCGACCGGCGCAAGCGCCTCCCGCACCGCATCGCTGAAGGCGTCGAGCGGGAAAGGCTTGGCGATCATGCTCATGCCCTGGTCCAGGAACGCGGCGCGCTCCTGGGCCTTTTCCGCATAGCCGGTCATGAACAATACCGGCAGCTGCGGGCGCGACTGCCGGGCTATTTCGGCCAGCTGGCGGCCGTTGAGACCGGGCAGGCCGACATCGCTGACCAGCAGGTCGATGGGCCGGGCCGAGGCCAGGATCGGAAGCGCCGCGTCGGCATCGCCAACCACCACGACGTTGTAGCCGAGGTCTTCCAGCACCACGGTGACCAGCATGCGCACCTGCGGGTCGTCTTCAACCACCAGGATCGATTGGCCGTCCCCCTTGACCACCGGGGACGACACCGGGGCGCTGGCCTGTTCGGCAGGTTCTTGCACGAGGGGAATGAACAGCGAGACGGTGGTGCCCTGCCCAGGCGCGGACGCGATATCGATATGGCCGCCGGACTGCTGCATGAAGCCGTACACCATCGACATGCCCAGGCCGGTGCCCTTGCCGATCGGCTTGGTGGTAAAGAACGGCTCGAACGCTCGCTCAACCACTTCCGGCGGCATGCCGGTGCCGGTATCGGATACCACCACCATCGCGTACTGGCCGGCCGGCACCGTGGCGCGTTCGCCTTCGGCCACCTGCAGCGGGAACGCGCGCAGGACCAGCTCGCCACCCTTGGGCATGGCATCGCGCGCGTTGATCGCCAGGTTCAGCAGCGCACTTTCAAACTGATTGCTGTCCAGGGTCGCGTGCAAGGGCTCGGCAGCGACCTCGATACGGATGCGAACGCTTTCGTCGAGCGAGCTGCGCAGCAGCGGCTGCATCGCCTCGATCAGGGCCTTGACCTCGACCTGGCGAGCGTCCAGCGACTGCCGCCGCGAGAAGGCCAGCAAGCGCTGGGTAAGCGCGGCCGCCCGCTGGCTGGAGGTGGTGGCCGTGTCGAGGAAACGCTCCAGATCGTCCACCCGGCCCATGTCCAGCCGCATGCGGATGATGTCCAGCGCAGACAGGATGCCGGTGAGCATGTTGTTGAAGTCATGTGCGATACCGCCGGTGAGCTGCCCGATGGCCTCCATCTTCTGCGACTGGCGCAGCGCGGCCTCGCTGGCCTCACGCGCGGCCATCTGCGCTTCCAGTTCACGGGTCCGCTCTGCGACGACGGACTCCAGCTCCTGCGCGTGCTGGCGGCTGGCTTCCAGCGCCTGCCTGGCTGCAGTGATGTCGGTGACGAACACGTGGAAACCGTCCACCGTGCCATCCACCGCGCGGCGCGGCGAGTAGCGTACTTCGCAGTCGCGGCGGCGTCCTTCCGGGGTGGGCCAGCTGATTTCGAACACGCGCTCCTCGCCGGCCAGCACCTGCTGCATGATCGGCTTGCGTTCCTCCCACACGCGCGTGCCCACCACATCGCCGATGTGCCGCCCGATGACCTCGCCCACCGGCAGGCCGAACCAGTGCTCGTAAGCCCTGTTCGCGAAACGGTAGTGCATGCTGCGGTCGACGAAGGCGATCAGGACCGGCATCGCGTCGGCGATCAGGCGCAGCTCCGATTCACTGCGGGCCAGCGCGCTGCGGCTGTCGGCCAGCGCGCGCATCTGGTCGCGTACCACGAACTGCTTCTGGCGCGCACGCAGTGCGCCCTGTACCGCACTGAGCAGCGACAGACTGCCCAGCGGGCGGTCAAGCTCCACCACGTTGATGGTCTGCGGCAGCAGGATCGGCATGGGCAAGCGCCGGTGCGCGCGCGGTGAGCGCAGCAGGATCACCGGCAGGTCCGACCAGCTGGGCTGGTCATCCAGCGCTGCCAGCAGCGCATCGGTACCGGTCGCCAACGCTTCTTCGGTGATCAGCACGACGCCGGCCTGGTCATCCAGCGCGGCGGCCAGCTCGCCAAGGCTGCCGGCGTCGCGGGTACTCAGCCCGGCAGCGTCCAGCACCGACGCCATGCTGAGCGCATCGCGCCCGAACGGCGCGACGATGTGCACCACCCCTCCGTGACCGTCATCCCGCATAGGGGTGACTCAGCAGCGAGGCCGAGTCGCCGACGAATTCCGGGGTGCCGGTCAGGATGCCCTTGAACTCCTTCAACGGGCCGCTCAGCGCAATGCCGTGACCGTTGATCTTGAGTTCGCGGATGGTGTCCTCGTGAGCGCCGCCGCGGTTCTTGATGACCGAGATGGCCTTGCGGATACGGCCCTGTGCTTCAAAGAAGCGGAACAGGACGACCGCATCGGCAATGTGGGACACGTTGAGATTGCCGGTGGACATGCTGCCCACCAGCCCGTGCTGCGGGTTGACCAGGAAGGTCGCCACGCCCTTCTGCTTGAGATAGGAGAGCATTTCGTGGAGCTGCAGCATCAGCTGCTTTTCCTGGGGCATGGCAGCCACGTAGCCGTTCAGGCTGTCGATCACCAGTACGCTGCAGCCGCGGTCCTCGACCGCCCTGCGCACGTTCCACGAAAACTCACCGGGCGAGATCTCGGCCGGGTCGACCTGCAGGATTTCCAGGCGGCCGGATGCCACATGCGGCTGCAGGTCGATGCCCAGCGCCCTGGCGCGCACCAGCAGGGTGCCCACCCGTTCGTCGAATTCGAAGATGCAGCATTTCTCGCCGCGCTCGCAGGCGGCCCAGACGTACTGGAGCGCAAGGTTGGTCTTGCCGCTGCCGGCCGGGCCGGTCAGCAACGTGCTGGTGCCGCGCAACGGGCCGCCGCCGAGCAGGTTGTCGATTTCGTCAACACCGCTGGCAAGCGTGTCTTCGCCGAACTCGGCATGGTGTTCGGAGGCGATCAGGCGCGGGAATACCTCCAGCCCGCCAGTCCGGATGGCCATGTCATGGTAGCCGGCAATGAAGTTGACGCCGCGCAGCTTCTGCACCTGCAGGCGACGACGGGCCGGGCCAAAATCCAGGGTCAGGCGTTCAAGCGAGATCACGCCGTGGCACAGACTGTGCAGCTGTCCGTCGCGTTCGTCCGGGCCGGAGGTCAGATCGTCGACCAGGATCACGGTGGCGCTCTGCGGCGCAAAATACTGCTTGAGCGCGAGGATCTGGCGGCGGTAGCGCAGCGAATCCTGGGCGAGCAGGCGCAGTTCGGACAGCGAATCGAACACGACGCGGCTGGGCCGGATGCGGTCCACTTCGGCCTGGATCAGGTTGACCGTCTCGTCCAGCTCCACTTCCCACGAATGCAGCACCGACTGCAGCCGCCCGTTGCCCAATGCATCCTCGGCCGAACCCAGCTCGAACAGATGCAGGCCATCCAGTGACCAGCCATGCGCGTTCGCCACCTCGCGCAGTTCCTCGGCGGTCTCCGACAGGGTGACGTACAGACACCGTTCGCCCTGCTGCATGCCCTGCAGCAGGAATCGCAGCGACAGGGTGGTCTTGCCCGAGCCCGGAGGGCCTTCAAGCAGGTAGAGCCGCCCCTGCGGCAAGCCGCCGCCAATAATGGTATCCAGGCCCTGCACACCGGTGATGACACGTGAAGACTGTGTCTGCATTTGAGTCCGCCCTGTTTGACGGAGCGAGTCTAGCAACCGGTTCTGTGTAGGGATTGTGTGATCGTCTTCTCAACAGGGCGTCACGCTGAAGCAGGATTCACCAACGTCACTGCTGCGTTACGACCTGCCACGGAGGCAACGCTAGGCAAAGTCCTTGAGGATTTCGCCGATACCCTGCGGCGAGAGCTCCAGCCCCAGCGAGGTGCCGGGATTGACCACTACACCGTAGCCACCGGGCACGCGCTTGAGCACGTCGAGCAGGCGCATGCGGAGGGTGTGCGGCGCCTGCTGGCTGTGGACGCCGACCCGTGCCATGTCGGTGAACACCGCCACGTGCAGGGTGCCCTGCTTGTCGAACAGCAGCGGGTCGAAACCGCTGCCGTCCGGCGTCACCAGGCTGCCAGTGAGCAGCACCACGTCGGACGCAACGAACGCCTTCATGAAGGCGCCGATCGGGAGTTGTCCGTCCATCGCGGACTTCAACAGCGTTTCGATCGGATTCTGTGGGACTAGGTTGGTCATGAGGCGGCAAGGCGTGGGGCGGGAGAACACGCATTCTACCCGCCGGGTAGCGCCGGCCGTGGGCCGGCCCGCGTGAACCCGTTCGTGCCAACGGCCGCGCTACCGGGCCAGGCGGCGCGTTCTTTCCTGCTGGTCGGCCACCGCCTTCGCGAGCTCGGCTTCCAGCGCCTCCTGGTTCACCGCCGCATCCAGCAGGTACACCTTCACCCCGTGCGCGGGAACATTGGCCTTCAGGCTGCGCGTGACCGCCAGGCTGCCGCCGCCCAGCGCGTCGCGCCAGGTACCGGGCTGCAGGTAACGGCTGACCTCGATGCTGCGAGCCCGGTCGCCCTTGTTGAGCAGCACCAGCGCGGTCTGCGCGGTGTCGCCATGTTGCAGTACCCGGAAGAACACCGCCTCGTCGCCCTGCAGGCGCTCGTTGACCTGCAGCCCGCGCTGCAGTGCCGGGGTCGCCTCACGCAGCCTGGCGATGCGCTGCAGCGGGCCGAAGATGGGGCTTTGCGGTGCGGCGTCCACGCGTGCCTGGCCGAAGTAGGCGCGGTTGCCGGCATGTTCGGCGCGGCTGCGCATGAAGCCCGTTTCCGAGCCGTAATAGAGCACCGGAATGCCGCGCGCAGTAAACAACCAGTTGTGCGCGTCGATGAAACCGCTGTCGGTGGCATCCAGCCGCGCCATGTCGTGGTTGTCGTAGAAGCTCATCAACTCGTACGGGTTGGCATACGGACCGCCGACCAGGTGCAGCGGTTCGGCCAGTGCCTCGAAGCCCTTCTGGTCCTTGCCGAACACGCTGGACAACGCGCCCCGCAGCGGGAAATCAAGCACGCTGACATTGGCGTTGGCGGGCCAGGTGTGCTCGGCGATCTTGCGGGCGTCGTAGTCGAACGCTTCGCCGAACATGAACATGCCGGGGTGTTCGGCGCGGATGCGGTTCACGAATTCGTGCCACCACGGATGCGGCAGCCAGCCGATGGTGTCGATGCGCAGCGCGTCCACGCCCTGCGCGGTCCACTGCAGGTAGGCGCCTACCAGGTAATCCATCACCGCCGGGTTGTCCTGGTTGAAGTCGCTCAGCTCGGCCAGGTTGCCGTCGAAGATCGAGCCCTTGGCCGCGTCGACCGGGCCGATGTTGTTGTAGAAGGCGTGCAGCGGGTTATGTTTCGGGTCCAGCTGCTGCGGCGGCAGGTTCTCGTGGTCGGCGATCAAGGTGCCGTCCTTGTCGAAGATCTGGCCGAACTGCGGCTGCCTGACCGGCATGGTCCAGGCCGGCGAGCCGTGGTTGCCGACGATGTCCAGCACGACCTTCAGCCTGGCATCGTGCAGGCCACGGGTCAGCCCGGCGAAGTCCAGGTCGGTGCTCGGAAGATGCTCGTCGAGCTTGTAGAAGTTGATACCCCAGTAGCCGTGGTAGCCGGTCTTGCCACGGTCGGTCAGCGTGCTGGTGCAGCTGATCGGCTTGCTGCCGGTGAAGGCTTCATCCGGATTGTCGATGATCGGCGTGATCCATACCGCGCCGAAGCCCAGGTTGCGGATGTAGGCGGCGTTGTCCAGCACCCCGCGGAAGTCGCCGCCCAGGTAGCCGATGTTGCCGTCCACCTTGTCCGGGCATGGCACGGGAATGTCGAAGGTGCGGTGCTGGCCGCCCTGGTCGCGGTGGTCATTGGACGGGTCGCCGTTGACGAAGCGGTCGGTGACCACGAAGTACACCGCATCGCTGGCGAACGGCTCCAGCGTGCCCACGTAATCCGGGCGCGGCGTGGCCGCAGCACCGCCGGCCAGCAGGGCGAAGGAAAGACCCAACCACAAACGCGAACGGAACAGCATCAGACAACCTCCTGGTGGGACGGAACACGCAGCACGCACAGGCCGGCAACCAGCAGGCTGGCGCCGCCCAGCGCCAGCACATGCATCGGATTGCCGCCGAGCCACAGGCGCAGCATGAAACCGAGCGCGCTGGCGGCCACCAGCTGCGGAATGACGATGAAGAAATTGAACAGGCCCATGTACACGCCCATCTTGGAGGCCGGCACGCTGTCGGAGAGCAGCGCGTACGGCAGCGACAGGATCGAGGCCCAGGCGAAGCCTACGCCGACCATCGACAGCAGCAGCCACTGCGGGTCATCGATGAACATCAGCGAGATCAGCCCCAGCCCGCCCAGCCACAGATTGACCAGGTGGCTCAGGCGCAGGCCCATCCAGCGCACCATCAGCGGGATCAGCAGCGCAGCCAGGGCGGCGAAGCCGTTGTAGGCACCGAACAGCACCCCTACCCAGTTGGCGCCTTCGTTGTACGCGGCCGAAGCCGGGTCGGTGGAGCCGAAGTGGGTGCCGGCCACTGCGGCGGTGGTGTAGATCCACATCGCGAACAGCGCGAACCACGAGAAGAACTGCACCCAGGCCAACCGGCGCATGGTGCGCGGCATGCTGCGCAGGTCGCCGACGATGGTGGCCAGCATGTGCTGGCCGGGCAGCAGGCGGGCTACGCCCAGCAGCAGGCCATAGCCCATGCACAGCCCGGCCAGCACGTAGAGCATCTTGTCGCCGTCGCGCCAGGCGATGGCCACGGCCAGCGCCAGGCCGAGCGCGATCCAGCCGCCGATCTGCAGCAGCGGCGGTGGCCCGGCCAGCGGCGCTGCCTGGTGCACGGCCGGTGGTTCGGCATCGTCGAAACCGGCCAGCGCTTCCGGCGAGTACTCACGGGTGCTGAACACGGTCCAGGCGATCGACGCCAGCAGCACCACCGCACCGAAGTAGAACGCGTAGCGCACGGTCGGCGGCACTTCCCCGGCGCCGGCGGTGTTGGCGACGCCGAAGTGGGCCAGGATGAACGGCAGGAAGCTGGCGACGATCGCGCCGACGCCGATGAAGAAGCTCTGCATCGCGTAGCCGGTGGGGCGCTGGCGCGGTGCCAGTTTGTCGCCGACAAAGGCACGGAACGGTTCCATCGACACGTTGATCGAGGCGTCCAGCACCCACAGCGTGCCTGCCGCGATCCACAGCGTGGGCGAGTTCGGCATCACCAGCAGGGCCAGCGTGGTGAACACCGCGCCGATCATGAAATACGGGCGGCGCCGGCCAAAGCGGGTCCAGGTGCGGTCGGACAGGTAGCCGATGATCGGCTGTACCAGCAACCCGGTCAGCGGCGCGGCGATCCACAGGCCCGGCACCGCGTCCATCGGCGCGCCCAGGGTTTCGAAGATGCGGCTGGCGTTGGCGTTCTGCAGGGCAAACCCGAACTGGATGCCGAGGAAGCCGAAGCACATGTTCCAGATCTGCCAGAACGACAGGGTGGGCTTGGCGGTACGGCTCATGGTGCGGCCTCCAGCGGGGCGGCAATCGGCGCGATCAGCAGCGCCTTGACCTCGGCGGCGTTGAGCACGCCGTCGCGACCGCCCTTGCCGCCGTTGTACTGGGCGAAGTGTTCCAGCGCGCTCATGTTGAAGCCCGGTTCCAGGGTGAAGCGGCAGCTGCCCGTGGGCAAGTCGAATTCGGCGGCCGTGGAGTCCTGCGGGCCGACGCTGTGCGGCATGGCCACGGTGGCGTGCTGGACCGGCTCGCCGGCACACTGCATTGCCAGCTGCTTCACCGCAGCGGTGACGCCGGTATTGATCGGCCCGTTCGGGTTGTCGTAGCGCAGGCGTACGCGCACGCGGGTGGGCGTGGCGGTGGTCCAGGTCCATGCCGTGGCGCCGGCCAGGGACTGCTGCGGGCCGATGCAGGTCATCGGGCTGTGCAGGGATTCCAGTGCGCCTTCGCGACGGGTGAGGCTGAGGCAGTGCTGGTGCCCGTCGTCGGTGAGCGTGTGGCTCGCGCCGCCTGCTGCCGGCTGGCCGTCCAGCCAGAGCTGGTGGTGGGCGGGGATTGGGAAGGTCCAGGTGTTGCCGTGCCTGGTGAAGACCGGCGCCTTGGGGGTGGGTGGGGCGAATACGGTGGCTGCGGTGCGGGGTGCGTGGGACACGCGTGGCGTGTCGCTACGCAGCTGTACCGTTACCGTGTTGCCGCTGCGCGCGATGTTTCCGGCCACGAGCAGCTCGCCTTCAAGGGTGATGGGGCGCTTGAGGAGGTAGGTGGTTCGGCCGTCGTTGAGCTCGATGCTGCTGCGGGTGCCGAACAGCTGCGGCACCAGTGCGACCGGCAGCTTGGGGGCAATGCTGCCGTCGTCTTCGACGCCGAACACGCCTTCCAGCACCATCGACAGATAGCCGGCCACCGACCACAGCTGGCGCGGCGAGTTGACCACCGGGCCGCTGAGCGGGCCTTCGTCGACATGCACCGCCAGGGTGCGCATCTCGTAGTTTTCCATGTTGGAACCCGCCAGCGCGGTGCCGCGCATCAGCGATTCGATCTCGCGCTGGATGCGGGTGGCATCGTCCACCCTGCGTGCGGCACGCAGCGAGTAGGCGCTGACAAAGGGCCACACCGCCCGGTTATGGTAGATCGGCTGCTGCGCTTCCTGCGGCCACACCACCGGGCTGCCACCTTCCACATAGGGATAACTGGCCAGCGCGCGGCGCGCGCGCTCGGGCGGGAACACCCCGGCCAGCACGCCCAGCGAAATGCCCAGCAGGTCGTACTTGGCGTAAGGCACCGGGTGTGCGGCTTCGCCGATGTAGCTCATGTACATGCCGGCGTCTTCGCGCCAGAAACGTGCATCGATCTGTTTCGCCAGGGCGTCGGCCCAGGCGGCGTAGTCGGCGGCACGGCGGTCGTTGCGCTCCCGCGCGAACCGTTCGGCCAGGCGCAGCGCCTGGTAGTGCAGCACGTTGGTGGACAGGGCGAAGGAATCGCCGATGAAGCGCACATCTTCACGGGTCCAGTCCGGATAGGTCTGCTCGCGCCAGTCCAGGAACGAGGTCTCGCCGCGGTACAGCCCGGTGCGCGGGTCGAACACCATCGCGCGGTCCTGCGCCAGCGTGGCCTGCAGCGCGTCCCAGGCCTGGTTGGAAAATGCACTGTCATCCAGCAGGTCGCGCGCGGCCAGGAACCACACCACGCGATCGCTGCTGATCGGCCAGCTGCCGCCCGAACCGGTGTCCTGCGCCACGAACAGGCCAGGCGTGCGTCCGTCGCGCGCCCTGGAAAGTTTGAACGTCAGCGACCTGCGGGTGCGTGCCGGGTCCAGCCGGGCCAACGCCAGGTCGGCAGCGAAGCTCACGTCGCGGGTCCACACGTAGGGCCAGCGCTCGCCGGTCTGGAAGCAGTCGCACGCCACCGGCTTGCCGAAGTTGAACGCCGGGTCGCGGATCGCGTCCACCCGGTCGGCGGCCATTTCCTGCTGGGCCAGCGCGAACAGTGCGTCGAACATCACGCTGCCGGTGTGGCTGCGCATCGGCTGCGCAGCGATGGCGACCGGCCTGCCATCGGCGAGCAGCGTGAAGCTGCCATCGCCGGCGGCGTCCGCGCGCGCGGTGCGGCCATCGAATGTCAGGTCCGCCGCAGTAGCGGTGGACACCAGCGCCGCCCCGAGGGCAGCGGTCAGGCAGATCGTCTTCAGCATCGAAAAGCGGCCGACCGGCCTGCGCCCGTCTGCCTTCCTCCCTTCTTGCACGCGGTGTGGTTCAACGGCGCCGGGCACCGTCATCGCGGCCCCCTCCCAGGGTGCCTGACTGCATGGTAGGCGACGCGCGCGGATTACCGCCTGTTTGCATACGTATTCATGGCCCTGCGCGGTGAGGTGCTGGCGGGCGTGGCTATAGTCCGGGGCAGGTACCGGCTGCCCTGGGAGGGGAAATGCCATTGGTTGTTGCGTTGCCACGCGCGTTGCGTGCGCCCCGTCCGCTGGCCTGGCTGGCAGTGCCATTGTTGTTCTGCAGCGCCGCCGTGCAGGCCGAGCCGGTCACCGTGGCCAGCGCCAGCTCGCCCGGCAGGATACTCACCGTGTCGCTGCAGCTGGACGGCGGCATGCCAACCTACCGGGTCGAACGCCTGGGGCAGACCGTGGTGGCCGAGTCGAAGCTGGGTTTCCAGTTGCGCGACGGACGCCTGGACCGCGACCTCGCGGTGCTCGGGCAGGACTCGCGCAGCGTTGATGACCGCTGGGAACAGCCGTGGGGCGAACGCCGCTACGTGCGCAACCACTACAACGAAGTGACCGTGCACCTGGGCGAGCGCAGCGGCGCCAAGCGCCGCCTGGACGTGGTGTTCCGCGTCTACGACGACGGCCTGGGCTTCCGCTACCACTTCCCGCAGCAACCGGGCCTGCGCGAGGCGATCATCGACGATGAGCTGACCGAATTCGCGATCGCCCCGCCGTCGACCGCCTGGTGGATTCCCGCCGGCGAACCCATCCACTACGAATACCTCTACCAGCGCACACCGCTGGACCAGGTGCCGTTGGCGCATACACCGCTGACCCTGCGCAGCCACGACGGCCTGCACGTGGCGATCCACGAGGCCGCGCTGGTCGACTACGCCGGCATGTGGCTGCGCCGCACCGAGGGCCAACGCCTGCGCGCGCAGCTGTCGCCGTCGGCCGAGGGCTGGAAGGTGCGCCGCACCCTGCCCTTCGACACGCCGTGGCGCACGCTGCAGATCAGCGACCAGGCCGGTGGCCTGGTTGAATCGAACCTGATCCTCAACCTCAACGAGCCCAATGCGCTGGGCGATGTGAGCTGGGTCAAGCCATCCAAATACCTGGGGGTGTGGTGGTCGATGCACCTGGACCAGGAAAGCTGGGCCACCGGACCGAAGCATGCCGCGACCACCGCCAAGACCCGGAAGGTGATCGACTTTGCCGCCAGGCACGGCTTCCGCGGCGTGCTGGTGGAAGGCTGGAACCCGGGCTGGGACGGCAACTGGGTGGGCAACGGGTACGACTTCGACTTCACCCGGGCGACGCCGGACTTCGACATCGAAGGGTTGTCGGCGTATGCGGCGAAACAGGGCGTGCACCTGGTCGGCCACCATGAAACCGGCTGTGCGATCGAGCATTACGAAGACCAGCTGGGCGCGGCGCTGGACCTGTACGCCCGGCTGGGCGTGGATTCGTTCAAGACCGGCTACGTCTGCGACGACGGCCAGGTCGACCGCCGCAACCCGGCCGGCGGGCCGCTGTGGCGTGAGTGGCACGATGGCCAGTTCATGGCCCGCCACCACCTGAAGGTGGTCCAGGAAGCGGCCCGGCGGCACCTTGCGGTGAATCCGCATGAACCGATCAAGGACACCGGCCTGCGCCGCACCTACCCGAACTGGATCTCGCGTGAAGGCGCGCGGGGCATGGAGTACAACGCCTGGGGCCAGCCGCCGAATCCGCCCGAGCATGAGGTCAACCTGGTGTTCACCCGGCTGCTGTCCGGCCCGATGGACTACACCCCCGGCATCCTGAGCCTGAAGGGCCGGCACGGCCAGCCCATTCCCAGCACCCTGGCGCGCCAGCTGGCGCTGTACGTGGTGATCTACAGCCCGATCCAGATGACCGCCGACCTGCCGGAGCACTACGAGCAGCACCGCGAGGCGTTCCGCTTCATCGAGGACGTGGCCGTGGACTGGGACGAGACCCGGGTGCTGGACGGCGAGGTGGGCGACTACGTGACCATCGCACGCAAGGACCGCAACAGCCGCGACTGGTTCCTGGGCAGCATCACCGACGAACACGGCCGCTCGCTGCCGGTCCCGCTGTCGTTCCTGGAGCCGGGCGTGCGCTACCGCGCCGAGATTTACGCCGATGGTCCCGATGCGGATTTCCGCAGCAACCCGTTCGCGTTCAAACGGGTAACACGCGAGGTAACCAGCGCGGACAGCCTGACCATCACCCTGGCACCCGGTGGAGGTCAAGCCATCCGTTTCGTTCCATTGTGAAGCGTATCGCCCAACCGTCGATACCTGCCGCCACCGCCCATCTGCGCTCCGCCCCCTTGACCGGTAGGGCACGACCGTTGGTCGTGCCCGCAGGCGTCGCGATGTAACCGGTTTCATATCCTGCATTTCCATTGAATACGTATGCAGGGTGATTCACGCCGAAGGCGCGCTGCCTACCATAGCCACGCAGTCAACGGCCACCGCGCCATGACACCTGCGGCAACGCATCGCCGTTGATCACAACATGTTTGGCAACATTGCCTGGGAGGGGAAAATGTTGAATCGCAAGCGCAGCGCGCTGAGTATCGCGCTGGCCGTCGCCCTGACGCCGCTGTTGGCGTCGGCGCAGTCCACCACTACCGAGACGGCGCCGCCGGCCGGTAACGCCGCCACCGACCTGGACACCGTGCAGGTCACCGGCATCCGCCGCGGCATCGAAAACGCTATCGCGATCAAGCAGGACGCCACTTCGGTGGTCGAAGTGATCTCGGCCGAAGACATCGGCAAGCTGCCCGACGTGAGCATCGCCGAATCGCTGGCGCGCTTGCCCGGCCTGGCCGCCCAGCGCGTAGCCGGCCGTGCCCAGGTCATCAGCGTGCGCGGCCTGTCGCCCGACTTCGCCACCACCCTGCTCAACGGGCGTGAAGTGGTCAGCACCGGCGACAACCGCAGCGTCGAGTTCGATCAGTACCCGTCCGAGCTGGTCAACGGCGTGACCGTGTACAAGACCCCCGACGCGGGCCTGGTCGGCCAGGGCCTGTCCGGCACCATCGACATGCAGACCGTGCGCCCGCTGTCGTTCGGCGAGCGCGTGATCGCGCTCAGCGGCCGCTACTCGAAGAACTCGCTGGGCAAGGCCGCCAACGTGGATGCCTTCGGCAACCGTTTCAGCGCCAGCTATATCGACCAGTTCGCCGACAACACCTGGGGCATTGCGCTGGGTTATGCGCACAGCGACACCCCGATCCAGGAGAACCAGGTCGGCCTGTACGAGCCCTGGACCACCGAGCAGACCGACCAGGGCAACCGCCCCGGCGTGGCGCCGGGTACCTTCTTCTCCGACGGTATCAAGGCCCTGCGCCGCACCGGCAACGCCAAACGCGATGGCTACATGGCCACCGTGCAGTTCCGGCCGTCCAATGTCTGGACCAGCACGCTGGACCTGTTCCATACCGAAGCCGAACAGATCGACACGGCCAACCAGTTCGAGCTGAGCCTGAGCGGCAATGGCGAAGATCCGAACGCGCCCGGTGCCATCCTGCCGATCTTCAGCAACGTGCGCCGCAATGCCGACAACACCTTCACCGGTGGCACCATCAGCAATGCCTATCCGCTGGTGCGCGGCATGTACAACAAGCGCGAGGACAAGATCGATGCCTTCGGCTGGAACAACGAAGTAAACCTGGACGGCATCAAGCTTGTCGGTGACGTCAATTACTCCAAGGCCACGCGCAAGGAACTCAACCTGGAGAACAACCTCCAGCTGATTCCGCGGCCGCAGTTCGACACGATCGGTGTTGACGTCAATCCTGATGGCTTCTCCCAGATCACGCCGGACCGCGACTATTCCAACCCCGAGTCGCTGTTCCTGACCAACACCATCTATGGTTCCGGTTACGGCAAGGTCCCCGAGGTCGAGGACCGCCTCAAGGCCGCGCGCCTGGTCGCGACGTTCGCCATGCCCGAGAGCATGTCCTCCTGGTTCTCCGACCTGGATGTCGGCGTCAACTACGCGGACCGCCGCAAGGAGAAGACCCAGGCAGAAGGCAGCATCCTGCTGGGTTCGCAGGGCGAGTCGACCATTGCCCGCGACCTGCAGTACAGCCCGGTGAACCTTGGGTTTGCCGGTATCGGCTACATTCCGGCGTGGAACGTGCCTGCGGCCGTTGATCGCTACATGTCGTTCAATCCGGTCACCAACCTGGACTACCTGATTCCGAAGTCGTGGGTCGTCCAGGAAAAGACGACCACCGCATGGCTGCGCGCCAACATCGACTCGGACATCGGCGAGGTCGGCGTGCGCGGCAACGTCGGCGTGCAGATGATCCGCACCGACCAGAGCTCGCAGTCGAACTACTTCGACCGTTCGCGTCCGGCGGGCCAGGAAGTGCTCCCGATCGATGCTGGCAAGACCTATACCGACTGGCTGCCGAGCTTGAACCTGGCGTTCACCTTCCCGCATCAGCAGACCCTGCGCTTCGCAGTCGCCAAGCAGGTTGCGCGCCCGCGCGTGGACCAGATGCGCGCCGGCCTCGAGTTCGGCGTCGACACCAACAACGGCAGGCCTGGCGGCAGCGGCGGCAACCCGCTGCTGGATCCCTGGCGTGCCAATGCCATCGACCTGTCGTATGAGAAGTACTTCGGCGAGAAGGCTTATCTGGCGGCGGCGTTGTTCTACAAGGACCTGAAGAGCTACATCTACACCCAGTCGGTGGACGATTACGACTTCAGCAACCTGCTTGGCGGATACGTACCGCCGCCGGGCATGACCGTTCCGGTGCAGACCACGGGCACCTTCTCGACGCCGGAGAACGGCAATGGCGGCACCCTGCGCGGCCTGGAACTGACCGCGTCGTTCCCGCTGGAAATGCTGGCCGAGCCGCTGCGCGGCTTCGGCGTGCAGGCCAGCGCGACCTTCAACGACAGCGACATCAAGATCATGGATCCGGAAAGCGCGTCCAGCGTGGGTACGGACCCGATCAGCCTGCCCGGCCTGTCCGAGCGCGTGTACAACTTCACCGCATACTTCGAGCGCGATGGTTTCGAAGCGCGGGTAAGCCAGCGTCGTCGTTCGGACTTCATTGGTGAGATCGGCAACTTCAACGGCAACCGCACGCTGCGTTACGTGGTGGGCGAGAACGTGACCGATGCGCAGGTCAGCTACACCTTCTCCGACAGCAGCAGCCTGCACGGGCTGACCCTGCTGCTGCAGGGGAGCAACCTGACCAACGAGCCGTACCGCACGTATGCGGGAACGAAGGATCGTCCGCTCGAGTACATCGAGTGGGGCCGCACCTACATGCTGGGCGTGAACTACAAGTTCTGATCCCGGTGTAGAAGCAGGAACGGAAAACCCGCTGCGCGAGCAGCGGGTTTTTTTGTGGGGGTCAGGTTGGCTGCGGGACACGCATGGCGTGTCGCTACGCGGGATGCGGCGCGGCCGGGTGCGGCGCGTGGGGACACGCATGCCGTGTCGCCACGCAGGGTGGCGTGGCACCGGGCGTGGCGCGTAGGGACACGCCATGCGTGTCTGCTTTACGCGCCATGCAAAAAAGGGCGGGACCTTTCGGCCCCGCCCATCAATACCACCGGAAATCGTAGATCAGGTGCGACGTGCGCAGTACATCGCCTGCGCCGGCAGGTGCAGCTGCGCGCCTTCTGCCTGGCCCGAGTCCGGGCCCGGCACGTGCAGCGGGTGCCACTGCCCGTCCGGCAGCGCCACCGTGGTCGCTTCGGCCGACAGGTTGAAGGCAAGCAGCAACGTCTCATCGCCATGCCGGCGCTCGAACATCAGCACCGGCTCGGCGGCCTCCAGGAACCGGATGTCGCCCAGCAGCAACGTCGGCATGGTGCGACGCCAGGCCAGGAACTGGCGGAATGCGTTCAACACCGAATGCGGATCGTGCTCCTGCACGGCCACCGCGCGTGCCTGGTGTTCCGGCGGAATCGGCAGCCACGGGGTGCCGGTGGTGAACCCGGCCAGCGGCACGTCCAGCCACGGCATCGGCGTGCGGCAGCCGTCGCGGCCCTTGAAGTTCGGCCAGAAGGTGATGCCGTACGGGTCCTGCAGCGCCTCGAACGGCACGTCGGCCTCGCCCAGGCCCAGCTCCTCGCCCTGGTACAGGCAGATCGAGCCGCGCAGCGAGCACAGCACCGCCACCAGCAGGCGGGCCAGCCGTGGCTGCGCCGGGTGGCCGCCCCAGCGGGTCACCGCGCGCTCCACGTCATGGTTGGAGATCGCCCAGCAGGGCCAGCCTTCGGTCATGGTCGCTTCCAGCCGCGACACGGTGTCGCGGATGTAGGCGGCGCTGTAGTCCTTGACCAGCAGCTCGAAGCTGTAGCCCATGTGCAGGCGACCCGGCGCGGTGTACTCGGCCGTGGTCGCCAGCGAATCCTCGGCCGAGATCTCGCCCAGGCTGACCGCGCCCGGGTACTGGTCCAGCAGCGCGCGCAGGCGCTCGATGAACGGCAGGTTTTCCGGCCGGGTGTTGTTGTAGTAGTGGTACTGGTAAGCGTACGGGTTGTCCGCGCTGAAACCCCGGCCCAGGCGCTTTTCCAGCGGCTTGGCCGGGTTGTCGCGCAGCTCGGCGTCGTGGAAGCAGAAGTTGATCGAATCCAGGCGGAAGCCGTCCACGCCGCGATCCAGCCAGAACTTCACGTAGTCCAGGGTCGCCTGCTGCACGGCCGGGTTGTGGAAATCCAGGTCGGGCTGGTCGGCCAGGAAGTTGTGCAGGTAGTACTGCTCCCGGCGCGGCTCCCATTGCCAGGCCACGCCACCGAAGATCGACATCCAGTTGTTGGGCGGGGTGCCGTCCTCGCGCGGGTCGGCCCACACATACCAGTCCGCCTTGGGGTTGGTGCGGTCCTGGCGGCTCTCGCGGAACCAGGCGTGCTCGATCGAGGTATGGCTGAACACCTGGTCGATCATCACCTTCAGGCCCAGCGCATGCGCCTTGGCCAGCAGCCGGTCGAAGTCGGCCAGGGTGCCGAACAGCGGGTCCACGTCGCGGTGGTCGGCAATGTCGTAGCCGAAGTCGGCCATCGGCGAGGTGAAGAATGGCGAGATCCAGATCGCATCCACGCCCAGCGACGCCACGTAGTCCAGGCGTTCGATGATGCCGGGCAGGTCGCCCACGCCGTCACCGTTGGCATCGAGGAAACTGCGCGGGTAAATCTGATAGATGACGGCACCGCGCCACCATGGAGTCTGCGTCATCGAGGGCCCCCCTCCGGGCTTCCAGGGCACCCTCCAAGGGCGCCAGAACGTACCCGACAAGCTTAGCGGGCGCCCCTTGGTGGTGGCGCCACATGCATACGTATTCACGCCGGGCCCCTCCGCCCGGCGCCTTCGCGGGCGGAATACGCCGGCACCGCCTATAATTCCGCCCAAGCCTGAAAGTCAGACCGCATGACCATCATCGAAGACACCCGCCCCGCGCTGGGCCTGCCCCAGATCCAGACGCTCGCCGCGCCCGACATGGACGCCGTGGACGCGCTGATCCGCCGCCGACTGTCTTCGGATGTCGTGCTGATCAACCAGATCGCCGACCACATCATCTCCGCAGGGGGCAAACGCCTGCGGCCGATGCTGGTGATGCTGGCCGGTCGCGCGGTCGGCCAGGTCGGCCCGGAGCACCACCAGCTGGCGGCGATCATCGAGTTCATCCACACCTCGACCCTGCTGCACGACGACGTGGTCGACGAATCCAGCCTGCGGCGCGGTCGCAGCACCGCCAATGCCCTGTGGGGCAACGCGCCCAGCGTGCTGGTGGGCGACTTCCTGTACTCGCGCAGCTTCCAGCTGATGGTGGAACTGGACCGCATGCCGGTCATGCAGATCCTGGCCGACACCACCAACCGCATCGCCGAAGGCGAAGTGCTGCAGCTGCTGCACGTGCATAACCCGGACACCGACGAAGCCGCCTACCTGCGCGTGATCGAGCGCAAGACCGCGGTGCTGTTCGCCGCCGGCACCCGCCTGGGCGCGCTGGCCGGCGGCGTGGACGAGGCCACCCAGCAGGCGCTGTACGACTACGGCATGCACCTGGGCTACGCCTTCCAGATTGCCGACGACGTGCTGGATTACTCGGCCAACGCCGACGAACTGGGCAAGAACCTCGGCGACGACCTCGCCGAGGGCAAGGCCACCTTGCCGCTGATCCACGCGATGGCGCATTCGGACGCGGCCACCCGTGATCGGCTGCGCGAAATCGTGCAGAACGGCGACGCCGATGCGATGCCGGAAGTGCTGGCCGCCATCCACGCCACCGGCGGGCTGGAATACAGCCGCCGCCGCGCCGAGGAATACGCCGACGCCGCCGAGCGGGCGCTCGACGGCCTGGCGGACAACGATGCCGTGGCCGCACTGCGCGGGTTGGCCCGCTACGCGGTGCAGCGCTCGCATTGATGTGTCTCGTGCGCGACGACCAACGGTCGTCGCCTACCGCGGGTTGGCCCGCTACGCGGTGCAGCGCTCGCATTGATGTGTCACGTGCGCGACGACCAACGGTCGTCGCCTACCGCGGATTCGTGCCGCCTCGGATGCGGCAGCCAGCCGATGGTGTCGATGCGCAGCGCGGATGTCGACGTAGTTCGGGCCCGAGCGACCTGGCTCCCCCCGGTAGCGCCCGACCGTTGGTCGGGCGCCGCCGCATAGCGGCGCAATCACCGCTTGTCGAACAGGCCCTCGAAGAAGCTGTCCAGCGACTTCCACGCCCGCTTCGCCGCACGCTCGTTGTACAGGCAGCCCGGCGGGCTGTTGGCGTCGGCCTCGGCGAAGCAGTGCACCGCACCGCTGTAGTTGGTGAACTCCCAATCGACCTTGGCCGCGTTCATCTCCTGCTCGAAGCTCGCGATGTCCTCCTTGCTGACGCCCTTGTCGTCGGCGCCGTTGAGCACCAGCACCGACGGATGGGTGTCGCCGTCCTTGGCCGGCAGCGGTGAACCCAGCCCGCCATGCAGGCTGACCACGCCCGCCAGCGGCGCGCCGGCACGGGCCAGCTCCAGCACCGTGGTGCCGCCGAAGCAGAACCCCACCGCGCCGATCTTCGTGGCATCCAGCGGCGCGTTGCCGGCCTGGGCCTTGAGCACTTCCAGCGCCTTCAGCGCACGGGCGCGCAGCACCGGGCGGTCATTGCGCAGCTTGGTCGCCACCGGGCCGGCTTCGGCGTCGGTCTTCGGGCGCACGCCCTTGCCGTACACATCGGCCACCAGCACCACGTAGTCGTCGCCGGCCAGCTTCTTGGCCTTTTCGATGGCCGAGGCGTTCACGCCCTTCCAGTTCGGCACCATCACCAGGCCGGGGCGCTTGTCGTTGTCTTCGTCGTCGTAGACCAGCACGCCGCTGAAGGTGGTGCCGTCTTGCTGCCATTCAACCGGCTTGGCCTGCATGGCCGCCCAGGATGGCAGGGACGCCATGCCCAGTACCAGTGCCGCACCCCACTGCCATTGCTGCTTCATGCGCCTGCTCCTTCGGTAAGGAACCCAAGTGTATGTCGAGCCCCGCAACGAACTGTGCAGGCAGGCCCCAACCGGCTACATTACCGCCTGATCGTGCCCTTCATCGCTGCACGACCCGGATCTGCGGTTCCCTTTCAACAAGGATGTCGCACTCATGCACGCGCTTTCCCGGCTTACCCTGCTCGTTACCGCGCTGCTGCTGATTCCCACCGCCGGAGCCGCCAACGGTCCGCTGGAGGAGACGTTTACCGCATTTGCCCGCTGCGACGGCAGCTTCTTCAGAAGCCTGCACAGCCACGCGGACACCTGGCGATCCCACGCACGCCTGGCTACTGATGGCAGCAACAGCTGGATTGAGGTCGGCGATCGCGGCAGCGAGGAAAACGCCGTCGTACTCCGTAATGCCCCCAGCCTTTCCGGGCTCCGGCTTGAGACGTACTTTGACAGATCAGTACAAATGGGCACGCTCGGCCGGTTGCTGCACTGGGGGTTCACCGTTGACGCCCCGCTTGAGGTAACGCGCAAGCGCCTTCTGCCGTTGGTGGAGCATCCGGAAAGGGTCCATTCGGGCCCCAAGTCCAGTGCACGCAGCGAGTTCCGTGCCGGCGGGGAATGGCGCCTTGGACTTGCAATGGATGAAGCAACGACGCAGGAAAAGGTGATCGATCGGATGCTGCTGCTGACATCGGAAGCATCCGGCAAGACGACTGTCAGCTGTTACCTGCAGGGTGCGCTGGATGGTCCTCTCCTGGAGCAGCTACGCCCGGACATTCCACGCACCGATCACCCGCTGCCCGCAACGCCGAGCCACATGGCTGACGTGCCGCTCTCCCCTGATGCCCGGGCGGGCCTGGACGTGCCACTGCTCGCGCCGAAGTTCGTTTCGTTGGCTTACCGCTATACGACGTCAACGGATGGTCAGCCAGATAGCCCGCTGTCCACGCAGGTGAAGATGACGACCGAGGACGGTCTGATCAACCGCACCGTTATCTACAGCCCAGCACTCCGCATTGAGAGCCAATCGAAGGCCGGACTTTTCCAGTTGAAGTCGAGCTCGAATCGAGGCGAAGGCCGCGTCTTGCTCACGCGATGGTTTGACTTGAACATTCCCAATGGTTGGGAGCCTGGCTCGATCATCAGCGCCAGAGCAGACAGGGATTTCTTTGCCCCCGCTCCTGGCAGAAAGCCTGCCGATTTCACACTACTTTGCCGCGTCGGCAAACGCTATCCTGCCTCGAACATCCACGCCACGCTCAGGGGTGATGCCATCCCCTTGCAGTGCTCGACCGATGGTCCGAGAGGCCTCAAGGCCTTCATTGAAGATCTGGGCATCGCAGTGGACCTTGAGGGAACTTCCGGCGACAGCATCCTGGTCAACAAAATCCAAGAGTTTGAAATCATTCGCTGAACATTTGTGGGATCAGCGAATTACTCTATTCCGATTCCCTGGATCGCCGTGATCGCGTCTGGATCAAACCCCGCCAACCCGGCAAAATGCCGCCCGCGCGCCACGTAATCCTTGTAAACCCCGTAGCTGGGCGCACCGGGCGACAACAGCACCACCCCGCCCTGCCCGCCCAGCGCGGCACGCGCCAGCCGGACTGCTTCATCCAGGTCACCCGCCGCATGCAGGCCGAACCGCCCGGCATCGGCCAGCGGCTGCAGCAGCGCATGGATGCGCGGGCCGTTGGCGCCCATGGTGACGATCTCCACCGGCGGCACGTCGTGCGCCATGTGGTCCACGAAATCGTGCCAGTCCAGCCCCCGGTCATGCCCGCCTACCAGCAGCGCAATGCGCTGGCCGGCGAAGCATTCCAGGGCGGCCAGGCTGGCGTGTGGGGTGGTGCTGATCGAATCGTTGACGAAGCGCAGCCCGTCGCGGCTGCCGATGGTCTGCAGGCGGTTGGGCAGCGGTCGGAAATCCTGCACCGCCGGCGCCAGCGCCACCGCATCCAGGTCCAGCGCCTCGATCGCCGCCAGCACCGCGCACAGGTTACCGCGGTTGTGCCGGCCCGGCAGCGGCGTGTTCGCGGTATCGAACACCTGCTGCCCG
>Ga0105251_10000377_pt1 | contig 43767 bp, 38 predicted proteins | sample KBSS64metaG_FD_80424 | JGI IMG/M metagenome (GOLD analysis project Ga0105251, IMG submission 80424) | Switchgrass rhizosphere microbial communities from Kellogg Biological Station, Michigan, USA - KBS S6-4 metaG | ecosystem: Host-associated > Plants > Roots > Rhizosphere > Soil | place...
ATAAACGTTGGGATAACTAACCCCAAACGTCGGAGTATGAACTGCAACATATCCCGAACTCTCTGTATCAATGCCCGGCAGCTCATCGTCCGCCAGGCTTATTAAAGCTCACACACTTTGAACAACCCTGATGCCATACGCCGGGGACGACTCAGCAGAAGCGCAACCTGTTGCGCCCCTGCCAAGTCCTTTTGTGCACCCCGGCCGAAGGGCCAGAATCAATCTAGAGAGACGTTCTCAAAGTGATGCTTGCCAAGCGGATCCACGACGTAGCCTTTCACTTCTTTACGCACGGGCTCATAAACGGTGGAGTGGGCAACAATCAGCGCCGGAGCCTGATCGTGCATCACGACCTGAGCCTGTTTGTACAGTTCTACGCGTTTGTCGTGGTTTGGTTCGGCGCGCGCCGGTTGAATCAGATCTTCAAACGGCTTATAGCACCAGCGGGAGTAGTTGGAGCCGTCTTTCGCTGCGGCGCAGCTGAACAGCGTGGCGAAGAAGTTATCCGGATCCCCGTTGTCGCCGGTCCAGCCCATCATCACCGTCTGATGTTCGCCCGCCTTGGCGCGCTTGAGGTATTCACCCCATTCATAGGTCACGATTTTGGCTTTCACGCCGATTTTCGCCCAGTCGTTCTGGATCATTTCCGCCATACGACGCGCATTCGGGTTATACGGACGCTGTACCGGCATCGCCCACAGATCGATGGCGAAACCGTCAGCCATACCGGCTTCTTTCAGCAGTTCTTTGGCCTTGACCGGATCGTAAGTGTAATCCTTCACCGCGTCGTTATAGCCCCACATGGTCGGTGGGATCAGGTTCTTGGCCGCCTGGCCCGCACCCTGATACACCGCGTCGATGATCGCCTGCTTGTTGACCGCCAGGGTCAGCGCCTGACGCACTTTCAGGTTATCCAGCGGTTTTTTCTCGACGTTGAACGCCAGATAGCCGACGTTCAGCCCCGGTTTTTCCATCAGGTTGATGGTTTTGTCCTGCTTCATACGAGCGATATCAGCCGGGTTCGGGAAAGGCATCACCTGGCACTCGTTTTTCTGCAGCTTGGCGTAACGCACGGAAGCGTCAGGCGTAATGGAGAAGACTAAACGGTCGATCTTCGGCTTGGTGCCCCAGTAACCGTCAAATGCCTTGTACAGGATTTTGGAGTCTTTCTGGTATTGCAGCAGCTGGAACGGGCCGGTACCGACCGGGTTCAGGTCCACTTTTTCCGGCGTGCCGGCTTTCATCATGTTGTCGGCGTATTCGGCTGACAGGATGGACGCGAAGTCCATGCCCAGATCGGCCAGGAACGGTGACTCCGGACGGTTCAGCACGAAGCGCACGGTGTTATCGTCCACTTTTTCGATTTTGGCGATCAGCTTCGGCATGTCCATGCCTTCAAAGTACTCATAGCTGCCGCCGGAGACTTTATGATAGGCATTGTTCGTGTCCAACTGACGTTCGAACGAGAACACCACGTCGTCGGCGTTAAAATCGCGGGTCGGTTTGAAGTCTTTGTTGCTCTGCCACTTCACGCCTTTACGCAGGTGGAAAGTGTAGATTTTGCCGTCTTCGCTGACGTCCCATTTTTCGGCCAGGCCCGGCTCCAGTTCGGTGGTGCCGATTTTGAATTCGACCAAACGGTTATAGATGGGCACCGAGCTGGCATCATAGGTGGTACCCGAGGTGAACAGCTGCGGGTTGAACCCTTCCGGGGACCCTTCAGAACAGTAAACCAACGTTTTGGCTTGTACGCTGGCCGCTACGGTCAACGCAATCAGCCCAATCCCGAATTTCAGAATCCCTGTTTTTCCCAAGGAACTTGTCATCGCTGTGCTCCGTTATGTGATGTGATGTGTGTATTACTGCCAGACCCTATATTTTTTATTGCACGGCCTGTGCAGTCAGCGCCCGAAGGCAGAAGGGATAATCGCGCGTGAGAGGCCGGGGGAACGTATCCCGGCGGGGCGTCTGAGCGCGTGGAATTCACTCAAACAACTCTAGCTCTTACCCCTGAGACTACCAAATTGCCAACTGTTTGGGGTGTCGTCAATATAACCAGTGGGGATTTACGCAGACTGTGAGAAACAGCAAACAAACATAAAAAAAACCTTTCTTTAACAGTTACAGCATTAAAAATTATGCTATACGGTCATTTTTAGCTCGATAGTCTGCCTTTCGAAAAGTTATTGGTATTTAACTCCGAGAAAAAACTAAAAAAGTTTGTTGCTGAATGATGAATATCTGAACGGTTATTTTCGTTATCTGGGTTAAAAACAGGATGAAATGCTGATTACTCACTCGAAAGGGTAAGGCGGAGTTGTCTTTTTTGCGCCCTGTGACATCACAATCTGTGCGGCGTGAAAAAACTTTCGTCTGTCAAAAAGCCGGGGGCGAAAGGATATCCCCCGGCAACGTGCTACAACCGAATTATTGAGCGCCGGCGCTATTGCCCAGGCTGGTATTCATATTGTTCAGAATATCCCCGTTGTCGGCGTCAATTTCCCAGGAGAACAATCCCCCCAACTGCTTCTCCAGCACATACTTGCCTTTCGCCTGTACCGAGCGCGGATCGTCGAAGGTGATCAGGTCGCCGGTAGATGGCTTGAACACATAAGGCGCTTCTGCAGTGGCGTCATAGTTGTACTGCCATTCGCCGCTCATAAACTCGTTGGCGATCTGACGGTAATCCACGATGCCATTTTCCCAGGTGCCTTTCACCGGCCCGGTGGCGGTGCCGGTAAACGGATTGTTGTTCTGGTAACCGCTCACGCCGGTCCAGCCACGGCCGTATTTGGCCGCACCCACCACAATTTTGCCCGGCTTCACGCCCTGCGCCAGCAACGCATTGGCGCCGTTAACCGTGGTATAAGCCGTGTCCGGTTTCCAGGCCGGCGCTTTCAGCGCGGTCTGGTGGCCCAGATTTTTCAGATCAAAAGCGCCATAGAAGTCGTAGCTCATCAGGAAGATGTGGTCCATCGAGTTCTGCGCGGTGTTGTAATCCACTTTGTCGATCTTGTCCTTACCGGCGCTGATAGCGGAGGTCAGCTCATACTTGCGGCCGGTTTCCGCCGAAAGCTGATCCAGCATGGCACGCAGATCTTTCATCAACTGCACATAGGTCGCCCCGTCCTGCGCGCTGCCCAGTTTCGGGTTAGCGCCCTGCCCGCCCGGGAATTCCCAGTCGATATCCACCCCGTCAAAGAACTTCCAGGTCTGCAGGAACTCTTTCACCGAACCGACGAAGCGATCGCGCTTCACCTTATCGCCCATAAAGAAGAACGGATCGGACAGCGTCCAGCCACCGATAGACGGCAGGATTTTCAGATCGGGACGCGCCTGTTTGAGCGCCATCAACTGACCGAAGTTGCCTTTGTAGGGGTCATCCCAGGCGGTGACGCCCTTTTGCCCTTTCTGCAGCGCGGCGAACGGATCGTGGATCGACACCTTGAAGTCTTCACGGCCCTGGCAGGAACGTTGCAGCGCCTGGAAACTGCCTTCGATCTCTTTGAGACTGTCGTTAATGCCGTCACCGCCGCAGACCGGGATAAAGCCGTACAGCAGGTGCGTCAGGTTCTGCGCCGGAATTTTATCGACGGTGAAGTTACGGTTATAAACGCCCCATTCAACGAAATAAGAACCGACGACTTTGCCGGAGTCTTGTTTATAAGGTTTATTCTTTTCCAGTAACGGTTCTTTTAACGGCGCCAAATGGCTGCCGTCGGTATCCGCCACCACAATTTCTGTCGCGTCGCTGGCGGTGCAGCCCTCGGCATTACATAATGCCACCTGCATTTGATAACGGCCGCCCTTATTCACCTTAAAGTTTGCCGTGCCCGAAGCGCCGGTTGAGGCACCGCTCCAGACTTCCTTGCCGTTTAATAACACTTTTGCCGTGGTGCCGGTATCGCCATTCCATAAATTCCATGAAACGGAAACATCCGCGGCAGTTTTTACTTTCACCAGATTATTATAAGCCGTCGCCGCCTGATCAACCTCGACAATGGCGAACTTGGTATTGCCCCAGGCCAGCGTGGGCTTGCCCGGCGTAGCGGCCTGCGCCGCAGAACACAGCGTGCTGCCGATCAGCAACGCCAACAGCGGTTTATTAAATTTGCGCATAACTGATTCCTTTATTCCGAGAGGATAAACGTAAAAGAGTTAATGACGGCCGCCTATTGCCGGAGCAAAATAATTCCGCAATAATCCTGGCCGATTAAAGTAAAAAATATTAAATATCTTGCCACACAACAGGAATTAATTAATCCCGCTGTATGTACTCAGACTATAGATAAAACCGCCGACAACACAATAGCGCTATCAACCGGGTTTTATTGGGCAACGGTGAATTTATTTAAATATGAATAACAGAAGCAGCCAGGAATAAGGAGAGTAAATTAATTAGTGAGAAAGGATGAATGTTTTTTATGGGATTGATGTCATCGTTGACATCAAAATAAACTTGATGGTAGCTTAAATATCAACAAGGAATGTTAAATGCCGGCAATACTCATAATGAAGAGACGCATCTGGCTGGACAGAAGCAGTTTGCTCAGCCTGGTTGTCTGGGACGTAACCCCCTCGGTAAGAGGAAGCAACCACAGATACAAGTACCGTTTGGCCTATGTTGTACAAGATGTGTGCGTATTGCGCTACGACAACGAAGCAGGTAAAGGCGACCACAAACATCTCGGCGCAGCCGAGGTACCCATAGAGTTTATTGACATCAACCAATTGGTTGATGATTTTGTTACCGAAGTAAACCAGCTAAGGAGGCCGCAATGAGCATTCTGATGGTAAATGTACTGCCTGCCGAACAGGCGATCAACAGGCTTAAAACCGATTTTTCCAAAGCATTATCTGGCGCGGATATGGGAAGCGTGCTGACATTTCCAGATATCGAAACAATGACCTATGTTTTGCTGAACACTAACCGCATGGCGCTTATCAGAGAAATGACCGGTGCTGAGCCGATGTCAATCCGCGAACTTTCCAGGCGGGTAAGCAGGGATTTCAAAGCTGTGCATACGGATGTTCAAGCGCTACTGAATGCCGGCGTTTTAGAGAAGAAAGGGACGAAGATTGTGTTCCCTTACGACGAAATACATTTCGAATTCGTGTTCGGTAAGGCCGCCTGAACGGCACAAACGACAGACGAAAAAAAACCTGCTTAAAAAGCAGGTTTCTTAAATGTGGTCGGCGAGAGAGGATTCGAACCTCCGACCCACTGGTCCCAAACCAGTTGCGCTACCAAGCTGCGCTACTCGCCGATGGGGCGCATGTTACTGCCGGCCATCATAGGCGTCAATGACTTTTTCAACTGCGCCCGTCAAGTGGCGATAAAAACGACATAAAGCGCTGCAACAGAGCCTGTGCAGCGCTTTTGCGTTATGCCTTGGCGGTTTTCAGCGCCGGCGACTGGGCGCGCAGGAACGGCAACAGGAACAACGCGGACAGGCAGGCGGCGATGGAAATCACCACGAAGAAACCGTTCCAGTGCCAGATTTCCATCACCCGGGCGATCGGATAACCGGACAGCGCCGCGCCAAGGTAAGCGAACAGGCCGACAAAACCGGTTGCCGCGCCGGCGGCATCCTTGTGCGAACATTCCGCCGCCGCCATGCCGATAAGCATCTGCGGGCCAAAGATGAAGAAGCCGATGGCAAAGAAGCAGGCGGCCTGCAACAGGAAGGTGACGCCCGGCATGATCCACAGCGCCGCAACCGACAGGAAAATACCGATGGCAAAGATCAGGTTCATTGGCCCACGGTTACCGCGGAACAGCTTGTCAGAACCCCAGCCGGCCACCAGCGAGCCGATAAAACCGCCCACTTCGAACAGCGAGATCGCCGAGTTGGCGGTCATCAGCGAATAGCCTTTCTCCTGCGTCAGGTACAGGTTGCCCCAGTCGTTGATCGCGGTACGCACGATGTACACCAGCACGTAAGAGAGCGCCAGCAGCCAGATGTACTTGTTGGTCAGCACGTAGCGCTTGATGATTTCCCGGTTGGTCAGCCCCTGGCCTTCCGATTCCTGCACCAGCTCCATGGCGTCGTTGCGCCATTTGCCGACGCTGGGCAGGCCCATGGTGGACGGCTTGTCACGCAGGCGCCAGCACATCAGCAGGCCCAGCGCCACGCCGATGATGCCCGGAATGATCATGCCGTAGCGCCAGCTGAAGTGCAGCGAGATAAAGCCGACCAGCAGCGGGATCAGCGCGCCGCCAAAGTTGTGCGAGGTGTTCCAAATAGCCCACCAGCCGCCGCGCTCGGAGCGGGAGTACCAACTGGTGAGGATTTTGGAGCATGGCGGCCAGCCCCAACCCTGGAAGAAGGCGTTGAGGATCCACAGCGTGCCCAGCATCAACAGCGACGAGCTGAGGCCGAAGAAGATGTTGAGTATCCCGGTCATGATCAGGCCCAGCCCCATGAAATAGCGCGGGTTCGAGCGATCGCTGATCATACCGGAGATAAACTTCGAACAGCCGTAGGTAATGTAAAACAGCGTGCCGAGGATACCGACATCGGACATCGTCAGGCCAAGATCGCTCAGCATTGCCGGCATGATGAAGTTGAAGCTTTTGCGCGTGAAGTAAAACGCGGCATAGCCAATGTACATCGTCCACATCAGCTGGATACGCCAGTATTTATAGCTGGCATCGATCTGTTTTTGATCGGTGACCTGCGGCACATCCTGGCGGCTTTTAAGGAAAGACCACATGTGAAACCTCAGAAGAAGGGGAAAAGTGCCGCTATCATGCTGCGCGCGTGCGCGAATGGCTTACGCCGGATTCCCGACGTGGCTAGGAGTATTTCCTAGTTTTGCCCCTCTGTCAGTGAAACTGTGGGTAAGATCACATTCAAACAGGTGCCCTGTTCTGACGTCAGCCGCAGCCGGCCACCCAGCGCGCTGATACGCTCCTGCATGCCACGCAGACCGTAGCCCGGCTCGTGGCTGGCCAGATCGATACCCACGCCGTTATCGCGAATGGTCAGCAGGATTTGCGGCGGCCGCCCTTTGCGACGGCCAAGACGCGCATCCAGCTCAATCCGGCTGGCGGCCGCGTGGCGGCAGACGTTGGTCACCCCCTCCTGGCACACCCGATACAATGTGATCTTCAGCGTCTCGTCCAGCAACTCATCCGGCACCTGCCACTGCATCACGCTAACCAACGAGGCATCTTGCGGCAATGATTCACGCAGCATCGCCGCCACCGCCGCCGACAGCGGCAGGTTATTCAACGCCGCCGGCCACAGCTGGGTCAGAACGTCATGCACGCCGTCATAGACCCGCAGCGCCAGCGTATCTATGACTTCGGCGCAGCCAATCACCTGCGGCTGCGGTGCCAGGCGTTTAACGATGCTGGCCTGGGTACGGATAACGGTGATGGTCTGGCCGACCTCGTCGTGCAGCTCCCGCGCCACCTCACGCCGGGTCTGTTCCTCTGCGGTGACCAGCGCACGCGCCAGTTGGCGGTTTTCCGTCAGCCGCAACCGCAGTTGCTGGTTCAGTTCGCGCTGGCGCTGGATGCCCGCACCGAGCAACAGGCCGGTCAGGCTCTGGGCCAGCAGCGACAGCAGCAGATCGCGGTGTGATTCAGGCTGCGGCGGCTCGTTGGCCACCAGCACCACGCCGTTGAGCAGCGTCGCCAGCAGCGCGCCCTGCCAGCCATAACGGTAGGACATAAAGACAATCGGAATAGCCAGGCAGAACGGCGCGAAGCGGCGCAGCTCGGCGGCGTTCACCTGCTGCTGCAACCAGATACTGAGCGCAAACAGCAGCAGATAGCTGGCCAGATGACGCAGACGCAGCGTCACCGGTTTATGGATCAGGCCCGGCTCGAGCGGTACCCAGATTTGCCGCGCCAGATAGTGCCACAGCAGCAGGCAGGTCGGCGCAATGGTGAAACCGCCCGCCAGGCCAAGCAGCAGCGCACGCGCGCCCTCGCCGTTCACCAGTTGCCACACCATGGCCTGCAACAGGGCCGCCGCCGCGACTACCGCGCCCTGCAGCAGCGGCCATTGCCATTCACTGTCGCTTTGCTGATGGCGCAACAACCAGGGGGAAGCCAGCAGGCTGAGCAGCACCGTCAGCGCCAGCACCACGACCGAAGCCCACAGTGCCGGGCCATAGCCGAACTGATCCGCCAGCAGCACCATCAGCAGCAGATCGGCCAGCAAAATTCCTGGCCAGAAACGGTAAGGGCTTTGCAGCAAAATGCCCATCCGCAGACCAAACGGGAACAGCAACAGCGCCTGCCACGGCGGGTCGATCAGCGCAGTACCTATGCCCCACAGGCAAAAGGCGCTGGTGGCGTAGATAAAGAACAGCGCCAATTGGGTGATCAGGCGTTGCATCACAGATTCAGCATCCGCTTGGCCAGCTCGACGTTGTTATTGATGCCCAGCTTGGCGAACAAATTGGCGCGATGCACGTGCACCGTTTTCGGCGACAGCCCCAGCACAACGGCGATCTCCCGCACTTCCTGCCCCTGCGCCAGCAGCAGCGCGATTTCGCGTTCGCGGCGGGTGAGCGGATCGACCTTCACCCGCGCCAGCTGTTGGGCGATTTCCGGCATCAGGTACACGCCACCGCTGGCGACGGTGCGCACTGCGGTGATCAAATCCTCCGGCTTGCAGCGCTTGGACAAAAAACCGCAGGCGCCGCGCTCCAATGCCAGCTCCACCAGTGCCGGATTGTCATGCATCGACAGCATCACTACCCGGATCCCTGAGGGAATGTCCGCCAGCAGGTCCAACCCGCTGCCGTCCGGCATCGAAATGTCGCAGATGCAGATTTCCGCCTCCAGGCCCGGCAAGCCGGCGCGCGCCTGAGCCGCACTGCTGAACTCCCCGACCACCTGAATATCCGCCTCCAGCGACAGCAGTTGTACAAAGCCCGATCGCACAATGTCATGATCGTCAATAAACGCCACGCGCAGGGTCATGGAAATCTCCGGTCCGAGGGGGAAAGTGCGCAAGTATACCGCAGCCTGAGCCGGATGAATTGATGAAGGAAAGGTATTGAAGAGAATACATCCCCAAAATAATTGGAGTTGCATCACGGGCACAGCCAACACAGATGCAGCTTCAAGTATGACGGGGATATTAACGCCGGGCGCAGCCGCGCCCGGCATGGGGATGTTACAGCGGGGTCGCCGCCGCTTTTTGCTGCGGGATGTTGCACCAGTTGTTTTTATCCACGATGCCGCCATCCGGCGAGGTGTAACCGAGACAACCGAGAATGGTATCAAACAGCTCGACGTGACGGTGGGTCTTGCCGATACGCTGCTGCGCCTGCAGTTGCTCAAACGCGCTGCGATGCTGCGGGTCTTCCAGGAACTTGTCGGAGGTCCATACCATCATCGGCACGCGGAATTGCTCCGGCGGCGCCATTTCGCGCGGCGTACCGTGCAGGTGTGAATTCTCGCCTATCGACTCGCCGTGATCGGACGAATAGAACACAATCGCCTTCTTATCGCGCACCTGGTCGATCACATTGGCGATAAAGCTGTCGGTATACAGCACCGAGTTATCGAAGGCGTTAACCAGCTGATCTTTAGAACAGAAATCGTCAACGCCGATGCACTCCGGCTGATAGCGCGCGTAGCTGCGCGGATAACGCTGCGAATAGAGATAATGCGAGCCTTTGGTGTGCAAGATCACCATGTGCTTGCCTTTCGGGTAACGCGACAGCGACTCTTTCATTTCGTCCACCAGCAGCATGTCGTCGACCGATTTGCCGTCGTTGCGTTTCTCGGAGGCGATCATCTCGCGGAACGAATAGTTGTCCACTTCGGTATTGTTGTAGAACCAGACCTCGCTCTGCATGGCGAACAGCTCGGAGGTGAAGCCCAGGTTTTTCAGCACCGCAAACACGTTTTGTTCTTTCAGCGTGCGCTGCGGGTTGTCCGACGTGCCGCCTTCGCGCACGAACATGCAACGCAGTGACAGCTTGGTGGCGGTATCGCAGGATTCACCGCGGAACGCCACCAGGTTTTTCTCCTGCGACAGCCTTGGCGTGGTATCACGGTCATAGCCGAGAATGCCCATATGATCCCAACGCGTGGTCTCACCAATGATGAATACCACGTAGGTGTCATCGATATCCGCCGGCGGCACATAGGTAAAATTCTTGGCCGGATCGAACAAGTTGGCCTGATCCAGGCTTTCGTCGTAGCGGGTATAGGCAAACAGCCCCAGCGCCGAGATCCAGTTGGATGGCAGGTAGGAATGCGCCACCACGCCGCCGTAGCTTGGCAGATCGACGTTAGTGATTTTTTCCTGTGCACTTTGCTCTTTGTCCAGCATGCGCAGCGGCAGCCAGACCAACGCCACCACCGCCACCAGCACCATCAGCGGTTTCACCCGGTGCCCGGGAGTTTTCAGCTGTTCGATCAGCGTGTAGCGCAGGTTGTTTTTCCAGATGCACAGCAGCGGCAATGCGCTGAGCACCGCCATCCACAGGACGAAATGCATCCCGACCACTTCTTTCGACAGGTCGATATCCGTGGTCATCACCGAGACGACGATGCCATAGCCAATCACCACGTTGAAGAACGTCATGTAATAGCTGGCGGCAACGGAAATCAGTACCAATAGCGAAGCGATAATGCGGTAAAACAGCCGGCCGCCCAGCGATATCAGCCGCATAATGAAGAAGGTGAACAGAACGATAGCGATAACTTCAGTGACCGCAGAGATAACCTTAATGCCCTGAATACCGTGCGAAAACGAATCAAAACGACGATAAAAAACGGAAAGGTTCAAAAAGATGCCGATATAAATCGCTAACAATAACGATAAATTCTGCTGTGATAGCGATTTAACTTTGTTCATGTAACGCGGTGGCTCCGGAGCTTTAACAGTTCTGAATCAGTCAGACATTGGATGCGGCTGCAGGTTCAGCCGATCGGCAATAAGCGCTATTTTGGGGGTAATAATCAAGTGAATTCTCAAAAAGCAGGCATTTTTTGCCGTTTTTTGTGATGACGATAAATGCGGGGCAGAAGGGAAAATGGAGGGGTATCCCTCCATTTTTTCCGTGGTGTCGGCGAAAACGTTATTTAACGTTAAGAGTTACATCAATATTGCCGCGGGTGGCGTTGGAGTATGGGCACACCACATGGGCTTTTTTCACCAGGTCTTCGGCTACGCTGCGTTCAATGCCCGGCAGGGTGATATCCAGTTGCACTTCGATGCCGAACCCGTTGGGGATTTCACCGATACCGACGGTACCGTCGATTTTGGCCTCGGCCGGGATCTTCACTTTTTCTTTCGCCGCGACAAACTTCAGCGCGCCAAGGAAGCAGGCCGAATAACCGGCGGCAAACAGCTGTTCCGGGTTGGTGACTTCACCGCCCGCGCCGCCCATTTCTTTCGGCACGCCCAGTTTCACATCCAGCACGCCATCGGATGAGGTCGCACGACCATCGCGGCCACCGGTGGCGGTTGCATGAGCGCGGTAAACAACTTTTTCAATGGACATAAATCGTTCCTTATTTCTGGGTTGGAGGTATGACATCGGCTTCAGTAGGCTGAACGCCGTCACTGCTCTATCTTTCACGATTAAATCGTGCACTACTTATATTGTGCGCTTAACTCAGTGTAGTGCACGATCGGCGATCGTGCTTCTGGCACTGGCCATCAAATCTGGTCGATCAGCTTGCCGCGCAGCTTTTCCAACTGCTGCTTGATATTCACTATTTCGTCGAGGCTGCAATCGGTGGCGCACATCACCGCTTCCGGCACCGCCTGCGCTTTTTCACGCAGCGCGCGGCCGTTTTCGGTTAAGGCGATGATCACCTGCCGCTCATCGGTCGTGGCGCGATAACGCACCAGCAGACCGGCGGTCTCGAGCCGCTTCAGCAGCGGCGTCAGGGTGGCGGAATCGAGAAACAGCCGTTCGCCGATGTCCGTTACCCTGATTTCATCCCGCTCCCACAGCACCAACATCACCAGGTATTGCGGATAGGTGAGTTCGAGTTGGCTCAGCAGTTTACGATACACCTTGTTCAACGCCAGGTTGGCGGAGTACAGGGCAAAACACATCTGCTGGTCGAGCAGCAGCAGGTTTTTCGCAGTGGGTTGTTCGGTGTCTTTGGTTTTCATGAGGTAAATATAGATAGTGCACGATGCAATCGCAAACTATTTTTTACGCGATGTGCTACATTTTTTAATGCAGGGGATGCCACAGCAGGGTGCTGTGCGGAGGGAAAGGATATGACAACCACACTGGTAGAACGTGCGCGCCGTTACGCCACCAAAGCGCATGCGGCGATCGATCAGCGCCGCAAATACACCAATGACCCCTACATTGTTCACCCACAGGCGGTGATGGAGATCGTCAGCAGCGTACCGCACAGCGAAGCGATGCTGGCCGCCGCCTGGCTACATGACACGGTGGAAGATACGCCGACCACCCTCGGGGATATCGCAAGCCATTTTGGGCCGCAGGTCGCTGAACTGGTGGGCATGCTGACCAACGTCAGCGGCACCGGCGGCGGCAACCGCTTTGAACGCAAAAACCGCGATCGGCGGCACAGCGCCGGCGCCTCGCCGCAGGCTAAAACCATCAAACTGGCGGACCTGATCGACAATACCCGTTCGCTGCTGGAATACGACAGCCACTTTGCCCGAACCTATCTGATTGAAAAACAGCGGCTGCTGGAAGTGCTGACCGAAGGCGACCCGACGCTGTGGCGACAGGCCAGCCATATCGTCGAACAAGGGCTGACCAGGCTCCAATTGCCGCCGCATAACGTCCCGGCAAGCTGGTTCGAACATGCGCGCCAGCGTTACCGGGAAAGCGATGCGGCGTAGCCGTCAGAACGTGACCACCGTTTTCAACGCCGTCACCCAGGCGTCCTGCGTTTCGCTGACGCCCGCCGGGTGATGCCAGTATTGCAGACCCGGCTGCAACTGTAACCAAGGGGTGACGTTGAAGCGATAGAACAGCTCCGCCGTCACCGAATGCCCCGGCACCGGGCGATAGTTGGGATCCTGATAATCGGTAACCTGGTTGATTTGATTCATATAACGCTGATTATCCCGATAATGATCGCTCAGCTTGACCATAGATACCCCCAGCCCCAGCCAGTCGTCCGGCCGCGCGTCGAACAGGCCGTGGTAGCGAATGCCGGTCGAGGTGGAATAGTGCATATAGTTGGTGCGTTGATCCGCCAGCCCCAGGCTGTAGAACAGGCTCAAACCCCGGCTGGCGTCATCAGGGTGGCGCGTCACCTGCTGGTTAAAACCGCTATACAGGAACCAGGTACGGTTGTGGTTGCGATACCCGTTCGGATCGGTCGCGCCCGCCCCACCGGAAACCCCTTCATACAGATCCTGCTGCCTGGCGTTGGTGAACAGGACACCGATGTTGTACACCCCCGGCAACTGATTGACCGCATTGGTTTTCAGCTCCAGTTCCATCGGCAGTAAAAAGCCCTTGCTGCCCTTGGTGGTGGTGCTCCAGGCATGGCCGCGGCTCGTGGCGTTCGGGTTCTGCTCCATCACGCCGGTTTTGAACGTCAGCCCGTCGGTCAGTTTGTATTGCAGGGTGGTGCCCCAGTAGTGCACGTTCCAGTTATACCAGGTCAGCGAGTTGGCGGACTTGCCGCCGCACAGCGCCAGCGTCTGGAAATCGCAGGGAATGATCTGATCGAAATCCTGCACCTTGTTCATCATGCCGATGCGCCACTGCAACCGGCGATCGAGAAAACTGCGGCTGAAGGTCAGCCAGCCCAGCCGGGTGATCGACTGGCCGCCATAACTTTCCTGCGACAGATCGGTCGGATTGGCGCGCGGATCCTGCAGACGATCGCGCGTCAGGTTATTGTCGTGGTTGCGGTTGACGATATTGCCCTCAATGGCCGCGTCCGGGATGCCGGTCAGCGCCTGCAAATCCTGACTGAAGGTCAACGAGAACTGATCGATATACGAAGCCTGCTTATCCTGGTTATACCCACCGCCGGCGTTATACGACAGCTGGCTGAGATAACCGAGGTTATAGTGAAAGCCATTCTCTTCGAGGATCGGTCTGATCCCCAGCATATCGCCCAGCAACCCTGGCGAAGGCGGTTCGAAACCGAGCGCCACGCCATCCCATTTGGCGGTTGGCGCTTCGACGTCTTTGCCGGTTTGCAACGTTTCCGCCTGCACGCTACTGCAAAACAGCAGCAGTGCCGCGAGTGTCCCGGTGTGAGGTAATGGATATTTCATTATTATATTTCTCCGCATATAAAACGCTGACTGCGGGCAACAGCATTCCCTGGGCGAGAATTCCCCATAATTGGCAGCAGTGAATAAAGGTGATTGCCCGACGATTGCCGCCGGGCGGGCATTCAGATTTAGCCTTGGTCTTTCAGGCTGTTACCGTTGCTCTGGATCACATCGCGATACCAGTAGAAACTCTTTTTGCGGCGACGTTCCAGGCTGCCGTTGCCTGCATCGTCGCGATCGACATAAATAAAGCCGTAGCGCTTGGACATCTCGGCTTTAGAGGCGCTGACCAGATCGATCGGCCCCCAGCTGGTGTAACCCATCACCTCCACGCCGTCGTCAATCGCTTCCGCCACCTGCACCAGATGGTCATTGAGGTAATTGATGCGATAGTCGTCGTTGATGCTGCCGTCGGCTTCAATGCGGTCCTTGGCGCCCAGCCCGTTCTCCACGATAAACAGCGGCTTTTGATAGCGGTCATACAGCACGTTGAGCAGGTAGCGCAGCCCAATCGGGTCTATCTGCCAGCCCCATTCCGAACTGGCCAGATGCGGGTTCGGCACCATGTTGAGAATGTTGGCACGGGCGGTCTCGTTCTGCGCCTCGTCGGTGGTGACGCAGCCGCTCATGTAGTAGCTGAATGAGATAAAATCGATAGTCTCGCGCAGCGCCTGTTGATCCTCGGCGGTGATCTCGACCTGAATGCCGTTTTCACGGAAATAGCGCTTCATATAGGCCGGATAACCGCCGCGTGCCTGTACGTCGCCAAAGAACAGCCAGTCGCGGTTCTGGCGCTGGGTTTCCAGCAGGTCTTCCGGTCGGCAGCTCAGCGGATACAAAATACCGCCCAACAGCATGTTGCCGATTTTGCCTTCCGGTACAATCTCATGGCAGGCCTTCACCGCCTTGGCGCTGGCGACCAGTTGATGGTGGATCGCCTGGTAAATCTCGCTCTTGCTGCTGCCCTCCGGCAGACCGACGCCGGTGAACGGGGCGTGCAGCGACATATTGATCTCATTGAAGGTCAGCCAGTGCTTCACCTTGTGCTTATAGCGTTCAAACACAGTTCGCGCATAGCGCTCAAAGAAGCCGATGGTCTTGCGATTGCCCCAACCGCCGTACTTTTTCGCCAGCCCGTACGGCATCTCATAGTGCGACAGGGTAATCAGCGGTTGAATGCCGTATTTGGCCATTTCATCGAACAGCCGATCGTAAAACGCCAGCCCGGCCTCGTTGGGGGTTTCCTCATCGCCCTGCGGGAAAATGCGCGTCCAGGCAATGGAAGTGCGCAGGCACTTGAAGCCCATTTCCGCGAACAGCGCGATGTCCTGCGGGTAACGATGGTAGAAGTCGATCGCCACGTCCTTGATGCCGCTGTCGCCGTCAACCCGTGGCGTCACCGCACCGAAAATGCCCTGCGGTTGCAGATCGGAAGTCGACAATCCTTTACCGTCGGTCTGGTAAGCCCCTTCCACCTGATTTGCCGCCACCGCGCCGCCCCACAGAAAATGGTCTGGAAATTTGCTGCTCATCGCTTTCTCCTTGGTTAACGTAATAAAGTCAGCAGCGGCGCCTGTTCCTGCACCCTGCCCTGGCCGCCTGCCAACACGTCGATGTAGTCATCGCTGTTACTGACGATGATCGGCGTGGTGGTATCAAAGCCGGCGGCGTGGATCGCCGCCTGGTCAAACTCAATCAACAGATCGCCCGGCTTGACCCAATCCCCTTCTTGCACGTGGGCGGTGAAATGCAGCCCGTCGAGCTTGACGGTATCGATGCCGACGTGAATAAGGATTTCCGCCCCGTCCTCCGACTCAATGCCAATCGCGTGTTTGGTTTTAAACAATGACACCACGTGCCCCGCCACCGGCGACACTACCCGCCCTTGCAACGGGACGATCGCCACGCCCTTGCCCAGCAACCCGCTGGCGAAGGTGGCGTCGTTGACCTGTGCCAACGGCATCACCTCGCCGGCGATCGGGCTGACGACAATCTCCTTGCGGTTCAGCGGTGTGACGGGTTTCGGCTCCTGTGGTGCAGCCTCCTCTGCCGGCACCACGCCGAACAGATAGCTGGCTACCGCAGCGAAACAGAACGACAACAGGGTGCCGCCAATCGCCCCCCACACCGTGGCATCGAAGCCGCCGGCGGGAATAATCTGCGCAAAGGTGAAGACGCTCACTAGGCCGAAAGAGTATGTGGCGGTATGGAAATAGCCGATCACCGCGCCGCCGAGCGCACCGCCGATACAACCAAAGATAAAGGGCCGTTTATTCGGCAAGGTCACGCCGTAGACCGCCGGCTCGGTAATGCCAAATACCCCGGCGCCGATGGCCGAACCGGCCAGCGCCCGCAGTTTGGCGTCGCGGGTACGCAGCATCACGCCCAGCGTGGCGCCCACCTGGCCCATTACCGCCGGTAACAGCAGCGGCACCATGGTGTCGCGGCCGAGCACGCTCAGGTTATTGATCATCAACGGCACCAGACCCCAATGCAGGCCGAAGATCACGCACACCTGCCACATCGCCCCCATAAAGGCACCGGCAACGATCGGGTTAAAGGCATAGATACTTTGATAACCGTTGGCCAGCAGGTGGCTGAGCCAGGTTGCCGCCGGGCCGATCAGCAAAAAGGTCAGCGGCACGGTGATCGCCAGGCACAACAGCGGCGTAATGAAGTTGCGCAGCGCGCTGTGGATCACCCGGTTAAACAACGGCTCCAGCCGGCATGAAACCCAGGCGGCGAAAATAATCGGGATCACCGACGAGCTGTAATTGATGAAGGTCATCGGGATGCCGAGGAAATACTCGCGCACTGCGCCTGGCTGCTGCGCGGCTTCAAACGCCGCCATCATCAGCGGGTGGGTCAGCGCGCCGCCGATCGCCATGGTAACGAACGGATTGCCGCCGAACTTTTTCCCGGCGGTATAGCCCAGCATGATCGGCAGGAAGTAGAACAGAGAGTCGCTGGCGGCAAACAACATTTTATAGGTGCCGCCGTCCCCCGACAGCCAGTTGCAGGCCAGGCTCAGCGCCAGAAAACCTTTCAGGATCCCCGAAGCGGCCATCACCCCCAGCAGCGGGGTAAAAATGCCTGACACCACATCGATAAAGCGGCTGAACAGGTTTTCCTGCTTGCCATCGCCCGCGTCATCCGCCGCCGTGCCATCGCCCAGACCGGCGGCCTGATTGACCGCGTTATAGACTTGCGCCACATGGTTACCCACCACCACCTGGAACTGCCCACCGCTCTCCACCACCATGATGACGCCGGGGTTTTCTTTCAACGCCGCAGCATCGGCGCGCTGGCGGTCACGCAGCTTAAAACGCAAGCGAGTGGCGCAATGCACCAGGCTTTTCACGTTGTCGCGGCCACCGACGCCGGCCAAAATTTCACTGGCTAATGTGTCATATTTCATAGCGTTATCCTTGCAAACGATGTTCTGCCGCTCCTGCACAACGATGGCCAATCGCCGTGACGGAATTCAGCGCAAAAAAAAACCTAAACCTCATGGCCCTGCACCCGCAAAGGGGGAACAGAAGCATGAGGTTTAGGTTTTGCCTGCCGGAGCAGTGACAACCCTAAATCGGCTGAGCTATGACGTTAACACTCCGTTTTTCGCCACGGCAAGGCTTTCCGGCAGCAAAGAGTAGAACTGTGATCCGGCATGCAAAACGGCCTCAATGGGCAAAATAGTGCATGCCGCCATCTACCGGGATCACGGCGCCGGTGATATAGCGCGCCAGCGGGGAACAAAGAAACGCCGCCAGATAAGCCATGTCCTCCGGTTCGCCAAAGTAGCCGATCGGGATATTCTGTTTGATGAACGCCTGGCGTGCGGCCTCGGTCGGGTGCAGTTTTTCGCGCACCTGCTCGCTGTTAATCCGCCCGGGTTGCAGCGTATTGACGGTAATGCCCTGCGCCGCCAGCTCGCTTGCCAGCCCCTTGGCCCACAGGTGCAGAGCGCCCTTGGCGGCGGTGGCGGCATTCAGGCTGCGCGGTTCCATCGAGCCGCTGATGTTGATGATTCGCCCCCAGCCCTGCGCCTGCATGCCAGGCAACAACGCGTGGGTCACCCGGCGGGCCGGCGTAAAGTTCAGGGCGAACGCCTCTTCCCAACCGGCGTCACCTTCGCTCAACGCGGTCGGACGAGCACCGCCGACCGCATTAATCAGGATATCAATCGTCCCGGCCAGGCGTGCCGCCTGCGCCAGCATGCTGTCGAGCGCCGCCGCGTCGGTGATGTCCGCCGCGATCGCATAGGGCCGCGTACCGCCGCTTCGTTCAACCTCATCGGCCAGAGCCAGCAAACGTTCCTCACGGCGGGCGGTCGCCACCACGGTGACCCCCTGTGCCGCCAGAACCCGAACCATACCGGCACCAATGCCTTCGCTGGCGCCGGTGACCAGCGCGATACGATCCCGCAATTGCAAATCCATAAGATATCCTAATTGAATAATTCAATTTAGTTGAAGAGATAACGGCATTGAAACACAACCCACTCTGTGTGAATATTCCATAAAATCGCGGCAACACTGTGCAGGAATTCACTGATGTTCGATTGGCAGGATTTAAAACACTTTGTGGTGCTGGCACGCACCGGCTCATTGTCGGCGGCAGCAAGGGAATTGGGCTGTGACCACGCGACGGTCGGCCGGCGGGTGGCGGCGCTGGAGAAGGCGCTCGGGCTGCGGCTGATCCTCCGGTTGCCGCGCAGCACACCGCTGACCCCGGACGGCCAAAGGGTGGCCGGACTGGCGGCAGAGATCGAAAATCAAAGTCACGCCATTGCTCGCCATGCCCGCAGCGCCGGTGAAACGCCGCAGGCCCAGGTGCGTATCAGCGCGCCGCCGTCGATCGCCGCACGGGTCATCGCACCCCATATCACCGAGTTTCACCAGGCTTTTCCGCATATTACGCTGGTGCTCTCCGGCGAAGCCTCCATCGCCGAGCTGGATCGCGGCGACGCCGAAGTGGCGGTGCGCATGGTGCGGCCACAGCAACCGGATTTGCTGGTGCAACGCATCGGCATGATGCGCTACAGGTTGTACGCTACCCCGCAGCACGCCGCCCTGCCGGAAGCGGCGCGGGCCTTTATCGCCTACGACCATCACTACAGCAACCAGCCGCACCAACAGTGGTTGCAACAGCTGTTGCAGGGCCGCCCGGTGGTATTTCAGGCCAGCGATCTGTTCTCTCTGCAAGAAGCCGCTCGTTCGGGGCTGGGTGCGGTAGTTTTGCCGACGTTTGTCGCTGATGACGACCCGGCGCTGGTTGCCCTGCCGACGTCGATAGCGCCGCCAACGCGCGAGTTATGGCTGGTCACCTACCCCGATCTGGCGCGTTCCACCGCCATCCGCACGGTCATGACTTTCCTGAGCGATCTCATCGGAAAAAAATGCCCACTGGCAACATGAAACATCAGAATGGCTAATTGAATGCTGGACAAAAGTCACGCGGGGGATTATTACTGATCACCGCGTAATTTACTTTATGGGCAGCTGTGATCATGACATTGCGTACTGAGTTTGGACGAATTTTGATTACCGGCGCGGGTGGCCGGGTCGCCACGGCATTCCGTCAATCGGTGGGCGATCGCTATCAACTGCGGCTGGCGGAAAGGGACATCAACTTGTTGACTGGCCTGCACCCCGGCGATGAAGTGATCAGCTTCGACATTGCCAATCTCGAAGCCTGCCGTGCGGCCTGCGCCAATATCGATACCGTGCTGCACCTGGCCGCCGATCCCTCCCCCGACGCCGATTTTTGCCACTCGTTGAAGGATAACAATATCCTCGGCACCTACAATATTTTCCGTGCGGCGAAAGACGCCGGCTGCAAACGCGTGGTATTCGCCAGCAGCGCGCAGGCTGTGGAAGGTTATCCGCTGGATTATCAGATACGGCCGGAAGACGCCCCCAAACCGAAAAACCTGTACGGCGTCAGCAAAGCGTTCGGCGAAGGCATCGCCGCCTATTTTGCCCATCAGGAAGGGCTTTCCGCGCTGTCGGTACGCATCGCCAACTTCACCACGCTGGAAGCCGGCGAGCAGCTAAGCGCCCGTGACATGAGCGCTTTTCTCAGCCACCGCGACGCCGCCGATCTGCTGGAACGCTGCGTCCGCATTGAAGGCGTGCACCATGCGGTGGTACACGGCGTCTCCAACAACCGCTATAAGCGGCTGTCGCTGGAAGAGACCAGCCGCCTGCTCGGCTACTACCCGCAAGACGATGCGTTCAGCATTCTGGGCTTCGCCTAAAGTTTGTTGTCGATGCGCTGCAGCAGGTAGGGGAAGAACGGGTTGGAAGCGATACGCATCAACGAATCGAGATCGACCACCAACACCGACCGTTCGCCGCGCGCAGCGATAGTGCCCAGGCTGATGCCGAACTCATCGCGCTGCGCCGGGAAACGCCCATACAGCGAATCGCTCACCGGGAACGGCAGCGCCACATGCGACAGCGAATAAATATCCGCCGGGTAAGTCATCCCCAGCGGCTGCACGGTTTCCGTGGTTTCCCCGGCGGCCGTTATGCGGGCAATCGCCTCACTGCTTTCCGGTGAGGCATTGGCGATTACCGTCGTCTAGTAACGGCGCGGGGGTGCGGGCAACAACTGGCTAACCGCCGCCGCCGCGTTTGGCCGCAGCAGCGGCCCGAAGTTGATTGTACGATTGACGTCAAACAGCACCAGTTCGCTGCCGTTCGCCGGCAATTCGTTGTATAAGGCACGGATCACCGCCCGGGTGCTGACGGTGGAATCCATCACCGACTAGAAGGTCAGCACCGGCGGCAATGCGCCCAGCTTGCCGTCACGCGCCGCACGGGCGATTTGCTGTTGCAGGCTATTGCTGAGCAGATAAGACTGGCGTGCGCCATTCACCGGAAACGAGTTGTATTTAAACGGATTAAACTCCGGCAGCACCCCTAGCCACGCCGCTTTGGCAAACGCCGGGAATACCGCCGGCCAACCGGCGATGCCGGCGAAACGGGCAAAGCTGGTGACGCCGATCATCGGCGAAATCAGAATCAGCCGCTGCGGTGCCGCCAGTTTCGGGTCTTCCAGCGCGTCCAGCGCATATTTCATCGCCAGCGCACCGCCGTTAGAAAAGCCCACGATATGCAGCGGCTTGTCGCCCCCGACTTTACTGCGTGCCTCGCGTACCGCCAACCGCGTCGCCGCCAGCCAATCGCGCCATTCGATATCGGTCAACGCCCCCGGCACCGTACCGTGCGCCGGCAGGCGAATGCCGACGGCCACAAAACCGCGCTGCCGGTAGTTTTCGGCGATATGCCGCAGGCTGTAAGGGGAATCGGTCAGGCCGTGCAGCAGCACCACCGCACCACGCGGTTCGCCCTGCGGCAACAGCTCATAAGAGCGGTTCCAGTCCTGGGCGAAGTGCGGCGGATACACAGGGCTGCCGTCGAAATAGCGGTTGAGCGGAATGCGCTCGCTGGCGGAAAGTTTGTCGGTGACGTTGGCCTTCACCTCGTCGAACACCCGGTTTTCGGCGACCAGGTACGCTTGCCAGTCAGCCTTATCCAGCTCGGCGGCAGCCAACTCGTGCGGCACAAAAGTGTGCCACGGCTCCAGCGCCGGGCCGCGTTGGGTGTCGTAAACCCGCACAGCAAGCAACGTGAATACGACGGTGACGACCACAATCGTCAGCCGTTTGATCCCTTTGATTATCGCCCTGGACGGCATACTCACCCCTGAATTCACGGTTATCCAGCAGCGATTATAGGCGCTAAAGGCGCTCAGGGGCAGCGGTGTGCCCGGATAATAAACAACGCCGGGTCGAGCCCGGCGATTTTAAATAGCTTTCAACCACTGAGTGACGGCAGTCAGCGCTGGTTCACCAACGGGATGTCGTTGTAGTGCACCACGATCTTGGCATCCTTCGCCACGTAGTAGTTCGGCACCGAATAGGCGATGGTGGCGAAATCAATCTTTCCTCGGTTCTTGAAGTCGGCAATGGCGATACGCGCTACCGACTCATCGGAAATGCGCCATTTGGCGAAAATACCGTTGCTGATATCAATCGCCTTGTAATAGAACACCCCCTGCCACGGCCAGGGGCCACGCAGGCCGATAATAAACTCGTCTTCGCCGTCACCGTCGAAATCAGCGCAAACCACCTGATGCCCTGGCCCTTCTCCGTTTTCATTCGGATCGCCATAAATATCCAATAATACGCGGTGCCATTGTGCATCCTGCGGTTGGGCATCATCCTTCTTGTAATACACCGCCACGGTGTTGCCATGGAAAGGCTCGATCGCCGCCACGTAGCTGAAAGCATCATTTCCGATGCGGCCAACGTCCATATCGCCGCTGCCCTTGAAGCCGGTTTTCTCAAACTGCGTCAATTCACCGGTACCGATCAAGACGCGTCGCCAGGCATGTACACTGTCATCGTAATACAACCAGGTGACTCCTTCATCGGAGGCCAGCACCACGGAATCTCTGCCAGAGCCGGGGATCAGGCCGCTTTTTTTCTCGGCGCCATGGATCATGCGGAATGTACTGTCGTCAATCACCTCCATGTGCCATTCTTCGGCATCCAGCACATCATCAGGCTGGGTGAACAACACCACCGGCAGCACTGCATGCACATCCTCCTTCGCAACAATCGGGAACCCCAAGATCTCGATTTTCTCGCTTTGGGTAAAATACCCAGCGCGCAGGCGATGCATCCCGGTGGTACGCCCGACATAATGCCGTTTCCAACGCTCGCCTTTACTCAGATCGGCCCCCGGATTTTCAATCCAGTCAATCTTGCCACCGGCGGTATCAGGATCATAAATGGTGCCGATAGGCCCATAAAGTTCATAGCAGACAATGGCGTCCGGGTAGCCGTTGCCAGTAATGTCAGCGTAATCTGCACCGACCGGCATTTTGATTTTGTCGACGATAAGGTGCTTCTTCCATTCCGGGCTTTGGTTTTCATACCAATAGAGCTCGCCCAGAGTCAGGCCGTAACCAAACAGATCGGTTTTACCATCCTGATTCAAATCAGCCGCTTCCAGCCAATAGCCATCGCGTAAGCTTTTGGCGACCACTTCTTTGGTAAATTCCGGGATGGTCAGCGGCGTAGGTTTTTCATTATCGGACATGCTCTGCCTCGTCATTGGGTAACGCGTGATATTCCAGGGCCAGCCACACACTGGGTGTGTCAGCGTAATATTGGTGGTAGGGATAGCTGTAGTGCTGTCTATTGCTGATTTGGCAAAATGCCTGTGAAGTCGTTGCCCCAGGGGCCAGCAGCAGGTCTTCACAAAGTGAAGCCAATTCGTCGCTCTGGAAGATCTGCATGCGGCCAACCCCCAAAATTTGGGTATGGATTTCGATAAAAGAATGCTCGTTGTGAATACCGCAGTGGGTGCCAGGTTCGGCAAACCACAGGTTAGCGCGCAGGCTAAAGCGCTGGCTCTCGTAGGTCGCGTCACTGCCCGCCGCTAACGCTTGCGGAGGGAAAGACAGGATAGCGATCTCGTCGGGCGGCGATCGGAAAAACGCCACCGCTTCGACACTCTCGGTGCCATAGCGCCTTCCGGGATAACTCTCCTGTTGTTCCCAGCCAATAACCGCACCTGCTGCAGGGTCGACCGGCAGTTCAAAGATCAGGCAACTTTGCGCCGGGGCAATCAGCTCATTGCAGCGGATGACGGAAGAAAATGCCGGCAGCTGTGTTTGCCCGCGATTATTGAGCTTTAGCGCCTGCGGGTTAAAGTTGACGATAAGATGGCGACCGTTCAAATAACGCTCTGCCCCACCTACCAGCAAAACACTGGGCAGTGCTGGATGAGAGAAACGAGTGCTACGGCTGGTGACTGCCGTCAGATCCATGGTATTTCCCCACATATCAGGCGGCGCTGTTAATGAAGTAACGCATCGGCTTCATTTCGCAGCCGCAATAGAATGGCTGCACCGCCGGACCCAGGCCGAAAAAGTTGGCCATGGCACCAATCACCCGCTGGGTCGCCAAGCCGTCGCCATAATGATCCGTCTGGATATTGGCGCTTTTGAAGGCGGCAAGGTTGTCGAGAATACGATTGACGTGGTGGATAATCAGCTCACCCGAATTGCCAACCAAAACCGCGGAACCTGAGTGAGTGGCTTCCGGCCGTTCAGTCAGAGAACGCAGGATCAAGGTTGGCTTACCGAGCGTTGGCCCCTCTTCTTCCGCTCCGCTGCTGTCGGAGAGAATAATGTCCGCACGGTTCATCAACCGGCAGAAATCGAGGTAATTCAACGGTTCAATCAGATCCACATTGTCCGTGTCGGCCAGGGCGCTTTGTAAAGCTTGCCGGACAATCGGGTTCTTGTGCATCGGGATCACAACACGCACATCCGGGCGCTGGGCGATCTGGCGGATCGCATCCGCAATCTCGGGGATCTTCTCCCAGGCCTCACGACGGTGGGCAGAAGCCAGTATGATTTTGCGTGTATCCTGTTGTAATTCCTCCAACAGCCCACTGTCAGCCGGGACCGGCTGACCAATCGCCCAATGCAGAGCATCTACCACGGTATTGCCGGTGATGACAATACGGTTTTCCGCTATTCCTTCACGGATCAAATTTGCTGCATTGCCCGGTGTAGGAGCCAAATGCAGCGAAGCTATTTGCGCCACCAGCTTTCTGTTGCCCTCTTCTGGGAACGGAGAACTTATATTGCCGCTGCGCAGCCCGGCCTCAATGTGAATCACCGGAATATGATGGTGGAATCCCGATAGCGCAGCGGCCAGGGTGGTGCCGGTATCGCCATGGACCGTGAGGGCGTCCGGCTTCAACTGCGGCAACAACCTAGCCAAGCCATCAGTAATGCGTGAAGTGATTTGTGCCAGCGTTTGCCCCGGCTGCATCACCTGCAAATTGTAATCCGGCTGGATGCCAAATACAGCAAGCGCATCGTCGAGCATTTCTTTATGCTGCCCGGTTGAAATAATAAATACTTCGAAACGCTTGTCATCTTTTAAAGCATTTATTACGGGGCCATATTTGATAGCTTCAGGCCGAGTACCTAAAATCACAGCAATTTTCTTCATTATCTTGCTCCTGGAATGGATGATAAATAGAAGTAGCGTTTTATTGATTATTACTTATGTGAAAAAAAACATAAAAACAGAACATGACATTCAATTTATGGGCTATATTTCCATTGAAGACGAAGTCAGGGCTAGTTGAAAGCGATATTTTGGAAAAACTCTTACGCTGGAAAGGAACATATTGAATGAAAAATCTGGATGACCTGGAGGCTTTTATCCGTGTGGTCGACAGCAGTGATTTTTCAAGCGCGGCTCGTTCATTAAACGTTACGGCTGGGGCAATAAGTAAACAAATAAGGCGGCTTGAAGGCTCGCTGGGCGTAACGCTGTTTGAGCGCAGTACCCGGCGTATTCGCGTTACCGATGAAGGATTGCAGATTTATGAATGTATTAAAAGGGGGCTGAGCAGTATTCGTGAAGCCTACAGCATTGCCGAACAGGGCAGACAAAGCCTCAGCGGTAACATCGCCATCAGCAGCCCCTCGACCTTCAATGACTATTTTTTGATCGAGGCTATTGAGAATTTTAAGCGGGAACACCCAGATGTTAGTTTCTATCTGGATAGCTCTAACCGGGTGGTGGATATCTATTCCGACGGTATCGATCTGGCCGTTCGTTCCGGCCAACTTTCAGACTCGCAACTGGTGGCGCGCAAGGTGTTTGAGCAGCACCGGGTATTGGTCTGTTCCCCATCCTACCTAGCCCGAATTACTCCTCCGACCCATGTTCAAGATCTTTCCGCCCTCAGTGGCCTGGTGTTTGCCTACCCGGGCTACAACTCGGCATTCTGGACGCTGGAAAATACCGAAAATGGCGAGGTTCGACGCATGCCAATCAAAAAAGCCATGAGCTCCGACGATGGTATGGCGTTACTCAATTGGGCTCTGCAAGGCCATGGCATCGCATTACGCGAGTCCTGGAGCGTACAAAAATACCTCGCAAATGGCGAGTTAGTAAATATATTACCGGAATGGCATGAACCTATTAGCCCAATTCAAATTGTTCGTACCGGCCGCAACTCGGTACCAATAAGAATATCCATGTTTTCCAACTTTCTCATAGAGTTTTGTCAGAATAAAATAAATAAATCACAATAGTTATTACATATAACCGAACTGGATAACCATTCGGTTATTTAAAAATAAAATTTCGTTGTGACAGAGCTTCACAAGTGATGTTCCAAACAATGTATGGCGCAAACTTTCTAGGCTGGGCATTATTATCTCCATAGTATTTCCCTTCTCAGGAGTATGATATGCCACTTGCATTATTGGCGTTGGCTATTAGCGCTTTTGCTATTGGCACAACAGAGTTCGTCACTACCGGACTATTGCAGGATATTGCCCGGGACCTTCATATTACGATTCCACAAGCCGGTTATCTAACCTCTGGATATGCGTTAGGCGTGGTGATCAGCGCCCCCATATTGACCATCTTGCTGGCCCGCTTTAACCGCAAACATACCTTGGTATTTCTGATTCTGTTATTCATTGCCGGCAGCATTGTCTCCGCCAGGGCCGTCACCTTTGAAGAGTTGATGTTTGGTCGCGTATTGTCCGCATTCTGCCATGGTGCCTTTTTCGGTATCGGTGCGGTCGTCGCCACCACAGTGGTGGCACCCAACAAGAAGGCCAGCGCCATCGCTCTGATGTTCACCGGCCTGACGCTGGCGAATGTGGTTGGCGTTCCGCTCGGCACCTACGTGGGGCAACACTTCGGCTGGCGCGCCGCATTTTGGGCGATTGCCGTGCTTGGGGTGATTGGCTTTGCCGGGTTGGCTGCACTGGTGCCAAAACAGCTGGCCGAGCGCAGCCATATTATGGATGAAATTGCGGTCTTCAAACGCCCACAGGTTTGGCTGGCTTTGGTCGTCACCGCCATCGGTTTTAGCGGGCTGCTGGCTTCTTTTGCCTATATCTCTCCGATGATGACCGAGGTAGCCGGTTTTGCGCCAGAAAATCTGGCTTGGATCCTGTCAATCTACGGTGTTGGCCTGGTGGTCGGCAACATTGTGGCGGCCAAATTTGCCGACCGCGCCTTGGTACCCACCATTTTGACCCTGCTGATTCTGCTGACCCTTGTTCTGCTGTTGTTCACCTACACCATTCACATCAAACCATTAGCCATCATCACAGTGTTTTTGCTTGGTGCCATTGGCTTTGGCACCATCCCGCCATTGCAAATGTACGTGATGGAGAAAGCTACCGGCGCCCCAACCCTAGCCTCTGCCGCCAATATTTCGGCGTTCAATTTAGGGGCATCCGGCGGCGTCTGGCTGGGCGGTATGGCAATCGATGCAGGTTACGGTTTCGTCTCGCCTAACTGGGTAGGAGCCATGACCACCGGCATCGGCCTGCTGATCGCTATTTATGCGGTACGACAAAAACGGGCGTTGGTGTTGGAAAACAACTGCTAACGCCTTCCTTATGCACGGTTAATGAGGTTATCGGATGATGAGCAATAATACGATTAACGCGCAGCGCCCCAAGAATCTAACCTCATTGACTGGCATGAGGATCTTCGCGGCACTGCTAGTGTTTCTGTTCCATGCATCACTCGGCAAGATGCTTAATCCTTTTGAAGATATGCAGGTTGCCGATAATTACGCCCTGATATTCAAAAATGCGGGTTGGCTTGGTGTTTCATTCTTCTTTATTCTCAGCGGATTTGTGCTGACTTGGTCGGCAAACCCACAACAGAGCAACCGCCGTTTCTGGCTGAAAAGATTGGGGAAGATCTTTCCCAATCATCTGGTGACCTGGGCGCTGATGCTGGCGTTCTTCAGAAGTTACGTTTCGGACAGCAACGCCTGGTTACCGAACCTGCTGCTGCTCAGTTCCTGGTCGAACAACATTGATATTTTTGTCAGCGTCAATCAGCCCAGTTGGACGCTTTGTTCTGAAATGCTGTTCTACATGCTGTTCCCAGCCATTTTTATGCTGGTGAGCAAATTACCCGCCAATTGGCTGCCATCCGCACTGGGGGCAGTTTTCATCGGGTTAGCGCTAACCCAGCTTGCCATTACTCACTGGGTAGATGGCACTCCGCAGCTCAAAGAATGGCCTCTGTCGGAAAACCAATGGTGGTTAGCCTATAACTTTCCGCCGTTCCGCCTGTATGAGTTTATGGCTGGTATGATCATGGCGCGTTTGCTGCAGACTGGCCGGCGCCTTTCTCTCTCGCTGCCTGGTACCGTATTGCTGGTGTTGGTCGCCTATATAGCCACCTATTTTGTTCCTTTCCAGTACTCGCTGAATTTCATCACTTTTATTCCACTGTGCCTGCTGATTACCGCCGCCGCACAAGGTGATCTGGCTGGAAAAAAAACGCTGATTAATACCCGCTTGATCGTCTGGTTGGGGGAGATTTCTTTCGGTATGTACATGGTTCATTACCTGGTACTGATTGCGGCAAAACAGATGATGGCAGACAGGCTTTATGGCCTGGCGGCATCGCTATCGATCATTCTGGTATGCCTGCTGGCGTCTCTGGTTGGGGGCTATCTGCTTTATCGTTATGTCGAATTACCCGTAATGCGTCAGTTGGCCAGGACGGAAAAGAAACCCGTCATTATCGCCGCCGAGTCTGCAACTGAACGTTAATGTATAAGGCTAAAAAATGAATGAAATATTGAGAGAGTTTCTTTCCGAACAAAATAGCAAGGCACCGGTTGATTTTACTCAGTTGGATGCCGTCGAGTTTCGAAACAGCTTTCCGGACCGTTTTACTGAAGGCAGTTATCAACAGAATGTTAATAAAGTAGATATAGAGATTAACCTTACCGGAAATAAAATCTCTGCCCGACTCTATAAGCCTTTCAATATTAGCGGAACCTTACCTGTACTGGTCTATTTTCATGGCGGCGGTTTTGTTATTGGCACACCCGCACTGAGCGATTCTGTTTGCGAAGGCCTGGCCTATTGTGCCCAATGCGTAGTGGTTTCCATCGATTACCGACTGGCACCGGAATACCCTTTCCCTACCGGCTTGCAAGATGCATTCGAAGCCTTGAACTGGGTTTATCACAACGCTGCCGCCCTGGATATCGACTCTGAACGCATTGCCGTCGGCGGTAACAGCGCAGGCGGAAACTTTGCCGCGGTATTGGCTCAGGCCAGCAGGGATGTAGTCCCGACGCTCTGTCATCAGGTTCTATTATTCCCGGTATTGAATTATGGCTTTGACTCCGTCTCAGCACGTGAGTACGACCAGGGTTATTTCTTAAGCCGAGAAATGATGCAGTGGTTTTGGCAAACTTATCTGCCTGAACACTATGACAAAAGCGATCCACTGATCTCCCCTCTGCAAGCGCACCGGCTCAAAGAGGTATGCAGCGCAACCATTGTTACCGCCCAGTACGACATATTGCGAGATGACGCCCATACCTATGCCGAAAAATTAAAACAGGCAGGCGTACCTGTCGCCCTCAAGTGTTGGAATGACAGCATTCATGATTTCATTCTTATGCCGGATAAATTTCCGGTGGCCGATGACGCCATTGTTTTCGCCGCTGAACAATTAAAAAACGCCTTTGCCATCCCCCCTGTAACCAGTCACGGAGAGCGTAAATGGAACTGAGTTTATCGAATAAAATCGTACTTATTACTGGCGCAGCCTCAGGCATTGGCGCCAGTGTGGTAAGCAAAATGCTGGAAGCCGGCGCCAATGTAGTAGGTGCGGACATCAATCCGGTACCATTCGAAGCTATTCAAAACCGCAAAACCTTTCTGCCGTTAGAAGCAGATCTGGCCGAGCCTAATGCCGCGCAATATATCGTGGATGAAACTATCCGCCATTTCGACAGGATTGACGTATTAATCAATAATGCCGCGGTAATCAAAGTGCGTAACGGTTTTCTTAGCGTCAAAGACGAAAACTGGCTTGAAACCTTCAATCTGAATTTTCTCGGTTACGTACGCACCGCGCGCGCAGCGCTGCCCCACATGCTGGCTCAGAAAAGCGGTGTGATCATCCACACAGCGTCGGAAGCGTCGGTGATGCCAAACCCGCTGCTGCCAGACTACAGCGTGTTCAAAGCAGCGGTGGTGGCGCTTTCAAAAGCGCTGTCCCGCGAATTCACCCCGCTTGGTATTCGCTCCAACGTGGTCTCCCCCGGTTTTATCCGCACGGCGGTCTATGACGCGCCGGGCGGCATTCTCGACACGTTGGCAGAAAAATACGGCACCGATCGCGAAAGCGCGCTGGAGCAATTCCTTAGCCAGATCGGCATGCCGGCCGGGCGGTTGGGCACTCCGGAAGAAGTTGCTGACCTGATCCTTTATCTGGCTTCAGAAAAAGCAGCGTTTATGTCCGGTTCGAATATTTTGATGGAAGGCGGCATTGTTCCTACTGTTTAACTGAGGTGAGTATGGTTATCGATAATTCCAAACGTAAGGCTCTTGTTACTGGCGCCACTTCCGGCATTGGTTTTGCAGCGGCGAAGGGGCTTCTGGAGAGCGGGGCCGATGTCTATATTAATGGGCGCAACCCAGAGAAATTAGCCGCAGCGCTGAAACGCCTCAATATCAGCGATCCCAGCAAGGGAATTCTAGCCGACGTAGGCACGGCGGCAGGTTGTGCGGCGTTAATTGAACAACTGCCTCAGGTGGACATTCTGGTGAACAACGCCGGGATTTTTGCCCCCCAGCCGTTGGTGGAAATTGACGATGAAGAGTGGTTCAAATTTATCAACGTCAACTTTATGAGCGGCGTGCGTCTCACCCGGCATTATATCCCGAAAATGCAAAATGCGGGCTGGGGGCGAGTAGTTTTTGTGTCCAGCGAATCGGCAATACAGGTTCCGCCAGAGATGGTGCATTACGCCGTTACCAAAACCGCACAGTTAACGCTGGCGCGCGGCTTTGCCGAAGCGGCACGCAACACAAATGTGACGGTAAACAGCGTATTGCCTGGACCAACCATGAGCGAAGGTGTCGAACGTTTCGTACGAGAAATGGTGCCGGACCAATCTGTGCCGTTGGATGAAGCAGGGCGTATCTTTATTCGCAATGAACGCGCGACCTCACTACTGGGCCGGATGGCAAGTTCAGAAGAGGTGGCCAACCTGATTGTTTATCTCAGTTCCGAGCTGGCTTCTGCCACTACGGGTACCGCCGTGCGGGTGGACGGGGGCGTTCTGCGCGGCATTATTTAGTTTAGCATATGGGGGAAGTCCGCTTAATGCCTGGTGCTTCAGAAACGGTGATATGGGGCACATTAGCACCCCCATTTTTTGACAGGCGCCTGATCATCGGTCTTACCCTGGCGCCTGACAGTATGGCTAAATTACGGCTTTTCGGCGATTTTGCGCAGATATTCGTTATTTTTGAATGCAATGATGATCATTTCAAAACAGACGCGGGTAAACACGCCGCCGAGAATAATCCCGAACAGGCCACGGAAGAACTCCCCGTAGAACATCGCTCCAATGCCGCCAACAAGAATGCCCAGCAGGCACAGCCAGTAAACGGCAGTGATGATTTTCGGTGTCAGCATCGCGTCAAAAAAGAAAATATTTTTCATTGTAAATCCTTCCTTAGGTCAGTATTTAATTATCCCAGAGGCGACTCGTCAGCGTCGATATGGCGGCCGGCCCTATTTGTTACGCCGGTTATGATAACGAGTTATGCGACGCAAAGCGCAAGAAAATCAACGAACCATTGCATGAAGGTTGAGGGTAAAGATGCGCAATAAGATAGGCCACAACATACTGGGCTGTTTGGCGGCATTGCTGCTGTGCAGCCAGAGCGCACAGGCGCAGGAAACGCTGATCTTCGTCCGGCACGGGGAGAAACCCGCCAACAACAGCGGCCAGCTGACCTGTAAGGGGTTGAACCGCGCACTGGCATTACCGCAGGTGCTGCTGAGCCGCTACGGCAAGCCGGACTTTATCTTTGCCGCCGGGCCGAAGGAGAACAAAAGCGGCAGTTCGCTGCGCGCTTTATCGACCATTATGCCCACCGCCGTGCGTGCAGAGTTACCCATCAACATTCAGTTCCACGCCGACGACATCGCCGGGCTTGAACAAGAGCTGCTCAGCGAAAAATACCAGAACTCGCGCGTCTTTATCGCCTGGGAACACAAGAACCTCGACAAGGCGGTGAAAAACATCGTTGCCGCACGCGGTGGCGACGCCAATCAGGTGCCCAAATGGCCGGGCAGCGACTTCGACAGCATTTTTGTGGTCACGCTGGATCAGGGCAAAGTGACCTTCAAGCAGGAGAACGAGGAGTTGACGCAGTTGGCGGAGACCTGCCCATCCGCAGGGTAAAGCCAAAACGGCCTTCAATGGGCTCAATAGATGGGCCTCCTTATTATCTGACCGCTGTCGCTACCGGTGTAATAAGCCCCAACTCAACGCCCAGTCGGATAGCCTGACGGGCGTTGCTGACGCCCAGTTTAACCACAATATTGCCCATATGAAACTTCACCGTACTCACGGAAATACTCGCGATGGCAGCAATCTCTCCATAGGTTTTCCCCATGCTGGACCAATACAGCACCTCATTCTCCCGTGGAGTGAAAATGGGTTTGCACACGCCCGCATGATGCTCGCTTATACCGGAGGAGACCGATCCGGCGAGACGATACATCTGTTCATTAAAATCAATCAGTAACATCTGCAGAGCGCCGCTATCGGACGAGAGCCGCTTTTCCTGCGTCCCTTGTCCGTTGCTGCCGATGATGACAGACAGCAATGCCAGGTTGTTCATAGGGTCATGCAATACAAAAGTGAAACCGTTAACGATGTGGTATCGCCTGGAGAGGGAAAATATTTTATCTGACATCAGGGTGATATTTTCGCCCCATACAAAAGGCGAGGCGCGTTTGAACGCAGTCAGTATCACCGGGTCAGTGAGCTGGAAATTATTGGTGCGGTAGAGATCCACCCATTCGTCAGGGTAACTGGAGATAATGAGAACATCTGACGGATTATTCTTCCTGACAACCGTGTAGGCATATGCCGGGCTACCGAGTGATGATAACTTCCTGTCGATATGCTCCCGAAGCGTTCCCGTTATGATTGGATTTTCATTGAGGGTAGAAAACATGCGCGCTCCGTGGCGATCCGGCTTTACCCTTTAGAGGAAAGAACCTAGACTTAAGTACAGCTTATATATTGTAGCCCGAGATATATAATAAACCTCGTTAGGCTCTGGTAAAAAAAACCTGACCTGTACGGTCAGGTAGCCAATATAGCCAACACCAGGGAAAATTTTCCAGTCAGACAGGGCATGCAAAAAGCCACTGCTGGCCGGGAACATTACTTTAGCATTGTTAACCTATCCTTTCAAATTCATCTGCACCATACCCCTCTGGCCAGCGGCCAGCACCCCGGAAAAAACCGGTGTATGCAGTCAGGATATCTTTAACCGCTGAGGGTGGGTATTAAGCAACACGCAGAGTTTCTCCAGGCTGACTGACGGGGAGAAATAAAATCCCTGAGCGATATCGCAACCATATTGCTCAAGGTAGTGCAGTGACTCTTGATCTTCTACGCCTTCGGCCAACACGACATAATTAAGCCGATGTAACATATCAATAATGCTTTGCACCACAATTCGGCTCTCGTTGTCCGTTTTCAAGTTTTTGATCAAAGAACCATCCAGCTTAATCACGTTGGCGGGGATATGACGCAGGTAGTTTAGATTGCTGTAGCCAGCGCCGAAGTCATCCAGCGCAATGGTGTAACCTTTGTCCTTAAGCATCTGCAAACAGGCTAACGCCTCACCGCTTTCGAGGATCCGCTGTGATTCCAGACATTCGAGCTCGATATCTTGGGGTTGCAGGTTATAGTGGCCGAGTGCGTCGTCCAGCCTGCCCGAAAAGTTTTTCTCGGCAAAGTTTTCGGCGGCGACATTGATCGATACAGGTATATTGACCCCTGCCTGACGCAACCTGAAGACCTCGCGAGTCGCCTGTGAAATCACAAACTCGGTGAGGGGTTTGATCAGCGACGTGTTCTCTGCGAGACGAATAAAATCACCGGTAGGAATGGCGCCCAATACCGGATGCTGCCAGCGCAGCAGCGCTTCCGCCCCAACAATCTGCTTGGAGATCAGCTCAACTTTGGGTTGATACTCAAGATACAAACCGGCCCTTTGTTTCAGACTTTCCGCCAGTTCATTGAGCAAATTGAATTTGTATTTACGTATGGCATCCTTCGATACGTTATATGCCGAGACGGTCAGGCTCTCATCTATTGCGTCATGTAAGGCGCTGGTCGCTTCGCGCAACACCTCCTGCGGGTTGCTTTCCTGGACCGAGAACAGGGTGTAGCCGGCATAAAGCTCCAGTTTCAACGGCACGATACCGCGCACTTCATGGCGGATCCGCTCTGCGCAGGTTTCCAGCATGCCTATTGCCGGGTGTATTTTTTGGGCATCGATAATGGTGGCGAAGCGTCCCGGGGAAATGCTGTATAAAAGTTGTTCACCAAGAAAGGTGCCTTTTAGAAAATGCCCAATATCCACCAACACCAGCTCCACGGCCGAGAGACCGAAAGAGCGCGCCATTTCGTAGGCGTATTTAATGTCGATCGTATCGAGCAGAATCAAGGCATATTCACCGGAGGCCGACGACAGATTACCGATCTCTCTCATTAACCTCTGGCGATTAGGGAAACGCGTTACCGCATCGACCAAACCGATCTCACTTTGTGCCTCAATCAGCGCAATGACGATGGTGGTCATATTACTGAGCAAACCGACCCTGACGGCCGAAAAAAAACGCGGTTGTTTGTCGGTGATGCATAACGCCCCGATAATATAGCCTTCGCGGGTACGTATAGGCATAGCGACATAGTGACGAATCGCGGCAGGGCCGGTGACCATCGGGTCTGATGCGAAACGTTTGTCCCGCTGGGTATCCTTGCAGATCAGCGGTTTACCGCTATGCCGAACAAAGTTGAAGAGCGGGCTGTTAAAATCGATATCCTGCAGTTCGGTATTGATTTTTGCCTTGATCCAGATTTTTTTTGAGCCGTAGAGACAGATAAAACAGCCGGGCACTTGCAGAAGCCTGCACGTCAGATCCAACACATTATGGATAGCGTCATTATGGCTGGTATCAAGCCCTTCCAGGGCATCGATCGTGGCTTGTCGTTCATCTTCGTTTTTACTGAGGTGTCTTAGCATGCCTGTAATCCCCCATCAAAGCCGATAAAGACGGTTCACCTAGCGGATCGTATAGGTCTTTTTGCCTGCGGACTTTGCCTGGTACATGGCGTCATCGGCTTTGGTCAATAACGCTTCAGCGCTGATATTGCCGTCTGAGGATATCGCTGCGCCGATACTCGCGGACAGGGTCACCTTCTGATTGCCAATTTGCGTTATCGCCGCCAGCTGCGTGAGCAGCTTCTCGCAAAATTCACTGACCTGGCGCTCCGGATCCATTAGCGGCCACAGGATCACCGTAAACTCATCCCCGGCTAACCGCGACGCACTGTTGTTGGTGCCGGCACAGGCGCTGAGCAGTTTGGCGAAAGTCTTCAGGATCAGATCGCCAAAATCATGGCCGAAAGTGTCGTTGATGGCTTTGAAACCATCAAGGTCGATGAACAACAGCGCCATCTGCTGCTGGGGGCAACAGAGCTGCAATGTGCCGGCCAGCCGGCGCAGGAAAGCGCGTCGGTTGGTTAACCCTGTCAGCATGTCATGGGTGACATCGTATTCCAGCCGCTGCTGCAAGCGTTTAAGCTCAGTGATGTCCATAGACAAAATATAGAAACCCTGCGTTTCGCAGGGCACCAATGTGGTATGGACCATCAATAACCCTTGCCGCGTCTGGAGTTCATTCTCAAAGCTCAGGGTTTCCCCGCATAACGCTCTTTCGATCACAGGTTTGGCCGTCGCATAAGCAGCCTCTCCTATCAACTCCCGTACCGTCATTTCCTTGAGGCGCGCTTCATCCAGGCCAAACCAGGTCTTATAAGCGCTGTTGGCGAAAAGATAACGTTCCTCGTTGTCGATCTGGCTGATCAGGGCCGGCATATTGTCGGTAATGGCGCGCAGACGTTCTTTCTCCGCGCTAAGTTGATGTTCGGTAAGGACTCTGCTGTCAATTTCGAGATTGAGTTTATTGACGGCCACGCTGAGCTCGTGGGTACGCAGTTCGACCCGCTCTTCCAGCTCATGCTGCAACGCGAACAAATCGGCCTCAGCCGCTTTACGCTCGCTGATATCCACGATGACCGAGATAAAATGGTGGGGATTACCGTTTGGCAAACGGTTAAGGGCAACAGTGAGTTGGACCCAAATAATTGAGCCATCTGCGCGGTAATAACGTTTTTCCATCGAATAGGTTGCTATCTCGTTGGCTAGCAACTGTTTCAGCAGGCCAAGGTCGATATGCAGATCGTCCGGATGGGTGATGTCCTGGAACGTGCGCTCCAGCAATTCCCGTTCAGAATACTGCAGCATTTCGCAAATGCGTGGGTTGACGCGCAACCAATACCCTTCCAGCGAGACCAGGGCCATGCCTACCGCCGCCTGAGAAAATGTCTGTTCAAACAAGGCTTCAGTGCGCTGCAGGTTAGATTTCAGGCTTTCGGTATAAATATCACGCTCAACACCATGCAGGTGTTCTTCGATTACCGCAGCAAAATCCCGTAAGTCGTGCGCCCTGTCATGGGAAAAGGATTGAGGACGGCTGTCAATAATGCACAGCGTGCCCAGCGGCAGGCCATCCAGCGAGAGCAAGGGCTGCCCGGCGTAGAACCCAATCTTTGGGCCACCAGTGACCAGGGGGTTATCGAAAAAACGCGGGTCAACTGCGGTATCGGGCACCACCAGGGTCTCTCGCTGCAAAATGGCGTGCCCGCAGAAAGAAATATTGCGTGGCGTCTCCCTGGCATCCAGGCCAAAGCGCGACAAAAACCACTGGCGATCGCGATCTATCAGAGAAATCAGCGCAATGCTGACGCCAAAATATTTTGCGGCCAGCCGCGTGATGCGGTCCAATTTTTCCACTGAATTCGTGTCCAATACGTTCAACGAATTCAGAACCGACAGACGTTCGGCTTCATTCTCTGGAAAGCATGGCTCGAACATATGTGCTCCGGTTTACTGTGTCGACGGCTAAGCCCAGTGTCCTTTGAGCTAGCCGCTGTGTTTTTAATCAGAATAGGTTCATTACCTCCCTCACTGGAACGGCAATCAACCTCAGCCATCATGGAGTCAATCAGTATCAGCCCGATCTCGCTTTCTGGCCAGGTGTCCTGAATCTCAGGGCTGGGAAACATCCCTGACGCAGGCGACAGCGCATTCCATTCTCCAGCGCTTCAGGCATACAAAGTATAGTGGGTCAATGCACGGCGTGATATCCCAGGCAAATATCGCGTCGCGTGCAGGCGAAAAGGAACTATTCCTGCGTCAAACGTCGCTCTTTTCTCATCATGCCTCTTTATCCGCACAGATGAACGCTTTCTGATTCAGAAACGTGATGAGTTTATTTAAATACGGAGTAGTTTTTTATTATCATGGGATAACCCATTATTATTGCACTTGTAATCATTGCATTGAGAATCATGGCGGCGTAATTAAATTTATCATGATGATAATATTTAAATAAAAAATTCTCGTGAAGAATAGCGCTCTGAAATCAATGTTAGCCGCTCAGAGCAAGGAGTTGATCCTGCCGGTAATATTGCCCCACCCTGTACAGGCGCCGGAGATAATAAGGTCGGTAAGGTAATCATAAATTGCAAGCCAGATTCCAATCCCTGCAACAAATCCCTGTAAATCCATCCAGCCTGTTTCCTGCGCGTTATCGCCGGGATAAAATCTTCTTGCTGCGGCAAAATCCGCAGTCGGGATTGGAACCCTCGATTATCTCAGAACTGAAAAACCTTGTGTTTTTTCAGCGCCTACGTGCACACTCTCTTTGGTGGCTCAGGCAGGGCAACCGCAAGGTTGACCGGTTTTTCTGAGAGCCGGGGTTCCAAACCTGTCTGGGCCACCACCCGAGATTGGAACCTCGCGTGATGGTAGCAACCACTACTATCTCGGAAAAACACTATGAACACGACATTTGAAAACACCGCATCCTCTATCTCCATCTTCCGCAACCTCATTGCCGACCTGCAATTCTGCAAACTCAGCGATATCCAATTGTGCGATCTCAGCGCCGTGGCTCAGGAATCCGCAGAAGGGTTATGTCATGGCTTATTGTATCTGGCGGAATCGCTGGAAAACGGGGAACAGAGCTCAACAAGCAGCAGGGAGCAAATCAGCGCCTGGCTCAAAGCCTCCGCGCATATGCTCCCTGCCCTGTTAGAACTCAGCGAACAGGCGGACAACCACCTGTTGCAGATGCATAAAGGCAATGTTTATCAATCCTAGTTTGCCCGCTATGCGTTATTGATTTGATGGCGAAACCTGCAAAAAAGACACCGACCGTGGGTGTCTTAATTTTTATGCGGGCCAAATGCAGACTACCCTGCCGTATCTAAACCCAACACAAAAAGTGCTAATATTTTATCGTTTTAACGGCTTTATAGAAGAAATATTAGCACCCCATGCTTGTTTGATGAGCCGTACGTCAGGTCTGAAGCGTGACATGCGGCGAATAGCGACTACAGGCACACCGAATTGCTTAAACCCTGTCATGAAGTAGTAGGTGATCACCATTGCCGACTGTTTTTTAATTCAGGCCGTACCTGCATAATTGAACAACTCCCTGTCTGCGTTGCGCTTCCCGTGTTTTCATTAAAAAAAGTTTATGTGAAAACTATGCACACTATTCGCGTTGTGATTTTTTGTGTTTAAAATAAAATTCTTAATAAGTAATCTCTCATCTCTCGGCTGTGCAAACTGTACATCCTTGATGAAATGGGGCATTCCTATCGATGATGTCAATATCATCCAGTCTCTACAGCACAATTATTCCAACCTGATGGCCTTAGCATTCTCAACATGTACCATAGGCAATAAACCCTGTTGCTCATAGTCATGTATGGCCGATGCGGCGATACCTGATCGCTCTGCCAGCTCCCTTATTTTCATTTCGCTTGACCTTAAAGTTAACTTTAATCTTAGTATGCATGGATTCTCTTCTTGATTAAGGATCCGCCCTGATGTTTACCACGCTCAGCCTACCCAACGGCAGCATCCTTCCCAACCTCTTGGCAAAAGCCGCAATGGAAGAAAACATGGCCGACGTCGGCCAAGTGCCCGGTCCAGCCTTGCATCGTTTATACCAGCTCTGGGCGCAAGTGCCTGACTTGCCGCTCCAGTGGAAAGCTGACAATGAACCTTGATTGTTAAAATTTTTAAGGAAACTACTATGAAATTAACAGACAGCAATTTGCGCAACAACTTAACGCAGCAAGACAGCCAGAAGCAAATGAGTACGAAAGATAAAAACAGAAAACGCATCCTGCATGTTGTCACCAACACCAGCCATTATGATGACGTTTCTCATCTAACCGGATTGTGGCTTTCCGAGCTGACGCACGCCTATGATGTCTTTTCGCACGAAGGGTACGAACAAGAAATCATCAGCCCGCGGGGCGGAAAAGTGCCGATAGAGCCGCGTTCGCTCAAATGGCCTCATTTCGACAAATCGGCACGTGAGGGCCTGAATGATCCAGTTTTGTCTAAACTTCTTGAAAACTCTGCCCGGCCGGAGGTTATTGATGCATCAACCTTCGATGCCATTTATTTCACCGGTGGCCACGGTGTCATGTGGGATTTCCCAGATGACATACAGCTCCAGGCCATCACCCGTGATATTTACGAACGTGGCGGGATCGTTTCGTCCGTTTGTCACGGTTATGCTGGTCTGCTTAATACCAGACTATCCGATGGGAGCCTGCTGGTCACTGGCCGACGTATTACCGGATATTCATGGCGTGAAGAAATCTTGGCTGGTGTGGCTAAGGAGGTTCCTTACAACCTGGAGGCGCGTATGCGTTTGCATGGCGCTTACTACGAAAAGAATCTGTTTCCGTTTACACCGAAGGTCGTTGTTGATGGCCGACTGGTGACGGGACAGAATCCTCAGTCCGCAAAAGCGACAGCTCAAGCAGTAGTTAGCCTCCTCTGAGGCTAACTTTGTCTGATATCATCGAACAGCGTTAATGAACAGTCGTTTGGCGTTATCCTTGCAATCCATGCCTTCCGGTTTGTTTTGAATATCACCTACCAGCGCGATTAAATGGGCTTTGTTCTTCGCCAGGCGCGCTTCAATTGCTTCGATATCCGTTATTTTTCGACGTAATATCCCCAGTAAAACCTCATGTTGCCAATTCGACAGATCGGCCGGCAGGATGGTACGGACCTCATCCAATGAGAAACCTACATTCTGGGCGCTCGTGATGATTCGCAGAATCAACAACGCATCGGGTGGATAATCTCGGTAACCATTGGACCGCCGTGCTACGGTTTGAAGTAAGCCGGCCGATTCGTAGAAGCGGATGCGTGAAGCAGCCAATCCGCTTTGCTTTGCAATGTTGGCCCCATATTCAGCGGTTGGCATGAACTTTAATATTACATTTTACGTGCCGTCAAATTCAAAGCGCATTCCGCTGCTCCAGGTTAGCGAACTCGGCAATTCCAATTTTTTTACGCTGCTTATTCCTATAGTGACGACTACCCTCGCGGGATTAACGTTGTTGGAAGCGCTTGTTTCGAGTCTGACAGTAGTGCCCTTGTAATGCACGCCACCAGGAATTTCGCTACGACGTCTCTGACGACTGATCGAGGTCGACTAATTCCCCTATCTGTTTAACCGTCCGCAAAAGATGGGGGGCTAATTGCTGTGCGCGGTCAGGTGGCAACCTGTCGCTGATAGCTGAGATCGACACGGCCAAATAGGGTTTTCCCACCCGTACAGGAACAACACTGGCTAGCCCCGCAACACTTGGCCAGACCAGGTCTCGACTGTAACAATAGCCCTCTGTTCGCAATTGTCTGCATTGTCCTTCTAATGCCTTAACCCGTTGAGCGGGTAGCGAATAGGGGGAGTTCTCGGCGAAGGGGGGAAAGCCCTGAATAACAAATAGGGGAATTTCGGATTCCGGGTAATTAGCCAAAAGCGCTATACCGCTCAACGTATTACCAAGCGGTACTGTTTGCCCTGCTTCTACCAACTGGGCCCTCACAGGGTAATCCCCATCCACACGCAACAAGTAACGCACAGCACGATGCTGTTGTATGCCCAGATAGATCGTGTCACCCGTAAATTTGGCAAGCTCTTTCAGTAGTTTTTCTATGGCGAGTAGATCGAGCGTAGGAGAAGGAGCAGCCAATCCTAACGCATACAGCTCAGGGCCAAGTTGATAGCGATGGCTGGCTATGGGTTGTACATAACCAACCTGAGTCAGCTCTTGCAGTAATCGGTGAACTGAAGGCCGGGCTATCTTCGTCTCTTCAGCCAAATCGCGCAAACGAGCCCCCGCATGACCTGCCCTCTCAATGGCTTTAAGTACGGCGGCAATCCTCATGATGACCTGACCTTTATTGCTCATTGTTTTCTCCATAAAGTCCACCATGCGGACTATTAATTGAATTTAAAGACAAAGTCAATCAAATATTTCACTTTCTAATTCTTGGGCGTTGACACGATGCTAGCGCAGATCTAGTGTTAATGTGAACTATACGAATTGAATATGACAATATTAAAAGTCCATTATGTGGACTTTTAATATAATTATAAGGAAGGTCAACATGAACGATCTATACCAAGCCGCTGCGATCCCCTTATCGAAGAAGGCGAAGAACGGTACGGTTTATGTGCAAGGCTCCCCTGTGAATTATTACGATTCGGGTAGTTCAGAGGTGTCCTCTTTCTCCCGCGACCCCATTGTTTTGGTACATGGTACCGGCGGAAATGCTCAGTTGCATTACGGTTATCTGTTTCCGATATTGGAATTGAACCAAAGGGTGATTGCACTGGATTTTTCACCTGTTCCCGGCAAGGATGAGGTCACTTTAGAGGATCTTGAAAATCAGATCACCAGGGTGATTGAGCATCTATTACCCGATACTCCGGCCACGTTAGTCGGCTACTCTCTTGGGGCCGTGGCTGTTGCGAGCGTTGCGGCGAAACGGCCTGACTTGGTAAGAAATTTGGTGTTGATCGCCGGTTGGATGAAAACGGACGTTCAGCAGTCCTTGCGAAACTCTGTATGGCAAGACTTGTATCAATCTGGCAGCAAAACTCTTGCCGATTTTACTTTGTATTGTGCCTTCAGCCATGCTTTTTACACTATGCTCCCCCCTGAACACCTACGCATAATGCGCGAAAAAATTCGGCCCACCGCGTTTGATGCCCAACAAATGGCGCTTAATCGTCGGATAGATATATCCGATCAAATTGGCCGTATTCGCGCCCGCACATTGATTGTGGGTTGTCGGCAGGATCAGATGGTTCCCTTATGGCACAGCAAATTGCTGTTTGGCGCAATAGACGATGCCCGATACCAAGAGATCGACAGTGGTCATGGAGTCGTGTTTGAACGACCTGGGCAATTGAGCCAAATGGTCGATCAATTCAACGAAAACCCTGCCCGTTTCCCTGCGGGTTCTATAGTGCCAGCTGATCACCCTTAAGGAGCCAATCATGAGAGATACTGCGAAAACCTTCTTTGATATTGTTATCATAGGTACCGGTTTTGCCGGACTCGGTATGGCCGCCAGGTTGAAACAGTCGGGGCGTGAAGACTTTGTCATTCTTGAGCGTGCTAACGACATCGGCGGTACCTGGCGTGATAATACTTACCCGGGTGTGGCCTGTGATGTTCCCTCACCGCTTTACTCGTTTTCATTTCGTCTTAACGCCGAATGGTCAAGGCTATTTTCTCCTGGTGCCGAAATCCATGCCTACATGAAAAGCGTGGCCAGAGAGGAAGGGCTCATTCCGCATGTTCGCTTTAATGCGGCAGTAAAACATGCGTTCTGGGATACGGCCACTGCCTGTTGGCGAATATCCACTGCCCAAGGTGAAATACAGGCAAAATTTCTGATCACAGGAACCGGGCATTTGGCTGATGAGAGCTTGCCGAATATTCCTGGCCTTTCAGGGTTCACAGGGCAAGTATTCCATTCTGCCCGCTGGCGTAATGAAGCAGTGCTTGAAGGGAAACGTATCGGCATCGTCGGTTCCGGTGCCTCGGCTATTCAGCTCGTGCCCGAAGTGGCCAAGATAGCAGGACACATGACGGTATTTCAACGAAGTGCGCCTTATATTATACCGCGCCCCAATCATGTCTTCACCGATGCTGAAAAGCGTTTGTTCCGCCGTGATAGGACAGAAATGCGCAAGCTTCGTGAAAGTATCTTCTGGATGTTAGAAAATACTTTCGCTTCCCGGCGAGGCGTGCCGCGCTATTTGGCCGAAAATAAACAACAGGCACTTCTCCACCTGGCCCAACAGATTCCTGATCCGGAATTACAGGCTAAATTAACCCCTGACTACGAGATTGGTTGTAAACGGGTCTTGCTATCTAACGATTACTATCCAACATTCCTGCGCGATAATGTGACACTGGAAGATACAGCGCTTGAA
>Ga0105251_10000381_pt1 | contig 43616 bp, 53 predicted proteins | sample KBSS64metaG_FD_80424 | JGI IMG/M metagenome (GOLD analysis project Ga0105251, IMG submission 80424) | Switchgrass rhizosphere microbial communities from Kellogg Biological Station, Michigan, USA - KBS S6-4 metaG | ecosystem: Host-associated > Plants > Roots > Rhizosphere > Soil | place...
CGACAGACTGAACTGGTTTGACGAGATACGGTGAAGTGTCCGAGTGGCTTAAGGAGCACGCCTGGAAAGTGTGTATACAAGAAATTGTATCGAGAGTTCGAATCTCTCCTTCACCGCCAAATTACGAAAACGCAAACCCCTGATTTTCCTAGAGAAAGTCGGGGGTTTGTGGTTTTTGGCGTCCAAAAAATAGCCTCATGGGACCACCATGGGACTGGCGCACTATGTTGGTGCGAAAAGCGGACAGTCGTACAAAGGGTTACAAGGGCAGTCATAAGCTGGATTCAGGGAGATAGCGCAGTGGATTACATAAGGTGTTTCATTGAAAAGCACAGGTACGGTAGGTGGAAAGAGATACTGGTTGGCTATGCCATTTTGTGTCTGCTGTCAGCAGTCGCCTCCGCGTGGGGGAGTCGCCACTTTCTTTCGTCCTTTGCGCTCTGGACTCTTACACATGCTCTCTACCTGCCCGTCTTGTTTCTTTGCCTAGCGCTTTCTACCTGGACAGGAATGTGCGCTGGCAGAATGACCAGGCTTACGGTAGTTGGCTGGGTTGTGGGCATTGCTGTATTCGCGATTGTGGGTTGGACGATCCCAGACCTAGTTGGCAAGGTCCCTGGTATTGGCTGGCGGTTCATGGCTGTGCTGAATTCTCAGCATTCCGACTACTAGAAAATCCAGCGCGTACTACACTCTTTCGTCATCACAAGGAGTAATAACTATGCAGTTGCATGAAGTGAAAGAAGTGAAGTCGGTGACATCCTATAATTCAGCCAATGAAGCCTTATCGCAGGGCTGGACTCTAATTGCAGTTGTCTCTGAAAGCTCGGGTGGTCCGTGCTATGTGTTGGGCAAACGTAAAGTGCCGAACGAAGCTGGAGCTATCGGGGTGATGGTGCCTGAGCGCATGCGTCGGCCCTCCGGACAGGCCGAGGGCAGTGACGACTGACTGCCAATAACGCCACTTATGTTCAAAAGGCCCCCACATCAAGGCCCGCTCCGGCGGGCTTTTTTGCGCCCGGTGGAAACCACACTCCGCCAGGCTGGTCTACCATTACCGCTGCGCTTGGCCTGAGTGTGGCTAATAAGGAAGATACACGTGTCGTTACCCATCACCGCACGGCAAATGACGGCTTTACGGGCTCTGCAGCGTAAGAACCCGGATCTCGGAGAGTTGGCTGTTGCCATCGCGCAGGCCTTCGATGTATCACGGGTAGAGAACCCGGAGCTGGCGCGGTTGATCCTGGAGAAGACCTGTCGGCGCATGGTCGCTCAGGAACCCGGCAGTCAAGAAGCGATGATCCAGCACCTGGTGACGTTCGGTAAGTTGAATTGCCTGACGCCCGCGCAGGTCAACGACTTCACTGAGCGAGTCAGGAGGCATGGTTAACCATGCCCAATGGAATTCAAGAAGAAGCACTGCGCACCCTGGTGGAGGGCGGCGCAGTACGCGATACGCTGGTCAGCCGCCAGGAGGACCAGTGGACGCTGGCTATCCGACTGGGGGGACTAACAGCCGCTGGTTGGCAGTACGTTCGCGCCGCGAAGCGCTGCGTACCTGGGCCAGCCTGACGGCTGTAGGGCGATTTGCCGATGCGGTGGGGTTACGCGAGTTTAGTGTGGAGCTGTAAGCGGCGAAAGCTTCAACGCCAGTTGCAGCATGCCGACCACGTCCGGGCCGTCCTCATTGATCCAAGTCCCGTAGTGCTGACGGATCATATTGCCGTTGGTATGTCCCATCTGTTCTGCGATCCAATCGATTGAGGCAATACCCGTCGTCAGCAACTGACTGGCGTACGTATGCCGGCACTGGCCTGGCCCGCGATAGCGAACCCCTGCCGCCTGCAGATGTGCCTTAAAGAAACGGTCACGCACGACAAAGTCGTTGGCATGCGGAAGGCCGCTTTTGGTGTTCAGGAATACGAAGTGCAGGGTGTGCTTGCGCACGGTCTTGTTGTCGCGCTCCACGATCTCCACGGTTTCTGCTTTTCGCTTTCGAGTCAGCGCATCGAGCTGGCGTAACGCGTCCCACGCGGGAGCCAGCAAACGCACCTTGCGCATTGAACGGCGGGTTTTGGTGACGCGGTAGGCGCCGCGCACCTTCGACCGACGGAAGGTCACCGTGCCGCCTACCAGGTCGACGTCCTCCCAAGCCAAGGCGATCGTTTCGGAGACGCGGGGTCCAGCCCACAACATGAACTGCACCATCAGCAGCTCAAAGGTGCGGGTGGTCGGTGTTTCCAGGATCTGCTTGATTTCCGCCCGGGTAAACGGGTCCGGTGCTTCCGGATCGGGGAGGCGAACCATCAAGCCCTCGGTGGGATCGTGAGCTACTTTCATCCGGGTGCGATAGAGCCGGAACACCTGGCGTACGTTGCTGATGATGTCGCGGATGGTTTTGTTTTTGAGGGTTTTGGATAACGTGCCCTGAATCCACTCCTGCAGGTCCAGGTGATCAATCGCGTTGATCTGTACCTTGCCCCAACGTGGCCGCACATGTACTTCGGCCTTGTTGGCGTAGCCGCGATAACTCGACGCCGCCACACTGTTGGCCTTGATCCGCAACCACAGATCCAAGTAGTGACCAAAAGTGTTTTCCACCAACCTGGCCGAGTTGGGAAAGTGGCGAGCGTAATCAAAGGTGCCGGAGTCGATCTCGTATTCAATGATGGCGAGCAAGCGCTTTGCCTGGGCCACTGTGGCCGGTTTGTTACCTCCTGGTATCGACTCTCGGCATTTTTCGCCGTTGTATTGAAAATAGATTCTCACGGAATTACCGCGAGCTTCGACCCCACTCATGTAAACCCCTAACGCTGTACTCGTGTAACGACAGTCTGACGATCGGAAACAAAAAGGCCCGTTTCCGGGCCAAGTATCTGGTAGCGCATCTTCTGGTGGATGCGGCTTACCGTTTCGGCTTGTGGTTGCGTAGGTGGGCATTCTGCAGCTGGCGCTGCCGGCTGCATTTCAAGTGACTACCCTGAACACGCCAATTGCCGCATTGATCGCAAACGCTGGTGTGATCGATGTTCCAGGGAAAGCGCCGCACGCGTGCTGCTGCAGGACGCTTAGACATTGCCTGATACACCCCGTGTTGCTGGTTTGGCGAGCAGTTGGGCGACCACGGCCGCGTCCGTTTCGCTCAGTTCGCCCAGAGTGTCGGCCATCTGGCTGAGGCTTTCGAGACGGGTTCGTGATTCGGGCGTTTTATGTACCAGGTAGCCTATTACGGCCACGCCGATAATCGCGGTGGCCACCAGGTGCCGTGCCGGTGTGGTAGCCTTCGTGCCGCTGCTGCTGTGGGTCTGTGCTTGCATGGTTTAGTCCTCGGTGGTGGTTGGGTGTCGGGGAGCTGCAACTCCTCGACACTGCTTTTCAAATGGTCAGTCCTTGCGGGCCAGGTGGATCACCAGGCAGTCAAAATCGCGCTCATGCTCAACGCATGATTGCCACTCCAGTACCCTCAGAATTTGTTGCCGGCTGCAGTCGTCCACTAGGATTTCGCGCTGGCCACCGGCTGCCCGAACTTCCAGGATCTCCAACAAGCCATCCTCCCCATATGCACCGGCCTGGATGATCGGTGCGCTCTCACCGGTGAGGTTCAGGCGGTCCTGTACTCCCTGCAGCTTGCTAGTTTTGCCGTCGCCGGCATTGCCCATAAACACTTGGATCTGCATCGGTCTTGCTCTCCTTTACGCCTTAAATGTCCAGCACTTCACTGTGGTCGGCCGGGGTTGTGAACACGGGTTGCGGCTGTTAAATGCAGCGCGCACGGCGCTGTGCACGGCCTTGTTGCTGTCCAAAAACTTATGCGAGCGGGACTCTTTAAGCAGGTCGCGCAACGTGGCCACGTCGGCCAATTTCTGTTTGTGTTCAGCCGCACGTTCACAGAACTCGTTGAGGTTGATAGCGATCACGGTAGGGTCCGTGCTGTGGTCGACCACGGGGTCTTCGCTCAAGGATTCTAGGTAGTCGTAGACTTCCCAAAACTCGGCCACGGCCGCATGGTCGGAGCTGATCGAGGCCTGACGCTCAATGGCCATCCGTACGATCTGGCGTTGTGTGGCGGCGACTTGAGGGTCGCTCAATTTCAGGACCAGGCGCAGGCCGTCCAACAGCGAGAGCATTTGCGCGTGGTTTTTGCTGATGCGCTCCACGCGGATATAGCCGCGTAGGTCATAGCCACAACTGGTGCAATTGCCTTGCTCGCTGGTGTAGATCGTGCTGCAGGCGAAGCAATGGGTGTGCAAACGGCGCAACTTCGACTCGTGTTCAGGCATGCGCTGGGCGAACAGCTCCAGCACCGCGGATTCCTTGCCCACGGCTCGCAACAGGAAGTGGCTGAGGGTGTCGCCGTCCAGGGCGTTGAGTTGATCCGCTGCAGCACGGCTTTCCGGCGTGACGGTCGGGCGTACAAAGTGCAACTTCACGATCCGCGTCATGATCGCTTCGTGGGCGACCACGGCCGCGTTCTGACTGATCGCGATCGTTCCCCGGAATGGTGGCTCGTACGTCTCGTTGCCGGCCGTCTTGACGCCTTTCGTGGCCAGGGTGCCGCCGCCGTAGAAGTCTTTCAGCTCGTCCCACTCGAAGGTTTTAGCGTGTGCCCGATCATCGCCGTGGCGATCCGCTTCCAGGAACACCACTGGCATGCCGGAGACCTGGCCCATAAGACGAGAGCGCCCAGCCTTGGTGGATTTCATCGGGTCAAATCCTTCATAGCCTTCGCGGCCGAGTAGTTTCCAAAGGAGGTTCAAGAGGGTGGTTTTGCCGGCGCCTGCCTCGCCTGTGGCTTCAAGAAAAGGGAAGGACTGATAGCGGGCGCGGATCTGTTCGCAGAACAGCGAGCCAAAGAAGAACACCAGCGCGACGAAGCCCTGGGCGCCGAAGCAGGTCCACAGCAACTGCACCCACTTCTCGTCAAAGCCTTTCGCTTCGCGCTGCAGCTTGATCGGGACACCTTTCTGCAGGGTTTTCAGGCGCAGCTTGCCGAACTCAAAATAGTCTTCGCTGTTGACCTTGTAGGTGGTGCCGTCCTTGATCGCGATGTCACCATAGACGTAGCAGGCGTATTCCTTGCTATAGCCCACGTAGTCGATCGTTGAGACGGTTTTGATGCCGAACAGCTGGTCTTTCATGAGCTTGTCTAGCTGCTGGCCACTGCCGGTAAACATTGCCCCAGCCGCCATACCGAGCAGTCGCTTTTTGAACTCGCTTGCGGCCGACAGCTGGCCGCTGGTGAAGGTGTTTTTCACGCTTTCGGAGTCATGGGGGAAGTCCACACGCATGTAGTACCAGGACTCGTCTGTTACCTCGTTACGCTGGAAATACAGCGCCTGGGGGTAGCAGTTGGCGATCTCCACGACGCTGCCGGACTGCTGAAGCGCTTTCTCGCGCTGTTGCGCCTGGTTCAGCAGCTGATCGTCGTGGTTCTCGCTGTCCTCGATGTCGGACATGGCTCGGTTGAATTTCTCCATGTCCAACTTGAACCAGTACAGGCGGTTCCCGAAGCCCAGGTGAAATTCCCCGCGCTTGTTCCAGTCGTACATGAGCAAAGCCTTTTCCGCCGCGCTCTCGGCCAGCAGCAGGGCACCCTGGTGGCGGACCTGTTTTAGGTCGGTCGCGATCTGGTCGGCGCGTTTAGTTTCGTCCTGGATGAAGCTCCAGCGCTGATGAAGGTCGTTCCAATCCGATTTGCGGCCGTCGCGTTGTGGGATCTGCGCGGACTCGCAGATGAAACCCAGGGCACGGGCTTCGCGCACCCAGCGCCGGGTGTAGGCGTTTGCGCTCGGTTCGTTGTCCAGAGCCCAAACGAGTTTTGGCAGCTTCCCGCCTTCCCGGATTTTTACCAGTTCCTTGAGGGAGTCGCCGGGGAACGCGTTGGACGACATTGCAGACACAGCCGCGATGTCGTTATGCACCAGGGCGATGGCGTCAAAGATCCCTTCGACAATCCAAATCTCTTTGGCTTCCAGCAAGTCGACGCAGGGCGGGCACCACCAGACACCGCGATAGCTGTCCTTGGATTTGAAGCGGGCTTTCATCTTGCCGAAGCGGTGCGGCTGATCGATCAGGCGTTCCCACCAGCCACCTTTCTCCAGGGCGAACCGCACAGTTGCGCTGCCGGCGTTGTGTTCAACGGAATAGAACGTTTCCTGGGTGAACCACCCCTGGATCAGCTCAAAGCGAAAGCCCCGGGCGAACTCCAGATAAGCGCGTGCTGTGGCGTTGGGATGTTGGTCTGTCGCCGGCGCACGCTTGCTCCAGTCTTCAAACAGATCGTCGTACAGCTCTTTTACGTGCAGGGTATGACCACACTTTTCAGGGCGACCGCAAATCACCATCCACGGCGTGTCAAACCGGGAGTACAGCTCTTTCTTTTTACACTTCGGGCAAGTGCCGCCGCGCATGTAGTTGGTGCCCGTGCGGTGCTTGAGCCCGAAGTCGGCCTGCAGGCGTTGCAGCACGTCGTGACGAAGATCTTCTTTCATGGGGTTACTTCACTGCTTTGAGGCTGTGGGACAGGGCTGCCATGAGGCGCTTTTGCGCAGCCATAACCGGAATGTGAGCGAGAATCGCGCCGTGGCGCAGGCCGGCCGCCACGAGGCGGAATTGGTCGTCGTACCAATGCTCGTTGAGGCTCAAGCGATACTGTTCGCGCAGGTTGGCCAGCAACGCTTCGGCCTCGGCTGGGGGCAGTTGTGTGGTGACAATTACGGCGTTTGTCATCGTTAAACCTCAATTTCGGGCGCAGCTCACCCAAACCCACGGCACGTGGGGGCGGCGATTGGTTGGGTTAGGTGTTACGGATTGGCGGGGCGCTTACGGCGTGCGATGTCCACCAGCTCGGTGTGGGCGAGGGCGGTAAGTTTGTCTGCTACTGGTTCGGACACGTTGAAGCGGTCAATCAAGTGATCGACCGCACGGCGGTTTAGTGCCCGTGTGTCACCCAGGTGTTCGGCTTGATGGCGCTCAAGAAATGCCAATGCAGCGTTCTGTACGCATTGTTGGTAGTCCAGGGTGTTGGGTTGAGTGTTCATTGGCCTTTCCCTGATTTGGCGCAGTACAGATCGATAGCAGCGTGGACTTCGGTAGTGCGTGCTGCCATGTGCGAGATATGAGCATTCAGGATCAGTTCGGCTTCATCCTCGGTGATTACGCCGTCATCAAGCGCCTGGGCAATGATCTGATCCACGGTGCCCCGCTTGGCTAACGTCTGCACTGCTCGGGTATACATCTCAACGTTGTCCAAGTTTTCCGGATGGACGATTGGCACGAACATGCCGCCATACATTGCGGCAACGTAGTTAGCCAGGTGCTGTGTGCCCGTGACTTTTTCCAGGTCGAAAATCTGCAGGTCCGTCAGCGGGCGGCAGTTGTTGTTCTCGTAAGCGTGGTTATCAAACTTTTTGAGTGGCAGGCCGATGTGAGCAGCGGCGCGTTCGCGGCCACCTTCGAAGGTGCAAATAATTGCACTGACGACTTCCCGGCGTGTTTTTAGAACCTGATTTTTCATCTTCTGCTGTTCCCTCAGAGACCTGACCATTACTGTGCAATTACGCCGTCTTTGATACCGAGTAACACGGCGGCGCGATGTGCTTCCCCACGACGGCACTGGCTTTGGCCGCTCAGAACGGCATATACGGTGCTTGGGTTCAATTGATGCTGAGCCGCGAAGTCTTTCGCTGACTGTCCACGTTTCTCTAACGCTTCCCGCGCTTGCATGCGGGCTTGCTCGGTGATGTGTGTGTTCGGCATAGTGCAGATCCGTGCAATTTCATGTGGTGTGAGATGCACAATGATGCACTTAGGTGCACTTGTAAAGAGTAGGAATGAAAATAAGTGCATCTTTCTGAAGAAATAGGTTCTCGGCTGCAAGAAGAACGAAAGCGGTGTGGCATGACGCAAAACCAACTTGCGGAGGCGTTGGGCATCTCTAAACGGACCCAGGCCAACTACGAGTCCGGATCGAGTGACGCCACGGCCTCCTACCTGAGGAACGTTGCCGTTCAGTTCGGCTTCGACGTGCCGTACATCCTCACTGGCCAGCGTAGTACGCTTGCGCAAGATTCCCTGGATGAATTGGAAGACAACATCGTTCAGCAGTACCGAAGCATTCCTGCGGATGATCAAAGAGCTATTCGACGCTTCGTTAAGGCCATGGCAGACGATGCGGCCAAGGGAGTCAACTGACCAGGCTGATTCTGCCTTGCTACCAGCTCGTCCCCATATCACTGCGTCAGCAATAGATTTTATGGAGTGGTAAGCATGTTGGATCGCACTAACGCCGATGTCGGTTACGTTGAAATAGCTGCATCTGCGCGGTATGAGCTTTCGCACATTGAACGACGCTTGATTGGCTTCTACCGCCAATTGAGCCGACGTGACCAAGAGCAATTGCGCAGGCTGACCGAGGCGCTGATAAGCAACCCGGATCAGTCCGACGACGATTGATTCCTGAGCCGCCGGCATGTGATTGTCGGCGGTTTGCATCATGCGACTGCCTGCGATCCGAGCCTGTCGAATAGCTCCCGCTGCTGTGCTCTAGGCATATCGCGTAGGCGATCGATCAGCAGCCTGTCGAAGGTCTGAGCTGATGGGCTAAGCGTGTGGGAAAACGTGAGATTTGCCACCCAGCTGTGCCCACATTTTGCGTCAAGACACTGGCAGTAAAGTTTCGCGAAGTCAGCAGATAGCACCTCACGAGATGCTATCCGACCTTTGTGTCCGCACTTACAAGTCACTCTCATAGTTCCCTCCCCAGGGTGCAGCTAATTGCCACTATTCTGGCATGTGGTGCAGGATATTTCTCTATTTTTGAAGTGTTAGGTAGCGCTTTCACCTGCCATTTCGATTTTTCTCCAGTCGATACGCCTGTCATGCCGAAGCGTGTCATTCAGCTGATTGAACAGCTGACAGATGGGTCTAATCTCGTTGCTGGTGTACACGCGATCGATCTTCTCGATGTCCCCAAACCCGCCGTTGTTTTCCGGGATGATCCCGGCTAGGGCTGGGTTCATACGCCACGCCGCGATTACGTCATTGCGCGTGATGTTCTTCACTTTCTCCAGTTCGTCCTTGGCCTGAAAGTCTCCAACGGGAATGATCTGAATCGCGTTTTCCTTCCCGTTGGGGATGTTGACGAACATCGAGCGGAAGTTGCCCACGCCCTTGCTGGCGCTGATCTGTGCGCGCAGGTTCTCCTCGTCTTCTTCGGTCAGGTCCGGGTCGTTGGTGTAGAAGATGTAACCCGCGTGCGCGCCGTTGCTGTAGTAGCGGCGGCGGAAGAGGGTGGCGGCTTCGTTGAGTAAAAGCGCTTGCAGGCCGCCTAGGTAGTCGGGCACGCCGTAGATGTTCTGTTCCACGTCGTAGTCCAGGACGTGTTCGATTTCGTCCTGGTGAAAGTCCATGTACTTACTGTCTGGCAGCAGCATCCTGAACCCACCGTCGACCTTTACCCGCATGTTGATCGCTGGCAGGTGCTGCATCTCCAGCACCTCGCCGAATGCATTGGTGTCGCGGTAGAAATAGGCCTCTCCAAACACCATGTAATCCAGGCTCGCCCGCCCCATGGTCTGCGTGCTGCAGCCCTTGGACGGGATGAATTCACGCAACAGCAAGTTGCGCTTGAACTTGGGAATGGCGCCGTGGTGCGCGTTGGCGCGTAGCAGCTTGGCCAGGCCCGCCCGGGACACCGGCGGCTTGTAGATTTCGCCGTCGTCGCTGAGAAACACCCCCAGGTACTCGCCGATGTTGCCGGACAGCACCTGTTCGGGTTCCCCGAACGTGAACGCCCGCATGGGCTGCTGCTGTCGCGCCTGCCGGTTGGCCTGGGGCTTTTTGTGTCGTGGCTTGGGCATTGTTTCCGCTCGTGACGTAGCGGCTACGGCGCCGCTTGTTGGTATTGAGGGGTTCATTGAACAGGGCGTGCATGATCGACCAGGCGATATCGGCATGACCGGTGGCGTCGGTGCGCGAAGCGCTGTAGGTAACCTGGCCGCTGGTGGTGGTGCCGCGTTTAATGGTCAGAAACGCCTGGGCGATGTCGGTCCAGCCGGCGTCCCACTCGATGCGACTGCCCTGGATCGTGTCCTGGGCCTTGAGTACCAGAGTATTTTTGGTTTCAAGGCTGTAATGGATAGCGGTCGCACGCGGGTAGAAGTCGCGCACCAGGTCAAACACGCCGTAACCGATACCGGTCGTGTCGATGCCGATGTGCTGCACATTGAAACGCTCGGTAAGTTTCTTGACCTGGTCGGCCTGGTACTTGAACGACTGCCCACGCCAACTGTGTTTTTCCAGGATGCGGAATTTCGCACCGGGTTCCAGTGGTGGGGCGACCACCACACAGGTGGCGTCGTCGCGGGTACGGCTCGGATCGTAGCCAAGCCATACCGGGCTGTTGCCGAATGGCCTATCCAGTTCCGGGTCGTAGTCCTCCCACAGCGACAGGTCGGAATAGCATCGCTCCAGGTCTTTAAGGCCGAACGCGCTCTGGCTGCTGTCGATGAACTTGCAGTAGAACAGTTGCTGGAATTTGTCTTCGTCGTACTCCAGCTGCAGTTGCTCGAGGTCGAACAGATCGCAGCCTCCGGCGATAGCATCGTCCAGAGTGATGGTTTTGCGCCATTGACCATCGGGGCACAGCGCACCCTGGGTGTAAGACGCCTCGGTGGGCCAGGTGCCGCCAGCTTTCTTACCGCGCTTGCTGTTGCGGAATTCCTCACCGGACCAGAACGGATAAGCCTGGTGGGATACTGCGCTGGGGGTCGAGAAGTAAGTTTTTCGCCACTTCTTATGCGTGCCCATGGCGCTGGCCACGGTGCTAAGTTTGTCGAAGTCGCGTATCCAGAAATACTCATCGACATAGACGTGGCCATGGTAGCCCTGGGCGGTGCTGCTGTTGGTGCTGAGAAAGCGCAGCTCGGCGCCGTTGCTGAGCGTGATCGGGTTGCCAGTCAGCTCGATGTCGAACCACTGCTTGGCAAACTGGATGATGTAGCTGCGGAAAATTTCCGACTGCGAGCGGCTGGCCGAGAGGAACACCTGGTTGTCGCCAGTCAGCACCGCATCCATGAAGGCTTCGCCGGCGAAGTAGTAGGTCAGGCCCACCTGCCGGCTTTTCAGGATGTTGCGGATACGGCACGTCAGCGGGTTTTGCTTGGCCGCGAACAGCTCCTGCTGATAGCGGTACATCTTGCTGATGAACTTATCCAGGAAGTCGACTTCGGTCAGCCCGCTGATGTCGTTCTTGGCTTTCTTCTCGCGTTTTTTCCCTCCGCTATCGCCACGGCCCGAACGTTCCCCACGCGCGCCCTGGCGGCGCTCCTGTGGTTCGCTTGCTGATTCTCCGATCGGCGCTGGCGAAGGTTTGACCGATTGCTTCAACAGGCGCTCGCGCACCGTTGTCAGCCGGTCCAGCTCGTTGAGTTCGTCTTTGGTCAAGCTGCTGGCTTTGTCCAGGAGCAGGGTGATTCGCCGGCCGACTGCAGTCAGCGGTTCCTCGTCCGACAGCATGTCCTCCCATCCGCCCTGGCGTATCCAGTAGTAGACGATGCGGATGTTGGGCAGGTTGAGCTGCGCCTGAATTTCCTTGGCCTTACAGCGGCGCAGAAACAGGCGTTTGGCGGCTTCTTTAACTTCGGTCGAGTAGTACATGGGCCGCAGTCTATGCGGCGAAAACGATGGGAACGCGGGGTTAAATTCCGCGATCCACCTATATCGCGGATATAGGAGAAACGCGCATGTGAACCATTTGTTCGGGGCTTGGCGGCTCCCTATCGTGGCGGCTCATTCAACCGATTGAGCGCAGTTAACGTCCATGCCCCGTTCCCTCGTTTCGTACTGGAAACGTGTCGCCACCAGCGGCACCACCGCCGATGGCCGTGAGATCCTTCCCCAGGAACTGCGTGATATCGCTGAAACCTACAAGCCATCCAAATACACGGCAGTCATCTGGTGCGACCACGAACGCTGGAGCGGTTCCCACGGCACCGTCTTTGCGGTTCGCCTAGTGGAAGAGGGCGAGGACTTAGAGCCCGGGCAAATCGCCTTGGAGGCACAGCTCAAGCCGAACGATCGTCTTCTGCAACTGAATGATCAGGGCCAAAAGCTCTTCTCCAGCATCGAGATCACCCCGAACTTCGCCGGCAGCGGAAAAGCCTACCTGACGGGTCTGGGCGTCACCGATGAGCCGGCCAGCCTGGGCACCCAGGAACTCTATTTTTCCAAGCAAACCCACCAAAACTCGTTCTATGCCGCCTCCGTCGAGCTGGGCTCTTTTGAAGCCGAACCGCAGAGCGAGGTCGGCAAGCTGATCGGCTTGCTCACTGGCCTGTTCAAGCGCTTTGCCACGGATGCCGAGCCCGTCGAACCCACCACCCCAACTGAGAGCAAAACCCCAATGGATGAAGCTACCGCAACGGCCCTCAAGGCCCTGCTGGAGCAGCTGCTTGTCGTCGCTGCCGGCATTCAGGCTGTGATTGAACCCGCCGCCGCAGATGCACCAGAACCAGACCAAGCACCCATCGACGACGTGAGCGCGGCCGTAGACGATATCGTCACAACCGCCGAGGAAGAACGTGAGTTCCGCCGTAGCGGTGGGTCGAATAAGGCCGTTCTGGTGCAACTGGAGAAGCTGCAGAAGCAGTTCTCCGCACTGCAGAACACCTCGACCGGTCGCCAGTTGCCCCGCAACGCCGGTCCGGTGACCACCACCAAAAAGCGGGTGCTTTGACATGGCCCAGCCATTAAGCGCCCGTGGCGCCAAACAATATGCCGAGCTGCAGGAAGCGTATGCCGAAGCGTACGGTGTCGAAAGTTCGGCTCGGATGTTCAGCGTTGACCCGACGATTGCCCAAGAACTGAACGACGCGATCACCGCGAAAGCCGACTTCCTGGAGCGCATCAACGTCACTCCGGTCAGCGAGATCAAGGGCGAGAAGGTTTTCATTGGCGTGAACGGTCCGGTAACCGGCCGCACCAACACCAAAACCACCGATCGGGAAGCCAAAGACGCTTCGGCACTGGATAACACCCAATACGAGCTGGCTGATACCCAGTCGGACGTGGGCCTTCCATACGCCAAGATCGACGCCTGGGCGAAGTTTCCGGACTTCAAGGAACGTTATTCCGCTGCAGTGCAAAAGCGCATCGCGCAAGACCGGATCGTTATCGGTTTCCATGGCACCCACGCAGCAGCGCAAACCGACCTGGAGAAATATCCGAAGCTGCAGGACGTGAACAAAGGCTGGCTGCAGCAACTGCGTGAGCAGGCCCCGCAGCAGGTGCTGAAGGAGGGCGCTACCGCTGGCAAGGTTATGCTGGGCGCCGGTGGTGATTACGCCAACCTTGATGCCCTGGTGCACGACACCAAGCAGATGGTCGACGAGATCCTGCGCGAAGACGGCGACCTGGTCGCGATAATCGGCACCGACTTGCTCGCTGCTGACAAGGCCAAGCTGTACACCAAGCAAGGCGACACGCCGACCGAAAAAGAGCGCATTGAAAACGCGCAGGTCATCGCCACCTATGGCGGTCTGCCGGCGTTCAGTGTGCCGAACTTCCCGGTCAATGCGGTGCTGGTCACCAGTTGGGACAACCTGTCGATTTACTTCCAGGACACCAGCTGGCGTAAGCAGACGATCGAGAATCCGAAGCGCTCCCGCGTCGAGGATTACAACAGCCGCAACGAAGGCTACGTGATAGAGCAGCTGGAAAAGATCGCCTTCACTGAAAACGTGGAGCTGGTGAAGTGAGCCTGGCCCTGGCGCACAAGCGGCGCACCTTGGCGTTGGGCAGCACAGCAGTGGCGGCGCTCGCGGCTACTGCTGGAATGGCTTACACCCCGGGCGATGCCCTGAGCAGCCCAGCCAATGCGCGCAAGCACCTGTTGCTGCAGGAAGCCGCGTTGGACCAGGACCTGGTGCGCATCAGCGCGATCAACGGCTTGGCCGGGCGCCAGGCTCTCAAGCGCGACGAGTTGCTGCCCAAATACCAGGAATACGTGCAGCGCTACTGCGAGTCGGGGCTGAACTTTCCCAACCGTGTCGCGGTGCAGGTGATGGTCTGGTTGTTCGATACCGCCCAGTTTGAAGATGCGCTGGAGCTGGCTGACTTCCTGATGGAACAGGGTGGTCAGCAGATGCCGGAGCGCTTCAAGCGCCGGGATATCCAGACCTTTGTTGCCGATGCCGTGTGCGAATGGGCCTACGCCGAATACAACGCCGGCCGCAGCCCCGAGCCCTACCTGTCCGACCTGTTGCCCCGCGTTGATGGCGAATGGCAGCTGACGGAGCAGATCCCCAGCAAGTACCACAAGTTGATCGGCATGCGCGCCATGGAAGCCGAGCAGTGGGAGACCGCGCTCAAGCATTTGGAGCGCTCCACTGAGCTGTACGCCCAGGCCGGCAACGACACTCGCATCAAAAAGGCTCGCAAGGCCTTGGCAAAACAAGCAGCCACTAACCCGGCTACCGAATAACCGACTACCCCCCCCCAGCGGGGACCTGTGGAAGTGAGCCGCCCATTTATGGACCGTCCCACTGAAAACAGGCTCCCCGCCCTATTTGAGCGCCCAGCAATGAGCTTTTCCGGGAAACCCACCACCTTTGTGGAGCAGACAATCGAGAACGACGGCTTTTGGCCGAACCTCTCCCTGTCTGAATTCCAGAAGGAATACCGCCTGCCGGCGGAGTACCTGGTAGAGCTGCTGGGCGGTGATTTGACCATGGCCATGATCGAGGTCAACGGCGACCTGGCCAAGTGCAAGGCCCGGTGGCAGGCCTTCGGCATCAACAACGTTGAAGCCGCAGACACGGTGCTGCTGCCCGAGCGTACGTTCAAGGTGAAGTTGTACAAGCGCGCCGTGTACTACCGCACCAAAGCCAATTTGCTGCCGCAGTTCGCCACTGTCACGCGCCGGGAAAGCGCCGAGAACACCGGCAAGGAAGCCCCAGAGCGGGCTGAAACATTCTTGGCCTTCAGCCAGCAGGCCGTTCGCGCCCTGCAGGGCCGTGGCCGCATCACGGCGTCATTGCAGTGATCCAGCTGCAGGCGCTGACCACCTACCTCATGGCTCGCAACCTGGTTCCCCCGGAGCAGTTCGACAGCTGGACCGAACAGGTCAGTCTGGAGCTGATCTGGAAGCCTGACCGCGACGGCCTGCACATGGCTGATATGCGTTATCGCGCTGCGTTCTCCCTGGAGCGCTTCACCGGTCACCCGGCCAGGCTGATGGCCCTGGTGGGCAGCTGGCTGGAAACACACGACTCCAACCGCGACCGCCACGAACTGCCGGCGCCGCTGTTCGCCGTTGAGCCTCTAGACCAGGACAGCTTCGACGTGGACCTGTCCCTGGAATTCGTCGAGCCGCAGTACCTGGCCGAAGACCCTGATGGCGAGATCGAGGCGTTCGGCAAGACCTGGGCGTTCGTGCCTTTCGATCTGTGGGTTGCCGAGCACGGCGAGGTGGGCAGCAATGGCCGCTAACCCGCTCGACCTGGATGTCAGGGGCTTGCTCAATGTCGACGCCCAGTTGGCGCTGCTTGAGCTGCCGCCCCAACTGCGCCGGCGGTTACTGAACAGAGTGACCACGCGCGTGCGGACGATGAGCCGCAAACGCGTACGTGAGCAGCGGAACACCGACGGCACCCCCTTCGCTGAGCGCAAGGGTTCGGCCAAGGGCAAAAAGAAGATGGAAGCGGGCCTGGCCAAGCTGCTGCAGGTCACCCGCGTCAGCTCCGACGAAGCCGAGCTGGGCTGGAAAAACGCCTTGACCCGTTGGGTCGCGGCGCAGCAGCACAACGGCGTCAGCGAGCGACGTACCGCCGCGCAGATGCGCCGCTGGAACAAAGTCCCGCCGGGAATCGCCTGCACCGACAAACAAGCCAAGCGCTTACGCCGGCTGGGGTTTCGCACCCGTCAGAAGGGCAAAAAGACGCTGACCCGGCCGTCGGTTGCATGGATTCAAGAACACGTGAACTACGCCAAGGCCGGCTTGCTGATCCGCATTTTGAACGATGAAAAAACCGAGACATCGGGCGCGCAAAGCTGGGACATCACCCTGCCAAAACGCCAGTTCCTCGGGGTAGAGACCGGGAGCGAAACCCGCGAGCTGGTTAACCAGGTCTTCCAACAAATCCTTAATTCACCCCGCTAACGAGGCACAGCATGGCACTTGGCGAAGTCAGCGTTAACAATCTCAATCTGGGCCAAGGCGCCGTGACTGAGATCGAACGCTATTTCCTGTTCATCGGTCCCGGCACGAAAAACGCCGGCAAATTGGTCGCGCTCAATACCGACAGCGACTTGGACGCCACCCTGGGCCTGCAGCCCAGTGACCTGAAAACCCAGATCACTGCGGCGCGCCTGAACGGTGGCGATCGCTGGGCATGCCTGGCGGCGCCGATCGGCGCGGAAGGTGATTGGCAACCGGCGCTGGAAGCATCGCAACAACAGGGTTTCTCCGTAGAGGCTGTGGTTATCACCAAGCCGGTGACCAAGGGCGAAGAGCTGGCGGCAATGCACGATGCCGCCGTGTCGCTCGGCAACGTCTACGGGCGCCGCGTATTCATCATGGCGGCGTCTGCCGGCCCGACGCCTCTGCAGGCCTGGGACGAATACCTGCTGGACCAGAAGGCAATCACCGCCGACCTGGCCGCGCCCCGTGTCCTGGTGGTGCCCCAGTTGCATGGCAACGACTTGGGCGTGTTGGCCGGTCGCTTGGCCAACGCTGCTGTGAGTATTGCTGACAGCCCTATGCGTGTGGCCACCGGTGCCGTTCTCGGCCTCGGCAGTGTGCCGGTGGACAAGGAGGGGATCCCTTTACCGTCCTCGATCCGCGCCGAGCTGGATAAGGCCCGCTTTTCCGTCTCTCAGACCTACCCCGATTACCCAGGCGTGTACTGGGGCGACGGCAACATGTTGGACACCCCGGCTAGCGACTACCAGGTCATTGAATACCTGCGCCTGGCCGACAAGGCGGCGCGCCTGGTGCGCCCGCTGCTGATCCTTCGCGTGGCCGATCGCCGGTTGAATAGCACCCCCAACAGCATGGCCGTGAACATCAACGCGCTGATGGCCCCCCTGCGCCGTATGGCCAAGTCGGTGAAGTTCGCCGGCCAGGTGTTCCCGGGCGAAATCGAGTCGCCGAAGGATGGCGACATCGTGCTGGTCTGGAAGAGCAAAACCGCCGTAGAGGCGTTCATCAAGCTCAAGCCCCACAACTGCCCGAAAGACCTCACGGCGAACATCGCCCTGGACCTTTCCAACGACGATTCGGAGTAACCCCCCATGTCACGTATTGGCGGCAAGAACTTTGACGTGAACCTGGGCGACCTGCTGGTTCACGTCGAAAGCTGCACCCTGGATATCACCGACAATAGCAAAACCGCGCAAACCCGGGGCGTACCCGACGGCTACGTCGACGGCGATGTGGCGGCTGCTGGCGACCTGGAGCTGGATTCCACCAACTTCAATCTGTTGATCGAGGCGGCCCGTAGTGCTGGCAGCTTTCGCAAGCTGCCTCCCTTCGACACGGTGTTTTTTGCCAAGGCCGGCGATGACGAGCTGCGCATTGAGGCCTTCGGCTGCAAGTTGAAGGTCTCCAGCCTGCTGAGCATCGATCCCAAGGGCGGCGAGAAGACCAAGCACAAGGTGCCGTTTGAGGTCACCAGCCCGGACTTTATTCGCATCAACGGCGTGCCTTACCTCGACGCTACCGAGATCGAGGGCCTGAGCTGATGACCTGCCCGTTCGACCGCGCCCAAGCCCTGGAACAGCGTCAACGGCAACAGGCTATCGACGCGCAGTTGGCCCAAGCCCGGGCGCAGCCAACGGGCCCCAGTTCTATCCACTGCCAGGACTGTGACAACGAGATCCCCGAGGCGCGCCGCGCCCTTGGCGGGAAAACGCGCTGCACGCCATGCCAAACCACTTTCGAGAAAGGACGCCGCCGATGACCGATGGAACCACGCCCGACCTGGTGGCGAACTCCGCTCGCCTTGGGCGCCTTGAGCGAAAAATGGCAGTGGTCGAACACCGCGTGGGCCAGATGGAAACGGTCCCGACCCGTGTCACCAAACTGGAACAGCAGTTTGAACACCTGGCTGGCCAACTCTCGGAACTCAACGAGGGCCAGCAGAAGCTGACCAGCGTTGTATCCGGCCTCGGCACCAAAATTACCTGGGCGCTGGCCGTGGCCAGCACCTTGTGGGCCGTGCTGCAGATGATCGGCCCAACCTTGCTTCGCGTGGTTTTCCCATGAGCCTGCGCGGCAAGATCGCCGCTGGCGCCATTGCGCTCTGCAGCTCCACGCTGGTGGTGTTCCTCGGTACCTGGGAAGGCAACGGCGAGAACACTGTGTATGCCGACAAGCTCGCCCAGGGCCTGCCGACCGTGTGCAAAGGCATCACCCGCCACACCAGCCCTTATCCGGTGGTGGTCGGTGACTACTGGTCGGATGCGCGCTGCAGCGAGGTGGAACAGCTGGTGATCAGCAAGGGCCAGTTGCAGTTGGCCGACTGCATCACCAACCAGGACGTGGGCCAGAACACCTTCGACGCGCTGAGCAGCCATAGCCATAACTTCGGCGTGCCCAGCACCTGCGCCAGTCGGGCTGTCGCGCTGATCAATGCCGGGCGCATCAAGGACGGATGCAACGCGCTGGCGTGGGCCGCTGACGGCAAAACCCCAGTATGGGCCTACGTCACCACCGCCCCGGGGCAAAAGGAATTTGTCCGGGGCCTGCACCGGCGCCGCTTGGCCGAAGTGCAACTGTGCAAGGCGGGTTTGTAATGCGCGAAGCCATTTTCCCCCTGGTGCTGTGCCTGGTGGCCTGGTTCGCCTTTGACCTGCTGGAAGGTCAGCGCGATATCGCCCGCAGCGAGCGCGATGCAGCGCTGTTCGAAGTCACCGGCCTGCGCGAAACGGCTCGCATCACCGGCGAGCGGCTGGCCGAGCGTGACGCCATCGACCTTCAACGTACCCAGGAACTGAACCATGAACGCGCCCAAAACGACGGCCTGCGCCTCGCTGTTCGCGCTGGCCTTAAGCGGCTGCAGCTCAACGCCACCTGCAGCGCCCCCGCGACCGGTACCACCGGCGCCGGCGGCTTGGCTGATGGCGGATCCGCCGAACTCACAGAAGACGCTCGACAAGATTATTTCACCCTCAGAGATCAGCTCGCCCTCAGTCGGCAAATGATCCTGGGCCTGCAGGACCACATGCGCCGGGTTTGCCTGCGCTGACATCACCCCACTTTCAATCCCTGAACGGAGCAACACGCATGACCGATAAACGCGAGATCACCCTGGAAGTAGGCGACAAGGAATTCACCTTTGAGCTGACCCCGCAGGACGTGACCAAGTACTTCAACGCGGTGACCCAGGCCAACAAGGTCGCGCCGGCGAACAACCTGCTGGTGACCACCGTTAAACAGGAAGAGCGCGCCACCCTCAAGCCGATGCTGGGCAACCCGGTATTCGTGATGCAGCTGGCCGGCGCGCTGCTGGAGGAATACAGCCCTGACGTTGAAATCACCGTAAAAAAGCCCTCGACCACGCCGAACGACTGACCGAAAACGGCCTTGGCCAACTGGTGGCCCTGGCCGGTCGTTGGCTACCAGGTGCCGAGCCCACCGCCGAGGTGATGGGCACGGCTAAGTGGCTTGAGGACGAACACTGGCGGCGGATGGAAATCGCCATCGCCAACGGCATCGCCCACGCATTGAACGGATAAACACAGATGGCTGACCAAAGCGCCCGCCTGGCCTTCATTTTGAGCCTGACCGATAAGGTCACCGCCCCGTTGGGCAAGGTGAAAGCTAGCTTTTCAGATCTGGCTGAACAGAGCGAAAAGCACATCAAGACCATGGGCCTTGGCCTGGCGGGATTGGTGGGCGCCGGCGTGGCCATCACCCAGTCGCTGGGACCCGCTCTGGAGATGAACCGCGCCCTGGGCGAGGTCCGATCGCTGAGTGTGGCCGAGGATGCGTTGACCGCACTGAATCGAAAATCCCTGGAGTTTTCGGTGGCCTACGGGGAAAACGCCCGGGACTTTGTAGCCTCGGCGTATCACATCGAAGGCGCCATCAAGGGGCTGGCGGGCAGCCAGCTGGCCACCTTCACCAACGCCAGCAACCTGTTGGCCAAGGCCACCAAGTCCGACGCGGACACCATGGGCACCTACGTCGGCACCATGTACAACCTGTTCAAGGGCCAGGCCGACGCCATGGGCAAGGGCCAGTGGGTGGAGACCCTAGCGGGGCAAACCGCCACGGCGGTGCAATTGTTCCGTACCAGTGGCGAGCAGATCGGCGAGGCATTTAAAGCCGCCGGTGGACTGGCCAGCACTGCCGGTGTGAGCCTGGCCGAGCAAATGGCGGTGCTGGGCACACTGGGCAGCACCATGGACGGCGGGGAGGCTGGCGGCCTCTACAAATCGTTCTTTGAGAACGTCAGCGGCGCATCGGAAAAGCTCGGCATGTCCTTTGTCGACCAGCAGGGCAAGTTGCTGCCGATGATGGACATCCTGGACAAGCTCAAAGGCAAGTTTGGCGATCTGTCGATTGAGGCCAACGGCAAAAAGCTGCGTGACGCCTTCGGTGGTGAAGCGGCGCGACTGATCACCACACTGCTGGGCGACACCGACCGCTTGAAAAACGGTATGGATCGGCTGGGCAATGTGCACGGGTTGGAGAATGCCGAGCGCATGGCCAAACAGATGGTAGACCCGTGGCAACAGTTCGGCGCCGCTGTGCAGGCCTTGCGTATCGCCTTCGGGCAGTCGCTGATCCCAATCCTGACGCCGCTGATGGATCGCCTGGTTGCCATCGCTGCCACGCTGACCCGCTGGACCCAGTTGTTTCCCAACATCACCCGCGTGATCGGCATCACCACGTTGGTGGTGTTCGGGATCATTGCGGCCATGTCGTTGCTCACGCTGACTGTGGGTATCTCGAAAATGGTCTGGCTGGGTCTGGTCACTGTGTGGAAAGTCCTGACCATGGCCGGCCTGCGCAGTATCGCGATGTTCCTGTATCACACCGTTATGGTGATCGGGTTCGTCGCGGGCCTGGTGCTGATGGTCGCCTGGATGGGTCTGGTCAAGGGCGCGATGCTGCTGTGGCAGGGCGCGATCTGGCTGGTCAATACCGCGCTACTGGCCAACCCGGTGACATGGGTTGTGGTCGGCATTGTCGCCCTGGTCGCGGCGGTGGCGGCAGCGATCATCTACTGGGACGAATGGACCAGTGCGCTATTCAACAGCGAGGCGTTCCAGTGGATCAGTGCCCAGTTGACGGCGCTGTCTGACTGGTTCGACTCGATGGGCGGTTGGTCGGGTATGGCCAGCGCCGCATGGGACGGCATCGTCAACATCTTTAAATCGGCCATCAATGGCTTGATCGAGATGCTGAACAAGATCCCGGGCGTACAGATCGATGCCGCGTTTGGCGACATGCCGGCGGCACCGCAACTGCCAACCATCACTGCACCGACGGTCGAGGCACCGTTGCTGCCGCAGCTGGTGAGCGCTCCCCAGCAGCCCATCCAGGCGCCGCCCTTGGTGATGGCTGCCGCACAGAAGACGCCCGCGCCGGCAATGCCCGCGCTCAACGCATTGCAGCCCCAGGCACAGCCGCCAGCGTTGGTCCTGGCCCCGGTACCGAAAACGCCGGCGCCTATTCCGCAGCCCCTTACGGCACCCGAGCCCCCGCGCACCGCGCCGGCACTCGTGGCCGCGCCTGCCTTGAAGACACCGGCGCCGATCGGACCGCAGCTCAACATCCCGCAGCCGAAGCAGCCGCCGTCGTTGGTGACTGCGCCGGCACCCACTGAAAAGGCCGAGCAAAGCCAGCAACGCATGAACGGATCTGTGGCCGGTCTGTCACCGAAGCGGCCCGAAGCCGTGCCCCGGGGCGGCCTGCTGAGCAGCATCCAGAACAACAACCAAACCCAGAACAAGGGCACCCACGTGGAGAACGTCAACATTCACACCGGTAAACCGATGAACCCGCTGGAGCTGGAAGGCATGTTGGCCATGGCGGTGGGCGGATGAGCGAATACATAGACCTGCTGATCATCGACAACGACCTGTCGCTGGACCCGTCGCGTCAGCCGTTGCTGATCGAGGACCGGGCCAGCATCGCCCAGGACATCGCGCACATGATCCGCGAAAGCGGCCGGCTGGTGACGCTGGTGGCTGAGCGCAGTCGCCTGCGTCAGCGCGACTGCATCCAGCAATTGGAGCTGCTGGTGGAGGCTGATGAACGCCTGGTACCGGGCACCGCACTGATTAACCAGGTGCAGTCTGGCCAGTACCTGGTCACGGCCAAAACCCTGAAGTTTGGCGACATCGAGGTGACCCTGTGAGCGACGTAGACTTTAAACAGGCGCTCGCTGACGCCGGCATTCCCGTGACCGAGGACGGTTTGCGTAAGGCCTGGGAAAAGGAAGTAGCAGCCCAAGGCAGCAAGATGAGCAACACCAGCGCCTATTCGCCGTTCTGGCGGGTCATGACTGCCCTGGTGACCAAGCCCGTCATGTGGCTGATCAGCTTTATTAGCGGCACTGTCCTGCCCAACTTCTTTGTGAAAACCGCCCGTGACAAGTGGCTGGACATGCTGGCCTGGGCGGTCAACGTCGAGCGCAAAGGCGCCACCAAGGCCAAGGGCATGTTGTTGTTCACCCGTGACGTTGCCGGCGGGGTGCTGCAGATGCCCGCCGGCATCCAGGTGCAGTCAGCTGCCATCAATGGCCATATTTACCAGTTGGTCACCACCCAGGCGGTGACCTTTGCCGACGGCGTACTTCAGTTGGAAGTCCCGGCCGAGGCCCAAGAGGTTGGCAGTGGTTACAACCTGGCCCCGGGTTACTACGCAATTCTGCCTGTGCCCATTCCTGGCATCGTCCAGGTGGTCAACACCGACGGTTGGTTGATTGCACCAGGTGCAGATCCTGAGCCTGACGATCAGCTGCGTTTGCGGGTGCGTAATCAGTTCTCGGCGGTCAACCAGTGGCACACCGATGCAGTCTATCGGGCGATGATTTCCGCGTTCCCGGCGGTGCGGCCCGATGGCGTCTATTTCCTGCACGGTGCACCACGCGGCCCGGGCAGTGCGAACGCCTACGTGCTGTTTGAAGCGGACGTGCCGGCAGCGGCATACCTGGAGCAAATCAACGCCCATATCCGTGACCAGGGCAACCATGGCCACGGTGATGATCTGCTGGTTTTGGTGATGCCGGAGACCCTGCACGAACTGAGCGTCACGCTGTGGCCACGTCCTGCACTGACCACTGAACAACGCACCAAGCTGCAGGCAGAGGCCGAGTTATTCATCCGTGCGGCCTTCCGTGAAAGTGGCACCGGTGACTATCAACCGACGCTGACCTATCCCCAGGCGCGCTTTTCATTCAGCCGCCTGGCCGAAGAACTCCACCAGCAGTTCGCCGGCATCGAGTCCCTGAACTTCGAAAACGCCGACATCGTGTCAGAGCTGACCATTCCACGGATCAGCAGCCTGCAGGTGGTGTTGCCATGATCAAGCTCAATTTGCCGTTCTGGCTGGATGGCCCGCAGTTGACCAAGCTCAAGGCCGCCTGCCAGGCGTGGTGGGAGAAAGTTGAAGGTTGGATGCAGTGGCCATTGCTGCAGATGGACGCCGAGACCTGCCACCTGACCATTCTCGACCTGCTGGCCTGGCAGCGGGATATCAGCCGTTTCAAGGACGAGCCGGAAAACCTCTACCGCCTGCGGGTCAAGTTCGCCTTTATCAACGCCGTCGATGCCGGCAGTACAGCGGGGCTTAAACGCATTCTGCAGCGCCTCGGCGTGGGCTATGTCGAGATCGACGAGCGCATGCCCGACCGGGACTGGGACGTGGTGCTGTTGCGCCTCTCCGACTCCCAGCTGTCGCAAAACCCGGAGCTGCTGCGCGTCCTGGTTCAGCAATACGGCCGTACTTGCCGGCGCTATGACTTCGTGACCATCACCCCCGTATCGCTGCGCATTGTCGCGGTGGACTTCAACGACGATCAGCAAACGCTGATCGCCAGCCTGTAGGAGCCCCAATGGGAGCCAGTATTACCCTTGCAGGTGAAAGCCTGATCGCCCAAAAACTGGGATCGCAACAGCGCCTCGATGTCGTGCGCTTCATCTTTGCCAACGTGCCAGGCCTGGACCCAAACGCACCGGTCAATCGCGCTGCAGCGAAGCCGCCGGCTGCGCAGATCGTGCACAGCTACACCATCCCCCAGCACAACGTGGGTTATGTGAACCCCAACCAGGTTGTCTACAGCTCGATGCTGGGCAGCGATGTCGGGGATTTTGACTGGAACTGGATCGGCCTGGAAACCGCCGAGAACTTGTTGCTGGCCGTGGCTTACATGCCGCTGCAGCAGAAGCGCAAAAACATACCGCCGCTGCAGCTGGGCAACAACGTGACCCGCAACATCCTGGTGATGTTCGACGGCGCCCAGGCTCTGACCGGCATCACTATTGACGCCAAGACCTGGCAGCACGACTTCACCGTTCGCCTCAAGGGCATTGATGAGCGCGAGCGTCTGAGCAACCGGGACATCTTTGGCCGTGCCTGTTTCTTCGGGAATGCGTTTCAGGTTGAAAAGGTCGGTACCGCTTACCAGCTCAAAGCGGGTTTGGCCTACATCGAGGGCGTCCGCATCGAGCTGGCCGCCGCCGTGGCGATTGCGCCAACCCAAATGCCAACACAAGTGTGGCTCCAGGTCTCATTGCGTCGTGAGTTGAACGACGTGGTGGCGGCCTGGAAAGTAGCCTTTGAGCCCAACCAGGTCGACTTCCTGGACGGCAATGGCCAGCGGGTTTACTGCATCGCCTTGGCGGATCTGACCACCGCTGCCATCAGCGATCGGCGAGTCGTCGAACCTATCAACGGTTCACTGATCCAGCATCTGGCCGCTCGCAATGGTGACTATCAGTACCTGCGCGCCCGGGCGACCACAAAGGCCGACGTGGGCCTGGGCAATATCCCGAACGCGATCAGTGACGATGCAGGCACCGACAGTAGTGCAATTCTGGCGACCACCAAGGCCGTTTCAGGCGTTCGTCAGTTCTTGCAGCAGGCAATCGATAAGCTGATCAACGGCACGACGCCGGCGGGCAAGGCCAAGCAGTTGGAAACCGCCCGCAAAGTGTCGATCAGCGGCGTCGGCACGGGTAGTGCGACCTTTGATGGAACGGCGGATGTGAACATTCAGGTCATGATGCCCGACATCGTGGCCGCATGGAAATACACGAAGGTTACGGTCAACTCGAAGGGCCTGATTATCAGCGGTGAGTATCTCCAGCCTGCTGATATCCCCGCGTTGGACTGGTCGAAGATCACCAGCGGGAAGCCCACGACCTTGGAAGGTTACGGCATCACCAACGCGCTGCCGTTGGGGTACACCAACAAGCGGCCTCAGCTTTATGCACCGGCACCGGGCCGGGATTACAGCATGGGCGCGATGGAAATTCGGGAGGCGATGCTGGTCACCGATACACAGAACAATTTCGACTATGCGCCGCGCATCATCTTTCACTGGGGTGGCGTCACCGCTGGTGATCTGGCGATGGACGTGATCGGGAATCTGCAGTGGAAAGGGCTGCCGATGTGGACCGCTCATAATTTCACACCGGCGTTGAAAGCCGATAAGGCCACTACGCTAGCCGGCTACGGGATCACCGACGCCATCCAAACCGGAAAGTTTGGTTTGGCGTCATCCAGTGCGCCATCAAGTCCTATCGATACCATTGGGCTGCCAGGCGGATTTCACTACTTTGGCGAAGGGCAGACGACCTTTGAGCAGTACGTCAGCCTATTGAATATTCCTTATGGGAGCAGCGGGTACGCAGGGCAAATAGGCCTCCAGCAGGGAACGCCCGATCCCCGATTGCTCATTCGATCAGTGAATAATTCGGGTACGTGGACGCCGACCCGTGAGGTATGGCACTCGGGCAATCTGAATCCCAGCAGCATCGTGCCCCCTGGCGCCATTATGGCTTTCGCCATGGCAGCGATTCCCGCCGGTTACCTCAAGGCGAACGGAGCAGCCGTCTCCCGGGTTGCCTTCGCGGCACTCTATGCGCAGATCGGCACGCAATACGGCGCGGGCGACGGCGCTACTACTTTCAACCTGCCCGACCTGCGCGGCGTCTTTGTCCGTGGTTTGGATGAAGGTAGAGGCTCAGATCCTGGCCGGACACTGGGCAGCCTGCAGGGCAGCCAAAACGCGTCCCACACCCACACCGCGACGAGCGACGTCCAGGGCGCGCACAGTCACGGCATGTATCCCATCCTTCTGAACATTGCCACCAACCAGGGCGGCGGCCACTACTCGGTGGGGCCGAGTCCTACGGCTGCCGGCCCCGTTGCCGGCGCGCATAACCACACCATCACCGTCGACGCATCCGGGGGCGTAGAGTCGCGCCCGGTCAACGCTGCGATGATTTATTGCATCAAGCATTGAGGTCCAACATGAAAACCAAAACGGTCTATCAGACCAGTCAACTGGGCCTCTACATCGGTACAACAGAGGCTGACGAATCCCCGCTGGAGCCGGGCGTGTTCCTGATTCCTGGCGGGTGCGTGGAGGTCGCACCGCCGAAGATCCCGGCCAACAAAGGCGCCTACTGGAGCAACGGTAAGTGGGTTCTTGTCGATTACTTCGACGGCTTGATTGTCTACAGTACCGCCACCGGTGAACCGTTGACGGTCACCGGTGTGGGGCCGATCCCAAGCGGCTACACCACCAAAAAGCCGGGGCCCGATCAGGTCTGGAAGAACGGCGAATGGGTAGACGATATCGCAGCGATTCTGGCGACGCTGTATGACCAAAAGCTGGTGGAGGTCAACGACGGGTGCAATCGCCATATTGAAAGCGGATTCGTCTCCAGTGCCCTGGGCGAACCCCACCGTTACGCCAGCCAGATGGATGATCAAATCAACCTGACGGGCATGGTGTTGAGTGGTTTGGATGCCAGCTATGCCTGTTTCGACGCCAACCTGGTTAAAGGCTTCCGTCCTCATACGGCTGCCCAACTGCACCTGGTGGGCCAGGACCTGGTGCGCTTCAAGCAGGCAGCACTGCAGCACGCCGACAACCTCAAGCAGGACTTGGCCACCGCGCTGAAAGACAAAAAGCTCAAGGTGATGAAGTCCATCAAATGGACGCCGCCGGCATGACCTGGGACGCAGTGAAAATGCGCTGGCCAGAACAGGCTACCCAATGGATGGGCCAGCTGGCAGCCGCGCAGAACCTTGCCGGCGGCGAGCTGGCAAGCACCGCCAAACGCCTGTCGGACCTCAATGGCAAGACCACGACCAACCCAGGGCCGGTGGGTGATGCTGCCCAGGGCGCGATCGCTGCAGGTCGTGCCGCACTCGCTGACCAAATGGGCGAGGCCCCGGCCTGCCTGGTAGTGACGCCGTTTCAAAGTGGAGTTGGTCAGGGCCGCGGCTACCAGCGTTTTCTGTCTGCACCGAACTTGCTGCAGCATCTGGCCAGCAAACTGGTGGATGTCAGCGACATAGGCCGGCCCGACGCCCCCCAGCACGCGCTGTGCCTTCTGTTTCTGGCCACTCGTTTCGATCAGTTGGCCGACAGCCTGGCGCGCTTCAACGCGTTGCTGCCGATGCCTGACCTGGTGCGAACTGAGCGCCGAGCGCGGCACCTGTCGAAACTGGAGACGGAAAAGTGGGAAATTCCCGCCGCCGGCACCTTGCCGCGCTGGCAGTCGCTGCCCCTGGAGCGCTGCACCGTGGTTAAAGCCGCCCAGCAATCCATGGCCGGACAGATCGCCGTCCTGGAGAGCTACGCGGCTGACAGTTCGCCCATGGCCGACCTTTCGGCCCTGGCCAACCGTAAAGCCGCCCAGCAACAGGGCCGTGACCAGCAGTTGGCTGACCTGAAAGCCCTGCTGGCTGATAGCAACCCTGACAGCAGCATGCGCGCACGGCTGATCGGCCCGGGCAACGCTACTGAGCTACGCCGCCAGCTGCTGGCCGGTGACGCTCCGGGCCACGAGTGGGTGTTGTGTGCCGGCGCGCTGCTGGTGGGATCTGAGCAGGGGTTGAGCTTTGTTCGTGAATTGGTGGGTCTATGACGCTGCTACTCGACGGGCAGGAGGTACGCGGCAAGAACCTCAAGGTCACCGGCAATCTGCGCATTGAGAGCGACGACTTGTCAGGGCAGACCAGCAACACCGACAAGGGGCACAAAGGCTTTAAGCCCAAGACCCTGACTGTCAGCCTGATGATTCCCTTTGTTGACCAAGTGCAATTGCGTGACCTGATGCGCCTGGTGGAAGCGACCGAAGGCGGTGGCCAGCTCAAGACGTACCGAATCGTCAACGACACCGCCGCCGCGTTCGGCATGCGCCAGGTGACGTTTACCGAAGGCGTCAGCGCCCGAGAAGACGACAGTCTGCGCGGCTGGCTGATCCAATTCACCCTGACCGAAAAGCTTTCCAACCCTGAGAAAGTCGAAGGGCGCCGATCGGGTAACGCGGTGACAGCGCAGTCCGGCCCGGGCGGCGCGGTCGGCGGTACCGGTGGCGACACACTAGGTGGGCCCGAGGAACTGACCGGCTTTGAAGCGACGCTGAAAAAGGTGGATACCTGGTTAGGCGGGAGTCCCAAGGCATGAAGCTGCACAAGGAATTGACCATCAGCGGTGTGCCTTATGTCCTGGTCAAAAACGAAGTCCGGCTGGATGCGAAAAGCCCAGGCCTGGCGACGTTCACGATCCAGGCTACGGCGCCGGTCAAGGGGCTGGTGACACTCGATATAGGCTACAACAGCAGCACGCTGCAGCGACACTTCATTGGCTACGTCGAGCGTTCCACCACGGCCAGCAGCACCCAGCAGGTGCTGTTCTGTCGTGAGCTGGCCGCGATCCTGGCCAACCCGCTGCCGCTTAACCTGCGTCACGTCGATCTGCGCGCCGTCCTGGTCGAGATCGGCAAGCACACCGGTTTGCGTTTTCGCGTCCCGGAACAGCCGTATGCCAGCGTCAAGGCGCCTTTTTTCTACAGCCTGGCCGCCGGCTATCAAGCCATGGACAGCCTGGCCCTGGTTTTCAACATCCCCGACTTCATCTGGCAGCAGCAGGGTGACGGCGAAGTGTTCGTGGGCAGTTGGGCTGACAGCTTCTTTGGCGTTCGCTCGCCGCTGCAGCTGCCGGTGGAACTGTTCGACGACTACCAGGGCAACCAAAGCGCGATGATTGCAGCCCTTCCCGGGTTGCGACCAGGTGCAACGATCAACCACGGCGAGCGCATCACCAGTGTGGCGCTCATCGACAACCAGATGGCCATCCGATGGACGACGCAATCCGCCGCAGCGTAGAACGACAATTTCCCGAACTCACCGGTGGTTACCACCTGCCACGCTTTGCCCGGGTTGTCGCCGTGGCCGACGCGCCCGCCGGCGCCGGGATCTGCGACGACTTCCGCCCGCGCTATGCGGTCGACATTGAGGTCATGGGGCCGGACGGCGAGCCAGATACCAAGCTGCCGATCCTGGCCGGTGTGCCGCTGCCGCTGCCCACCGGTGGCGAGGAAATGGGCATTTATGCGTTCCCCGAGGAAGGCACCCAAGTCGTGGTGAGCTTTGCCTACGGCCTGCCACACAAGCCCTATATCCAAACCATTCTGCCCCACGGCCTGAGCATGCCCAGCGTGCCGAAGGGTGACCATGTGTGGCAGCACAGCGAAGCCTGTCAGCAGCGTGTCGACGCTGACGGCAACTGGCTGCGCCAGACTGACGGCAAGATCCTGGACAAGGCGATCGAGCGGGAAGTGGAGGCGATGGGCAACACCGAGCGGTACCAGAGCCACACCAGGACCGTGGACGACCATTCAACCGAATCGGTAGGGGGCGTCAAGACGCTTGAAGCCCTGGGCGCGCTCAAGCTGCTGTCGGGCGGATCGGCGAGCCTTGCGGCGGTGGATGATCTGCATCAGGCGACCGGGCGGGACTTGAACCTGGTGGTGGGGCAGAAGCACAACGCCGCCGTGGGCGGCGATATGGAGGAAAGGATTCAGGGGCTGCGTAAGAGCGTGGCGGCAGTCAGTCAGCGGTTGGTCGCTCCTAAAAGTCATATAGGATCTGAGTCAGTTAATATTTTTCAAGTCGTTTGTGACTTGCTTGGTCTAGTGGAGCAAATGAACATGCAACTCGCAACACATACGCATGCTTCAACGCCAGTTCCTTCTAACGCCGCCGCTTTTACGCAATATGCACAAAGCTCAAGGGTTTTGAATGTTGAACTTGAAAGAGTTACTTTGTGATTATAGGTTCAAGGCGTGGTATTGATGACGTTGTCTATCTCCCTTGTAATAATCGAAAGCATATCTCTCAGCTCGATCGTGAGTAGTTTCATCGCGCCAGCGGTTTGGTCCATTCTTAGTTTTCGCGCTTCCAATGTCGCGTAGTAATCGTGATACTCATCGAGTTTTCTTGTGAGTTCCTCATTTAATTTTTTCCCCTCGGAAATCGCTCTGTTTGCTAATTCTTGTGTTGCATTTCTGCCTGCGCTAAATGCGATCTGGCAATCAGCATTGTTTAGGTTGATCATTGCTATTAGACCCTTGACTCTCATGTAGCTGTGGACAATTTTTGCTGATAATTGAGGGTCTATATTGGCTAGGCAGGAAGGTGCTGAGTCGAAAATTGGAAAAGGATTCTCCCCGATCGGGAAGATATCTGTACAAGGTTCGCCTTCCGGTAGGTCCAATAGGTCAGAGCCATATTCAGAATAATATATTTCCCACGCTGAGGTTAATTCGACTTTGATTAATTTAAGCGTATTTCGGGTGGTTTCAAGTTCGTCGCGTTTTGATTTGTCGATTGAGTAGACATGGGCTTTTGTTGTCGCCTTGCTGGTTGCCCTTGCCCCTATATATGCGGCAGCTAGGGCTATGAACACCTCTGTTGAGAACGATTTTTCTATGACTTTTGCAATAAAATTTAGAACGTCAATTGACTGCATATCTGTCTGTGCCTTTTGTTAATGACTCTGGCTAGAGAGCACATCCGCCATAAGAATTATGTTGAAGAAGCCTTTGTTGTTATTCGCATTTCTTTGATGAATCAAATCCTACATTGAATATTTCAACTATCGGCATCATGACGTCCATGACTTCGCTGGGTTCATACAGTGTGTAAGCACCCGTATATCCGTATATATTCAAATTCAACTTGTAGTAGAGGGTCAGGCACCGCATTAGTCGACCACGTTCCTTCGCTTCTCTCTTAGCCGTCATTTCAGCGAACTTTGGATGCGCAGAAGAATTTCTCAAATCAACCCACGCTTTGACTTCGCCTTTTGTGATTAACCCTTTCTCAGCGAGGATCTTTAACGCGGCATTAGCGTGAATATTTCCCCATCGCATTACATGTGTAATGATAGTCTCTAGATGAATAGAGTTTATTTCGGTTTTGCTTAGGATTTTAATAATTTCATTTTTTTGGTTTTCGAAACTGGCATCTGCTCTCTCCGCTTCCAGTTCGGGAATAAATAAATCTATAAGCAATCCTTCTATTGATACGGTAAGCGTCAGCGCTGTAATCGATTGAGTAGCATTAAAACCCTGCCATACCCGCTTCCACTGGCTAACTGTGCTATTAAAAAAACGCGGTAATTTTTTCTGAATCGCTAGGATGTTTGGCAGTAGTTGAAAGTGATGAGGGTCATTCCACTCGTCCTGCGAAAGCATAAGCATGTCATTAATTGGTCTCGGTATTTTGGTTTTGTTTATCTTTTTGTTTATGCTTCTAATGTGGTGTTTCATGTCGTCGCCGGCTCGCGTCGTTAAGACATACGCTGAAGGCATGGTTCCACTGGTGAAGCCGATATAAAATTTTAATGCATCGAATAAACTATCAACATTAAAGTTTCCGCTTGCGTAAACTGTTGTATAGTTTTCTTGATCTACGATGGATAGTTGGAAGTCGTCCATGTCAAGGTCGGTCTGGTTTCTATTAAATGACTCGCCTGTAAGAGTGTCTTTGATAGTGTTTATTTTGTTTTTTGGGATGTAGCTCCTCTCTAAGCTTTCAAACCAAAGATAGTTTTGTTGCTGTACTGGTATGATTTGCTTTGATTGGTGTACTATTTCGCTTAGCAAAAAATCACATTTGAATGGTGGGGCTGCTCTCATCATTTTTAAATGTAGTGCAAAATTTTCCGCTTCCCATGTATTGCCCTGGATGTCGACAGCTATGAATTTAAGGTTTTTTGAATCATCTTCGTTATCAAATTGGTAGCTTTCGCCAAAGGCGTATAAATGTATGCCGGTAGCGCTGGTGCAAATAAAGTCACAAAGTAGCGCGCCGGAAACATTGATTTTTATAAGTCCGTGACCACTTAGTTTCAATCCATTGGCGCACGGTTGCCAGATAGTTATAGACACGAAATCGATAAGTAATTCGTTCTTACGTACACTCTCCGCGTAATCTCTTAACGAAAACATTGTACTGTTCCCTGTAGCTGTATGTGCCTGGTGTGAATTCGGGCATTGCTGACTATCCTGCTAGGCATGGCAGTACGCCAGTCAATCTTAGTGCTGTCAATTAATCCATTATCCTCTAGCTCAAAAACGTCTAAGAAGGAAAAAATAGCTGCGAAAAAGCACTTATCCCCCTCCCGCCGACGGGGCCTGCGTCCCTTTTTTTTGCAAAGCCGGATGTAGTGCAAACGCACCTGCTGCCCAGGCGGGTTGCGGGCTGCTGCAAGAACATCACCTTTTCATCGTTTGCAATGATGTGCAGAAAAGTGAAGCGTCGTTACACAACAGGCTGCAAGATGATCACCGAGTGCTCTAGCCCTACGGCGTCGATTTCACTGAGCAGTGACCGATGAAAAAGCTGATTTCTGGGCTTTTTGCAAAAACGGGGACAACGCGCCATGGTAGAACTTGGTGTTTGGAGGGGAAGCATGAAAATACTGGAAAGCCACGAACAGAAAGGGCTGCAGTCAATTTTTTGATTTTCACGATATCGGCGTAAGGATCTGGGTATGGACAGCGTTGCTCCAGCGCTCATTGGCTTCAGCTCGGCAGTTCTGGTGGGCTTTTTTGGGCATTTCGTGGCGGAGGACTACCGTCGATTTAGAGATAGCCAATCTATAGCCGCGGCCCTAGCTGGTGAGATGAGTTCAATAATTTCGTCACTTCAAGACCTACATCTTGGCCTTAGTGGAATGAAAGTGGTACTGGATAGAGAGCAGCCAATCCATTTGCCTGAGATACCTGATCAGTCGAGTTCTATATTCGAAGCAAACGCCGAAAAGATCGGTTTGTTAGGTGCTGATTTCGCTGGGAAGGTCGCTTTTACCTATGACCAGATAAGAGCGTTCAGAACGTCATTCCAATTGCTCTCGAAAAACCATACAACCAGCCCGTTGCTCTGGAGCAGCGCGATTGTTGGGCGTTGTTTACGACTCATTGATGTCAATCAGGCTGAGGCGATGGTCCTTGTGGAAGACCTGAAAAACTATTCAAAGAGCTCCTACGCGAAATCTAGGACCGTAGGTGTGGTAGTAATGACAGGGTTAACACTCTTGAGCCTGAGCAGCTTATTTGGGGCGGTATTCTGCTTACGATCTTGACGAAGGGCGTTAACGTTGAATAAACAGCGGTAAGCCGTCCAACCGCCGTCGATTTTACTTTTTCGCAATCCTTTTTAGGCGGGCCAGACCTTGCTTGATGTGGCCGGCATTCTCGCCAATCGTTTCTAGCGTACCTCTTACGTTGTCGCCCGTTACCACTGAGCCTTGTTCCTCCAGGCGGAGGGTAAGCTCCATCACTGCCGCTTCAAGGGCCAACTGATTTTCATAAATCCTCTCAAGCACATCTGAGAGCGAATATTCATGCGTCATGTGAAGACTCCTTGTCGTGAACCCACAGACTAGATCCCAACGCGGGGACAAGTCTATCTGATGGCTATTTTGGAACCAGGGCTGGGAAAAAGGTAATTTTGGTTAGGAAAGGGATTAATTCTGCCCTAGCCCACGTATTCCGTGGGTTTGGCGTATTACCTTGCGGGGTAATATTTGGTAATGGCAAAGGTAATATTCGCCCAAGTCCCCGGTTTTATTGGGGATGGAGAGTGGCAGGTATTACTAGGTAAAAAGGTAATGACCTAACCCATAAATTACCAAATTATTACCTTTCTAAGTATCTATCAACATATTGAATTTAAAGGGTTTTCTTTGATTTAACGAAGCGTATTACCAATATTACCTTTTTCCCATGCCTCAACATAAAACCGGGATGACGCCTCCTTTCACCCGCATTCGACCCTTGCGCACTAACTTGGTGCAAAACCCATGGGACTACCATGGGACTGAGAGCGACGATTTTTTGGGGCCGTCGCTCCTCTGTAGCCCTTTAAAACCGGGTACTTGCATAATGAAAGTGACTTTGAGGGTAGTTTCGAATCTCTCCTTCACCGCCACATTCTTGAAGAAATCCCGCGAGTTAGACGCTCAGCGGGATTTTTTTTGCCCGCGATTTCGCAGCCTGCCCCCATCTGTGCCCCGGTCGAGTGGTGCCTTTTGGGCATTGCCTATTCTCATACCCGAATTTCATCAAAAGTTGCTGAAAAGGGCTTGCTGCCTCACCTGGCATGACGCTGCGAACGAACCGTTGCGCTTTCGATCACGTCTGTGCGAATGGCTGACGGTTGTCCAACACTGTTGCGTGCATAGCTGCATAAGGTGACCGGCAGTTCTGCTATTTCCAGGAAAATGCCATCCATGGCCAGGGTGTAGCGTTCATCGTCAATATCGCCACAGGTGGTCCTGCTCGCCGAATGCACGCTGTAGTAGTAATGCTGGCTAAAACCGCTGTGCTGGTTTTCCCAGGCGATGTGATAGCGGTGCTTGATCTGCGGTGCCGGTGCGGGGTTGGTCAGGAAGACCGAATGGGTGAATACATTGCGCAGGAGTGCTTCGGTCAGCGGTTGCTCGGCCTTTTGCACGCCGAGTATGCACAGCACATGCGGCCCCAGCACTGGGCCGATGGACTGGTTGATGTACGCCTCGTCAGAGGCGGCGGCGACTTGGTAGCCGTGGGTGCGTGCGCAATCGTTGATGTCATTTACGGCCTTGAATCGGTAGAACGGTTCCTGGATCGAGAATCTCAGGTTCCAGGTTGGACGGATTATTTGGCCGGCGGCATCACGTTGTAAATGCACATATGGCTTCAGGTTCCATGGTTCGTCCAGCGTGATTTCAACGGCCTTGAGCTGGCAGGTCGGGGTGTCATTACGGAACACACCGTCTACAAAGCAGTAGTACAAGTGGTTGGCAGGATAGCTGTAGTTGAATTTGGCGGCTTCACACACCGAGTTGTTCTGACAGCTATTGAGAATGTCCTTCTGAATGGCGGACGCGACCTTGCTGATGATACTGGTGATTTCATTGGTATTCCGGTCCAGCATCGGACTGCCGGAGCTGCCTGGGCGCAGACCGTTGCAGCGGTTGCGCAAGGCGTTGGGGAACACACCGGGTTGTTCGGCAAAACTGTTGATAGTCGACTCCACGCAGGCGCTCATGCGTAGTCCCTTTTTCAGGAACCCGGTCGGCGCACCCACATTGATCACTTCTCGATCCGACGTGTGACGTTGAGATGCCAGCCTGAGTGGCATGATCCCGCTGGCCACCAGCGCGGCCAGTGACGTATCCAGTTCGAGCACGGCTAAATCGGTGCCCGCCATGCTGCTCCAATGTGCTGTTTTGACGGCGTAGGTGACATGCCGTTCAGGTGTGTCATGAAAGTAATTGAAGGTGACATCGGCGGTGAACGCCCGGCGCAGGAGCGCCGTACCGTAGCTGAAGAACACGCAGTGCCCGCTGGTCAGCACATAAGCCGGGCCGGTGGCCTTGCCCCGGCGATCATGAGTGTCAAGCAGAACGGCATTGCAGGTCTGGCCTAAGGCGTTTTTCAGTGAACCGATGCCGGTCCATTGCGGGTAACGGTGGTGTTTATTCTCAAGTGCCATGGAGGGTGACTGTTCGGTAAGTCCTTCGGCCAGGTCTCTGGCGTGGCTGGGCCAGACGATGCTGAGCAACAGGAGATACAGGAAAACGCAAGCGCTGTGAGTACGTGACATAAGGGGGCCCGACAAGGAAGTCATTGATTGGCTGAAACTACCCAATCAGGCCATGGCAAACGCCATACAGGACTATTGCGTGAGCCCTTGAGAGAAGGTGCTGATCCCAGTGATCATGGCGTCACCACCTTTTGACTGCATCGTCTCAGATATGCAGCCACGCCAGGCTGCCCAGCACCACCGCGACACCCGCCGCTGTATACGACAGGCGCTTCAACCATTCCCGCCTGGTCAGCAAGGTGATCGCCGCCAATGAAATCGCGATCTGAATCGCGGTCATCGCCTGGGCCCAGCGATGGTGCTGGTGCAGCGCCTGTTCCGACTTTTCATCCCATTGCTTTGACGTGGCCTCAAGCTTTTCGGCCTGTTTGCGCACGTCTTCCTTCTGGCTTCTGTAGCGCTCTATCTCTTCCTTGTAATGCACCGCGTCCACGCCGGGAATGTGGGTGGCCAGTTCTGCCAGGTTTTGCCGGCTGGATTTGGCCTGGTAGTAGTTCCACTGGTTGGCGGCTTCGGTCTTGAAGATGGCGGCGTTGTTCTTGTCCATTGCCGCTTCGCTTTCGGTGGAGCCGGCCTGGTAGCTGAGCATGGCGCCGAGGGTGGCCATGAGGGCGGTCATCACGGCGATGCGGCTGGCGAAGGTGTCACCACGGCCGTGGGCATGTTCGGTGGTGTGTTCGATGTGTTTTTCGTGGGGGCTGGGGACTTCGAAGGCTTCGGACATAGGGGTGTCTGTGAAGGGACTGAGGGAGTCTGATTCTTCACCAGTGAAGCTGTCTCAATCCTGTACGTAACGCTGCAAACCTTCCACCAGGGCGTCGAACATCACGCGGCAGCGCGGGCTGTTGCGCAGGTCTTCGTGCATGGTCACCCAGGTGTCCAGCTTGAGTGCAAAGCCTTCTGGCAGGACCCGGCGCAGGCAGGGATCGCGCTTGGCCAGTTGGACCTGGCAGCCGCCGATACCGGCACCGGCGCGGATCAGTGCCAACTGTGCCAGGTCGCTGTCGCTGCTGAGGGCGAAGGCGCTACGCTCGAAGCCCTTGATGGCCAGGCTGCGGATAAATGCGTTTTCCTGGTCGAAACCGATCACTGAGTGGCCGGCCAGGTCCTGCATCAACAGGGGCGTGCCGTGTTGCCGCAGGTAATCGTCGCGGGCATGCAGGCCGACTTCGATCAAGCCGATGCGTCGCGCCAGCAGTTGCTCCTGGCTGGGGCGGACCATGCGCACGGCGATGTCGGCTTCCAGTTGCAACAGGTCGCTCAGGCGGTTGGTCAGCACCAGTTCGACCTTGAGGTGCGGGTGTGCCTGGCGCACTTGCGTGAGGATCGGCGGCAGCACTTCCACGCCGATCACTTCGCTGGCGGACACGCGCACCACGCCGCGCACTTCATCACCCTGGGCAGACGCTGCACGCTCAAGTGCCGCCGCTGTGCGTTCCATGGTTTCGGCGTGGGCGCGCAGGGTCCGGGCTACCGCCGTGGGCAACAAGCCGCTCGGTGAACGGGTAAACAGCACCACGCCCAGCGCCGTTTCCAGCGCGGCAATGTGCCGGCCGACCGTGGGCTGTGTAATGCCGAGTTGCCGTGCGGCTCCCGACAACGATCCTTCTCGGAATACGCCGAGGAACGACCGGTAAAGCTCCCAACCAATATTCGTTGCCATGCATAAATGTATAGCGCCTTGGCGATCTTCGACAATTCCTCTATAGCGCCGGCACGCAGAAAATGTCCCCATCAACCCCTATGGGAGAGTGTGATGAACAAAGTATTGGTGTTGGGTGCAACCGGTGGCATTGGTGGCGAAGTTGCACGGCAGCTGCTGGCGGCGGGTTGGCAAGTGCGCGCGTTGACCCGTGATGCCGACAAGGCCCGTGGCCAGAACGCCGCATTTGACTGGCTTGAGGGTGATGCACTCAACCGCGATGACGTACTTGCTGCAGCCCGAGGCTGTGAAGTGATCGTGCACGCGGTCAACCCGCCGGGCTATCGGCACTGGGCCGAGCGGGTGCTGCCGATGATCGACAACACCATCGCGGCGGCCGTTGCGGAAGGCGCCACCATTGTGTTGCCCGGTACCGTCTACAACTTTGGGCCGGACGCGTTTCCCGTACTGCACGAAGACTCCCCTCAACACCCGCAAACCCGCAAGGGCGCGATCCGTGTGCAACTGGAGCAGCGTTTATACGAAGCTTCAGGCAACGGGGCGAGGGTGCTGATCGTGCGCGCCGGTGACTTTTTCGGCGCGCAGGCGGCCAACAGCTGGTTTTCCCAGGGCTTGGTCAAACCTGGCAAAATTGTGCGCAGCATCAATTATCCGGGGGCGCCAGGTGTTGCCCATCAATGGGCGTACCTGCCCGATGTGGCGCGTACGATGGTTGAACTGCTGGAGCGCCGTGAAACCCTGCAGGCGTTCGCGCGTTTTCATATGGCGGGGCAGGTGGACACGGATGGCACACAGCTGAGCCGGGCGATCCAGCGCGTGGTGCTGCGTAGGACGGGGCAACAGCCGGTCGTCAGGATGTTCCCCTGGTGGCTGCTGAAAATAGCTTCGCCCTTTGTCGCCACCTTCCGTGAAATGCTGGAGATGCGTTACCTGTGGCAAACCCCTGTACTGCTCGATAACACGCGGCTGGTTGCGGTACTGGGCGCTGAACCTTGCACGCCGCTGGATGAAGCGGTGGAGACGACCCTGGCCGGCATGGGTTGCCTGCGTCGGGCAGTGTGAAGTTTGGCTCAAAGTGGCCTGTGGCACGCCCTCTACGGCACTGGCCCATGCGCGGATCCAGGTGGAAGCCTTGAGCAAGGGCTGCAATGGGTGGGCTGAGGGCGCGGATTTTCCAGAGTTACGCTTTATAGCTCCAGTTGACTGGCGTTGATGCCGAAGGCCTTGGCAATTTTTTCCCGCGTTGCACGGCGAGGTTTGTTCACCGACTCTTGTTGGGCAAATGCGGATTGGGAAATGCCCAGGCGTTTGGCAACCTCTTCCTGGGTCAGGTTCAGGTGTTCGCGCCATGCACGGATAGGGGTTGCCCCATCCACCAGGCGGCTTACCACCGCATGGGGAATCAGATTTGGATCGTTCTGCCGGGCCAGATAATGTTCATAGGGAATCACCACAAAGGCTGGCTTGCCCTCCGTATTGTGGATGATCTGTACGGCAGTAGGTTCGCTCGTCACGCTTCTTGACCTCTTCAATGCTGACCACATGGATATCGCGATCCCAATCGAAAAGGACTCGGTAATTACCCACGCGCAAGCGATAACCATGGGGGTAATTGACCAATGCCTTGACGTTGGCTGGCTCGGGCATGCGCTCAAGCGCTGACACCGCATCGCGTACCTGTTGCTGATGATACGTATGCAACCGAAGCAGTTGCTTTACGGATTTTCTAGTCCAGTGGATGGAGTTCATTGGAAGATTAATAAGTCTTTTATAAGGTTATCAAGCGATATTTTCAGACGCCGGCCAGTGGCGGTTCGCGCTGCCCTCACAAACCGTAGACGGTCGCCGCACACACCGACCGGTATAACTGTTGCCAGTTATGAGGCACTGATATGAAGGGCCATCAACTCGGGAATCGAATCGATACAAAGTCATGGCGGTTGCCTGCATGGGACCCGCACCGCTATTGTGCTGAATCCTTTTAGTCTTTCCCTTGGGTTGTCGTGATGAATGCACCGCGTACCGCAGTCGGTCCGATCAAGGCCGTGATTTTCGATATGGACGGGTTGTTGCTGGACACGGAAGGCATCTACACAGAAGTCACGCAAATCATCGCCGAACGCTACGGTCGCATCTACGACTGGGGCATCAAGCAGCACATCATCGGGCGTGGTGCCCAGGACCTGGCGGACTACGTGGTGAAGGCGCTGGACCTGCCGATCACACCGGCTCAATTCCTGGAGATCCGCGAACCGCTGATGAGCGAGCGTTTCCCCAAGGCCTTGGGCATGCCCGGCGCCGAAGCCTTGGTGCGGCACTTGAAGGCGCACAATATCCCGATTGCCGTGGGCACCAGTTCGTCGCGCAATTCGTTTGGTCACAAGACCACCCTGCACCGCGAATGGTTTGGCCTGTTCGACACCATCGTCACCGCTGACGACCCGGAAGTGGGCGCCGCCAAACCCGCGCCAGACATCTTCCTCACCGCCGCCCGCCGCCTGGGCGTTGCGCCCGAGGATTGCCTGGTGTTCGAAGACTCACCCTTCGGCGTCACTGCTGCCAAAGCTGCCCATATGACCGCCATCGCTGTGCCGGATGAAGCCATGGCCGACAGCAAGTACCACCACGCCGACCAGATCATCCGCAAGCTCGCGGACTTTGACCTGGCGGCCTACGGCCTGCCACCTCGAACCTGATTGATCGCGGTTGAAAATGTGGGAGGGGCGGTGCGACGATTCGACTTGCCCCCTCCCACATTTGATTTGCAGTGTTCAGGAAGCCCTAGGCGCTGAAGCCACCATCGATGGTCAAGCTTGCACCGGTGATATAGCCCGCTTCCGGTCCTGCGAGGTAAGCCACAAAACTGGCAATCTCCTCCACATGCCCATACCGCCCCACCGCCATCAACCCAATCAGACTCTCGGCAAAATCACTGTTGGCCGGGTTCATATCGGTGTCCACCGGCCCAGGTTGCACGTTGTTGATGGTGATCCCCCGTGGCCCCAGATCCCGCGCCAGGCCCTTGGTCAAGCCCACCAGCGCTGCCTTGCTCATCGCATATGGGCCACCGCCACCAAACGGCATGCGTTCGGCATTGGTGCTGCCGATATTGATCACGCGGCCGCCTTCACCCATATGCCTGGCCGCTTCCTGGGTTGCGATAAACACGCTGCGTACGTTGATTGCCAGGGTCTGGTCAAAGTCTTCCAGCTTGAAATCCTCCAGCGGCGCGATGGCCAGCACGCCGGCGTTGTTCACCAGGATATCCAGGCGCCCAAAGGCTTCGACGGTGGCGTTGACCGCATTGCGTATCGCATCGGCATTGGCGCTGTCGGCATGGATCGCCAGGGCTTTGCCGCCTTCGCTGATCACGCTGTTCTGCAGTTCTTCGGCCTTGGCGGCCGAGCTGACGTAGGTAAAGGCAACGGCTGCGCCCTGTGCGGCAAGACGTTTGACGATGGCGGCGCCGATGCCGCGAGAACCGCCTTGAATCAAGGCGACTTTGCCGCTGAGGTTTTGGGTGGTCATGTCGATCTCCAAGCTGTTCAAGGCGGGATGCCTTGTTGTTGGAACCGAGTATCGACCTCGCCAGCCCCTCCCGGTAGACCAGGATTGCTATAGTCTGTGTAAACCAAAAGTTTAGAGTGGTCGATATGGAAAGCTTTGGCAGTATCGAATGTTTCGTGCGCAGCGCCGAAGGTGGCAGCTTTGCCGAAGCGGCGCGGCACCTGAGCCTGACACCGGCGGCGGTGGGCAAAAGTGTCGCCAAGCTCGAAGCGCGTTTGGGCGTACGCCTGTTCCAGCGCAGCACTCGGCGCCTTACCCTTACCGAAGCCGGCAAGCTGTTTCTCGAAGAGGTCAGCGGCAGCCTTACCACCATCCAGAACGCCGTGGCCAACCTGGCCAGCGCTGAAGGGCGGCCGGTGGGCACGTTGAAAGTGAGCATGGGTACGGTGTTTGGCAATCGCTACGTGGTGCCGCTATTGGGCGCGTTCATGCGCCGCTTCCCGGACATCAGCCCGGACTGGCATTTCGATAACCGCCAGGTCGACCTGATCGGCCAGGGTTTTGATGCTGCCATCGGTGGTGGCTTCGAGCTGCCCCAGGGGGTGGTGGCGCGCAAGTTGACCCCGGCCCATCGCGTGCTGGTGGCGTCACCGGACTACCTGGCGCAGCGTCCCCCGGTGCGGGCGCCCGAAGACCTGGCGCATTGCCACGGGATTCTCATCCGTTCACCGCAGACCGGACGCGTGCGCTCCTGGCAATTGACCAGTACCGAGCGTGAACACCGCCCGCTGGTGCTTAGACCGAGCATGACCATGAGCGATTCCGAAGCCGCCTGCTGCGCCAGCGCCCAAGGCCTGGGCGTCGCCTTGGTGAGCATGCCTATGGCCGTGCCATTCCTGGACAGCGGTGCGGTGGTGCGAGTGCTGCCCGACTGGTACGTCGACGACGGCAACATCTCCATCTACTACGCCGAACACAAACTGCTGCCCGGCAAGACCCGCGCGTTTGTGGATTTCATCATCGAGCAATTCGCCGAGCAGCAGTTGAACCAACGCTTCAGCGCGGCCAACCGATGACTTTTTTCGCCCTTGGCGTTGCGTAAGTCCTGATCTTCGACGTCGACAACCCCAGCCGCACCAGCGACTCGGCAATGGTCACCGCCGCTGTCACCCCATCCACCACCGGCACACCGGTGCGCTGGCGAATCTGCTCATCCAGCCCGGCCATGCCGCCACAGCCCAGGCAGATCACCTCGGCCTTGTCTTCGCTGATGGCCAGTTCCGCCTGGCGCACGATGGCCTCCATCGCTGCCAGCGGGTTTTCTTCCAACTCCAGCACCGCCATGCCACTGGCGCGCACCGAGGCGCAGCGCTGGTACAGGCCGGCCAGTTTCAGGCGGTCTTCGATCAGCGGCACCGTGCGGTCCAGGGTCGTCACTACCGAGTAGGCGTGACCCAGGAACATCGCCGTGCTGGCGGCGGCTTCGGTGATGTCCACCACCGGCACGTTGAGCAATTCCTGCAAGCCTTCACGACCATGCTCGCCGTACCCGGCCTGGATCACTGCATCAAACGGCTGGTCATAGGCCATCACCCGGTCCATCACCGCGATGGCCGCCAGATAGCTTTCAAAGTTGCCCTCCACCGATTCGGCGCCGAAGTACGGCGTGAGCCCGACAATCTCGGTGCCCGGCGCAGCCACGGCGCGCGCCTGCTGGGCGATGGTTTCAGTGATGGATTCGGTGGTGTTGACGTTGACCACGAGGATACGCATGGAAGGTCCTTGATTAATGACTGACGTTATCGACGGCAATGCTTTCGCCGCTGACATCGGCGTAGAACGGCTGGCGCTTGGCGATCAGCAAGTACAACAGCCCTGCAATACCGGCGCCAAACATCCAGGAAAACGGTGACACGTTTGCAAAACCCGGTAACAAGGCCAGGAGAATGGCGATCACCGCCGCAGGAATAAACGCTGCCACCGCACGCAAATTGACTCCACGGCTGTAGTAATAAACGCCGCGCGGGTCTTCGCTGTACAACTGCGGCACGTCCACCTGGCTTTTACGGATCAACCAGTAATCGACCATGATCACCCCATACAGTGGCCCCAACAGCGCGCCCAGGCCGGACAGGAAGTACACGATCACCAGGGGGCTGTTGTAGAGGTTCCACGGCAGGATCAGCACCGCCACGGTGGCGCTGATCAACCCGGCGCGGCGGAAGTTCAGGTACTTGGGCGCCAGGTTGCTCAGCACAAAGGCCGGCGCGACGAAGTTGGCCATGATGTTCACCGCCACGGTGACGATCAGGA
>Ga0105251_10000383_pt1 | contig 43319 bp, 40 predicted proteins | sample KBSS64metaG_FD_80424 | JGI IMG/M metagenome (GOLD analysis project Ga0105251, IMG submission 80424) | Switchgrass rhizosphere microbial communities from Kellogg Biological Station, Michigan, USA - KBS S6-4 metaG | ecosystem: Host-associated > Plants > Roots > Rhizosphere > Soil | place...
GAGTATGTATTTAAGACCCGATGAGGTGGCGCGTGTTCTTGAAAAAGCCGGCTTCACCATGGATGTTGTGACGCAAAAAGCGTACGGCTATCGCCGTGGCGATAATTATGTTTATGTGAACCGTGAAGCTCGTATGGGGCGTACCGCGTTAATTATTCATCCGGCTTTAAAAGAGCGCAGCACAACGCTTGCGGAGCCCGCGTCGGATATCAAAACCTGCGATCATTATGAGCAGTTCCCGCTCTATTTAGCGGGGGATGCTCAACAGCATTATGGTATTCCACACGGGTTCAGTTCGCGAATGGCGCTTGAGCGTTTTCTGAGCGGCCTGTTTGGCGAAACGCAGTATAGCTGACAAAAAGCGGCTGGCGGAACCAGTCGCTTTTTTGCATCAACTCAGGCTTTGGCCTGCGGGCAGGGGGCTGACGCGGAACAGGCGACGGCAGTAGTCGAGGAAATAGCCGTACGCGGCGCCCATCATCATTGATACCACGATATTGGAACTCACCGCCGCGGCTATCTGATGCCAGTCGGCGCCGACAACCAGCAGAATCGCCACGTATACCGGTGACTGGAACGTCACATAGGCCACCACATCGGCAATGTTCTTCATCCAGCCGGACGCGCTGATGCGACGCGCCTGGCGCATCGCGAAATCGCGATAAAAGCCGTAAGGCACCGCAATAATAATGTTCACCGGAATCGCCACCAGTCGCGAAGATAACGACTGCTGAAAAGTCATTCCGGAGAGAAAAATTTCGATCATCATGTTTACAACGGTGCAGTAAACCACCATCGCAAAGGTGTCTGCTACCGCATGACGCAAGCGGGACTGCGCAGAGAACATCGGTGTGCTCCTCGAAAATGAAGTCGATAATGCCAGAAGATTGGCGGGAAATCAGCGTTTTTGGGTGCCTGTTTTGATGTGCGTAGATTATATCTCTGCATTAAAAGAGGCAACTAGCTATAAATTTTTATTTAAAGGCTTTTGGTCGATAAAATACTCTGCTTCAGGCTGTTTTTTGTTCGTTACGCTACTTTTGTTGCCATTGTTTATTTTTATAATACATTTCAAATAGATAGTTGATTTGTGCGCTGTAGGGATCGGCGGGAGGCCGGAGCGAGAGAGGGCGATTGCGCGACAGAATCGCGTCGCGGTGGGCGTGGCGTCACTTTTGGCATTTTTTACTCGTCAAAAAGCAAAATGTCAGCATGATATGCTGATTTATTCGCTGGGTGAGCATTCAGATTTTTTGCATGACTATTCCGCCAGCGTCAGTGCCGCCTTGTGATGGCCTGGCGTGGATATACGGATAACCTGCTGAGCATGCAGGAAATAAGCTAAAGGTATTGGCTGGTTGATATTTTTCTTTTCGCCCGGGTTTATTCACTACGTGAAATTTCGCTTTTATCGATTTGTTTATCTTATTTATTGCCAAATATAGCTGATGGTATATCCGCAATTATTGAAAGGCTGGAAATAAATAATCGTATCAATTAAACTAGCGCCGTAATCTTTGTTTCATTTGCTATTTGGGAATTTTTTGAATTATATGTCATTACTATTAGAGAAATTGAATAATATCCGTTCACTCCGCGCCATGTCCCGTGAATTCTCCATTGACGTGCTTGAAGATATGCTGGCAAAGCTAAGGACCGTCACTGAAGAAAAACGTGCTGAAGAGCAGGCTGCTCAGGCACTGCGGGCAGAACATCAGGAGAAACTAAATACCTGGCTGGAATTAATGATTGCTGATGGTATTACGCCTGAACAATTAGTGGGCCACAATAGCGCTTCCTCGAAAGGCAACAAAAAGCGCCAGCCGCGTCCGCCTAAATATCGTTTTACCGATCATACCGGCGCCGAGAAAACGTGGACCGGGCAGGGACGTATGCCGAAGCCGCTTGCGAAAGCGGTGGCTGAGGGAAAATCCCTTGATAGTTTCCTGATCTAATCGTTAAAACGGTGGGGAAACCCACCGTTATCGTTACCCGGCTTAATCAGCATACGCCAAAATCGCCGTCTTCTTTATATGCCGTCACATCGGCTGCCTTCAGCGTATATTTCTCGCCCTGCTCGTTGTTTGCCTGAACGGCAATAATGCGATCGTCCTCGACTTCAACGACTTTAAGTTTTGGCCCACCCGCGCGCGGTTGTACCAGGTCACCGACTGAAAACATACTGCTTCTCCTGTGTGCTGATAAATCTTTCGCTGACAATAACCATAGCTCAGCAAAAGCGTTACCAACAACTGAGCAAAAGAGGTAGAGGCTAGCGGCGGTTCCACGGCATCAAAGCCAAAAGACGCGCCATACCGCAAAAACCGGTGATCCCGGCGAAGGTTAATCCGGCGCCGACGAAGGCGCTAAGCAGAAAAAAGCCGCTGTTAAAAGCGTAACCTAAAGCGACGCCAAGCAAGATCAGAACCCCGGCGACGATCTGGACCTGGCGCATCAGCGGCAGCGGCTGAGATTTATCCTCTTTCACCGGCAGACCCGCCGCTTTCCACGCCTGAATTCCGCCAGCCAGCAGCTTTGCCTGCGCCGGTGCGGCGGCCTGCGCCAGACGGGCGGCATTATTCTGCGTGCGCGAACCCGCCTGACAGTGAAAAACGATCGTCTCTTCAGGGCTGGCGCGCAGCGCCGCGCCATTCGTCAGGGTTGCCAGCGGCACGAGTTCCGCGCCGGGAATATGCTCGCGGGCGTATTCATCGGCATCGCGGATATCGATCAGCCGCGCGCCGTGGTTGATGAGGGCCCGGGCTTCGGCAGGAGAAAGAGTAGCAATAGTCATAAACGCTCCTTAAGGGCAATAGATTGACTTCAGCGTGGTGACGATGTGCCGAACCGCTGGCCGGGTAATGAAGTAGTGGATGCGCTGTGCCTGACGTTCGCAGCCGATCAGGCCTTCATCGCGCATTCGCGCCAGATGCTGGGAGGTTGCGGAGGGGCTCAGCCCGGTGATGCGCGCCAGTTCGCCGGCGCTGGTGCCCGGCGCATCGCATAGCATGCACAGAATCAATAGCCTACTGGGGTGGCTCATGGCTTTCAGCAGCGCGGCGGCTTCCCCGGCGCTGGCCTGTAGCTGTTCGGGTGTATTCATTTATTTTAGTCTTTTCTAAATTTAGTAAAGTCTAAAATAAAAAGCCGCAGTGCGCCAGCACTGAATGCTGCAGTGACAAAATGGCGCGGCTGAAACCTGGTAACGGTAATGACGGTAATATGGCCGCTGCGCTTCACGCCGCGAGCGAATCAGAAGCGGCTTCCGCGACGAGCGGCGCGGCGATACAGCGTGCTGCGCGCGACGCCTAAAGCCTGCGCGGCCTTACTGATATTGCCGTTATAGCTTGCCAGCGTATCGGCAATCAGCTGCGCATCGTGCTGCTGAAGCCCACGCGGCGGGCGGGGGGCGGGCGAACTTCGGTATTCCTGGGGCAAATCACCCACTGCCAGCGTTTCACCCTCTTCGGCGAGCGCCAGCAGTACCCTCATCAGGCTTTGCAGCTGGCGGACGTTGCCTGGCCAGGGCTGAGTCGCCAGGTGTTGCACAAGCGCCGGGCCCAGCGCGACGCGACGCTTTTCTCCGCCAAGATCGCGCCACAATCGCTGGATAAACGCCGGGAGTTCAGGCCACTCGCGCAGCGGCGGCAGCGTCAGAGCAAACTCGCGCAGGCGGTAGAGCAGATCTTCGCGGAAGGTACCTTCGGCGACGCGCTGCGCCAGGTTGCGGTGGGTGGCGCAAATCACAGCGAAGTTAACCGGCGAGCTCCGGCTGGCGCCAAGCGGCGTGACCTCTTTCTCCTGTAAGATCCTCAGCAGCCGGGTCTGCAGCGTTAACGGCATATCGCCGATCTCGTCAAGAAACAGCACGCCGCCGTCGGCCTCGCGAATTTTGCCGATATAGCCGTTTTTGTTTGCGCCGGTAAACGCCCCGGGCTGGTAGCCAAACAGCTCGGATTCAATCAGCGATTCCGGAATGGCGGCGCAGTTGATGGCGACGAACTTGCCGCCGCTCCAGCGGCTGTGCCGGTGCAGGGTGCGGCTGACGTACTCTTTGCCGCAGCCGGTTTCGCCTTCGATACACAAACCGATCCCGGCGTTAAGCAGACGCAGCAGCTTCTCCCCTTCGCGCTGGCTGGAGAAGAGCAGATCGATACCTGGGCGTGGGGTCACCGCGACGCTTGCGGTAGCGGGCGCGCGCAGACGGTAATAGTAGTGCCGATCCCCGGCGGCGAGCGGCAGCGGTATGCTGACGGCGGTTTGCCGCAGCCGTGGAAAAAGCTGCTGGAAGGTGAGATGGCCGAACTGTTCTGCGTTGAGCGAGAATTCGCGCATCGCCAGCCGGTTGGCGGCCGTCAGAACCGCATCCGTAAACACCAGCAGCAGTTCGTCGACGCCGTCGAGTTTCTCCGGCTGAGGATGCAGGCTCATCAGCCACTGCTGCGGATGCAGACTCTGCTTAAACCACAGATATTCTATTTGCTTCGCGGCGCCTTTCACCCACGACAGCGTTCGCGCGTGCGGATAGTGCGCCGGGCCGGAGATATCCAGCACCCCGGCGATATTGCCATCGGGGCTTTGCAGCGGCACGGCGGCGCAATAAAGTCCCCGGTTGCTGGTCAGGAAATGCTGGCGGCCATCGATTTCGCAGCTGTCGTCAATCGCCAGCGCGGTGCCAATGGCGTTGGTTCCGCGTCCGCTTTCGCTCCACAGATTGCCCGGCGCTAAAGCGAAGCGCTGCGCTTTCTGCATGGCGTGCGTATCGCCAAAGGTTTGCAAAACCAGACCGCTGGCGTCGGAGAGAACCACGACGGATTGCAGGTCGTTGACTTTGCGGGAAAGCGCATTGACGACCGGCTGGGCCAGCGTTTGCAGGCGGCTGTGGCTGGCGAGCCTCTCGGCCAGTTCGCTGGCGTGCAGGCGAGGGAAGTCATCCGTGGCGGGGTCGAGGCCATAGCGCTGGCTGCGGCACCAGGAGTCGCTCAGCAGCGGACTCGCTTCGATCTCTGGCGTCAGGGCAAACGGATTTCCTGGCACGGGACACCTCGTGGTTTTATTTGTGTTGCAATATTGTAGCTATAAGGTTTTTGTAGTGTTGCGATTTGCGACACATAAGAGACATTCCGTGCGACAGAACGAAAAGTGAATTTATTAAATAATTGAAAATAAATAATTATTTTAAACCTGGAAAAATGGCATAACCCCTGCAATGGAGGAGAGGCGCAGCGAGCAGCCGTACAAAACTAATACGCCGCTGCGCTTCAACCCTACATGAAGGAGATTCGCGATGCGTTATGCACATCCTGGCACGCCGGGCGCTTTGGTTGCACTGAAGTCAGCCTACGGTAACTTTATTGACGGTAAATTTGTCGAACCGATCGGCGGTGAATTCTTTATGAATACCTCCCCGGTCGACGGTAGCAACATCGGGCAGTTTCCGCGTTCTGATGCCAAAGATATCGACTTCGCCCTTGATGCGGCGCACCGGGCCGCCGACGCCTGGGGTAAAACGTCGGCTCAGCATCGCGCGAATCTGCTGCTGCAGGTTGCCGACCGTATTGAAGCCAATCTGGAATATCTGGCGGTGGCGGAGAGCTGGGATAACGGCAAGCCGATCCGCGAAACCCTTAACGCCGATCTGCCGCTGGCGGTCGATCACTTCCGCTATTTCGCCGGCTGCCTGCGCGCGCAGGAGGGAAGCACGGCGGAGATTGATGAAACGACGGTGGCTTACCATTTCCATGAGCCTCTCGGCGTGGTCGGGCAAATAATTCCGTGGAACTTCCCGCTGCTGATGGCCGCCTGGAAGCTGGCTCCGGCGCTGGCGGCTGGCAACTGCGTGGTACTTAAACCGGCGGAGCAGACGCCGCTTAGCATTACGCTGCTGCTGGAGATTATTGGCGATCTGTTCCCGGCGGGCGTACTTAACGTGGTGCAGGGTTTTGGCAAAGAGGCGGGCGAAGCGCTGGCAACCAGTAAACGCATCGCCAAAATCGCCTTTACCGGCTCCACGCCGGTAGGCCGGCATATTATGGCCTGCGCGGCGGAAAATATTATCCCCTGTACCGTTGAGCTGGGCGGGAAGTCGCCGAATATCTATTTTGCCGACGTGATGGAAGGCGAAGAAGAGTATATCGAGAAGGCGGTAGAGGGCCTGGTGCTGGGCTTCTTTAACCAGGGCGAGGTCTGCACCTGCCCGTCCCGCGCGCTGATTCAGGAGTCTATCTACGAGCCCTTTATGGCGCGGGTCATGGATAAGGTAGCGCAAATTCGCCGCGGCGACCCCTTTGATACCGACACGATGATCGGCGCGCAGGCGTCGCGTCAGCAGTTCGATAAGATCCTTTCCTATATTAAGATCGCCCGCGATGAAGGCGGTAAGATCCTGACCGGCGGCGAACGCGCCAGTATCTCTGCCGAACTGGATAACGGTTTCTATATTCAGCCGACGCTGATTCAGGGGCGCAACGATATGCGCAGCTTCCAGGAGGAGATCTTTGGCCCGGTTATCGGCGTCACCACCTTTAAAGATGAAGCCGAGGCGCTGTCTATTGCTAACCAGACCCAGTTTGGCCTTGGGGCCGGGGTGTGGACGCGGGATACCAATCTGGCCTATCGCATGGGGCGCGGCATTAAGGCCGGCCGAGTGTGGACCAACTGCTATCATATTTACCCTGCGCACGCCGCGTTCGGCGGTTACAAACAGTCCGGCGTAGGGCGCGAAACCCATAAGATGGCGCTTAACGCCTATCAGCAGACGAAGAACCTGCTGGTGAGCTACGGCACGGCGCCGCTGGGTCTGTTCTGATCGGCGCCCTCAGCTATTTATTTTAGTAAAACCCGCAATCTTCAGCACGGATTGCGGGTTTATTATTCCACAAAGAAAGTGCTGTTATTCGTTTTGCCTTCCTTACTTTCACATGAAATACCCTTGCCATTGATATCCCCTATATATAATTACTCAGGTGATTATTGTTTATTTGGTTACGAAAATAAGATTAAAACCAATCTAGGATTTATCCTAATATTGTGTAAATTCACGGTCCGCTCACAGAATGATTGCCGAAAAATCGCGGTAAATTTAAGTGTGATTGTTAAATTACACTGTCTGATGTTGATTTTTAATGTTGTTGTCTCGTGATTTTTGGTTGCGTTAATTAACAAACAGAGCAATGTTTTGAATATTATTTTCATATGTAAAATAAAACAGCATTTCATTAACATAACAAAATATTGCGAATTGTAATGGGTAAGGATATTATTTATTTGTTCCCTTAATGAATGGTTTATCAATTACGCCGAAGTAACTTTCTTTTTAATAAAAGAGTCAAATAAGCAGCTCAGATTTTTTGCTGCCTGCTATCCTGCGGACGGAACGCGAATATTATTAACATGGAGGATCTGTACGCAGATTTGTACGAGGCTTAAGCCCTCGCGCTCAATCTGTCGAAAATATAAGTTAGAGATGAGATGAATAATGAAAACGCAATTTCGTATTATGGCAATGTTTGTCGGTGCTCTGGTTTCCGCTAGCGCATTATCCAGTCCTTCACAACCGGCCAGTTCAGCAATGACCGTTAACCCCGGTTCTAATGCGGGAACCCAGGGCACGGGCGGCCAGGTAGAATTTACCGGCTCCATTACTGACTCCTCCTGTAATGTCGATAGCACCAGCGCGAACCAAAGCGTCGATCTGGGGAAATGGGCGAGCAGCTATTTTACCGGCGCTGGTTCTGAAACGACGAAAACCGCCTTCCACATCAAAGTAAAAGATTGTCCTTCCACCGTTACCACCGTCTCGGTACTGTTTGACGGTACCCGCGATACCAACAATAGCGATCTGCTGGCGATTAACGGTACCGCAAGCGGGGTGGCGATAAAGCTTTACGAAGACGACAAGTCAACGCCGGTTGATCTCGGCGCCGTGTCACGCGGCCACAGCGTTACCGCTGGCGCGAGCGGGGCGGCGACAGGTACCGCCGATCTGGAATTCTTTGCCGACTATGTCTCAACCAGCGCGGTTTCCGCCGGTTCTGCCAACGGTACGGCCAACTTCAATATGGTTTACAACTAATACCCTAAAAGCGGGTAAAGCTGCGGTTATTCATGGCTTCCCAGACCGAGCCGCCGCCTGGCTGAAATACGGGCTGCAGCATTACTGCAAATTTTTTATCAGCTTCAGGTCGTGATACCCGCTTTTATTATTCCCGGACGGTAGTCATTATGAAACGAACGATCGCCGCGATAGCCTTTTTATTGCTATCAACTGCGGCACAGGCCGGTATTGTCATGGGAGGAACCCGTGTTGTTTATCAGGAAGGGAAACGTGAAGCCGCAATATCGGTCACCAACGCGGATACTCATTCACCTTATCTGGTGCAATCGTGGGTGGAAAACTATGCGGAAAACAATAAAAGCCGCGTGCCTTTTATTGTGACGCCGCCGCTTTTCCGTCTCGATCCCGAACAGCAGAACGTATTGCGTATTAACTATATTGGCGGAACGCTGCCCACCGATCGCGAATCCGTTTTTTGGCTCAACGTAAAAAGCATTGCGCCCACGAAAAAAGATGAAGTGAATAAGCTTCAGGTTAATATTAAATCAAAATTTAAGATTTTCTATCGTCCGAATGGTCTCCCGGGGGAGCCTGCCGATGCATGGCGCAAGGTGACGTTTAAAATCGAAGGTTCCAGACTGGTTGCCCAAAACCCGACGCCCTATTTTGTCTCCTTTTTTGTTATTTCGGTTGGCGCGACAGACATTCCTGAACCCGGCATGATTGGCCCCCTTGACCATAAAGAGTGGCCGATTACTCATTCCGGGGTAGTTAAATGGCGCGCTATTAATGACTTCGGTGGTATTACGGATTACGCGCAACAGTAATTATTTTGCTTCGCCTGGTCGGGATATTGTGAAAAATAACACTTCTGATATGACTTCCGTTTATTCGGCGATCGCGGCGCCAACCGGCGGGATTTTCTTATTGCCGACGGCGATTTTTCTGCTGTGCCAAAGCGGTATCGCGCGGGCGGAGGACTACTTTGATCCAGCGGCATTAGAATTTGCCAATCCGCAGCAAAAGACCGCTGATTTACACTATTTTGCTAAATCAGGCGGCCAGCAGCCCGGGACATATCCGGTCAGCATCTGGGTAAATAACCAGGAAATAGCCCAGAGCGAGGTGACATTTGTCGACAGCAACGGCGCGCTGCAGCCGCAGTTAACCCCGGCGCAGCTGGCGGAATATGGCGTCAACGTCAGCGCTTTCCCGGCGTTTAATACCCTGCATGAGGGAGAGCCGTTCACCCACATCGAACGCTATATCCCCGATGCCAGCAGCCGTTTTGACTTTGCCACTCAGCGCCTGAACTTAAGCATTCCCCAGGCGGCAATGAACGTGCAAAGCCGCGGGTACGTCGATCCGGCGCGCTGGGATGAGGGGATTCCGGCGGCGTTTGTTAACTACAACCTGACCGGGTCGCAAACCCGGCAGTCGGATGACAACAGCCGCTCCAGCTACCTGAATTTACGCAGCGGAGTGAACTTTGGCGCCTGGCGACTGCGTAACGTCTCGTCGATGGAGTATGACCGGACCCGGCGCTGGAATTCACAGAGCACCTGGCTGCAGCGCGACCTGAAGTCACTCAAAAGCCTGCTGCGGATGGGCGATACCTTTACGAGCGGCGACGTTTTCGACAGCGTGCAGTTTCGCGGCGTCCAGCTGATGTCCGATGATGAAATGCTGCCGGATAGCCAGCGCGGCTTCGCCCCGACGATCCGCGGGATGGCGCACAGCAATGCGAAAGTCACCATCTCCCAGCATGGCTACGTTATCTATGAAACGTTCGTTTCGCCGGGGGCGTTCGCCATAAGCGATCTCTATCCGACGGCGCAAAGCGGCGACCTCGAAGTCCAGGTAAAAGAGAGCGACGGTTCGGTGCGGACCTTTACCCAACCCTTTTCAGCCGTACCGTTTATGCTGCGCGAAGGACGGGTGAAATTCAGCCTGAGCGCCGGGCGCTACCATTCGGGGCAGAGCCGGACGCCATCGCCGACGTTTTTACAGGGGACGCTATTTTATGGGCTGCCGGCTGAGTTCACGCTCTACGGCGGTAGCCAGCTGGCGCAGGATTACCAGTCCTGGGCGCTCGGCGTCGGACGCGGCTTTGGCGAGCTGGGCTCGCTTGGGGGCGATGCGACATGGGCCAACACCACGACGCCGTCGGGAAAGCGCTCGGCGGGCCACTCGCTGCGCGTGCAGTACCAGAAGGATTTTGCCGGAACCGGCACCTCATTTAGCCTCGCCAGCTATCGCTACTCTTCTGGCGGTTATTACGACTTTAGCGAGGCCAACGCGCTTGAGAGCCGCAATGGTCTCGTGGACAACAAGCGCAGCCGCGAGGAAATCTCTGTATCGCAGGCGTTTGGCGGTATGAGCAGCCTGGCGATTTCCGCCTGGTCGCAGGAATACTGGCACCGCCAAAGCCGCGATGAAACAATCCATCTCGGATTCTACAGCGCCTGGCGAGGCGTTTCGTGGGGCGTGGGTTATTACTACACCCAGTCTTCCGATCGCCAAAAAGCCGATCGCTCGTGGTCCTTCAACCTGAGCATTCCGCTTGGCGGCCCGCTTGCCGAGAGCGCGATTAGCTACAGCACCACCTCCGGCAATAACGGACGCACCTCGCAGCAGGCGTCGCTGTATGGTTCGATTCCGCGTAATCCCAATCTCTATTATTCCCTGCAGCAGGGCTACGCTAACGGCGGCCAGGGGAGTAACAGCAGCGCATCGCTAGATTACCATGGCGGCTACGGAACCGCGCAGCTCGGCTATCGCCAGGATAGCGCAAGCCATCAGCTGACCTGGGGCGCATCGGGCTCCATCGTCGCCCATCCTCATGGCGTGACGCTGGGGCAGACCGTCGGCGAAAGCTTTGCCATCGTACGCGCGCCGGGAGCCGCCGATGTGGCGATTCAAAACGGCAGCAACGTGCACACCGACTGGCGGGGGTATGCGGTGGTGCCCTCGCTGACGGCGTATCGCAAAAACACCATTACGCTCGATACCGAATCGCTGGCCGACGATGCCGATGTTGAGCTGGAAGGACAGACGGTGATCCCCGGCGGCGGGGCGGTGGTGCAGGCAAACTATCAGACCCATATCGGCAACCGCGTACTGTTTACGCTCAGCGACAGCCGCGGCCCGCTGCCGTTTGGTGCCAGCGTTCGCCTGCGTAAGGCTGAAGACGAGCAAGGCGCGGCTCCGGGCGGCATGGTGGCCGATGGCGGGCAGGTCTATCTGAGCGGTATCCCGCAAGAAGGGACGCTTGATGTCGCCTGGAACGCCGACAATATCTCGCGGAAATGCGCGCTGCATTTCCATCTTACCGATACCGTACAGCAGGGGCAGAGTCCGGTAAAAACCGTCTCTGGCGTCTGCCAGTAGGTCAGCACAGAGGTGATTTTGCGCATAGTATCGTTTTTATTGCTGCTAATGGCCGGGATTTATAGCCACGGCGGGTGGGCGGAAACCTGCAAAGTGGATATCGGTCAGATGACCGTTAACGTCCAGAATATCAAGTACCTGCCTACGCTGCCGCTGAATACGCAGATGACCAGCGTGATGGCGGATAACGGCAGCGGAATTCATTTCACCTGCGATCTTCAGCTGCCGAAAGCGGCGGCTAAACGTCTGGTGTATCGGCAGCTTAAAACCGCCTCATCGCCCCTGTCGATCGGCGGCCAGCACGTTTTTCCCTCCGCGCTGGACGGCATGGGCTACACGTTGGGTTTTCAGTGCAGCGGCGGCGCCATTCGCGTGATTGATGGCAGCCATGCGGCCGGTAGCGCGGAGTCCGTGACGGTTTGCGACAGCAATGAAATAGCTAACCTGCTGACGCAGCAGCAGATTGTGGTGAAAGTCTTCGTGACGTTTTATAAGACCGGCGAGGTCGCCCTGGCCAGCGGTAACCACGCTAACGTTCCGGCGCAGCCGCAGATTGGCGAACTGACTATTCAGCAGCAGGCCGACAGCAGTGCCGCTTTTGTCGCCAGCCCGCCGGTCACTCTCGATATGGCCGCGCTGAATGTCGATATCGGCAGCAGCGGCAGCTGTCAGGTCTCAACCGCGAATATTCACGTCAGCCTCGGCGCGGTAAATAAAGCGGAGTTTAAAGGCAAAAATACCGTCGGCGGCAGCGCCAGGAGCTTCTCCATTCCGGTCTTCTGCTCCACGCCGACCGATATCCGTATTGGTTTTTTTGGCGTGACGACGCAAACCGGGGGAACGGATACCCTGGCGCTCAGCAAAGACAATGCCTCCGCGAGCGGGGTGGGCGTCAGGCTCACCTACGGCAATAACAGCGCCCCGGCGCCGGCAGCCGGAACCGGCGTCAAAATTAACGAGGCCAGCAACTTACCTGTGCTCAAGCGGATTACCGCCAGCAGCGCCGGCGCGGCGGAAAATATCAACTTCAACGCCCAGTACGTACAGACGGATGACGCGGTAACCGCCGGCACCGCCAATAGCATGGTGACGTTTGCGCTGGAGTATAACTGACCGTCGCTTTCGCGCTGTGGCTCACAAAAAAGAGATGTCATAACGATTTTTCGCACGGTGAGCGGATCGGTACGCTATCAATGATCGAGAGATTAAGCGGCTGGCCGGGAGTACTTTTGTGCGGGAAAATCGAAAATGAAAATCGCCTTTGGTGATCTTAAGCCTCTATTGCAGGCGCAGCGCGTTTTTGTCGGCGGGCAGAAGCTGGTCTGCGCCCACGCCTTTTACCGTGATGATCTGCCGATCGACGTACCGGAAAATTTAGCTACCGAGGCCTATACCACCTACTGGGGGCGCTGCGGCGAACGGCTGGCCTCACTGGGCGCTTTTAGCTATACGCGAACCCTGCTGCCGGCGCTCATCAGGGTAGGGCGCTACACCTCGATTGCCGATCGGCTCCAGGTGCTGGGCGACCGGCATCCGCTGGAGTGGGCCAGCGCCAGCCCGGTTTTTTATGCCCATCACTCCGGCGTGATGGCGACGCTGGCGGCCGACAGCGGCAGGCCCAACCAGTTTTACCCTTTTGAGAAAACACCCCGGCCAATCACCATCGGCAACGATGTGTGGATTGGTCAGAATGTCACCCTGGCGCAGGGCATCACGATTGGCGATGGGGCCGTTATTGCCGCCAACGCGCTGGTGGTCAAAGACGTCGCGCCGTACGCTATCGTCGGTGGTAATCCGGCGAAGGTCATCCGCATGCGCTTTAGCGAGGCGATTATCGCGCAGCTGCTGGCGCTACGCTGGTGGCGTTACTCTGCCCAGGATATTGCCGCTTGTCCGGTTAATCAGGTTGAACGCTTTTGCGAGCTGCTCGCCGGGCGCGCCGCCGAAGGGACGCTGTCCGCTTTTTCGCCGCCGGTATTGACGGCGACCATGATTAAAGATTTTATGGCGAATAAACAGAACCCGCTGCGCAGCGCGGTTTAATCAAAAGCGGTTCACATTAGGACAAGGATATAAAGATGAAGTTGAAGTCAGGTCTTGCTTTCATCATTGCCGCCATCGCCTTTGGCGCCCAGGCGCGCGACATGAACAGCATCCAACAAAGCGGCGAACTTAAAGTCGGTGTGCCGGGAGACTACGCGCCGCTGGCGTTTCACAATAAAGCCGGAGAACTGCTGGGCTACGATGTGGATATGGCGAAAGATCTCGGCAAGCGGCTTGGCCTGAAGGTGCGCTTCGTGCCGACCAGTTGGCCAACGCTCTCCGCCGATCTGCAGGCCGATAAGTTTGATATCGCCATGGGCGGGGTGACGGAAACCGCGGCGCGGGCGAAGGATTTCGCGTTAAGCCAGCCGGTGGTGCCGAACGGCAAGATTGCGCTGGCTAACTGCGCGTCGGCGCCAGCCCTCGGTAGCCTGGAAAAAATCGACCAGCCGAACGTGAAGGTGGTAGTGAATCCGGGGGGAACCAACCAAAGCTTTGTCGATGAACATATCAAGCATGCGCAAATTATCCGGGTGAAAAACAATATCGATAACCTTGAAGCGCTGCGGCAGAAAACGGCGGATATGATGGTGACCGACCTGATTGAAGGCGTCTATTACCAGAGCAATGAACCGGGCGTATTCTGCGTGGCTAACGAGACGCCGTTCCCGGGCACCGCCAGCTTTAAAGTCTACATGATGAATAAAGATAACCCGCAGCTGCTCGAGAAGGTAAACCAGTGGCTGGCCAGCCAGGATAAAAATGTGCTTAAGCAGAAGTGGCGCATTCATGACCAGGTAAAACCATAGTGCAATAAAGGTTTTCTATGCGGGTTTGGCGGAAGATAATCAGCGCATCGGGTTTTCCGCCAGCACATCGTGAAGCAGCCAGTCATAAAACACCGTCACTTCCGGACGCATGACCGCATGCTGCGGCGTCACGATGTAGTAGGACCAGGTGAGCGGCCAGCGGCGGGCGGGCTGTAGCTGGACGAGCTGCCCCGTGGCGAGGAGCTGTTTTACCAGCGCCCGGCGGACGAGGGCGACGCCGCGCCCGCTGAGGGCGGCAAGGATAACCGCCGACGTTGAGTCGATATGCATTCCGCTATCGCGCGCCGTCGGGGCCTGAGCCGCGGCCAGCACATCCTCCCATGAGGGAAAGCTGGCGCCGGGATGCGGCGTATCATCATGAATTAGCTTTTGCGCCGCCAGCCAGTCGCCGCAGGCGATTTTTTCTGCCGGGACGATAAGCGGGCTGTACACCAGCACCGCCTCCTCATCCATCAGCCAGGTTTTATCGACCCCGGGCCAGTCGCCGCGGCCGCAGCGAATGCCTAAATCCGCTTCGCCGTGGGCCACATCCATCAGCTTTTCCGTAACGTTGAGGCGCAGGTCGATATTTTCATGGGCGGCGGAGAAGCGATTTAAGCGCTCCATCAGCCAGTTCATCATCAGCACCTGCGAGGCGGTGATCACCACCACCGAACGCGCCCGGCGGCCGCGAAGCTTATTCAGCCCGCTCTCCAGCTTATCCAGTCCCTGCGTAATATCCTGCAGCGCTTCCTGGGCCTCGCTCACCAGGGTCAGACGCGCTTTACCGGCACGGGTGCGGTGCAGCAGCGGATGGCCGACCCACTCTTCCAGCGCCCTGACCAGTTGCCCGACGGCGGCGGGGGTGACCCCCAGCTCGCGCGCCGCGCCGGTAAAGCTGCCGTGGCGGGCGGCGGCTTCAAAAGCGTGAAGCCATTTCAGTCGGTTAAGCGATCGCATGCTGGATATCCCTCAGTCAAATTTCGCCCCAGTATAGGCTATCAAGATAGATTTTCTTTGCTGCAGGACTATTTCTTCTCATTCGTCAGCGCGGTTGTGGACAGGCATGCTGAGGCCATACAAGCAAACGTGAAGAGGTGAATGATGAATACGACGTTTATGGGAAAAAAACTGCTCGTGGTTGGCGGAACCAGCGGTATGGGGCTGGCGACGGCCAAACGGGTGGTGGAGAATGGCGGCAGCGTGGTGCTGGTGGGCAATCGCCGGGAAAAGGCCGAACGGGCGCGCCAGGCGCTGGCGGCAGCGGGGAAGGTAGATGTTATCGTCGCTGACCTGACGAGCGAGGCCGGTATGCAGCAGGTTATGGCGAACATCAATGCAGAGCATCAGGATATCAGCCTGCTGGTCAACGCCGCCGGCGTCTTCTTCCCGAAGCCGTTTATCGAACATGAAATGGCCGATTACGATCGGTATATGCATCTCAACCGCGCGACGTTTTTTATCACCCGCGAGGTGGTGCGCAATATGCTGGCCAACGGCATCAAAGGCTCGATTGTGAATATCGGGTCGATGTGGGCGCAGCAGGCCATCGGCGCGACGCCGTCCTCGGCATACTCCATGGCGAAGGCGGGGCTGCATGCGCTGACGAAAAACCTGGCGATTGAGCTGGGCGGCAGCGGTATTCGCGTCAATGCGGTATCCCCGGCGGTGGTGCATACGCCAATCTATGAAGGCTTTATTCCTGAAGAGGATGTGAAGGCGGTGATGAATAGCTTTGACGGCTTCCATCCCATTGGCCGCGTCGGCACGCCTGATGATATCGCGCAGACCGTCGCTTTTCTCCTCAGCGAGAGCACCCGCTGGGTGACCGGCGCGGTTTGGGATATTGATGGCGGCGTGATGGCTGGTCGGAATGCCTGATTACGTTCATTATGTCAGTCAGGGTATTGGCATAACCAAAACGAATTCAGGATAAAAAGAGTCCATGAGCGCTGAGATAACGCTGCCCGTCGGGCAGCAAAACCAGAATATTATTCGCCTGGCGACGGCACAGGCGCTGGCGGGGGCAAACTCGGTGGTGTTTTACGCCACCGGCGCGATTGTTGGCAACGCCATCGCGCCCTCTCCGACGCTGGCAACGCTGCCTGTGACCATTTTTGTGCTGGGTATGGCCGCCTGCATACTGCCGTTTGGCGCACTGGCCAGAAGGCGCGGACGCAAAACGGTCTTTATGACCGGCACCGGGGCCGGCGTGTTGACGGGAGTACTGGCTGCGCTGGCGGTGGTGCTCGGTTCGTTCTGGCTATTCTGTATCGCGGCCTTTTTCGGCGGCGCCTATGCGGCGGTGGCGGTTTCTTTCCGCTTTGCCGCCACCGACGGCGTCAGCGGCGAGCGGCGCGCCCGGGCGCTCTCCCTGGTCATGGGGGGCGGCGTGGCGGCGGGGGTTATCGGCCCGATGCTGGTGACCGGCACCATGAATCTGTGGCCATCGCACACCTTCGCAATGACCTTTATCGCTCAGGGACTGGTGGCGGCGCTATCGGCGCTGGTCTTGCTGGGGGTAAAAACCGCCGCGCCGGTGGCGCAGACCCAATCTGGCGGGCGTCCACTGGGCGAAATCGTACGCCAGCCGGGGTTTTCCCGGACGGTCTTCAGCGGCGCAATCTCCTATATGGTGATGAACTTTCTGATGACCGCCGCGCCGCTTTCCATGCACATGCACGGTATCCCGCAGCAGGCGTCGAATCTGGGCATTCAGTGGCACGTGATCGCCATGTACGGCCCCGGATTTTTTACCGGCAAGTTGATTAATCGCTTTGGCGCCCGGCGTATTAACGCCGCAGGGTTGATTCTGCTGGTGCTGTCGGTGATGGTTGGCCTCGCCGGTATCGACGTTATGCACTACTGGCTGTCGCTCATCCTGCTCGGCATTGGCTGGAACTTCGGCTTTACCGGCGCGTCGGCGCAGATTATGGATTTTCACCGCCCGGAAGAGAAAACTCAGGTGCAATCGCTGAACGATTTTATTGTCTTCGGGGTCATGATGATTGGCTCGTTTTCCTCCGGCGCATTGATGAATCTCTTCGGCTGGAATGCCGTGCTGTGGGGTTCGCTGGCGCCGGTTGTGGTTGCGCTGGCGGCGCTACTGGTGGGGGGAAGGGCAGCCCAGAGGGTCTAACTTTTGCGTGATTTAACGCGCAAGCGCACGATATCGCGCATGGCGCGAATCAGGGGTTCTTTGCTGCGGCCGCGGCGGAAAATCAGCGAAAAAGGCGCTTGATAGCCATATTCCGTCGGCAGCAGTGCGCGCAGCTTATGCGATTGCACCCATGGCAAAGCGTAGTGTTCCGGCAGATAGCCGACGTATTTGCCGGACAGAATCAGCATCAGCTGCGCTTCCATACTTTCCGCGCTTGCGACGCTCCGCTTAAAGCCCTTACGCCCTAAATCGCTGCTGCTCCAGTAGCTGCGGGTGACCATTCGCATCTCGGAAATCAGTGCTTCCGTCGGATGTTTAAGGGTAAATAGCGAATGTTTGTCGCCGCAATAGAGCCAGTTTTGTTCGCGATAGAGCGGATGGGACACCACGCTATTAGCCTGCAACGAGAAGGTACCGATGGCAATATCCAGTTCATTGTTCAGTACGCCCTGCAAAAGCGCGTTCGGGCTTTTGACCTGTAAATTGATATGCACCCGCGGGAAACGTTCGCTAAATGTGGCGATGATGTCGCTCATCGGCAGCATCGGGTCGGTAATTGTTGAATCGATCACTCCAAAGTTAAAGATCCCGGTTTGTTCGCCGCGTAGCGTCGCCGTATTGCGCTCAAAATCCTCCATTGAATTCAGCAGGTCGATGCTTTGCTGGAGTACGGTTTCCCCTTTTTCGGTCAGAGAAAAACCGCCCCTGCCGCGACGGCAGAGGATGATCCCAAGTTTCTCTTCCAGTTCGCTCATATAGTTGCTGATAGCCGAAACTGTCAGGTTGAGCTCCTGCTGCGCATTGGCGTAGCCCTGGTATTTCGCTACGGTAATAAACACGTGTAACAGCCGCAGATTGGGAAATTTTCCAACTGACATAAAGGGGATACTCCGCTGTAAGCTCCGGTTTTGTTGTTATTTTTCTAAACTAATTTTTTGGCTTTGACTATTTTTTCTCTATTCCCCGTTCAGCAGTATGTCTTCATCGCCCAATAAGCCATGGAGACACCGCAATGACTATCGCAACAGAAAAAAACTATCCGCAGCCGCAGGACGGTGAAATCCCGCGCTTTAGCGGATTGCCGACTTTTTTCCGCCTCCCTTTCGCACCGCAGGCCGCTGAGCTGGATATCGGCATCGTAGGCGTGCCGTGGGACGGCGGAACAACAAACCGTGCGGGAACTCGCCACGGGCCACGCGAGCTACGCAATGCCTCAAGCCTGGTGCGTCGGATCCACCAGACTACCCGCCGTTCTCCCTATGATTACGCCCGCGTTGGTGACCTGGGGGATGTGCGTATCAATCCGGTTGATATGCAGGATAGCCTGGCGCGCATTGAGGCCTGGTATCGCGCCCTGGCTGAACAGCAGGTGATGCCTTTAACCGCTGGCGGCGACCATCTCACCACGTTACCGATTTTACGCGCGCTCGGACGGGATAAACCGCTGGGAATGATCCATTTTGATGCCCACTCGGATACCAACGACAGTTATTTCGGCGGCGAGCGTTTTACCCACGGTACCCCGTTTCGTCGTGCGGTAGAAGAGGGGGTTCTCGATCCACGGCGTACGGTACAAATTGGTATTCGCGGCGCGCTGTTTTCCGCAGATGAACACTGCTGGGCGGAGGAAAACGGCATCACCATCATTCGCATGGAGCAGGTGGACGAGCTGGGTATTGACAAGGTGATGCAGCGGGCGCGCGCGATTGTCGGCGAGCAGCCTACCTATATCAGCTTCGATATCGATGTCCTGGATCCGGTCTATGCGCCAGGTACCGGAACGCCGGAAATTGGCGGTATGACCACGCTGCAGGCGCAGCGCTGCGTTCGTCAGCTTGCGGGATTGAATCTGATTGGTGCCGACGTAGTGGAAGTCTCGCCGCCCTTTGATCAGGGCAATCTCACCAGCCTGACCGGCGCGACCATGATGTTTGAACTCTTGTGCCAGCTTGCCGACGCCCATCATTGGCGCATTTCTCTATAAATAACGAGGGAGCCTTATGATGAAAAGAAATCTCTCATTGCGCTATCTCGCCACTACGCTGGTTCTGGCATCGGGACTTGTCCAGGCGGCCAATGCGGCGGACGCCACCCTGACGCTACAGCTGGCGGATACCAAATTCAGCAGCTTAATCCTCGGCGCGCTATATCACACCGGAGCGTACCCGGCAGGCGGATGCGATCCCCTATGCCAAAACCGGGGCCAATATTATGGTGCGCAGCTTATCAGACAATATCATCCACCACGCCGCCATCAACGCGTAGCGCCGCACCTGACGTCGCTGAAGCCTGTGTCGAGCAGACGTAAACCACCATATTGGCAACTTCTTCCACCGTGGCCGCGCGCTGAATCACCGAGCTTGGGCGGTTCGCCATCACGAACTCTTTTGCCAGCTGTTCCAGCGATTTCCCGGTTTTCGCGACTTCATCTTTCATCATCTCAGCAAAGCCATCAGAGATAGTTGGCCCCGGCAGCACGCTATTGACCGTGACGCCGCTTCCGGCGACAAACTTCGCCAGCCCGCGGGCCAGCGACAGCTGAGCGGTTTTAGTCACGCCGTAATGAATCATATCCGCCGGAATATTACGTGCCGATTCCGAAGAGATAAACACCACCCGACCCCAGCCTTGCTGCACCATAGCCGGTAGCAGGGCACGGGAAAGACGCACTCCGGACATCACGTTGGTTTGCCAGTAGTTTTCCCAAGTTGCATCATCGGTTTCATAGAAATCCTGCGGGCCGTAAATACCGGCGTTATTCACCAGAATGTCGACCCCGCTCACCGCCTGCACCAGCAAATTGACGCCCTCAGCGCTGCTTAAGTCGGCGATCGCCGGACGCGTTGTTGCGCCGGGAACCGCATTTTGCAAACGGGCGAGGGCCGCGCTCACGCTACGCTCGCTGCGACCATTAATTATCACTTCCGCGCCGCTGGCCGCCAGACCTTTGGCGATGGCGAAACCAATACCGCCGGTAGAGGCGGTGACCAGTGCGACTTTCCCCGATAAATCAATATTCATGCTGACAGCCTTATTTTTTGTCGGACAGACCATTAAGCGTAGCAGCGGATATGAGACTATTGACGTTTTCGGGCTTAATAACCGCTCTGTTTGTTCACCAGGTTTTTCAGCGGCAGCGCCTGCCGCAGCCGCTGGATGTTGTCCAGCAACTGGCGGGCAATCACCTCCGTCTGCGCGATGGAGGCCATATGCGGAGTGATAACCACCTGCGGATGTTGCCATAGCGGGTCTTGCTGGGGCAGCGGCTCGACGGGGAAGACGTCAAGCAGCGCGCCGGAGAGCTTGCCGCTATCCAGCGCCTCGAGCACGTCCCGATTCACCATATGCTCGCCGCGGCCGCAGTTAATCAGCGCCGCGCCGTCGGGCAACTGCTGCAGTAAAGGATGGGCGAGGATGCCTCGCGTCTGCTCGGTTAACGGCAGGACGTTGATCAGCGCATCCAGTTGGCCAAGGAATTCGCCGGCCTGCGCCTCCCCGTGGTAGCAGCGCACGTCGGTAAGGGCTTTTTCGCTACGCGCCCAGCCGGAAACCCGATACCCCAGCCCGGCCAGCTGCGAGGCGATATAGCCGCCAATTTCGCCGAGGCCCATGACGCCAACGTGATAATCGGCTGCCGCTCGCTGTGGATACATTTTCCAGACGCGCTCGCGCTGGTGGGCCAGCGCCCGGTCAAAGCGCCGCTGAAACCACAGCACGCCCCACAGCGCGTATTCAAACATACCGTGACGAAAATCTTCATCCACCACCCGACAGAGCGGAACGTCGCTGGCGAAAACGCTGGCGGGCAAATGGTCGACGCCGGCGGACGCGGCCTGGATCAGCTTCAGCTGAGGCGAGCGCGCCAGCAATTGCGGGTCGGGAAACCAGCAGCAGGCGTATTGCGCCTCGCGGGCGGCGGGGTCCTCTGGCAGAACCGCTTTCACTTGCGGAAACAGCGCGAACGCGGCGCAAATTTCCTCGCTGTACTGAGGATCGTTACAATCCACGACGATGGTTAACTGAGTCATAGGCATTAGCTTTTATAAGAAGTATCAAGACGATCGAGGCGGCGTAGCCACGCCTGCCACACCAGCTGGCGTTCATGTTCAACCCCCATCAGCTGCTCGCAGGCGTGTCGGCTCAGCGGCTCAGGTATCGTATGAATGGGGCTGAGTGGCGCCAGCTGCGCGGCGGCCATCTGGATCTCGCAGGCGCGGTTCAGGTAGTACATGATATAAAACGCATCGGCGACGGTGCGCCCGACCGACAGCAGGCCGTGGCTTTGCAGGATCATGGCGATGTTCTCGCCGAGCGAGCGCTGGATCCGCACCCGTTCATCGAGATCGAACGCCACGCCTTCATAAGGATGGTAGCCGACGCGTTGATAAAATTCGGTGTTGATTTGGTTAAGCTGCAGCAGCCCGTCTGCGCAGGCGGCAACCGCCATCCCCGGCAGCGTATGGGTGTGGATCACGCAGTGGGCGTCTTCGCGGGCCATATGGACCGCGCTATGAATCGTAAAGCCCGCCGAGTTCGCCGGGGCGCTGCCTTCGACGACCTTACCCTGCATATCGACCACGATTAAATTGCTGGCGGTGACTTCGTCAAACATCATGCCGAAAGGGTTAATCAAAAACCGCGGCTCGCCGTCGCCGGGCAGGCGTACGGAAAAGTGGGTATACAGCGTGTCTTCCCAGCCGAAGAGCGCCGCCAGACGATAGGCGGCAGCCAGCTGCTGGCGTAGTTCCCGTTCAGTTGCCATTTATTGCACTCCCATAAATTCACGAATGCGGGTCAGCGACGGATCGGCGACATCGTTACGAATGCGCTGCGGCGGCATATCGCTCTGCACGACGCCGTTTTCCATCATCACCACCCGGTCAGAAATTGATAAGGCGAAGTCCATCTCGTGGGTCACGATAATCATCGTCATGCCTTCGCGGGCGAGGGACTGAATGACCTTCAGCACTTCGCCAACCAGTTCGGGGTCCAGCGCCGACGTGGGTTCATCAAACAGCATGATGTCCGGTTTCAGCGCCAGGGCGCGGGCGATGGCTACGCGCTGCTGCTGGCCGCCGGAGAGCTGGTACGGGTACTTTTCGGCGTGCGCCAGCAGACCGACGCGATCCAGCAGCCACAGCGCCTGCTCCCTGGCGGCGGCGCGGTCAAGCAGCTTGTGATAGAGCGGGGCGAGCATCACGTTATCCAGCACCGTGCGGTGGGGAAACAGGTTGAAGCCCTGGAACACCATGCCGATGCGGCGTACGCCCGCGCGCATTTGCTGTTTATCGACAACGGATGCGCCTTTCAGATAATCCTCGCCGTAAAGAATGATCTCGCCACCGTCGATGCTCTCAAGGGCGTTAATCGTGCGGATCAGGGTGGTCTTGCCGGAGCCGGACGGGCCGATGATGCTGATCACCTCGCCGTTTTTTACTTTCAGGTCGATGCCTTTCAGCACGTGGTGTTGGCCCCAGGATTTTTCGATGGCATGGAGATCCAGCGCCGGCGGGTTACCGCTGGCGGCCTGCGCTTTTTGCATCTGTACCGGCGGCTTCAGGTTCTGGCGCAGGGTTGCGCATTCACTCTCATTGAGCGTTTGCGGACGCTTACGTTGAATATCCAGCAGGTTTTCCAGCCCCCTGAACAGCCAGGTAAACACCGTCACCACCATGACGTAATAAACGGCGACCGCCAGCAGCGTCTCCATGACGAGGAAATTCTGCGCATACAGGCGCTGGCCGGTCAGCAGCAGTTCCGGCAGCGAAATCACCGACAGAATCGAGCTGAGTTTGATGATGGTGATGTATTCGTTAATCAGGGTGGGCAGGGAAATACGAAACGCCTGCGGGATAATAATTAAGCGCTGAACGCCGATAAAACTAAAGCTTAAGGCATGGCCGGCTTCGCTTTGCCCTTTGGCGACCGAAAGCAGTCCGCCGCGATGGATTTCCGCCATATAGGCCGCTTCGGTCACCGTCATCGATACCAGCCCGGCAATAAACGGAATGCCGAGCAGCGGTTGGGTGGCCGGAAACAGCTGCGGCAGGTTATAGACAAAGACCAGCAGGACCATCAGCGGCACGCTGCGGAAAAACCAAATATAGAGTTCGACGGGAACCTTCAGCCAGCGCGGGCCGGAGAGCTTAGCGCAGGCTAAAAGAAAACCTAATATCAGGCCAATAAACCAGGACAATGAACTGACGACAACTACGGTGACACACGCCTGCCAGAATGCCCCAACGCTAAATAATGAGAAAAAGTATCCCCAATCGAACTCCATACCGACTCCCGTTTCATTATTGTATTAGTTGATACTTTCTAAGTTGTATTTCTTGATGATGGCGTCGTATTTGCCGTTGGCTTTAAGGGTGGCTAACGTTGATTTAATGGCCTCGGCCAACTCGGTATTGCCTTTGGCGACGTAAATTCCCAGCGGCAGCGGATAGACCAGGCGGTTTGAGCTAATGGCCAGGCGACCGCGGCTTTTTTCGACGATAATTTGCGCCGCCGGGGCGATTTCTAACTGGGCGTTGATATTTTTCGACAGCAGGGCCTGGGAGGCTTCCGGCGCGGTCGGGAATTCCTGAATACTAATGGCCGGTTTGCCGTTTTTCAGACAGTACTCGTCGGAGTGCGTTTTCAGGCTCGAAACCCAGGCGGTACCCGCCTGCAGTCCCACCTTCACGCCGCACAGTTCGTCTTCCGTTTTCGGCTGAATAGTGCTGTTTTTTAGCGCAATGATTGACGCGCCGGACAGGGCATAAGGGATAGCGTCCGCCTGCTTCTGGCGCTCGGGCGTCACGTACATACCGGAGATCACCGCATCGTATTTTTTACCGATGCCTAAGATCAGACTGGTGAACTTCGTGTCGATAAGCTGCGGTTTGGCCTTCAGATGCTCGGCGATCAGCGCCGCGAACTCCGGGTCGATACCGACAATGTTGTTATTGCTGTCGTAGGACTCAAAGGGCGGATAGGTCACCTCCATCCCCACTTTAAATACGCCCTCGGTCAGCAGCTCTGCGGCCTGAGCCAGCGGTGAAAAACAAGCGGTGACGGCGATGGATAAAGCCACACGGCGCGAGAGTTTTTTTAGCGTTTTGTTCATCATTTATCCTCACGGGTTATTTACGGTTTTTTGCTGTGCTTGTTTTTTCAGATGACCAAAGGTGTTAGTGCCGCGGGCGCGTTCGGGGAGCTGGAGCTCGCCTCGGGTGACTTTCTCGCGCAGGTAGCGATAGGTCTGTAACGCCTGGCTCCACATATGCTCACCAATGCTCAGTTCTTGATACTCGCTGGCTTCGCCTGCCTCAAGGAAACCCGGCAGCGGGCGGATCAGCGTGTGGTAGTCGCAGGCGAAGAACAGCGGGAAGGAGTAGCGCTCCTGCGGCACCTTGCGTACGCGGTGTGCAGTTGCAACAAATGTGCCAGCGCTCAGGACTTCGAGCATGTCGCCGATATTAATCACGAAAGCCTCTTCTCCGGTCGCGTTCTTCAGCGGCGGGGCGTCGATCCAGTCGCTATCTTCATTCAGCACTTCAAGACCCGGCTGGTCGGCGAGCAGCAGAGTGAAGCACTCATAGTCGGTATGTGCACCAATACCGGGAACGTCTTCGGCGCTGGCGTCAAAGGGGTAGTGGATCAGGCGCAGCTTCGACGGCGGGCAGGTGACCATCGACCTGAAATAGCCTTCCGGCAGGCCAAGGGCGAGAGCGAAGGCGTCAAACAGGCGATGTCCAAGGGCGAAGACCGCCTCATAGTAGGCCAGCACCCGGGATTTAAACGCCGGCACGTCCGGCCACTCGTTGGCGCCAATCAGCGGCGTTTTCGCGATGACGTACGGGTGGTCGTCAGCGGCCTGAAAGCCGATATCGAACGCTTCTTTGTGATCCGGTTTGCCGGAGCCGTAAATCTCTTCGCCTTCCGGAACGTAGCCTTTATGGCTTTTCGACTGTCCGATGTAGTACGCCATCTTGCGCTCCATCGGCAGGGCGAAAATCTCTTTGGCCGCCGCGCGGACCCCGGCAATCAGTTCAGGCGCGATGCCGTGGCCGGTAATGTAGAAAAAGCCGACTTCGCGGGCCGCCTGGCCGATAGCGTCGGCCACCGCCTGGCGTCGGGCGAGATCGTCGCAGGTCAGGTCGCTGATATCGATGGTCGGTAATTCAGTAAAAGAACTTTTTGCAGCGGTCATTTCTTCAGTTCCTTATTCAGTTAGCGAGGTGGATTCAACAAAATGCCGCTGTTCACGCTGGGCCATCCAGGCATTCAGCGACCACAGGTCGGCGACCGGAACGTTAGTAAACGGCAGGTGATGCAGGTAGCCATCGGGGCCAAACTCCGGCGTAAGGGTGGTTTGCTGGTAGCCGCGCCGGTTCTGCGATTGCCAGATCTGTTCCCAGAAGCGCTGTTGAAACTGCAGGGCTGACTGATATTCCGGCGCGGCGGGGTGCGGCACCTGCGGTCCCTGGTCGTAGCCGACGCGGGCCTGAATATGGTGAACCCGTTCGATAAAAGCGCTGAAGTCATCGCAGGGGTCATCCAGCAGGCGCTCGCTTACCACGATCCAGTGGCTGATATCGGCGGTAAAGCGCAGCTGCGGCAGCTGTTGAACGATCTCCAGCGTCAGCCACGGGCTATACAGCGACGTGGCGCGATGGGTTTCAAAGCTGCAGAACAGCTCATATTCGGCGGCGAGCTCATGCGCCCTGCCGAGAAAATCCACCTGCTGCGCCAGCGGCCAGCGGTCGTTACCGGCCAGCAGGTTTACGAAGCGCGGATTAAGCGCTTTTGCCGCCGCAAAACGTTCTTTTAAGCGCTCCAGGTGCTGCGCGGGCGTTTCGCTCTGAGCCGGAATGACGCCGCCGCCGCTGAAGACAATGGCGATATACTCCAGCTCGGACGCGTCGATGCGTTGGGCCAGCGTCCGCTGCTCTTCCACCGTCAGCGGAACCCGCGCTTCAATGCCGCAGCAGCCGACGCTTTTGAGTTCGCTGACCGTTTGCTGCCACGGGGTGGTGACGCCCCACAGCGTACGAAAGACGTTAAGCTGCATGGTTTTTCCTCTATGGGTATTTCACGCCGGGGAGAACGCAGAGCATTTCATACAGCAGGTTGGCGGCCAGCTGGGATGTGTTGCCGCTGACGTCGTAGGGAGGCGAGACCTCGACCAGGTCGCAGCCTATCAGGTTCAGGCCGCGGCAGCCGCGCACGATTTCCAGCGCCTGAATCGATGTCAGGCCGCCGACTTCCGGAGTGCCGGTGCCGGGTGCCCAGATGGGGTCGAGGCTATCGATATCAAAGCTGAGATAAACCGGGCCATCTCCCATCTGCTGGCGAACCTCGGCCATCAGCGGGGCCAGGGATTTGTGCCAGCACTGCTCCGCCTGGACCAGACGAAAGCCGCGATCGACGCCCCACTGGAAGTCGCCGGCGGCGTAGCCCTGCGCGCGTTGGCCTATCTGAACGACGCGTTTGAGGTCCAGCAGCCCCTCTTCGACGGCGCGGCGGAAGGTGGTGCCGTGGGCGATCTTTTCGCCGAACATTTCATCGTTGGTATCGGTGTGGGCATCGATGTGAATCAGCCCAACCGGACCGTGCTTTTTGGTTAGCGCGCGCAGTATGGGCAGGGTAATGGTGTGATCGCCCCCGAGAGTCAGGGGGATAAGCGGAAAACTATTCAAACCGGTGTAGTAATCTTCGATAATTTGCACCGATTTAAGCAGATTGTAGGTGTTAATCGGTACGTCGCCGATATCCGCTACCGACAGAGAATCAAAAGGCGCGGCGCCGGTGGCCATATTGTACGGACGAATCATCACCGATTCGGTACGAATGTAGCGCGGCCCGTAGCGCGTTCCGGAACGTTGTGAGGTCCCGATATCCAGCGGGATGCCGACAAATGCTGCATCAAGTCCCTGTAAGTTATCAATAAATGGCAGGCGCATCATTGTGGCGCGGCCGCCAAAACGCGGCATTTCGTTGCCACCCTGCGGTTGATGAAAGACGTTATCCATTTCAGCTCCTGAATCTGACCAACAAAACTCAACAACTGGGATAGTGCGAAAGATGCGCTGGACTTTAAATCGTCTGCCGCAAATACTTAGTTCATTTATTAGTGAACTAAAACGCCATGCTTAACGACGCGACGCTTAACATTCGACAGCTCCAGGTTTTTGAGGCGGTGGCCCGTCTTGAGAGCTATGGCCGGGCCCAGCAGGAGCTGGGGATTTCCGTTTCCGCAATCAGCAATGCGATGTCGCAGCTGGAAGGCCAGCTTGGCTTTAGCCTGTGCCAGCGCGGGCGCGGCGGCTTTGCGCTGACCGAAAAAGGGCAGCATTTTTTACAGCAGGCGATCCGCGTGCTGAGTGAACTGAACGAGCTGGAGCGCCAGTCGGCGCTGCTGAAAGGCGAGCATAGCGGTACGATTTGTATCTCAACGCTTGATTCCATCGAAACGGAAACCGCGCTGTCGCTGCCGGTGGTGCTGCGCAGCTTTAGCGATAAGTTTCCCAATGTGCATATCAAGCTGATTATCCGTACCCCGGCGGAACAGCTAAACGGCGTACTGAATAACCATATCGATCTCGCTATCGGCAGCTACAACTCGCGGGTGCATAACATCATTAGCGAACCGCTCTACCGCGAGCAGCACTGGCTCTACTGCAGCGACCTGCATCCTATGTTCTTTAGCCGACAGCTCGATAAAGAGCTGATCAGCCAGTGTCCGCTGGTGACGCGCAGCTACTGGAATACCAGCGATCTGCGGCGGCGCGGCTTCAGCAAGGGCAGCGCGACCGTTGAAACCGTCGATGCGCAGCTGCTGCTGATCCTGTCCGGGAAATATATCGGCTACCTTCCCGAGCACTACGCCTGGCCTTGGATTAAAGAGAATCGCCTGCGCGTGCTGCTGCCCAATGAGTTTGGCTTTCAATCTCCCTTCTCAGCGATATGCAAACGCGGGCGCAGCAATGAACCTTACCTGAAGGAGTTTCGCAATCTTCTGAAGAAGAATACGGTGGCCAGACCGAAGTGGAGTGAGTGATCTTTTGGTCTGGATTTAGAAAAAACTTATGCCTGATTTGATTTGGCAAACGCCCGTTGAATATCAGGCATATAAACTGCGGTTTGCTATTAAAAATATGGATTTGAGTAAAATCTCAGATAAAAATATCGCTAGGTACCAGGATAATTCCCATCTATTAATTGGTTAAAAAATAGCCTTTTTGTGTGTTTTTTCTGAATTAATGGCAAATCTAACGCCTGGCGTTGTTTGTTAAAATTTTTTCTGCTGGAATCGACAAATATATTTTTTGAACTTTTTTTCTAATGGATGGGAAAATGATAAGAAATAGATTATTAGCATTGGTGTGCATTTCTGTCGGTTTATTACAGGGGTGCGCTAATGTTAAAAAACCACAGAGCGCGCTAATAAAAAAAGATGTGATGCAAAATGAACAGCCGGCTCAGATTCCTGCCTTACAGCAGTGTATCCAGGATGTTGATGCTTTAGTTAAGCTCGATAAAAAGTTTCAGCAGGATTCAAACGAGCTGTATGGTTTAATCAACGACGCTAAGTTTTATGCTTCTGTTTCAAGCCAAACGTCGGCCAGCGTAAAGTCAACGATTACTCCACTTTTTGAATACAAGATAAATGATAAGTGTAATAGTATTTCGCAGAAATTAATTAAAGAGTTCGAAATCCGGGCAAGAAAAGCCGAACTTAAGAATGGGCTGGCCAGATGATGTACCATAAGGGGGAATTGAATATATATAATCTTCGCGGTCTTGCGATTTTATTGTCTCTCTTTACCCTTATTGTGATTTTTCCCGCTCGTGCTGAGAGAGGAGATTTCCTTGATAATATATCGAAACTCGAAATCAACAATCCGCCGGCCTCAGACGCCGCCAGCGGGGATTCGGCGTCGGCTAAACAACATAACGATAGCCGTGATAAAAAAGCACCGCAAAAGCAGGACGTCGTCAGAAAGAAAGTGAATCAGACGAAAACTGAAAGTACGCTTAGCGCTTTGCGCAAACAAAATGCGGAGCTGAGCGCTGCGGCCAAAGCGGCGGAGAAAAAGCTCGATGAAACGACGCGCCAGCTGTCGGCGCAGATTGCCGCGCTGAAAGCGCAGCGTGGGCAGCAAGAGAGCGGCGATCCTGCCGCCGCTAGCGCGCTGATGAAGAAAAACGCCGAGCTGACCGCCGCTGCCGACGCGGCGCAAAAAAAGCTGGATGACACGACCCGCGACCTGTCGGCGCAAATTAGCGCATTGAAGGCTCAGTATGCGCAGCGCGAAAGCGGGCAGAAAACCGCGCTTGATGCGCTAACGAAAAAGAACGCCGAGCTGGCCGCCGCTGCTGCTGCCGCGCAGAAAAAGCTCGATGACACGACCCGCACGATGTCGGTGCAAATCGCCGCGCTGCAAACCCAGAAGGAGCAGGGGGAGAGCCAGCAAAAAACCACCATCGATACGCTGATGGGAAAGAATCTGGAACTTCGCGCAGCAGCAACAGCGGCGCAGAAAAAGCTGGATGAGACCACCCGCACGCTATCGGCGCAGATTGCCGCGCTGAAAACTGAGAACACGCAGGGCGAAAGCCAGCAAAAAACCGCTCTTGACGCGCTGTCGAAAAAGAACGCTGAGCTCATCGCGGCGGCTGAAACGGCGCAGAAAAAATATGATGCTTCAGTCGCTGCGTTGAATGATAAAAATAAAGAATTACAGTCAACGCTCGATAGCCTGGCCATCAAGCAAAGCGATGTAAACCTGGCGGATAAAAGCAACAAAAATGCCTATGCGCTGGGTGTTTTCTACCTGACTCAGGCGCTATCCGATGTGAATAAAATGGCCGACAATGATGTCAAACTGACACCTTCAGCGTTGGTTTCCGGGTTTAACGATGCCTATAATAAAAAACTTAGAATGCAGGAAAACGAAATTGAAAGCATCGTCAACATGCTTAACGAAAAACTATCGTCTAAGTACGTTGATATTGAAAAAAGAATCATGGCTAAAATCAAAAACAAAAAATATGAGGTTTTGCCTAATGGTGTCTATTTTGTGATTGATAAAAAAGGGAAAGCCCCGTACAAGCAGAATGAGACTTTATCCTTGAATATTCTGGAGAAAAAGCTGGATGGTACGCCGATACTTAATACGATGAATTCAACGATGGTGTACGATAAACAAACCGATCCACTGCTGGCTAAGGTATTATCATCCGGTTTTAAAGGCGGAACGGTGACGCTGTATGGTCAGGCCGGCTCATTATATAGCACCACGCCGGCTGACGTGAATCCTGATACTTTAATCTCCATCACCTTCGAGTTAATGCCCTAAACGATAAATAGCGAGTTCCGGCCGGATTTACGCATCCGCAAAGTCATTGCCCGTATACGAAATGTTTGCAGTCACGCGCCTGGGACGGATATTGCTTCTGTAACAATCGCCTGGCGGGCAGATTATTACCCAGCGCGCATTTAACCGGTCGCTTCCAACTGCAGTAAATCCATCAGATATATGAGGTTTGAGTCAAAGGCGTTAGGGTAGGCACCGAAGCTCTGTTTGGTTTGTTGTTTGGTCAGAAGTCGGTAGTAGCGGAACTGCCAGAGCTTACTACCGCTGGACTTGATTAATAGGGTAATTCCGTCACCATCATACTGCTGCTAATCATCATATTTAGGTTTGGCGGCTTTGGTTTCCGTATCAGTTAACGGCTTGGTTTTCTTGCCATGGGGAGTCTCCATGCGTTTAGGCCCAACGAAAACAATAGAGCTTTGCGTTGGGCCTACCAATGGGCCTAAAAAGTTCAGATTAAATTAGTTTTCTTGAGATTTTGCGGGACAAATTCAAGGCACAAAAAAGCCCGCAGGGCTTGCGCCGTGCGGGCTCTTAGGACTTCATCGGATGACTCTGGTAATCACCGATGGAGAATTTTGGTGGGCTGGCGGAGTCTGAATAATTCACGTAAGTATCTATTATAAAGCAATTTTAACCAATTCAACTTTCGTTGGTATACCTAAGCGTATACCAATGGCGATTTGTTGCAGCGCTTCCTGCCGTTAAGTGAACCTGTTTTTGAATAGATCACATCAAGAAAAAAACTTTTTTTTGGAAAAACTGTTCACACTATTCACTGCGTATTTTTGTTTATAAAAATCAATATGTTGCGTGGTGAATGGTTGGTGAACAGTGAACACTTTACTGTTCACTTTTACCGTTTTTCAGGTAAAAAAAGACCGGCTATTGCCGGTCTGGAGAAGTTTAGCCTGTATCGTTTTCGGTGTTAGTATTAAAGCCATTTTTCTTATGTAGTTGACTAAACGTAAAGTGGAATATTAGCTCTATAAAACAGATACAGATGCTACTGCTTCAGTTTAACCAATGCCTTTTCGATTTTGGATAAACTTTCAGCTATTTTACGAGAGTTACTATTATCTGAAGCGTCAACATAAGCCATTGATTGTATCTCTATATAACTCTCATTAGACATTTCTCTTGAGAATGGATTTCTACTGTTTGCTTTACGAAAAGTAGTTGTAACCTTTATTTTTTCATTGCCAATAAAATCTTTTATTCCAGCATAATTACCAAACATGAATACGCGACTGGCTCCTGGTGCGAAAAATGGTATCCCTTTAATAAACGCGCCATCTGTCATATTACTAGATGCATCACTGTCAAATGCGTGGCGTGGCAACGCCCTGTCAAAACTAAACTTTACATCCGCAGCAGCACTCTTCCCAATATTTTTTATAACTATGTTTAAAATTGTTTTTGAGTTTTCGTTCTGTTCAAGATATACAATAACATCCGGTGAAGAACTATCTTTATACACAAGGTAGCTGATTGCAGATGAGCCAATAGCTACTAGCATAGTAAGTGTATTTACAACAAATCCACCAGTTTGCAGAAAATCCATTATATAACCCTATTAGCTTGTAAACATTATAAACTATTAGTCATCAATAATGTGCTTTTCGGGAAATTAAGTAAAGCTTCTCTGAGTTAATGATGAGTTAAGACCGGCGGATGCCGGTCTTAGGTAGGTTATTTCGCTACAGGGTCATCACATTTCGGTAGCCAGTCGGCGTTGCTTTCCTCTCTTAACGTGAGATTGGTTTGTATGCCCTGATTTTTGCGACGCTTCTCATAACTCAGTCCGTACTCTTTCAGCATGGCCGGCAGTCCCTTACCGAACATGGTAAGGCTGAGTGTATTCCTGTAGCCGTGGGCTTCCATATACGCCAGATAGGCATGATACAGATACAGGCGCGGCTGACGCGGAATGATGTTGGCATTGCCAATATACATTCCCTCAGGCTCCGGCAGTGCTTCAAGGTAACCACAAAAATCAAATGTCGGGTCGGCATCGCGTTTAATACTGAGCGCCTCGTCGGAGTTCTGCTGTGACTGGAGCAGGGCGCGGGCGGTCATCGGGTCGCTGAACTTCTGCATAAGCTGGCGCACAATCACGGCCAGCTCGCGGGCGATTTTGTTCTTAAGCTGCGGGTCGCGCTCCTCCGGGGCAATCTGTTCCGGGAAATGCAGGATCACCCGGCGACGGGAAACGCCACCGCTGCGGTCGGTAAAGCGCATCGGGTTATTGTTCACGGCCAGAATCACCGCCGGAATATGGGTGGAGTACGCATCCTTGTATTTCGGGTCAACGGAGACCGCATCCCCGCCGGTGATGGCCTTGAGTCCTGCCCCGTCACCGCTCCATTTCTCCTGGTCAGGCAGACGGATTAGCGAGAAGCCAATCAGCGCAGCGCGTTCGCGGGGTGATTCCAGCGTTTCGATGGTGGCCGACGTTGCGTTATCTTCCCCGGCAAGCATGGTCGCAATTTCAGCCAGAATACTTTTTCCGCTGCCACCGGGCCCGGTCACCTCAAGAAAGAGCTGCCAGTCGTAACGGTTCGCCAGCACCATAAACAGCGCGGCAAGTATCACGTCGCGTTTTTCCTGTCTCCCACCGGCGGCACGGTCGAGCCAGCGCCAGAAATCCGGTGCATGGGTTTCCAGCGTTTCGCCCTCCACCGGCGGGGTAAAATCGACATCACAGAGTGTGCGCAGCCAGTGTGATTTATGGTGCGGGCTGAAAGTACCGGTGGCGGTATCGAGTACGCCATTGCGAAAGCCAATCAGACGCCGTGCCGGGGCGGCCTGCTGCGGAATAATCAGTTTCAGGGTCTCCATAACTGAGGCGATTTTCCCCGACGAGAACGGGGCGCGCAGACGCTGGAACAACCCGGCCACGTCGCGGGCAAAATCCGACGGCGGAATGATTTTCCAGATACCGGCCTCATAGCGGGACAGGAGCTGACCGTTCGCATCCACGGCCAGCGCTTCGCCGTAATGCTCATGCACCCGCATTGCCTTTTCACTGGTGCTCATGGCGGTAAATTCCGCTTCGCTCATGGTAGTGAAAGGACTGTCAGCCGGTGGCCGGATGGCGTCATAAATCGCTTTCCGCGTGGCCTCTTCTCCTTTCTCTATAAACGCATCATTCCAGTCACCGAACACCGGCGGCAGGGCAACCGTGCCCTCACAGGTTTCTGCGGCCGCGGCGGCTTTTGTCTGGCCGTCGCCGTTAAGGTCACGGTCGGCGGCGAGCACAAGCTGACAGGCCGGGTGTTTCTGACGGGCAAGGCTCGCCAGAGAAAGGAGGTTCACGGACGACAGCGCCACCATGACGGTTTCGCCGGTCAGGTGATGCACGGTGAGCGCGGTTGCATAGCCCTCCGCAATCCACAGACGTTTTCCGGCCTGTTTTTTCCCTTCGATGGTATGGCACGCTCCTTTTACCGCCCCGCCTTTCAGGGTGCGTTTGAGACCGTCAGAATTGATAAGCTGAACGTTAACCAGCGCCCCGGCATCGTCATACAGCGGGACAACCACATCACCGGCGCGGAACGTCACGCCGCCGGTTTTATGCAGGGCGGTGAGCGTCAGACATTCCAGAGCGGGGAAGCCCTTTCGGGCAAGGTATGTATTGCCGGTGGCCGGTTGGGTTTTCTCCATGAGCTTTACGGCCAGCGCGGCCGCCGCTTTGCGGTCAGCCTCCATTTCAGCTTCTGCGGCCGCAATCACTTCCGGGGCAACCGGCGGCAGGTTGCCGGTCACGGCGTTCACCTTTCCGGCGGCCCCGGAGGCCGACACGCCAAATACTTTCTCAACCAGCTTAAGCCCGTCACCCGCGCCGCACTGGTTACAGAACCACGTCCCGCGCCCCTCTTTGTCGTCAAAGCGGAAACGGTCAGAGCCGCCGCATACCGGGCAGGCCTGATGCCGGTTTTTAATCACTTTCACCCCCAGCGCCGGGAGAATACGCGGCCAGTGGCCGCAGGCCTGTTTTACGGTTTCCGTTACATTCATTTTCATTGTTATTTTCTCCCTCAGTGCAGTACCGGTACGGTGACATGACGGGCGCAGAGTTCATCCATTACGGCGAGCCCGAGAAAGGACAGCGACGGCGCGGCCTTGAGTGGTCCGGCTTCCATTAAATCTTCCAGCAGTGCACAGGCAATCTGGCGACCTTTTTCCTCGCCATGCTGGCGCAGGTAGAATCCCTCCAGCTCGGCGGCAATGGCGCTTTCGAGTGCATCGAGGGTGAGGTGCGGGTAGCGGCTCTGATGTTCACACAAGGTCAGCCACGCACAGGCCACGGCGCGGCGATACAGTGCGGCACGTAATACGGGCGGTAATGGCTGTTTCATACGTTGCCCTCCCCGGTCAGCCAGCGCTGATTGCCGCGCTCAACCACACCGTCGAGCTGGGCGGTCATAAGGTAAATCACAGAGGTGAGCTGTAACTGCTGCGCCGGGTCACGGCGAACGGTGGCGCAGTCCTGCACCTGCATCAGCTCATTGACGAGCTGGCCGACATTGCGCATATGTTCAAGGCATTCGAGGTCACGGGCGGTAATGGTGGAGTGTCTCATGCGCGCACCTCCGCAACCGGCAGACGGCCAGCGAACGAGAGGACGTAATCACGAGCGAGGGAAAGGCGTGCGGCGTGCTCATCACCGGCAACGGTGCGGAGCATACAGATACGGGGTTTACGGTCTGCACGACGAACAGCGGCAAACACAAAGACGAATTGCGGGTGTGACGGGGTGAGGATCGTAGCCATAAGGGCAACCTCCGTTAGATAGCAGGTTATGCTACCACCGGAGTTTCCACGCTCAGTGGTGGTAGCCCAGACGGGGGTGGAAATACCGGCTCTAACGGATACCGGCCCGACCGAAGTCGGCCCCGCCTGAGCCACCATTACTCGATAGCTGCAAAGGTCATGAAACCATTGCGCAAGTAACAGGTGCACGAGGGCATAGACACAAAAAAAGACGCATGGCGCGTCAGGTGTCGCCGTTAGATTACTCGGGTTTCCACGCCCGGCTGCCGATTTTGCGACAGCGGGAAAACTATACTTGGAAACGATGAAAAGAAGCAAGCCAGAAAAAGGGGCTGTTTGCTGAACGGTCTTCATCATGCGTCATAACCCCGGTTGCGCTCGGCAATGCGGTCAGTCATCCATGCCGTGATTTCTGAGTGCGCCCACGCCACGTTTTTACCGCCGAGGGAGATTTGTTTCGGGAATGCCTCCCGGCTGATGAGGTCATAAATGGTCGGGCGGGAAAGGCCGCATAAATGCATCACTTCGGGCAGGCGGATAAAGCGCTCCTGAACGACATCAGAGACCGGCATCAGCGGCGCGGCAGGGGCAGAAGACGGGGAAGAAAAAGCAGTGTGCATCGGGCTACCTCACAAAGTCCATACAGTGCCGGTCGTGTCCGTCCGGCTTCGGGTAGCTCTCTATTTTGTGAATATTTTCCCTCAGGGCAACAAGTCATTTTGTAGTGCTTCACCACACAACAGAGCGATTTTTATACAGTGGCAAACGTTGGCCGTTTTTTGGTAAACGTTGGCAAACCGGTGGCCCATTCCTGATTACTTTTATATATATATATTCATTTTTTAATCGAAATAAAGTCTAAGCAAGCTGGTCAGTCAAAATCAGAAAGGTGAACAGTAGTGAACAGTTGGTGAACAGTTACACCCTCAACTGTTCACCCTTTATCTTACTGTATTACTTATCTTTTTCTTTTCAGTGAACAGTAGTGAATAGTTATAAGTAAAAAAACAAACAGTGAGTAAGGTTTTCCTGAGACCTTTCTCTGGCCAGCCGGGTTTTAAGGTCTGTTTGTGCCATTTTTGCCACAACGGCAATGAATCGTGTTGTTGTGTCTGGCGCGGCAGAATCTCCTCAGGTTGAAACGAAGAGGAGACCCGACATGACTCATACCGCTGTTATTCCCGACTACCTTAAACCCGCAATGGAACGTCTTGAGACGGCCAGAGAAGCGCATCTCACCAGTGCCCGACGCATGGATGAAACCACGGCGGCCATCAGCCAGGTGAAAGCACAAAAAAAGGAACTGGAGCAGGAAAATGACAATGATTCCGGCGCATGGCGCGCCGCCTTTCGTGCCGGTGGTGCTGTCGTTACCGACGAGCTGAAACAACGCCATCTGGCGCGCGTGGCACGGCGGGAACTGGCGCAGGAATGTGACAATATGGCTGAGGTTCTGTCTTTTGAGCTGGACAGCCTTAAAGGAGCGTGTGACCGGACGGCCAGAGCGTATCGTCAGGCACATCACAGCGTCCTCAGCCAGTATGCAGAGCATGAGCTTGATGTTGCCCTGCGTGACACCTGTAGCGCGCTGGTCAGGGCAATGAAACTCAACATACTGGTTCTGAATAACCCGCTAGCCAATACCACAGGCCATCAGGGATATACCGAACCGGAAAAGGTTGTGATGCAGCAGGTGAAAGACCGGCTTGAGCAGGCGGTGAAAGGCTGCAATATCCGTCTGACCGATGAACCGGTGCTGTTTAAAACAGGGCTGTCGGCCTCCACGCTGCCACATATGGAGCATGACGTTGCGGCCACGCCCGTTCAGCGGAAAGTCTGGCAGGAAAAAATGCGGGAACGTGAAGCCGACCTGAAAGCACGGGGGTTACTGTCATGATGCGCTGCCCTTTCTGCCGCACAGCGGCACACGTTCGCACCAGCCGCTATATGTCCGAGAGCGTCAAAGAGAGTTACCTGCAGTGCCAGAATGTGCACTGCTCGGCGACATTCAAAACGCATGAGTCCATCTTTGAAGTGATACGTTCGCCGGTCGTCGATGAGAAACCCGCGCCGGTGCCGACAATACCCGCAGCACCCCGTCGGGTAAAAGGCTGCTACAGCTCGCCGTTCCGACACTAATCAGGAGAGACAACCCGTGACCACCCTGACCTTACAGCAGGCCTATGAAGCCTGTCAGACGAACAAAACCGCGTGGCTGAACCGTAAAACCGAACTGGCCGCCGCAATGCAGGAATATCAGGAATTATTGCTGGATGACAATGCATCAGGCTCCCGCAGATTACAGACGCTGCGTGACCTGATTGACGTAAAAAAGTGGGAAGTTAATCAGGCCGCCGGTCGCTACATCTTCTCGCATGAGGAGGTGCAGCGCATCAGCATCCGTAACCGGCTGCATGATTTTATGCAGCAGAACGGCGCGGAGCTGGCCGCCGCACTGGCACCGGAGCTGATGGGGATTAAAAACCAGCCCGCGATGATAAAAAACCGTGCGCTTGACCGTTCAGTAGATTACCTGCGAGAAGCTCTTTCCGTCTGGCTGGCCGCAGGAAATGAAATTAATTATTCTGCACAGGATAACGACATTTTAACGGCCATCGGATACAGGCCTGACGCGCCTTCGCGGGATGATAATCGTGAAAAATTCACCCCTGCACAGAACATGATTTACACCCGTCGACGTGCTGCACTGGCCGCGCAGTAACCTGTCAAAAAATCCCCGTAAATACCGTCATTTTTCCCGAATTAAGCCATGCATCCATAAGGTGCATGGTTTTGCATGTGTTTTCCCGCCCCTGCACTCCCTGCCTGCGCCAGTCGCGGCGCAGCCTGAGGCCACCTTTGCACCTGCATTAAAAGCGGCCCCTTAAGCGGGCAGGCGTGGCGGGGAGAGCATTGCGCGCTAACGTTGATATATATTTTCGCAGTCAGAATGCTTCAATATGACGTGTGCTTGTAGCAAATGGCGGTGTGAAATCTCAACGGAGGAGTATAGCTTCCATTGATTTCTAAGTAGGTGCGGTTAGGGGAAATGATAAAAGCCGTCCAATGACGGCAGGTTAGCTAAAAATAGGTTTAGAGTCTCGTCGTCAAAGCAATACCAGTTACTACCAAAATGTATCGAGATTAATAGTATCACTTTCAGGCGCTAATTCTGATGGGAGGCGCTGAACTTGAATGATCATAGGAGTATGAAATGCGGTGCCCGATACGACACAGGCTCCGGATGGTAATATAGGAACTAAACTGCGCGAAGAACTATCAAGGTTACTTATAGAATTTTTTAGTAAGAACAAATCATTTTCGTTAACCAAACGATGAAGGAAGTAATTATGAATTTGAGAAATTATTGTTGGTGATATGTCTGCTGGTCGTTGACTCGCAATAGTTACGAAGTATGAAAATTTTCTCCCTTCTTTAATTATTTCCTCAAATAATTCTAGTCGGTAATCTTTCCATGTCTCAGATTCTCTAGTTGATGTCTCTGATAATATATTATGAGCCTCGTCAATGATAAGGTGGAAGCTGTTTTTTGAAGCGTCTTTTTTCTTATGTTCCAAAAAAGAACACTTTGCAATCAACATCGGAATTGTTTTTTTTGTTTCTTGGTTGCAGTTTTTTAATGATATGAATAATAATGGTTTGGCTTCTATTTCAACATCATCAATTATCTCAATTACTTTTTCTAGTGAGCCAGTTGAGGCATTTATCTTGGCAATTAATGGACTGATGTGTTCGTATTGTACATAATTCCTAGAAACGGAATTTATCAGTTGAAGAGTTGCCCTGACAATTATTTGCTGAAAAGATGATAGCGTTTCAATATCTATATTAGTGTCTGTCAGTGAAGGAAGATGAGCAAGATAACCATCCGGAGTGTTATAAAAACTCCCATTCCTATAATATTTGTTACTTTCCCCTTTGGAGTACCAACTAAACTCAGATAACTCGGAATTTATTTCTTTTGATTTCGCAGGGTTGACTATGTTAATTATTGACCGTAAAACGCTGATCGTTTCACGATGCTGATTTTGACCAAACATAACCCTAATTGTTTCATGGAAGTAGTCATTAAGCTCATCACCATACTTGAGTCTATTTCTTACAAGGATGTTAAGAAATGGCTTTTGGGTTTTTTCTGTGGCTGAAAACAAGACTGAAAGTAATTCCACATCCCAAAATTCTGATTTTTTAATTTTTAATTTTTGATTGCCATTCTTTAAATGCGTGTCAAGCACAATGTAATTGCTTTTATCATTCAATTGGTTGTGGATGGGTTTATATTCGCCATTAAAATCAATGAATACAAACATGGATTTTTTAAATAATCTTTTTCCAATGCAAGTGAATAATTCGCTATATATCTTTGCTAAAGAATTAGATTTACCACTTCCTGTATTCCCAAATATCCCTATGTGTGAATTAAATATGCCATTTATTGGAATGTGAATAGGTATCTCTTCAAGGAGTGATTTACCAATGTGTATTGTTTTGGCATCTACTTTTCCTTCGAAAGAATATACTGCGGAAATGAGTTTGTCCGAAATTAGATGTAACTCATCCTGAATCATTGGAAGGTATTTAATACCTGATTTGAATTTATTTTCAGAAATGTACCCAATGATTTTTATATCTACAAATCTATCAAATTTTTCATGATTAGGCTGAGAGTTGTCAAAGTTTTTCTTTTCAATTATTTCTTCACCCTCAATTTTTCCAATAATATCGTGATATCCTTTTTTTATAACAATAAATTCATTTATAGCAACGCCACGATATAATCTTCCATCATATATATACGTGGTCTGATAGAGGTTTGGGTGAACGATCGCACGGACAGACGTTCCTCTTACAGCTGTAACATACCCAATTATAAACTGCATGTTAACCCCTCCATTGAATCAATCCCGCTGACAGAAAAAATACAATCTATGAATCTATCTAAGTCGATGAAATGGCCATCGTCATTGTTTTCTGGGTAAATAAAAATAATTTTCTTGTTATTTATCAACTCTTTTATTTCAGACTTGGATTCATGTTTATAGCAAAAAACGTAAACTATCAATGAGGGATTGCTGAGCGATCGAGAAATTATTTCTCGAATGTGTTCATCTTTAAAAGAAAAACCAAAACAGATTAGAACAGTTTGAGGTTTCTCAAGTTCATAACTTAAAAGTCTAAGTGATTGATAATAATGCTGTTGGAAAACAGTTTCTTCAAACTTTGCTTTGGTTGGATTTACGATGGCAAGTTTATCATATTCTTTTCTGAATTCCTTAAGCGCCAATTCATCCTCATTTGTCAGGGCTAAACTTTCCTTAGCTGTATGAGTAAGTGTAAAATCTTCAATTAATTTAATTGCTGTTTGGATGTCTGGAATATCTAAATCAACTTCCAAATCTTTTGGATAAGAGTTTGGATAACTTACTTCAATTTTTTCCTCATTTACTTTTCTCCAAGAAACAGAACCATGCATTTTTATGAGGTTTATTGTTGGTATTTCAAATTTATAAAGATCATTTGTACCCTGATGCCAAGTTGATGTGTGAAAATTACTGATTTGAAGGTAGCGTGTTTTTAATCCTCTCGCACCATCGTTAAAAATAAAATTAGTGGAATTACGAAGTAACTTATCAGAAGCATTTTCGAAAAACAAATCATAGTTGGTTGTAAAAATATTGGCTCGCCGAATTTGATTGGCGCCCTTTCTATTTATAAGGTTTACAATATTATCAATTAACTCTTGGTATGCCCTGAGTGTTTCCCTACGGGTTTTACGTAAGTCTGCATCGTCATCCCTTTTGAAGAAGCAGAAACTCTTGCGTAAAATATTTTTGTAGTACTGGTAGTAAATGAAATCCTTTATTTCACTATAATCACTATCTGTGAGTATATCTTCATAAGTGAAATCATCATTAATTTTAAGTGTTGGTATAAATGAAGCTGAAGCACCTGATCCTATTAGAAAATTAATATTCTTGTCATGTAATTCTGATGCCCTGAATGCTTTAAATAGTTCGTTTGACATGTGTGCAAGTCCTTATTTAATAGTGTTATTAACAAATAAACCCCACCAAGACATCAGATCTTTTCGCTGCTCTAAATAAGTTGAGCGATTATATGCGCGTCGCACCTCATTTTTATCGCTATGTGCTAGAGCTGCCTCAATTATGTCTGGGCTAAAACCTGCCTCATTCATAGCCGTACTCGCAATTGAACGTAACCCATGTGCTACAAGCTTACCTCCGAATCCAATTCGTTTTAAAGCAGCATTAGCCGTCTGGCTATTCATAGCTTGTTTTGGATCATTTCTGCTTGGAAAAACATGCTCTCGATGGATGCTGATAGGTTTCATCACTTCCAGTATATCTAACGCCTGAGGAGATAAAGGAACGATATGTTCACGCTTTGCCTTCATCCGTTCGGCCGGGATCATCCAAAGTTTGGCATCGAAATCGATCTCTGCCCAACGAGCACCGGAGGCCTCAGAAGGGCGCACAAGCGTCAGGAGTTGCCATTCAATGAGACAGCGAGTCGGAATAGATAGATTTGACATGATGAGAGAACGCATCAGCTTAGGCAATTCTTCTGGCCGAAGTGTCGGCATGTTTTGTTTTTTGGGTTTCTCAAATGCCATACCAATACCTGACGCTGGGTTGGCATCAATCAAGCCGGTGTTGACTGCATAAATCATTATCTCGTTAATGCGCTGCACCAGTCGACGTACAGTTTCAAGCGCCCCACGAGCTTTGATTGGCTCAAGAGCTTCAACCAGTGTCCGTGCTTTGATTTGCTGAACGGGGATCTCACCTATGGCAGGGAATACATCTTTCTCCAGTGAGCGCCAAATGTCTTTTGCATAATCAGGGGTAACGCTTTTGCTTTTGAGCTGGAACCAGTTAGCGGCGACCGTTGAGAAAATACTGTCCAGTGCGATTTGCTGCTGTTCCTCTGCAACTTCAGCTTGAATTTGCGGATCGATTCCGTTGGCTAATAAGGCAAGGTAATCAGCTCTTAACCCTCGGGCATCAGCAAGCGAAAGTGCAGGGAAGGCACCGAGCCCCATCATTGTTCGCTGCTTTGTTGCCGGACGTTGATAACGGAAACGCCAGAGCTTTTTCCCGCTGGTTTTCACTATCAGGAAAAGCCCCTCGCCATCATGCAGCGTTAGATCCTTCTCTAACGCTTTTGCGCGCAGAACTTCGGTGTTTGTCAGGGGGCGTGTTGTCCGTGCCACTGTGGCCGCTCCTTCATGAATTGGTATACGCTTTTAGGTATACATCCTACCGTATACCTAAACGTATACCAATAATCACCGGATTTAGCCGGATGTACTCGGACAACGACAGACAAAAAAAAGCCCGCAGAGCTTGTGCTGTGCGGGCTTTCTGTACTTCACCGGACATATCCGGATCATTATTTGGTGGAGCTGGCGGGAGTTGAACCCGCGTCCGAAATTCCTACATCCTCGGTACTACATGCTTAGTCAGTCTTTACATTCGCCTGGCACCTGCGGACAGACACGCCACTACCAGACTAGCCTGATTAGTTTTAACGCTTCAACCCCAGGCAGGGCCTCCACGCGATCTCTTTTGGGTTTGACCTCTCTTTGATCCCCGTCTTAAGAGCGGAAGCTAGGGAGAGAGGGCTCAGAGCAGGTTATTAAGCTGCTAAAGCGTAGTTTTCGTCGTTTGCGACTA
>Ga0105251_10000388_pt1 | contig 42962 bp, 32 predicted proteins | sample KBSS64metaG_FD_80424 | JGI IMG/M metagenome (GOLD analysis project Ga0105251, IMG submission 80424) | Switchgrass rhizosphere microbial communities from Kellogg Biological Station, Michigan, USA - KBS S6-4 metaG | ecosystem: Host-associated > Plants > Roots > Rhizosphere > Soil | place...
AGAGCGGCGTGCGGGTTGAGGCGGAGATCCAGCAGCAGGGCAATGGCAACCTGGCGTCCATCATCCAGGACACGGTGCCGGACAGCTTCAGCGGCGCCAGTGCCATGATCAGCCAGACCGGCGACGCCCATTCGGCGGTGATCGACCAGATCGGTTCCACGGCGCGCATCACGCAGAACGGCTTCGGTAACCAGGCGACGATCCAGCAGCGCTGAAGGGTTGCAGGCTGATCCCGGCCGGGATCAGCCTGATGGGGCTTACAGCTTGATCCAGGTGGCCTTGAGCTCGGTGTACTTGTCGAAGGCGTGCAGGGACTTGTCGCGACCGTTGCCGGACTGCTTGAAGCCGCCGAAGGGCGCGGTCATGTCGCCGCCGTCGTACTGGTTGACCCAGACGCTGCCGGCGCGCAGGGCGCGGGCGGTCTTGTGGGCCTTGGAGATGTCGCGGGTCCAGACCGCGGCGGCCAGGCCGTATTGGGTGTCGTTGGCGATCCGCACGGCTTCGTCGGCGGTGTCGAAGGTGATCACCGAAAGCACCGGGCCGAAGATCTCTTCGCGGGCGATCTTCATGGCGTTGCTCACGCCGTCGAAGATGGTCGGCTCGACATAGACCCCGCCGGTTTCTTCCAGGGTGCGCTTGCCACCGGCCACCAGGGTGGCGCCTTCGGCATGGCCGGCCTCGATGTAGCGCAGCACGGTGTCCAGCTGGGTGGTGTCCACCAGGGCGCCGACGTTGGTCTCGGGGTCCAGCGCATGGCCGGGCTTCCAGCCCTTGAGGGCCTCGACCACCAGCGGCAGGAATTCCTCCTTGATGGAGCGCTCCACCAGCAGGCGCGAGCCGGCGGTGCAGACCTCGCCCTGGTTGAAGGCGATGCCGCTGGCGGCCGCCGCGGCGGCGTCCTTGAGGTCGGGGGCATCGGCGAAGACGATGTTGGGGCTCTTGCCGCCGGCTTCCAGCCAGACGCGCTTCATGTTGGATTCTCCGGAGTAGGCCAGCAGCTGCTTGGCGACCCGGGTGGAACCGGTGAAGACGATGGTGTCGACGTCCGCATGCAGGCCCAGGGCCTTGCCGACGCTGTGGCCGTAACCCGGCAGCACGTTGAACACCCCGGCCGGGATGCCCGCCTGCTGGGCCAGCTGGGCGACGCGGATGGCAGTCAGCGGCGACTTCTCCGAGGGCTTGAGCACCACCGAGTTGCCGGTGGCCAGCGCCGGGCCGAGTTTCCAGCAGGCCATCATCAGCGGGAAATTCCAGGGCACCACGGCGGCGACCACGCCGACCGGCTCGCGGGTGACCAGGCCGAGCTGGTCATGGGGCGTGGGGGCGACCTCGTCGTAGAGCTTGTCGATGGCCTCGGCGCTCCAGCGGATGGCATTGGCCGATGCCGGTACGTCGATCCTGAGGGAGTCGCCGATGGGCTTGCCCATGTCCAGGGTTTCCAGCAGCGCCAGCTCTTCGGCGTTGGCCAGCAGCAGGTCGGCGAAGCGGATCAGCACGCGCTTGCGCTGGGCCGGCGCCAGGTGCGCCCAGGTGCCCTTCTGGAAGGCGGCGCGGGCGGCGGCGACGGCCAGGTCGGCGTCGGCGGCGTCACAGCTGGCGACCTTGGCGAGGAAGCGTCCGTCCACCGGACTCAGGCAATCGAAGGTGGCGCCGGCGGCGGCGTCGACATAGGCGCCGTCGATGAAGGCGCGACCTTCCAGGGTGAGACCTTGGAAGCGCTGCTCCCACTCGGCGCGGCTGGGCAAGCTCATGGGTGACTCCTCGCTAATGGCGGTGAGCAGCCACCCTAAACCGGCCCGGAAGGGTTATCAATATATTTGACAGTTAGCCGCCAAGGGCGCCGAAACGTGCGTTTTATCGAACGCTGCGCTGGCGTTGGCGACTCAAGGTCAGGGCCGGGCGGGCCGTGGCCAGGGCGCCGCGCCGTTGCCGGGGCTGGAAGCACTGCTGGGTGAACGGCGCCTCGACGCTGGCGTCCAGGTCATCGAGCCAGCCTTCCACAGCGTCTTCCAGGGCCGCCACGGTGAGCTGCCCCAGCACCTGGTGGGCGATGAGATTGCCCAGGCTGGGCGCCGTCGATTCGCCAGTGGCGCCCCACCAGGCGGCCAGGCGCTGCTGGAGGCCTTCAAGCAGACGATGGAGACGATAGGCCGCGGCCAGCAGCGCCAGGCTGGCGGAAGGCGCCTGGGCCAGTGCCGCCGGGGCGAAACCGGCCAGGGCGCGCTCGAGCACCCCGGCCAGGGGCGCCTCGAAGGCCACCGCCCGCGCCTGCAGCAGCAGGGCTTCGAGGGCATCGGGCACCTTGTCGACATAGGCGCTGGCGAAGCGCTCTAGGGCCGCGCCGCGGGTGGCATCGGCGCTGGTCGTACGCGCCGCCTGGTCGGCAAAGGTGCGGCTGGCCTCGCCACTGTCCCGAGCGCGCACCTGGGTGGTCTGGATCACGAGGCGCAAGGCGGCGGTATTCATGGCAGGGTCCTGCAGGGCTGAGCTGTGTTGGACGCCTCCCGGGTGGGCGGGTCACACCGTTCGTCCGGTGCCGGCGGCCGTCAGTGCCGGAGCATGAAGGTGTCGTATTCCAGGTCGTCCAGCACCCGGTCCAGGCGGTGCAGACCCAGCAGCACGCAGCAGGCCAGGGAGACGGTGAAGCCGTAGCCGAAGAAACTCGGACCCAGCTCGATGCTGAGCAGGGTCAGCGCCAGGTTGAGGCCGAGAAACAGGGTGCAGAGCATCAGCACGGTGTCGCGCCGGTCCAGGTAGAAGAAGACGTTGAGCAGGGCCATGAACACCACCTGGATGCTCACGCCCACCACGTCGATGTAGAACAGCGGCAGGTAGTAGTGCGACATGCCGAGCCAGGCCAGCAGCTGCGGCGCCAGCAGGAACACCAGCACCAGGGTCAGGCCCTGGACCTTGCAGATCTCCAGCAGGCCCTGACGGATGGCCAGGATCATCTGTTCCTTGAGCTGGCTGATGTGCTGCAGGGTCTCGCCGCCGCGCACGGCGTTGAACACCCGCTCGTACCATTCGGCGAAGTCGGTCTCGATGCGCACCAGGAACACCGCCATGCCGGGGATGATGGCGAGGTAGGCGAGAAAGATCGGCAGGTCGTAGAGGATGGAGGCGCGCAGGGGACCGATGACGGCGTCGGAGGTCAGCGGATTGAACCAGAAGACGAATTTGTCGACCCAGATGCCCAGGTTGTAGAACAGCCCGGTGACCAGCAGGCTGAGGAAAATCTGCTTGCGGTCGAGGAAGTCGAAGGCCACCAGGCGATCGGCCGGGTACTCGCGGATGATGTCGTAGAGAAACATGAACAGCAGCGCGGCGTGGCCCAGCAGCAGCGCCATCAGCAGGCCGTTCATGCCGAGAAAGCGCAGCATGAAGGCGGCGGCGATCATGATGGCGTAGCCCAGGGTCATCACCACCAGGATGCGGTTGTAGGCCTTCATCCCCGACAGGAAGATGATCACCAGCCAGAGGTCGCAGAGGGTGACGAAGTTGGCCAGCACCAGCAGCCGGTAGGCGAAGGGCTGGTCGAACAGGGTGGCCAGCAGCACGAAGCCCAGGCCCCCGGCGACCAGGGTCACCAGCAGCAGGATGCCCACCAGATTGGGCAGGATGCTCGTCTGCTTCTCCTCGAACAGCCGGTCCGAGACGAAGCGGGTGAAATACAGCTGCAGACCGCCGGTGAGGATCAGCGAGCTGGCCATGAGGTAGGTCACCGTGACCAGGAATTGCCGGATCAGCACGTTGGGGGTGACGATGCCGGTGGCCAGCACGCCGATCAGCATGACGCTGATGATCGACAGCACCCAGGGCCCCGAACTGATCAGGCCGGCGTAGACATAGGCGCGCAGGGTGGCGGTGTAGGAGTCGCGCGCGAGGATCTTGCGCAGTTCGAAGCCGATACCGGCCATGTCAGAGGCTCCTCCCGATGGCGTCCTGGTAGAGCTCGCGATAGCGTTCCAGCATCAGCGGCTCGGTGTAGTAGCGATTGACCCGGGCCAGCCCGGTGCGCTGCGCGGCCTGCCAGCGACCGGGATTGCGCAGCAGGGCGAGGATGGCGCGGGCGGTGGCCTGGGGATCGGCGATGGCGACCACGCTGCCACCGGTACCCAGGGCGCGGTCCTCGGGGATGGAGCCCTCGATCAGCTCGCGGCAGGAGCCCACGTCGCTGCTCACCACCGGCACGCCGGCGGCCCAGCCTTCGAGGATCACCAGCGGCTGGGCCTCGCTGATGGAGGTAAGCACCATGAGGCCGAGCTTGGGCAGGATGTCGCCGATCTTCTGGAAACCGAGGAATTTCACCTTGCCCTCCAGGCCCAGGCTGGTGACCAGGCTGTGGCATTCGGCGGCGTATTCCTCGTCTTCGTCTTCCGGACCGACCACCCAGGCCTCGGCCTCGGGCATGGCGCTGATCACCCCGCGCATGGCGCGGATGAAGGTCTTGACGTCCTTGATCGGCACCACCCGGCCGAGCAGCCCGACCACCGGCGGCACGCCCTCGGGGCGACGCTCCAGGGCGTCCTGCCACTGGGTGAGGCTGATGCCGTTGGGGATCACCCGGCAGCGTGCGGGATCTGCGCCGTCCTGGATCTGCCGGCGGCGGTTGCCGTCATAGAGCGAGATGATCGGATCGGCGGCCTTGTAGGTGAGCAGACCGATGCGCTCGAAGAAGCGGATCCACAGCCGGCGGATGTAGCTGACGTCCACGTCCAGCCCGGTGCGCAGGGCCTCGTCCGGGCCTTCGGCGATCCACTTGGCCTGGGCCAGGTCGATCTTGCGCTCCTTGGTGTAGATGCCGTGCTCGCTGAGCAGGAAGTTGCAGCCCCAGCGCCGCTGCAGGATGGCGCCGAGCATTCCGGCATAGCCGGTGGAGATGGAATGGATCATCCGCGGTCGCGGTAGCCGGCGCGCGGCCTCGGCCAGCATCAGCAGCGGCGCCTGCATGGCGCGCAGGGTCCAGAGGTAGTCGACGAAGGACGGGTCGGTGCAATAGCGCTCGTAGCCCTCGGTGATGGCTTCCCAGCTGGCGCGGCTGTACATGAAGTCGTCCAGGGTCACGCTGCCCTGGGCGAAGGCGTCCACCAGGGCATCGCCCTGGGCGGCGCTGGGTTCGTCCGGGTGGTGCAGGAAGGCGTGCAGATCGCGCAGCAGCTGCACCGGTGCCTGACGCCGCGGACTGATGGGCGCGCCCTTGGGCACCCAGGAGCCGGCGAGGAAGTGCTCCTCGATGTGCACCACGTTGGGCGGGATGGCGTAGTGGCGCTTCTCGTAGTTCTCGCGCTGACCGCCGATGAAGAATACCGAGAAGGTCAGCTCCGGCAGGCCGAGGATCAGCTGGTTGACCCAGCTCGACACCCCGCCGCGCACATAGGGCCAGGTGCCCTCCAGGAGCAGGCAGACATCGGGCGTCACGGTCGCGGCGGGGGCGTCTTTCATAACCAGTACTTCACCAGGGCGGCGAACGGCGGCCGCTTCTTCAGATCCGCCGGCAGGCTGTCGAGCAGCGCCGGGATGACCGCGTAATCGCGGCGCAGAAAGGCGATTTCGGCGCGGAAGGGCGCCAGCTGGGCCAGGGGCACGCCCGCCGCCTCGGCGGCCTGGAAGAATTCCAGGGCGCGCTCGGGCTCGCCCTGTTCCAGGGCAATGCGCCCGGCGAGGATGCGCAGCTCTTCGTTTTCTTCACCGGCCAGGGCCAGTTCGATATGTTCCCGCGCCTGGCCGAGCACGTGGCGCAGGACGCTGCCCTGGGCCAGGCCCAGATAGGCCAGCTCCCAGTAGCCGCGGGCCAGGGTGCCGTGCAGCGCCGGCTGGCGTTCCGCAGGGGTGCTGGCCAGTTCGCCGAGCTGGGTCTCGATGCGCTGGTTGATCTGGCTTTCCTGCTGGTCGAGCATCGAATAGGCGAGCAGGCGTACGTCGTCGGCCGGATCGCGCAGGGCCAGCTTGAGGATGGGAATGGCGTCGCGCCCGGGCATGCGGCGGGTGGCGAAGAGGGCGGTCAGGCGCTTGTCGGTACTGGGTGCATGGCGCAGCACGTCCTGCAGGCCGCCATCGCTGAACAGCATCTCCTCGCGACGCTCCAGCGGGCGGAACGGCAGATTGGGCACGCTGCGCGCTTCCCAGGCGATCTCGCGGCGCTTGCGCGGCAGATAGAGCGCCGGAAAGACCGCGGCGATTACCCCGGCCGCGCCCACCAGCGGAATGAAGAAGGCCAGGGCAAAGAGAAACAGCGGACTCCAGGGCAGCGGGCGCTGATAGCGCCTGGGCAGCAACAGCCAGACGCCACCCGCCAGCAGGGCACTGCCGGCGGCATGGGCGGTGACGAAGGCCAGGGCCGCCGCCGCCACCGGCAGGTTGGCGAACAGCAGCGCCCAGCTGCTGGCCTCGAAGGCGAAGGCGCCGCTAAACAGCCACTTGCTGTTCATGCAGACCACACTCGTTGAACAGGAAGACGCGCAACTCCTGGGCGCGGGTCTTGGGCAGCAGCTCATGTTCATGGCTGCGCACGCCCAGGCTTTCCAGGGTGCTGTCCTGGCCATGGCGCTCGGCCAGCAGCTGGCGCAGCCGGCGGCGATAGCCTTCCAGGCCATCGGAAGAGGTCAGCGGCAGGAGCACCAGCAGGCAGGGGTGGCCCGCCTGGTTGGTCAGGCGCAGTTGCAGGTCGAGGCCGCGGCGACTGCCCTCCAGCAGCGCCAGGGCGCGCTCGCCACCGTCGGCCTCGGTCATCTCGAAGCAGAACAGACAGGCGGGCAGGGCGTGCTGCTGGGCATCGCGCAGCGAACGCTTGAGATGCTGGGAGAATTGCTGGGCGTCGTCGTCGGCCAGGGCCAGCGCCTGGTGATCGCTGCCGAGCAGGTCGGCGATGTGGCCGGCGAGGATGGTGAGCAGATTAAGGGTGCGTTCGTTGAAGGAAAAGAACGGCATCTGTTCGATGGCCAGCACCGCCAGCAGCCGCTCCTCGGTGTCCAGCAGGGGCACGCAGGCCTGCAATGCCGAATGCTGGGTCTCGCCGCGCTCCAGCAGCGCCTGGCGGATGCTCAGGGTCTCGCCGCGCTCCAGGGTCAGGCGCACCAGCAGGTCATCGGGATCGATGCCGGGCATCTCGCCCTGGCTGGCGAGGGCGCGACGATCCACCCGGCCATTGCCGTCGACCCGGTACAGCCCCGCTACCCGCAGCGAGCCGTACTGGGTCAGCAGGCCGACGATGGGTTCGGCCAGGGCCTGCAGGGCGTCCTGCTCGCGGGGCACCTCGCGCAGCTGGCGGCGCAGGTCCAGCAGGGAGCTGCGCAGGCTGAGGTCGTTGCCGGCGACGCGCTGTTCCAGACGGTCGTGGGAGATGCGCAGCAGGTGGTGGGCGCGGGTGAATTCGTCCAGGCGCAGCTGGCGATAGTCGTTGGCCAGGTCCAGACGTTCCAGGCGGCGATTCCAGAGATCGCGGAATTCACCCACCAGCATGGCGCTGAGCAGCACGCCGACGATAAAGGACGGCGGGATCTCCTCGTAGGCCGGATAGCCCTGGCGGTGCAGATAGAGCAGCGCCACCACCAGCAGGCTGGCGCTCACCAGGCCGCGCATGAAGCCATAGCGCACGCCCATCAGGATGGGCGCGAAGACCACCCAGGGAAAGGCCAGACCGACCATCAGCGGGTCTTCCGGCACCAGCCAGAATCCCAGTCCCAGGGCGGCCGCCGTGACCAGCAGGGTTTCCAGCCAGGACAGGCGGCCACTGGCGCGGGGCGCCAGGGTGTAGTCCTTGTGGACGGATTGCAGGGCCATCAGCGCAACTGCAGCTCTTGCGCGGTACCGCGCAGGACCTTCTGCGCGGTGGCTGCCAGGCTCTCGCGGGACCAGCCGGAGCGGGCGCCGCTGTTGCTCCAGACCACCCGGCCGCTGGCCGGCTCGATCACCTGCAGGGTCACACCCACCGCCGGTTCGCCGTCCAGGCCGTTCTTGTACTGCCACTCGTCGACGCTGCCGGTGAGCACGTATTGCAGATTCTGCTGCCGCGCCCAGTCCAGGGCCGCGCGCTGGCGGGCCTTCTCGTCGTCGCTGGGATTGCCGCCCTGGCTGTCGTCGTAGACCTGCGGGCGGATGCCGCGCTCGCCGAGCACGCTGACCAGGATCTGCGCGGCGCGGTCGCCGGCCATGGGCGCCTGGGCATAGTTGGCCAGGGGCACCAGGCCCCAGCGCACATCCTTGGGCAGGGCCTCGCCGCTGGGACGGGTAAAGCTCGAGCAGCCGGCCAGGAGCACGGTGGCGACACTGGCGACGAGCAGACGCGTGATGTTCATGAGGTCTCTCCCTTGAAGCGGCCTAGCGACCGATTCGATTGCTGTATTGAATGCCCAGGGTGCTGCCGGCCTGACCGCCGCTGCCCTGGGGCGCGGACTGGTAGCCGGCGGTGAACGCCAGTTCGTCGTCGCCGAGCACTACCATGCCCAGGCCGACATTCAAACCGTAGTTGAATTCGCGCTCGGTCCACTGCCAGCCGACCAGGGTGTCCACCAGCCAGCTGTACTGGGGGTGGGTACGGTTGAGCGAACCGGGAATGCCGCGGCGCCAGCTGCTGCCGACATAGAGCTGGCCATAGCGATCCTGCAACAGCTGGGTGCCGCCCAGGGCCTCCAGGTCGGCCACGGTGACCTCGCCGTTCTCGCCACTGCCGGCCAGCGGCTGCAGGTAGCGGGTGACGCTGGCGGGCAGGGTGCTGCGCGCACTGTTCTGCTGGTAGGTGATGCCGCTGCGCACCTGCCAGGTGGGACCTTCGAAGAAGATCATGTGGCTCAGCTCCAGGTTGAAGGCGAAGCCGCTGCCCAGGGCATCGCCGTCCCGACTGGAATAGCGATTGTGCGCCGCCCGCCAGCTCAGCTGGTCGCGTGGCGTGAGGTTGTGGCGACCGGCCAGGCTGACGCTGTCGCGGCGGCCCAGGGCGCGCAGATAGCCGCTCTCGTCGGGTTGCCGGTGCCAGTCCAGGGCCGCTTCGATCTCGGTGTTGCCATCGATGCGCCAGGTGCGGGCGACGCCCAGGCCCAGGCGATTGCTGTCCGACCGCTGGCTGGCGTCGACGGTGGTTTCCAGACCGCCGTCGGCCAGGTTCTTCAGCACCTTGAGCAGCATCTGGTGTTCGTTGCCCAGGGCGTCGGACTTGAGGCCGCTGCTCTCCACGCGATTCTGCTTGAGCTGGACATCGGCATAGACGTCATCGCTGAGTCGCCGGGCGGCGCGCACCTCGCTGCCCTGTTCGATCAGGCCGCCATAGTCGCGGCGCTCCCAGCCGGCCTGGACGCCATTGGGCGTGCGCTCGGCCTGTTCGGTGGCCTGGCGCAGCAGCTGCCGCTGGATGACCTCCGGTGGCTCGTCGCCGGCCGCCGTCAGGGCCGCGGCCTGGGCGTCGCCGGCATGGCCGAGACGCTGCAGCACCTCGACGCGCTGCGCCGGATCCAGATCGCCGGCCGCCAGCAGCTTCTCCAGCTCGCCACGATTCTGCCGGCGCAGGACCTCCTGCAACTGCTCGTACTGGCGCACCTTCAGGCCACGACTCTTGGCCCAGGCCAGCCACTCGCTCTTGAGGCCGTCGTCGTTGTTCTGGCTGAGCGCGTCGAGCCACTGGTCGAACCAGAGTTGCAGCATGCTCGGCGAGCCATCCTGCCAGGCGCGCGCCTGGGCCAGCGCCGCCTGGGGGCCGCGCAGGCTGGAGAGCAGCCGCAGGTAGGTGGCATAGCGCTCGGGGGTGGCCGGCACCTCGTCGTTGGCCAGGTGCGGCGTGACGGCCTTGCGCAGTCGCAGCGCCGCGTCCTGGTGACCGGCGGCGTCCAGGGCATCGGCGTAGGCGGCCTGCACCAGCCAGTCCTGGGGGTGGGCGTCCAGGTAGCGGCGATACCAGCCGAGCGCCTCTTCCGCCTGGCCCAGCAGCACCAGGCCGCTGCCGAAGGGTAGCCAGAGCACGTCGCTGTCGCGGGCCCGGCCCTTCCAGTCGCGCAGCAGCGTCGCCAGCTCGGTCTGGCGATTCTGGTCGATGAGCAGCCACAGCAGCCGCTCGCGGAAGCGGTCGTCGTCCGGGAAGCGCTGCAAGGCCTTTCGATAGCCTTCTTCGGCCTGGACGACGCGACCACGCTGGAAGTCCAGCCCCGACCGCGCCAGCCAGACGGCGGGATTGTCGGCCGAGGCCGGCTCGCGCGCGGCACTGGCCAGCAGCCGCTCCAGCGCCGCCGTGTCCTTGAGTTGCTCGGCCCATTGCAGGGCGTCGGTCAGGCGCTTCTGGCTCTTGCTCTTTTCCCAGCTCTTTTCCAGCAGGGCCAGGGCCTTGCGCGGCGCGGTGCGCAGATAGATCGCCAGCAGCCGGTCCTCGTCGTTGGCGGCCAGGCCCTTGTCGCTCGCGGCCAGGCGTTCGAAGGCCAGCTGGGCCTCGCCGTCGCGCTCCAGTTCCCAGGCCAGCTCCGCCCGCAGGCGCCAGTAGTCGTCGCCCTGCCGCTGCTTGGCCGGCATGCCCTCAAGCACCTTCCAGGACTCTTCGGGCTTGAACAGCTCCCAGAGGGTGCCGGCCCAGCTCAGATACTCGGCGTTGGTCAGCGGGAATTTCTTGCCGAACGCTGCCCAGCCTGCGGCTTCGGCATCGCCCTGCTCGGTACGGGCCAGCAGTTGCTGCAGCCGCTCCCAGGCCAGGCGCTGCTTGGGCTGACGCCTGATGTAGTCGCGCAGCCAGCGCTCCTCGGCAGCGGGATCGCCCAGGGACTCGTAGGCGAAGATCAGCGCGTCCAGTTCGGTCTTGTCCAGCTGGCGTCGCCGCGACGCCTCGGCCAGCAACTCGACCACCGCATCGAAGCGAAACGCCCGGGCGGCCAGCTTCCAGGCGTGGTCGCGGCGGGCCGGATCGTCCTGGCGTGCCAGCAGGCGCAACCAGAGGTCGAGGGCTTCGTCCATATGCCCGGTCCATTCGCCCAGCTGGGCCAGTTCCGCGAGCAATTTCTCATCGTCCGGGCGCAGGGCCAGCAGCTGATGACCTTCGTCCCAGGCCCGTTCGGTGTCGCCGCGGCCCAGGGCCAGTCGGTAGGCGGCCTCCAGGGCGGCGGGATCGTCCGGTTGCCACTCGCGCCAGCGATCGATCAGCCGCTGGGCCAGATCCAGGCGCCCGCTGCCCTGGGCGGCGGCCACCCCGGCCTGCAGCCAGGCCAGACCGCTGGCATCGGCTTGCAGACGCGGCAGTTCCTGCTCCAGCAGGGCGGCGGCTTCGGCGCCCTGGCCGGCGGCGAGCCAGGCATCGAAGGCCTGGTGCCGGTAGCCCTGGCGCTGTTCGGCCGAATCGGCGAGATCGGCCAGGCGCAGATAGAGACGCGCGGCCTCCTGCTGACGGCCACCGGCCAGGCTCCAGCGGGCCGCCTGTTCCAGCCACTGCTGGCGCCGCGGCGGATCACGCCGGGCCAGTTCGACGTAACGCTGCGCCGCCGTGGCCGGATCCGCCAGTTGCAGGGCGCGCTCGGCCACCCGTTGCAGCTGGGGCGTGCTCAGGGTCGCCACGTCCAGGGCGCTCAGGCGTTGCGCCAGGCGTTCGCGATCGGCGTCGGCCAGGCCTTGCGGCTGGGCTTCCGCCTGCAGGATGTCCATTTCCAGCGCGTAGAAGGGCGTCGAGGCCAGGGGCTCGGGCAGCAGTTGCAACTGACGCCGCGCCTCGTCGATGCGCCCCAGGGCGATCAACTGGTCGATCAGCTTCATGCGCAGCCCGGTATCGTCCGGCGTCGCCTTGAGCAGCACCTGCGCGTAGCTGATGGAGACCTGGTCGGCCGGCTCCTCGCCGGGCAGGAAGACCTGCTTGCCGTGAAAGGTCAGCACCAGCACCAGCGCGGTGAGGAGCGCGACCCCCAGCAGTGTCCAACCGCTCAGGAGCCGGGTTTTCTTAGCCGCAGACGATCTCACCGTCACTCACTTGTGTTAGCGGAAGTTTGAACGTCAGCAGTCCGGCCTGTCCTGACTGGCCCTTGTAGCGCTCGCGACCGACCCGTACCTCGCAGGCCGAGGCCGCGCGCAGGGTCAGCTCCAGCGGAAATTGCCCGGCGAAGGCGAAGCGGATCCGCGTCGGCGACAGGTAGTCCCATTGCTGCAGCGGGATGTTGGCCTCTTCGAGAGCGGGGGTGGGATCGCGGCTGTCACGCAGGACCAGCCGCGCCTGATCGCCGGCCAGGTGGACATAGCGTCCCTGCGGCAGGTCGCGAACTCCGGCGATGCCCTTCGAGCGCTGCAGATCCGGCCAGCCCAGGCGCGGATCCAGGCGCAGGGTGCGCAGCCCGTCGAGGGCCTTGATCGACCAGCTGCCGTCGTCTTCCCGGGCCAGACTGGCGGTATAGAAGCCCCGCAGGCGACTCAGGTAGTCGCTCATCCACAGTGACAGCGGATGCTCGGCGGCCATGCCCTGGTAGATCTCTTCCATGACCTTGAGCGAAGCCTGCTTGGTGCCCGAGTAGAAGTGGTAGTAGAGATTCAGCCCGCGCAGTCGGCGGGGATGCTCGGTGCGCTCGAAGGTATAGAGCAGATCGCGAAAGCCGTAATAGGGACCGCGCCAGAGATTGGTGTAGACGTTCTCGTTGATGATGGGCGCATAGAACTGCAGACCGCCCGGGGTGGGGCGGATGAAGGGATACAGACCGCTCACCGAGGGCTGCGAGCGGGTGATGTGCGAGTTGCCGCCGTTCACGTTGAGCAGGCCGTTGTCGTAGGCGAGCTTGAGGGTCGCCGCATCGGGTTGGGCGTCACCGGACCAGAACACCATCTTCACCGGCTTCTGCGGGGTGGTCAGGCGTTCATTGATATAGCGCGTCGAGCCCACGATCTCGCGGGTGAAATCCACCTTGTCGTAGCCGGGAATCTGCATCATGTAGCCGTACTGGGCTTCGAAGTTCTCGCTCTGCTCGGAGACCGCCGGTTGCCAGAAGAACGGATGGCTGAAGGTGTGGGTGGCCACCTCCACCTTGGGGTCGGCGAACAGGCGGCGGGCGATGGGCTCCAGTTGCGCGGTCAGCTCCGGATAGCGGCCCTTGGGCCCGACCTCGCCTTCGATGATCGAGGCCGAGGTCAGAAAGGGGTGCGGCTGGATGAACCGCTCCAGCACCACCTGGCCGGAAAAGGGCCCGCCCGGAATCTCCGCCTTGGACGCGAAGGCGTCGCCGTCGATGTGCACGGTGGCGATGCGCCGGCCGTTCTCCGTGGTCGGATCGGGCACCGGCATGGCCGGCAGTTGCAGCGTCTTCGCCGTAAAGGCGAAGGGGTCGATGATCCAGCGACTGGCTTCGGGACCGTCTTCCATGACATAGGGGCCGAAGGCGAAGCCGCCCCAGGAGGCCACGCCCATGGGCACGAAGGTCCCGCCCGGACCGCTCAGGCTGACCACCGGTGTCGGCCCGCCGGGTAGCGTCTGCACGGCGGGCAGGTCACGCGTCCGCAACTTGACCGGTGCCTCGAAGTTGCCGGCGAGGGCAGGATCCAGCACCTTGAGGGTCAGGTTGTCGCGCAGCGGTTTGCGACTGACGCCCAGACCCAGCCGCTTGAGCAGGGCTTCGTTGTCCAGCGGCAGACCGCCGAGGATCAGCAGCGGCGTCTTTTCGTCCAGGCGCTGGCCGATCCAGTCGCTGAAATCCCGCGAATTGGGTGGCGGGCCACTGGTCATCCAGACCACCACCCCGGCATAGAGGGCGCCGGGCCAGGCCGCGGGCAGCGGCTTGGAGGCATCGAAATAGTCCAGGCGATAGCCCTGGTACTCCAGGGCGCTGCCCAGGAAGCGGTGCACCGCCGACTGGCGCAGGGCGCCTTCGCGACCATCGTAGAGCAGCGCCAGCCGGCGTGGCTGCAGGGCCACCGAACTGATGCCCAGGGTGTTGAGATCGGGGGTGGTGATATAGGGCACGTAGCCTTCGTCGCGCAGCCGCTTGGCCAGGCGCCGGGCTTCGTCGCGATGCTCCGGCGGCAGGTACTCGATGGCGATGACCGGGATGCCGGCACTGCGCGCCGCCTCGATTCGCGGCTTCAGCCAGGCGCGGTCCTGCTCGCTGACCGGGCGATAGGTCTTCTTGCCGGCATCCCAGCCGGCATAGATGGATTCGACCGCCATGGCGGCGGCGACCCCGGGCAATTCGGGTTGCACCTCGAAGCCGCGATTGAAGAACAGCTTGAGCGACGGCTGGCGGCGGTGCAGGTCGGCCAGCAGGCTCTTGAGCGCCAGGCGCTGGCTTTCCCGCTGGTCTTCGGCCACCAGCTGGAAACTGTCGAGGGTATCGAGGAACAGCCCGGTGTAACCGGCCTTGGCCAGTTGGGCGGCGCGTTCGAGCAGATGGGCTCGCCAGACCGGCGACGCCAGGTTCATCACCTGGCTGCCCCAGGCCTTGTTGGCCACCGGGCTGGCACCGGCACTGAGGCCGGCCTTTTCCAGGGCCGCCGCATCGCCGGCGAATTCGCCAATGGACAGATAGGCGAAGGGTTGGGCTCCGGCCTCGTGCAGGGCGCGGACATCGGCGGCGCTGGCATGTCCGGGTTCGAGCACCACCCAGTCGAACTGCGCGAGTTCGGCTACCGGCGGTTTTTCCGCGTACCAGAACGCCACGCTGGCGGGCGCCGCCAGGGCCGTCCCCAAGAGAGACAGATAGCCCAGCAGCCCTACCGTCAGCCTGCGCCACCAACCGAAGCGGGACCTTGCTCTTGTTGCCTTGCCTGACGCCACACCCAGTCCTTAAACGTGCCCAACTTCGGTATCAGGTTAGCTACATTACGCAAAAGCGTGACGAAAAACTGCCTGTGCCAGGCCGAGCGGCAGCAATTACGGGGCTAATAGGTATCGAAATAATTAATGGGCGACGGGCGAGGCCGTCTAGGCAGCGGATTTCAGATTTTTTTGGCGGGGAAAATAGTGCAGAGATGCAGAGGGAGGGTGTAGCAGAACGTCAGAGGAATTACCGTCATGCGCGGCGGTAACCGGCATGACGGCAAGCGAGCGCTATTACTTGAAGCTGCTGTTCAGGCTGGCGCTGGAGGACAGGATGTTGGTGGAACCCAGCAGTTGGCTGACGAAGCGGTTCCAGCGGGTGATACCGGCCGGGCCAACGAAGACCACGTCCTGCGGCTGCAGATGGAAGTTCTGCGCCAGCACATAGGCGGTGGGGTTCTTGGCCGCCAGGTGGAAGACCTGGGCAGTGGCACCCGGCGCCTTCAGATCTTCCGGGCCACGGATGACGTAGACGGCATCGGCGTTGGCGGTTTCCTGCTGGATGCCGCCGGCCTGGCTCAGGGCTTCCATCAGGTTCAGGTTGGTGATCTTGTAGCTGACCGCTGCGGGCGAGCGGACTTCACCGACCACATAGACCTTGCGGGCATCGTTGTAGGGCAGGTGGATGCTGTCACCGTCCTTCAGGTAGATGCCGTACAGCTTGGAATCCTTGCGGTTCAGGCTGTCGGTATCCAGGCGGTATTCCTTGCCGTCGCGGACCAGGGTCACGCCGGTCAGATCGGCACCACCGGTGTTGGCCACGCCAACCTGGCCCAGGGCTTCCACCAGGGTGATGGGCTTGGTGGTCAGAGGAATGGCATCGCCCTTGTTCACGGCACCGGAGACGGTGACCTTCTGGCTGCCGAACTTCAGCACGCTGACGTCGATCTGGGGATTGTCGATGAAGGTGGCCAGACGGCGGGAGATATCGGTGCGGATCTCTTCCAGGGTCTTGCCGGCGGCGCGCACGGTGCCGACGTAGGGGTAGAACAGGGTGCCATCCGGACGTACCAGGCGACCGTTGGCTTCCAGCTGCTGCTGGGCGCCGGACGGAGCGGTCAGTTCGGGGTGATCCCAGACGGTGATGTAGAGCAGGTCGCTCGCACCGACGCGGTAAGCCTGCGGCTTGTAGTCCAGCAGGGGCTTGAGGTCGGGAGCCTTGGACAGGGCCGCGGAATCCTGGCTCATCAGCAGCGAGCTGGTGATCGGGATCAGCTGGACCTTGGTGCCCTGGATGCTCGGATCGCTCTTCAGGTCGTCCTGGTCCAGGTACTGACCCGGGGAGTAGGCACAACCCTGCAGGACGATGCCGGACAGCAAGGCCAGAGCGGTAAATTTGGTTTTCATGTCATTCGTCCTTGATTGCTGATTGAGTGTGAGCAAGAGGAATAAATCGGAAGGTAGAAGCAACGAGCCGGTTATTCATGGTGTTCCTTCGCAAGACGCGGCGAGCCTCGACGGTGGACCAGGTTCCAGGTGACCCGTCTGTCCAGCGTACGAGAGAACTCGAGGTCTCAGCTTTTAGTTGTATGAGCACCTGAGTCTGCTGGTCTAGGACTGGCCTTTAGCCATCGAGTTCAGCGCCCCGGGAGCGGAAAAAGGTGACGCCGTTCGAAATCTGTCACATCTCCGCTAACGAGGTCCTATGACTTGGCAGTCATGTTTGTTCAGGTGTTTTTGCAGCAGGGCCGTCTGCGGCTTCTCCGTGCCGTTCTTGGGTTCGATGGCCAGAGGATAGTCGCCCCAGCCCGGACCGGCCGCCCAATAGGCGCTGGGTACGCACTGCTCGCCCAGATAGCTCAGCAGATTGTCCATGGCTTCCAGCCACTGTGGGTGTGCAGGTATCCCATATTCGCCAACGAAGCCGCGCAAATTGTGCTGTTTCAGCCATTCGATGAAGGGGCGGGTTCTTTCCACGCCGATCATGGGATGGACGCCCTTCATGCCCGAGGCGTAATTGCCGCTGGAATCGTCGTCGAAGTAGATATGGGCCTCATAGATGAGGTTGTCCGCCGGATCCTTGATCAGCAGGTCGCCATTCACCTGGGGCCAGCGCTGGGCACTGGACCAGCTGTCGCCGGCGATGAAGATCGGCGTCTTCATGTCGACGCTGCGGATGCTGTCCACGGCCGTCTGGGCCGCGCGGGGCCAGAGACCCTGGGTGTCATGGGGCTCGTTCATGACATCGTAGCCGTACAGCGCCGGATGCTTCTGGAAGGTCAGGGCCAGGCGTTTCCAGGCATCGGCGTAGCTGGCGTAGGGCACCTGGGAAGAGCCGATCAGCTGACCGCGATAGCGCGCGTAGTTGTGCATGTCCAGGATCACGCGGATGCCGTACTTGTCGGCGAAATCCAGGGTGCGCTGCAGCAGCGCGACCTGGGCCTGGTCCAGTTCACCGCCCAGCTGGGGTTGCACCCGCTCCCAGAGGAAGGGAAAGCGGATGAAGCGGATGCCCTTGGTCGCGTAGCGGCGGAAGTAATCTTCGGTGGGGTAGAAGTAGTTGGTGCCTTCCACGCCTGGCAGGACCTGGCCGGCAAAGCCGGCGGCCGACATGTTGATGCCGATGAGGTCCACCTTGGCCGTCGCCGACTCGGGCTGAGCCTGGCCATAAAGCGCCGCGGACAACAAGACGGTGGCCAGCAGGCCACCACCGATACGACGTTTCACTCGTGACACGGACAGCACCTCTCGTGTATTGCGGAAATTCGTCTGGGCAGGGCTCCCTCAGGAGCTCTGCTGATAGACCGGCGCGGGTTGCAGCGGCGGTGTGCGCCGGGCGAAGTATTCCAGCGCCAGATAGTCCACGGTCACCCGGATGGTCCAGGCGATGGCGGCGCCCATGATGGAGAAATGCTGGATGCAGACCACCAGCAGACCCAGGTAGGGCAGCAGTTCGGCGAGATGGATCATCGCGGTGGTCCGCGAATGACCGCGAGCCTGGATCTTGGCGAAGGGAATCTGCGCCAGGGCGTTGAAGATGAAGCCCACCACCAGGATGCGCAGGATCTGCGCGGCATCGCCGCCGTACTCCGGGCCCATCCAGACGGTCATGATCCAGGGCGCCAGCGCCAGGATCGGCAGCACCATCGCCAGGCTGATCAGCAACAGGCCCCAGAAGGCCTTGTTGGCCTGGCGCGTAGCGTCCTCACTGCTCTTGCTCAGCAGCGGGAACACCACCCGGGCCACGGCATTGGGGATGATCAGCATCCGCGAGACCGCCTCGGCCGGGGCGGTGTAGAAGGACACGCGGCTGGCACCGACCATGTGCGACAGCACGAAGCGGTCGAAATAGACCATCAGCGGACTGATGATGTTGCTTACCGTCATCCAGCTGCCGAATTTCAACAGCTCCTTGAACACCTCGGCCTTGAAGGTCCGGATGCCTTCCGGGAAATCCTTGTGCAACGGCCAGTAGGCCAGCGCCATGGAGACCACCCGGGCCAGCACCAGGCCGATCACGGTGGCGGAAAAGCTCGGTTCGATCAGTACCGCGATCAGCGGCGCGATCGCCAGCAGACTGTTGGAGAAGGTCCGCAGGATGTTGAATTCGCCGAAGCGCTCGTTGCCTTCCAGGTAGGCGAACCAGACCGTCGCCAGCAGGAAGGGCGGGACGCACAGGCTCAGCCAGCGAAAGCCGGCCACGGCATTGTCGAAATGCTCGGGCGAGACGTGCAGCAGACTCACCACCTTGCCCGCGCCGAACCACAGCAGCAGTGTCGCCAGCAGACTCAGGCCGATGACGGCGCCGGTGGCCGTACCCATGACCAGCCGATTGCGCTCCTTGTCGCCGTGGTGCATGGCGACGGCGCGGATCACCGCGCGCGACAGGCCGGCATCGAACAGGGTGGCATAGCCGACAATGGCGAAGGCCAGGGTGAACAGGCCGAATTGCTCGACACCGAGCAGGCGCGACAGCACACCCATGGTGGGCAGCGCGATGGCACTGGGAATGACGACACCCAGGATGTTCCAGGTGCTGTTTTTGATCATCGACATCGTGGGGGTGAAAACTCCTTGGGGCCGCCCGGCGGACACCGGGCGGCACGAGGGATCAGACCGGGCGAGCCAGCTGGCTGCTCGGGCGCGGGTAGGGACTGCTGACGTAGGTCTCCGGGGCGGACGCGGAGCTGTAGTGGTGCAGCGCGCGCAGGGCCTGGATCACCATCAGGTAGCAGATGGTGGCCTGGAGGTACTCGAAGAAGCCGGCCAGCGGCCAGATCACCAGCTGGGCCAGGGTGGCGGTCACCACGAAGCCGGTATCGGGGTGCAGCATCTTGGCCCAGCGATAGTAGAGGAACAGCGACACCGGGATGATGATGAAGGCCAGGAAGCCGAAGCGGAACAGGGTGCCGAACACCCCGACATCGGAGAGGAAGAAGTACTCGCCGAAATAGGGGATGAAGCCGTTGTTCCACATCAGCGACAGCGAGCCACTCGGCAACCAGTGGTTCTGGCTGAGGTGGGAGAAGATGTAGCCGATGGTCTGCTCACGCACGCCATCGGTGGGACCGTCCTCCACCGACTGGGCATAGAAGTCCAGATTCAGCCCCAGCACCTTCATCAGGTCCGGGAAGATGAAGAAGGGCGACAGCAGCAGCGTAGAGACGCAGATCCAGACGATGGACTTGCTCTTCAGGCAGAACACGGTGAAAACCAGCGCCAGCACGATCAGCTGCCGGGTCTGGGTACCGAACACCAGGGTCAGCAGGAAGACCATGGCCAGCACGATGTGGACGGTCTTGCTGCGCGTCGAGCCATCGATCGGCGAGATGCCCTTGTTCCAGGTCTGGATGCAGTAGAAGTAGGCCAGGCACAGCGCCGGCGCACCGATGGAGGAACGGTCCGGGCGGTCGAAGGAGGACTGCTTGTCACGCAGGTCCGGCAGCACGCCGAACTTGAACATCCAGGCCATGACGGCGGCCAGCAGCGCGGTGATCAGCAGAGCCTTCTCGAATTGCGAGGCGGTCATGTTGCGACCGAGGAACATCAGGGTGGCGAAGCCGAAGCAGAACAGGATCCGCCGCTCCTCGATCAGGCCATAGATCAGCGGCTGACCGTAGAACAGGAAGGAAAAGACCGCCGGCAACCCGATGAAGACCACCGACGAATAGACGGCGTAGGTCATCAGGATCTTGAATTCGCGCTGCTGGGTGCCAATGCTGGTCAGCAGGTAGAAGAAGGTGAAGGCCATGCAGATGGCCAGATACAGCTCGTTCAGATAGAGGATGCCGACCGGGTTGTGCGGGCTTTCGCCGAACACGTCCAGGTGCAGGATCAGCAACGGGATCAGGAGAACGAAGGAAACGGTACTTTTACGGAGAATGCTCATAGACCTACCCATCCAGACGGGACCACCGGACGGCTTGTCCGGTGGTCATCTTCCTTGCGGCTGAGAACGCTGCGAGGCAGCCACTCAGGTGCGTCGACTGCTGCGTTCCTTGAGATAGATGGGCAGGATGCTCAACGCATCGTGCACGTAACGCTTGGCCAGCCGTTTGGGCTCCGAGCACAGCCGGTGCAGCCATTCCAGCCTGGCTTTCTGCATCCAGCGCGGTGCGCGCTTGACGGTGCCCACGGCGAACAGGATGGACGCGCCGATACACAGGCCGACACCGGTACGCTTGCTGCTGTCGATCTGCCGCGCGAGCTTTTCCTGACGCGGCGCCCCTACGGCATAGAGGATGAACTCCGACGGATTCTGCATCACGAAGTCGACGCATTTCTGCGTCTCCAGCGGATCGTTGATGAAGCCCATCGGCGGGTTGTAGTGCGTCAGCTGGATGTGTGGATACATCCGGCGCAACTTGCCGACGTCATCCTCGCTGGAACCGATCAGCACCACCGACAGGCGCTCGTCGTTGGCCTTGCGCAGGATGCTCAGGGTCAGATCGCTGCCGGTGATGACCTCGGGCACGGCGACGCCCAGCGACTTGAGGATGGGCATCAGGATCCGGCTGTCGCAGATGCGCTTGCCGGCGCGCTGATAGGACTCGCGCATGTCGGCATTGCTCTGCAGCTGCACGACATGGTCGATGTTCGGCGTGACGATGTAGCTGTAGGGCCGATGGATGTCCTGGCTGATCGAGTTCAGCAACTCGTCCTTGGTACCGGTGAAGAAGTCGATACCAAAGGCTTGGGTGCGTAGGTTAGACATGCATCGTCGCTCCCTTGAAGGCGCCCTTGACGCCGGACCAGGCCAGTTTCGGATTCTTGAATTCCTTGAGCACGGTGATGCCGGACAGCAACACGGCGGAGACCAGTGCGTAGGGGGTACCGTGGAACTTGCGATTGAAACGGGTGGCCGCGCGGTTGCGGAAGTAGTGATAGAAGGCGCTACGTCCACCCGAGCTCATGGAGCCGTAATGATAGAGCTGGCTCTCGGGCGAAACCTTAAGGGCGACGCCCTTGCGCTTGGCCTGGTGCTGCCAGTCCACCTCTTCGGAGTACATGAAGTAGGCCTCGTCCATGAATCCGATCTCGGTCAGCAGGCTGGCGCAGAAGGCCATGCTGCAACCCATGATGTAGTCGGGTTCACGGTCCAGCTTGGAAATCTCGCTGACCTCGATGTCCTTGCCCAGCAGCTTGGACTTGCCCAGCAGCGGATAGAGGATGCCGCCGCCGTAGCACTCCAGGCGACCGGTCTGGGAGCTCAGGATCACCGAGCCGACGATGGTCTTGGGCGCGCGCTGCAGTTCGGCCAGCAATGGCGCGAAGGCATCGTCCTTGACGTAGGCGTCGTTGTTGACGACCCAGAAATGCTTGACCGCCAGATTGTCCAGCGCCCAGCGCATGCCGTAGTTGTTGCCACCGGCATAGCCGTCGTTGCGCGGACTGGCGAGCACGGTGACCTGGCTCAGGCCGTTTTCGGCCTGCCAGCGTTGCAGGACGTCGATGGAGCCGTCCTGGGAATCGTTGTCCACCACCACCGTGTGATCGATGGACGGGCAGTGCTTGAGGATGCTCTCCACACAACTGATGGTTTCGTTGGGGGCCTTGTAGTTGAGCACCATGACTACGTTCATTGGCGTGTTCCTATTCTTCAGAATCATCAATCCGGTACAGCGTCGAGATCCAAGGCTGCCAAGCGTGGCCGGGTTCAGGAGCGAACCCTTCGAAATCGCTGTGTGAGGTAGTTTCTTGTTCGATGCGCCTGTACGAATACTGCCGCGATCCCTGAAGGGATTGGCTGGACGGCGCTCAGGCCGTCCAGCCGGGGTCGTGCATCAGCTCTTGGCGTCCTGCTCGTAGGAGTAGTGGTAGTTGCCATAGGAGCCGTAGTTACTGGCCTTGCGTTCGACAGCGTTGAAGATCACGCCCTTGAGCGGAATGCCGTTGAGGTCGAAGCGGCGCTTGGTCGCCTCAAGCTCCTTGACACTGTTCACGCCGAAACGTGCGACGATCAGGCTGGTACCGGCATGACTGCCGATGATGCCGGCCTCGGTCACCGCCAGGATCGGCGGGGTGTCGATGATCACGATGTCGTACAGCTCGCTGAATTTCTTCAGCACGGTGGTGAAGCGAAGGCTCATCAGCAGTTCCGACGGATTCGGCGGGAACTGGCCGCAGGAGACGAAATCCAGGCTGCCGACTTCGGTCTTCTTGATGGCGTCGTTCAGGGCGATGCGGCCACTCAGCAGATCGGACAGGCCGTCCTGCTGCTTGGTGTTCATCAGCTTGTGCAGATAGCCCTTGCGCATGTCGCCGTCGATCAGCAGGACGCGCTGGCCGGACTCGGCGATCACCGCGGCCAGGTTCGAGGACACGAAGGACTTGCCGACGCCCGGGCTGGGACCGGAGATCATCAGGATGTTGTTCTTGGCCTCGATCATGGCGAAGTGCAGGCTGGTACGCAGGCTGCGCAGCGCCTCGGTGCTCAGATCGGTCGGATGGGTGATGGCGGTCAGCGAGGATTCGCCCGGCTGCTTGGTGCCCAGTACCTTGGTGGTGTCCGCCTGGTTCTTGCTGTAGGGGATCGAGGCGTAGACCGGCAGACCGATCTGCTCGATGGCTTCCGGGGTCTCGACACCGCGACGCAGGGTATGACGGGTGTAGACGATGGCCAGGCCGACGATGCCGCCGAGGATGATGGCGACGGCGATGATCAGCGGCTTGTTGGGCGCGGACGGATCGTCGACGTTGGCGTTGGCGTTGTCGATGATGCGGACGCTGCCCACGGTACCGGCGCGAATGACTTCCAGTTCCTGAGCCTTGTTCAGCATCAGCGCATAGGTCTGGCCGGTCACCTCGATGTCGCGGTTCAGACGCAGCAGTTCCTGCTGGGTTTCCGGCAGCACTTCGACGCGCTTCTGCAGCTTGGCGCGCTCGGCCTGGAGTTGGCCCAGCTGGCTCATCAGCGCCTGGTAGGCCGGGTGCTGGCGAGTGAACTTGCGATCCATCTCGGTGCGCTTCAGGTTCAGCTCGGAGATCTGGTTGTCCAGGGCAACGGTCTGTTCCAGGACACCCTTGGTCTCGCTGTCGATATCGACCGACTTCTTGTTGGTCTGGTAGTAGTTCAGCGCGGACTGGGCCTTTTCCAGGTCGGATTTCACGACCGGGATCTGGGCACGCAGGAATTCCAGACTCTGGGTGGACTCGGCGGCGTTGCGATCGATGTTCTGCTGTACGTAGATGTCCGCGACTTCCTGGACGATGGCCTGGGCCTTCAGCGGATCCGCGTCCTGCAGACCGACACCGATGATGCCCGACATCTTGCCGCGCTCACCGGCGACGATGCGACCCTGGTATTCCTGGATGGTCTTGGAAAAACGCTTCTTCATGATGGTGAATTCGGTGCCAGGGCGAGCCTGCAGCGTAGTCACCTTGATCTGGTACCCGGCATTGCTCACCGGCTGGCCGAGGCCACCGTGCAGTACCACTTCGTCGTCGGCATTGAAGACGGTGAAGTTCTGGTTGTCCTCGACCTTCAGCTTCATCGGCTTGTCGAGGTTGCTGTCCGGTACTTCCAGCTGGTCGATGACCAGCTTCTCGCCGCCCCAGGCAAAGCTGTTCAGGCCGAGCAGGGGAGAGGCGACGTCAGTTTCATTCTGCGGATCGAAACGACGCGCGACGAAGTTGCCGATCAGCGGGAAGTAGCGCGGCTTGACCTCGATATCCAGCTTGAGGTTCTCGATCGCCTTGCCGATCACGGAGCGCGACTTGAGCAGCTCGATCTCGGTCACCGCCTCGGGCATGGGCGGCGGCATGCCGGTGGACTGATCGGTCAGTCGGGTAACGCCCTTCTTCTCCATTTCGATCTGGATCATGGCGTTGGACGAATACATCGGCGTGGCCAGGATGGCATAGCCGATACCGAGCGCAGCGAAAATGCCGATTACCGACAGGAGTTGCCATTTGTAATCGATCAACATACCGAAGAGTGCGGAGAAGTTGATATCCGACTCATTCTTAACTTCGGGAGTAAAGCGAGGCATCGTGGTCATGAAATTCCTTCTTCCCTATTTGATGTATGGAAGCCAACTGTCTACACAGCGCGTCAAAAGTATTTGGACATTTTGAAACATCTCTTTAGAAAGGCGATAAGGGTCTGGTACTTCTTGATTGCTCAACCATTTCCCGATCAGAAAAACCTTACCCCTGACTTCAGGAGCAATACTTTCGACGGAGCGTGAGTGGAACTCTTCCATGGTCAAAATCAAATCCGCCTTGCGCAGCATCTCTGCATCCGCCTGGCGAGCTTTGTGGGTCGTGAAATCGATGCCGTTCTCCCGTAGTAGTACCTCCTGAGCGGTCTTCTCGATGCCGTGGCCGACCAGCGCCCTGATGCCGGCCGAGCCGACCTGGACGTCACGGCCTTCCAGGGCCTTGGCCAGTAGTGCTTCTGCGACCGGGCTACGGCAGATGTTCCCTTCGCATACAACCAATATCGACTTGATCATTCTTCAAAACCTTCCTGTTGTCCGGACAACAGGTATCGACGGCAGATAGCCCAGCAATCCCCTTGGGAGTTGCTCGCTGCCGATGTAATTAGAGTCAGGAGTCCAGGCTCCAGATCGTCGTGCTGAGCAGTGGGGCCAGCGGCCCCGGCCAGACTCAGTATGCGTTCTTATTGATGAAGCCTTTGAACAGCGTGAGGAAGATGATCTTGACGTCCCACCAGAAGGACCAGTGGTGGATATAGTCCAGATCGAACTCGACGCGTTTCTGCATCTTGTCCAGGGTGTCGGTCTCGCCGCGCCAGCCGTTGACCTGAGCCCAGCCGGTAATGCCGGGCTTCATCTTGTGGCGGAGCATGTAACCCTGCACCAGCTTGCGGTACTGCTCGTTGTGAGCGACGGCATGGGGGCGGGGACCGACGATGGACATTTCGCCGCGGAGTACATTAATGAATTGAGGCAATTCATCGAGAGACGTACGTCGTAAAAATGCACCAAACGGGGTGATGCGGGAGTCATTCTTGGTGGCCTGGGTGACCTTGGCGCCGTTTTCCATGACCTTCATGCTGCGGAATTTCCACACTTCGATCGGCTTGCCGTCCATGCCGTAGCGCTTCTGCTTGAAGAAGATCGGACCGGGCGAGGTGATCTTGATGCCGATGGCGATGGCCAGCATGGGCAGGGAGATCATGGCGAGGATGATCGAAGCCAGCACGATGTCCTCGATACGTTTGACGATATGGCTGGCGCCATCCATCGGGGTATCGAAGATGCTGATGCTGGGCAGGCCGTCCAGGCTTTCGCTGCGGGCGTGCAGCAGGTGGAACATGAAGATGTCCGGGATGATGTACACCGAAGCCGTGGTGTCGCTCAGCTCCTGGACCAGCCAGTTGATCTTGCTCTGATCGGCCATGCCCAGGGTGATGTAGACCTTGTCGACCAGGCCGGAGCGGACGTCCTGCATGAGTTGGTCGAGGCCGCCATTCAGCGCCGGGCTGGGCACGCCTTCCTCACCGGTATCCTGGTTGTCGCTATAGAAGCCGGCAATGCGCAGGCCCATCCAGGGCGCCGTGCTGATGGTGTGCGCCAGGCGCTGGGCAACCATGCCGTTGCCGGCGATGGCGACGTTGCGGGTATTGATGCCAGCCTTGCGCAGGGAATGCATGATCGAGCGCAGCAGCACGCGATAGCCGCACAGGGTGCCCAGCGTCAGACCCAGCCAGCCCTGCATCACGCCAGGCGTCAGATAGGACTGATCGAAGAAGAAGTAGTCCACCATGAACACGGTCGCGAAGGTCAGCACCCAGTAGGTGGCGATCTTGAGCAGTTCATCGGTGATGCGCTCGCCGCGCCAGGAACCATAGACGTGGTTCAGCTCGGTGAGGAAGTGGAAGATCAGCAAGGACAGGAAGATGACGACCCAATGCTCGGGACGCATGCCGGTGTCCGACGCCCAGGTGCCTGCCACGTAGGCGCTCAGCGTGATCACGGCGAGATCGAGCAGGCGGTGTGCGAGCGAGATTGCCGAGGAATTCGTATGCAAAATGCCGCGTTCTTTCAAATTCATGGTTCCATCCTTGTGCGTATACCGTGCACGAACTTTCAACTGGGCGAGGCAGCTACCAGCGTATGAAATGTTCACTATGGCGCTCTAGGACCGATGACTGACCACCGATCGCTAAATGCCATGATGGCTGTAGCGACGTTAGGACTCGGCACTGATTAAGAGGTTCACACGGTAGAAAGGCCGGACGACGCTGTCGAGTTGCCCCAAATCAGGGCAAATAGCACGCCAGTCGGTCTGCGACGGGGGGAGGGAAGTGAAGAAGGGCGGAGTGCGTCACAACGCGGGCGGACGGCTGGCACACTTCTCTCGCATCAGGGTGCGATGAGTGGCTTGCCCGGGCAGCGGGAGAGGGTAAAACGTTCCGTCGGACTTTAATGCGGGATGCGGAAGTTGTGAGCTGGTTCGCCAAACAATGAGACAGCCAGACCGGTCAGGTCGGGTGTAGGCCAGTCCCTGGCCTGAAACACGCCTCAATGGCGATGGTGGGACTGAAAACTCAGGGGGGAATTGACGGGGAGGCTGGAGATCTTGGAATGCCAGGCTGAGTTTCTCGTGTTGTCGTGCGAGAACAGCAGGAACGACCAGCTGACAAGGAGGGAGGCCACCGCAAGCCAGGGCAGCTGGGCTTGGGCGAAGACGAGGCAACCGGCAACGCCGGTCCAAACGGGCAGGTAGTAGCGCATTTTTGTTATTCCTGCTTTTTTTGCGAGATTGCAACCTAACTATTGTGCAGACTTTGTGAGAAGTCCATCACCAAAAGGTATTTTTTACACTCCTCCGCTCAGATTCCGACAAACGTGCAGGGTAGAGCGGCTGTAGGCCTATACCAAGCGGCGTTTTTCCGCGGTCAGCAGCAGGTTTCGCGGTGTCAGACTGGCGGGACAGAAGGTCCCCAACCTCACACTGTAACCTTGCTCCTGTAGGAACAGCGCCTGGTCCAGCACCAGCCAGAGCTCCAGAGGACGCCGAAACAGACCGGGCAGCAGTTCGAGATTACGAACTTCTGCCAGCCGCTGGAAGCCCCGTTGTTCCCAGAGGGGCCAGTCGATCCCGGTGGGCAGCCGCAATCCCTTGCGCCGCGCCAGTTCCGCACCGAAGGCCGAGAAGGGCTGGCGCAGCCAGTGGCTGGGCAGCGGCGGCGTATTCAGATAGGTATCGCAGCCCCTGATCTCGCGCTGCAGGAGATCGAATCCCAGCCGGCGGGCCATGGACAGGTCTCTGTCCCGCCGCACCCGCTGCCCGCCGGTGACGGTTTCACAGAGGGCCAGGCGCAGGGCTTCCCGGTCCAGCCGCAGCGCCGAGGCCTTGGCCGGCACCGACAGCGGACCATATGCCGCGGCGGCGATGCGGTCATAGCAACAGGGCGCCAGGGCCAGCTGCTGGCAGCCCCGTTCCGCGGCCACCCTGAGCAGCTGGACGTGCAGGTCGCCGCAGGCGTGCAGAGCGACGGGGGTGTCGCGACTGCCGAGCGGTGCTCCTGCAAGCGGCTGGAGCACATCGGCCTGATAATGGTGCACCGGGGTTCGAGCCCGGTGGCTGAGCCTTTCGCCCTCCTCGACGAGAGCCGCATCGACCTCCAGGCAGACGGCCGGCGCACCCTGATGGGTCAGGTGCCTGGCGAGGTGGCCCTTGCCCGCACACCAGTCGACCCAGCGCTGTACGGGTTGCTGAAAGTCCAGCGTGCGGGCGAAGGCTTCTATCTGCAGCCATTTGCGTCCGGGCACGTCGACTTCCTGCCTGCCAGGCCGATCGCGACCGGGCTGCGCCTGGCGCTCCTCGACCTGACCCAGCGCCAGCGAGGTGGCGGCCAGCGAGCGGAAGGGTTCAGGTGCTTCCAGCAGCTGGGGAGTATTATGGGCCGCCTCGGCCGCTTCCAGACTGCGGGCCCGCAGCCAGCGGGCCAGATCCGGATGGCTCGATTCCCAGGCCAGTTCGCGTTCGACGAAGGGTCTGGGCCGCCACAGGTGCTGATGCCGGGTCAGAAAGAGATCCAGGGCGGTGAAGCGGTCTAGCAAGTCGGCGGCAAGCATGATGGCATTAGGCAATGACGGGATTGGCAGGAAGGCAGGGCCTGGCCACTATTGTCACTTCGCCCAGGCAGACTTGGGTATCGAAATTTCCGGCGCCCGGCTGCGCCAGCTGAGCCTTGCTCGACGACATTCGGACCCTGGCTTCCGGTAGCTGAAGCGCGTGAGGCCGAGCGGTGACCGTGAGTCAGCTTGATGAATCGATTTATCTCAAAGCCGGACATCTGGTCGTGTCACCACTACTTGTCGCGCTAACATTGTCTGTTCGGTATATCCCAGAAGGAAAATCCTATGAAGCCAACCTCCCCGCACAAGCTGCGTCTAGCGTTCAGATCCCTGCTGAAATCGGACAGTTGCTACCACACGGCGTCCGTCTTCGATCCCATGTCGGCGCGCATCGCCAATGATCTCGGTTTCGAAATGGGCATCCTTGGCGGGTCGGTGGCTTCCCTGCAGGTGCTGGCCGCGCCGGACTTCGCCCTGATCACCCTGAGCGAGTTCGTCGAGCAGGCCACGCGCATCGGTCGGGTCGCCCGGCTGCCCATCATCGCCGACGCCGATCATGGCTACGGCAATGCGCTGAACGTGATGCGCACCATCACCGAGCTCGAACGCGCCGGGGTGGCTGCCCTGACCATCGAGGACACCGTGCTGCCGGCCGGCTATGGCCGCAAGTCCACCGACCTGGTGAGCGTCGAGGAAGGCATCGGCAAGATCAAGGGCGCGCTGGAAGCCCGTATCGACGAAGCCCTGAGCATCTTTGCCCGGACCAATGCCACCGAATTGAGCACCGCGGAAGTCATCTCCCGCACCAAGGCCTACGAGGCCGCCGGCGCGGACGGTATCTGCATGGTCGGCATCCGCGATTTCGCGCACCTGGAAGAGATCACCCAGCACCTGAGCGTGCCGGTGATGCTGGTGACCTACGGCAATCCCCAGTTGCGTGACAACGCCCGCCTGGCCAAGGCCGGGGTGCGGGTCGTGGTGAACGGGCATGCCGCCTACTTCGCGGCGATCAAGGCGACCTATGATTGTCTCAGGGAGCAGCGCGACATCACCGCGTCCGACCTGTCCGCATCGGAACTCTCCACCAAGTACTCGACACTGCAGGAGTATCGAGTCTGGGCGCGGGAATTCATGGACGTGAAAGAGTAACCATCAGGCCGTGCTCAGCGAACTCGGCTGCAGGCCCTTGCTGGGAAAGGGCGTCACGATGTCCAGATCCAGGTCGGCGGGCAGGTGCAGGGCGGCGATCCGGGCTTCGACGAAGGCGCGCATTTCCTGACGGAAGCGCTTGGTGGCGAAGCGCTCGGCATTCTGCCGGCACGCCTGCTGGCTGATCGGTGTTTCCAGGGCCTCGAACTGGCGCACGGCGGCGCATAGCGAGGCAGCGGTCTGCTCCGGATAGAAGACGCCGGTCGGCTGTTGCGTATCCAGGCCGCGCACGGTTTCCAGGACGCCACCCCGGCCATAGGCGATGACGGGGGTACCGCAGGCCTGGGCTTCGATGGGGGTGATGCCGAAATCTTCCTCGGCGGCAAAGACGAAGGCCCGCGCCCGGCGCATGTGATCCAGCAGGCAGTCGAAGTCCTGGTAGCCCAGCATGGTGACGTTGGGGCCGGCGACTTCCTTGGCCTTCTCGAATTCGGGGCCGGCGCCGATCACCACCAGCTTCTTGTCGGGCATCGAGCTGAAGGCTTCGACGATCATCGGCATGCGCTTGTAGGGCACCATGCGCGAGGCCGTGAGATAGAAGTCCTCCTTGCCGCCGCTGGGCGTGAAGCGACTGATGTCGACCGGCGGATAGATGACCTTGGCTTCGCGGCGATAGGCCTTGCTGATGCGCCGGGCGATGAAGTGGGAATTGGCGACGAAGGCGTCCACGCCAGCGGCGGTGCGCTGATCCCAGATGCGGACGTAGTGCAGGATGACGCGCGCCAGCTTGCCCTTGAGGCCACGGTCGAGACCGGCTTCCTTGAGGTACTGGTGCTGCAGGTCCCAGGCGTAGCGGATGGGCGAGTGGACGTAGCTGATGTGCAGCTGGTCCGGACCGGTCAGGACGCCCTTGGCCACCGCATGGCTGCTGGAGATGATCAGGTCGTAGCCGGACAGGTCGAGTTGCTCGATGGCGTGCGGCATCAGCGGCAGGTAGGTCTGATAGCGCTTCTTGGCCTGGGGCAGGCGCTGGATGAAGGTGGTGGTCGCCTGCTTGCCCTGCAATTGCGCCCGATCCTCGTCCGAGAGGAAGTCGATCACGCTGAACAGGTCCGCCTCCGGCCAGATGTCGAGCAGTTCGGCAAGCACGCGTTCGGCGCCAGCAAAGGTTACCAACCAATCGTGAACGATGGCGATTTTCATGTCGTCTTCCTTAAGCGTGAAATGAAATCAAGTGCTGGTGCTGATTCATGGAGTGCGGGTCTTTCTGGTCACTGCATATCCCCAGGGCAGCCGGGTGATCTCGATGCTGTCCGAAGGGCTGTCGAGCTCGTGCAACTTGATGGTTGGGCTTTGTGCAAAGACGGTGTCTGTTGCAGGCGTTTCGCAAGCAGCGGCGTTATCCGGACATTCCGCGGTCGCTGCCGCGGTGTCGTCCGAGCCGCCTTGCAGTAGGTGGCATTCAGCGACCTGAAGGACGCGCCCGGACGTTCTCGTGTCGTTGTCGAGCGTCAGGGGTACCGAGGAGCGGCTCTGGCCTGCCATGGCGTTGCTTGTCTCTTCCATGAGTTCTTGATCGCTGAATTATTGTTCTGTGGTCGTTTCAGGCGGCCCTGGCCGTGGTCTTCGAGGAGCTCGCCAGGGCGCTGTCCAGCAGGTCGGAGACCTTGCTGGCCGAGGTCTGCCAGTTGAAGCGCTGGATGTTGGCCAGGCCCTTGGCGCGGAGCGCCTCCCTGAGCGGTGCGTCCTGCAGGATGGTGCGCATCGCCTGGGTGATGCTGGCCGTCTCGTAGGGGTCGAAATAGAGGACGCTGTCCTGCAGCACTTCCGGCATGGAGGCGGTATTGGCCGAGATCACCGGGCAGCCGCAGGCCTGGGCTTCGAGGGGCGGGATGCCGAACCCCTCGTAGAGCGACGGAAAGACAAAGGCGGTGGCCTGGCGATACTGGCGCGCCAGTTCGGCATCGTCGATGCGGCCGAGCAGCTTGACCCGCGGATCCCTGGCGGCCAGGGTCGCCAGATCGCTCTGGCCGAACACGGCGTGGCTGTCGCCGACGATACGCAATTCGACCTTGAGGTCCCGCGGCAGGGCGGCGAAGGCTTCCAGCATCCGCGAGAAGTTCTTGTGGTAGCTGGGCGAGGACACCGCCAGCAGATAGGGGGTATCGGCGCTGTCGATTCGCGGCGCCAGGGTGAAGGCGTCGGCGACGGCATTGGGTACGACCGTGATCGAGTCGCTCGGGTAGCGATAGAAGCGCGAGATCTCGTCCCGGGAGAATTCACTCACGGTGATCAGGGCATTCGAGCGCTTGAGCAGCATGGGGATCAGGCAGCGGTACGAGGTGCGGAATTTCCACGAGTAACTCTCGGGAAAGCGCACGTAGTTGATGTCGTGGTGGGTGGCGATCTGGTTGGTATAGAGCAGCGGCGCCGTGCTGCACAGCGACAGCAGCAGGGGGCTGCCCTGGCTCTTCAGCCAGTTCGGCAGGTCCCATTGCTCCCAGCGCTGGCCCTGGCGGGTGCCGATGATCTCGATGTTCAGCCGCTTGGCCACGTCGGGCCTGACGACGCCGGGCGGCGCGACGAAGCGCAGGTCGGATCGCAGCTTCGCCAGCTCCAGCGAGATGCATTCCGCGAAGCGCTGGACGCCGCGAAGATCCTGGGTGATGAAGCGGGAATTGACGATGATCATGATTCTGCCCGTTGCCGTGACCTGGGGTGGATCAGTTGGAAAGCTGTGTGTGAGGTACGTGAAGCTGCTTGGCGGAGCCGTGTTGCGCCTTGCCCAGGACGTCCTCGAAGAGCGCCAGGTACTGGTCGAGCATGGTGTCCATGCTCAGCAGGTCGGCCACCGCGGTGCGACTCAGCAGACTCAGTCGCTTGCGCAGCTCGGCATCGTCATGCAGGCACTGCAGGGCGCGGCCCAGGGAGTCGCGGTCGTCAGGGTTGCAGAGCAGGCCGTTGACGCCATCGCGGACGATCTCCGGCAGGCCGCCCATGCGGCTGGCGATGACCGGCTTCTGGAAGGCGCAGGCCTCGACGGCGACCATGCCGAAGGGCTCGGCCCACAGCGACGGCGCGACGAAGACGTCGATGTTCTGGTAGAAGGCCTCGGGCTTCTGGTAGCCGACGAAGCTGACCTTTTGCGGATCGGCCATGGCCTTGAGCTGGGTTTCGTAATCCAGCTGGCCCTTGCCGGCGATGGTCAGGGTCGCGTTGAGCGACAGCCGCTGGAACTGCTCGATCAGCCAGCCCACGCCCTTGTTCTCCGACAGGGTGCCCATGTAGCCGAAGCGGACGACGCCGTCCGGACTGGGGGTCGCGGTCTCGGCATTGCTGCCGGCGATCAGGCTGGCGTTATGGATGACCTGGCGCGGAACGCCGCCGAAGTAGCCCTTGTTGACGATGGTATCCAGCAGGTAGCGACTGACGCCGACGACGGCATCCACCTTGGCGGACTGCTCGGCGTGGGGCCGGCGCAGGGCCGCGCAGCTGCCACAGAGTTTCTGGCAGCTCTGGCCCTTCTTGAACAGGGTGTTCTTCGGGCACAGCAGGTACATGTCGTGCAGCACCTGCACGATGGGGACGCCGCTGGCGCGGATCTCGTCCCAGGCCGCGACCGACCAGCCGGACAGGTTGTGGCACACCACCAGGTCCGGCTTTTCCTGTTGCAGCACCTGGCGCAGGGGCGCCCGCATCGCGCTGTTGTACTGGTCGCGAAAGTGCCAGCCGAAGCGCGCCAGCGGACCGGGGCGCTGCTGGGTCAGGGGCCAGTAGAAATTCTTCAGCCCGGCGCGATAGACGCGCACGTCGTTCACCGTCTCCTGCCGCACACCCTGCTCGGGACCGGTCACCAGCACGGCCACGTCGTGACCGCGCTGCTGGAAGCCTTCCACGCTGCGTTGCAGGATGAGCTCCGCGCCACCGCCCACATAGGGCGGATAGAAGCTGTTGAGAAAGAGCAGTTTCATAGCGGATAGCTGCGGTTTATCCCCAGCGCGCCGGTTTCGCCGTCCTGGACCGCCTGCCGGATCAGCGCCAGGCGCTGACGGCTCTTGTCGTCACGGGCGAACCACTTGAGCAGGGTGTGGAAGACGTAGCGGTTGAGGCTGTACATCGGCCGGGAGCTGGCCCAGACGTTCTTGTCGAACCAGGCCTGGTTGCGCGCGGCGTAGTAGGCACGGAAGTCCGAGCCGGCCTGCAGGTAGTTCTGGTAGACGTTGCTGGTGCCTTCCTTGATGTTCCAGGAGTGCTCCAGTTCTTCGAGTTCCGCCTCGGTGACCATGAACAGCTTTCCGCCGGCCTGGGTGATGCGATAGGTGTACTCGGTGTCGTCGGAGTAGAGCACCAGCTCGCGCAGGGGCAGGCCGATGCGCTCGTAGAGGCTGCGGTGGGCGAGCATGCCGCCATAGGGGGCGAAGGGCAGCTCGACCAGGGCTTCCGGCTGGCCACCGCGCGGACGGCCCCAGGGCAGGCGGCGCCAGATCTTGTAGGGGATGCGAGCCACGTGGAAGCCGAAGTAGCTCGAACGCGGCTGGGTGATCATCCGGGTCGGGATGCACTGGGCGATATCGGCCTGCTGGGTCGGCCGGTAGCCGAGCACGGCGACCTTGTCGCGACCGTGGATGGCGCCGAGTTCGTCGAGGCGACGGTGCAGCACGTCGAGGGCATCGCCCAGGGGCGCGTTGTCGTCGTCCATCATCCAGATATGGGTGGTATCGGTGGCCAGGGCGGCTTCCAGGGCCACGGCATAACCGTTGGCGGAACCGGTGTTCTCGCTCAGGTTGATCACCTTGACCTGACCGGGCCAGCGGGTTTCGAGGCTATCCAGCGACACCGTGGCCGCATTGCTCACCACGACGACCTGGTGAATGGTGCGTTCGGCCAGGGCGCGGGTGACCAGCTGCTCCAGATAGCCGAGGCGATTGCCGTAGGTGACGGTAACGACCGTGGTCTTGCATTGCATGAACAAATTCCTCCAAAGGGCCTTACAGTTCTTGGTCAGGCGCGCAGCCGCTGGTTGACGGTGGCGACTGCCGACAGTTGATCAAGAGCGACGCTGACCCGTTGTTCGCGTTGCAGGATGCGCAGCAGGATGATGGCCCGCTCGTTGCCATCGGCACTCAGGAACACGGCGTCCATTTCCAGCTCCTGGCTGTACTGCACCCGCACGGTCTCACCGGGCTGATGGCTGGGTGCAGGTTCCGCCAGCGCGGCGAGGCGCTGGCGGATGTCGTCGATGATGCCTTCGCTCACGGCCGTCGGCTGGGTGCCGAAACTGACGATCCGATTGACGCCGCGCGTCGAGCGGATGGGGTACCAGTTGTCGTTCACGTCGTTGAGCTGAATGAACAGATACCCCGGGAACAGCGACTCGCTGCCGCTCGCGCGACTTCTGCCGGAGGCCTTGCGCTCGCGCTGGGGCCGGAAGCAGACGTAACCCTGTCTGCTCAGGTTTTCTTCGGCGCGGACTTCCTGATTGGGCTTGGTCTGCACCAGATACCAGTGACCGGCGGGATGGGCGAGCGTCATGGGCGAGTTCCTTCTCTAGGGGCAGTCAGGTGCGGCGGAGCGACGTATCAGGTACGGGGGCCGTATTCGTAGTAGCCGTAGACGCCATCGTCTTCCATGGACGTCGAGGCCTTGCGCTGCACGCCGTTGAGGATGGCGCCCTTGATGGTGATGCCGTTCTGGGCGAAGCGACGACGGGAGTTCTCCACCGCCTTGAGGGTGCTCTGACCGAAACGGGTGACCAGCAGGGTGGTGCCGGCGAGGCGACCCACCAGGGCGGCATCGGTCACCGCCAGGATCGGCGGGGTATCGATGATCACCAGGTCGTAGAGGCTGCCCACTTCGTCCAGCAGACGGGAGAAGTTGGCGTGCATCAGCAGCTCCGAGGGGTTCGGCGCGGCCTGGCCACAGCTGATGATGTCCAGTTGGGCGATACCGCTCGGCACGATGGTTTCACGCAGCTTGCTGCGACCGGTCAGCAGTTCGGACAGGCCGGCTTGCGGTTGCAGGCCGAACACGCGATGCAGATAGCCCTTGCGCATGTCGGCGTCGATCAGCAGCACGCGCTGACCCGACTGGGCGACCACGGTGGCGAGGTTGCTGGAGACGAAGGATTTGCCGACGCCCGGGGTCGGGCTGGAAATCATGATCACCCGGTTCTTGGCTTCCAGCATGGCGAAGTGCAGGCTGGATCTCAGGCTGCGCAGGGATTCCACCGCCAGGTTGGCCGGTTGCACCACGCTCAGCAGGTTGGGTTCGCCGGTACGGGTCTTCTTCTTCAGGCGACGATTCAGGCGCTCCTGGTCCTTGGTGAAGGGCAGGGTGGAATAGACCGGCAGGCCGATCTGTTCGACGGTGTCGGGATTCTCGATGCCCTTCTGGAAGGCCTGGCGGACGAAGACCACCACCACGGAGGTCACCAGACCCAGCAGCAGCGACAGGATCAGCGCGATCTTGCGATTGGTGGCCGGCTCGTCGAGGTTGACGTCGGCGTTGTCGACCAGGCGCACGTTGCCGATGGTGCCGGCGCGGATGATGTCCTGTTCCTGGGCCTGGTTCAGCAGCAGCTGATAGGTCTGGTTGGTGACCTTCATGTCGCGGTTCAGGCGCAGCAGTTCCTGCTGGGTGCTGGGCAGGGCTTCCACCTTGCGCTGCAGGCTGCGTTTTTCCACTTCCAGCTGGGCGAGCTGGTTCAGCAGGGTCTTGTAGCTGGGGTGATCGCGGGTATAGAGGCGATCGTATTCGGCCTGCTTGAGCTTGAGCTGGGAGATGGAGGTGTCGAGGGTGACAATCTTGTCCAGGACGGCCTTGGTTTCCAGGCTGATGTCCACGGAGCGGCTGTTGGTCTGATAGCTGTTCAGGGCCGCTTCGGCGCTTTCCAGATCCTTGCGCACCGCCGGCAGCTGGCCGCGCAGGAAGTCCAGGCGCTGGGCGGCTTCCGCCGAGCTGCGCTCGACGTTCTGCATGACGTACAGGCGGCTGATCTCGGACAGGACGCTCTTGGCCAGGTCGGGATTCTCGTCCGCCAGGGACAGGTAGATGATCCCCGACTCCTTGCCGGCTTCGCTGGTCTTGATGCGATTCTGATAGAGCTGCGCGGTGGTGATGACGCGATTGCGGGTCACCTTGAATTCGGTGCCGGGGCGCGCGGTCAGGGTCTTGATCTGCATGCGATAGCCGTTACCGGCGGCCATCTGGCCGACCTGGCCGTCGAGCAACGGCTGCTTGTCCTTGTCCAGCAGGCGATAGCGACCGTTGCTGCCGGCGACCACCGTCAGGGTCTCGCCGTACATGTCGTCCGGGACGTCGAACTGGAAGACGTCGATCTGCTCGCCGCCCCAGGCGAAGCCGCGCAGTTGCGGCCAGCTGTCCGCCAGCTGACCTGGCTTCTCGGCTTCGTAGTGGCGCCACAGGTAGTGGCCGATCAGCGGGAAGAAGCGCGGCTTGGCCTCGATGTCCAGGCGCAGGTTTTCCACGGTCTTGGTCAGCACCGCGCGCGACTTCAGCAGCTCGATCTCGGCCACGGCCGGCGAGGCCGAATTGGGTCGCACCACGGTCTCGGCAACCGCCGTGAGCGCATTCTTCTTGGGTTCGATCTGGATCATCGCCCCGGCGACGTACTGCGGGGTGGACAGCACGGCGTAGGCGATGCCCACGGCCAGAAAGCCTGCGGTGATGCCCGCGATCAGCTTCTTGTGGTCAAGAAGCGTGAGGGCCATCGTCTTGAGATCCAGATGTTGTTCTTCGTGTTGTTCGAACGAAGAGCGCTGCATGACGGTCATTGGGGTCCCTTCCTTTTAGCTGGATACCTGGCAGCCGGAAAACTGCTCTGTGTAAGTTCAGTAGGTGACGCGTTTGGGGGCGAAGCGTCGGCCGATGTTGAGGGTGATGTTGCTTACCGCCCGCAGAAGCGCCTTGACCTTCTGCGTCGGTGGAATCGAGGACAGCGAAAGACTCAGGACCTGGCGCAGGAAAAAGACATGCAGGTCGCGCTCGCCCAGCCGGTAGTAGTAGTTGGCCAGGCAGTACTGGGTGTGGAGATCCATCTGCAGGCGCTTCTGGCTGGCACGCATGGAAAAGATCCCGCCCTCGTGCACGCGGTAGGCGGCGGGGCGGATCTCGTCCATGAACTTGCCCTTGCCGTGGGCACCGAGCAGCGACCACCAGACGATGTCCATGAGCGCAGCGGTTTCCAGCTCCGGCGGCAGTTCCCGCAGGACATTGCGGAAGCAGGCGGTCAGGGTGGACAGCGGCAGGGCCTTCTTCAGGTCGGTTTCGCTGCGGTCGTAGTGATCCTGGCCACCGAACCGCTGCGGATTGACGATCCCCTTGCTGTTGAAGGCATAGGACGCATGGAAGGTCAGGGCGTAGTCCCGGTTGTTCTCCAGGAAGTCCACCTGCAGCTGCAGCTTGCGCGGATCGTTCCAGTAGTCGTCGCCTTCGCAGTAGGCGATGTAGTCGCCGCGGGCGTGCTGGAACACCGGCATGCCATAGGGTTTGCCCTGGCTGTACTGGTTTTCCTTTTGCAGGATCAGGCGGATCAGCCGGGGATAGCGACTCTCGTAGTCCTTGAGAATTTCCCGGGTGCCATCGGTCGAGGCGTCGTCGTTGACGATGATCTCGAAAGGAAAATCGGTCTGCTGGCGCAGGAAGCCGTCGATGGCCTGGCCGATGTACTCGCGATGGTTGAAGGTCAGGCAGACGATGCTGGCGACCGGCCGACTGCAATTCGTCGGCCAGTTCTTCATGATCTCTGCTTCGGTCCGAGCGTCCATGTCAGATACCTGCTTTGTAGAGTTGGGAAAACAGGCGCGAGCGGGTCTGTTTCGGAGAACAGAGCACGTAGCTCAGCGCCATCAGCACCAGGGTCAGGCCACCGCCCAGGGCGAGGGTGGCCAGGATGGCGAACCGCTCCTGCGGTTGAATCTCTTGGTACAGCAGCTTGCTCAGGCCCACGCCGAGGGCGGTCACCACCACGGCCACCAGCAGGTCCTGGTTCCAGTAGCGCTGCAGATTCGGCGCGAAGCGGCCGTGGACGATCATCGGCCAGATCACGAAGGGGATCAGGCGCATGAAGAACCAGGCCAGCGCTGCGCCATAGACGCCGTAGTGCAGGACCACCAGGATCACGATGGGCACCGAGATGGCCGCGGATACCAGGCTGTACCAGACGTGCAGGCGCAACTTGCCGTAGGCGTACTGCAGATAGAACTGGAACTGGCTCAGGGCGAGCAGCGCCGAGCCCAGGGCGTACCAGAACAGGATCGGCTCGCTCCAGTGGGCGGAGACCTTGTCGCCGGTCCAGGCAAAGACCAGCGCCTCGCCATGGAAGGCCACCATGGCCGCCAGCGGCAGCAGGATGGCGAAGGCGAAGCGCGCCGCGTTGCGATAGAGCCGTTCCAGTTCGAGCGGTTTGTCCTGGGACACCAGCACCGTCATGCGCGGCAGCAGGGCCTGTACCAGCGGGTTGGTCAGGGTGACGATGCCGGTGGAGATCAGCGCCACCAGGCTGAAGTAGCCGTACTCGGCCAGGGGCAGCGCCTTGGACAGCACCAGCTTGTCGAGCTGGGTCAGGGCGATCCACAGGATCGAGGTGAAGGACATGCTCAGGGCGAAGGGCACGATGGGCTTGACCCGCTGCCAGTCGAAGCCGCTCCACCAGGTGGGGTTGGGCAGCAGCCGATAGGCCTTGAGCGCATAGACCAGCATCTCGAACACGGCGACGAAGGCCTGGAACACGAAGAAGTCCAGCGGCTCCTGGGAAATCCACATCACCAGGATCAGGCCGCCGAAGTAGCGGACGGTGGCGATCAGCACATTGACCAGATTCAGCCAGCCGTGCAGCTCGACCCCCTGGACGCCGCTCTTGTACAGCGTCGACAGCAGGCGGAAGGCGATCATCAGCCCCATCAGGCCGATGCAGTGGGCCACGGTCTCGGTGGGCAGCCCCTGGACGTTGAGCCAGTGACCCGCCATCCACTCCGAGTTCAGCTCGATGGCGACAAAGGCCAGGGTCGCCAGGGGGATGAAGATGAATTCCAGCGAGCGCAGCAGCTGGCCGCGGGTGCGCCCGGCGCCGGTCTGGCCACGGCCATGGGCGACATCGCGCACCAGGGACGCGGAAATGCCGACGTCGAGGAGTTGCAGCCAGGTCTGCAGCACGGCGAAGAAGCCGATCAGACCATAGGTTTCGGCACCCAGATGACCGAGATACATCGGCTGGATCAAGATGCCGATCAGCAGCGCATAGGCTTGGCCGGCATAGTTGATCAGGGTGTTGCGCAACACCGACACTTTCGCGGGACTGGTCATGGGAGATAGCGGGCCAGGGTCAAGTTAGAGCAGGAGAGGAGTCGCCGGGAAAATCCCAGCTCGGCAGCAGCTGTGCCGGGGTGATGAGTGCCCGCAGGGATTCCATGCTGGTCTTTTTCTGCTGCGCGAGGAGCAGGGTGTCGATCAGCAGGTCCTGGGTCGCCTGCGGCAGGTCCGGGTAGAGCGGCACGCAGAGGATGCGGTGACTCAGCTTGCGCGAGACCGGCTTGATCGCCTGGGGCTGCAGGTAATCCAGGGTTTCCAGCGACGGATAGAAGTAGCGGCGCGGATTGATGCCGACGGCGTTCAGCGCCTTCTTGGTATCCAGCAGACTCGGCTCGTCGCGCAGGGCCACCGGGAAGTAGCTGTAGTTCAGCTGGGTGCCGTAGGTGGGCCGCTGCAGGTCGAAGGCGCCTTGCAGGCGTCTCTCATAGTGCTGACCGATGACGGCGCGGCGGGCCAGGATGTCTTCCAGCTCGTCGAGGATGCACAGCCCCATGGCCGCGGAGACCTCGTTGAGCTTGGCGTTGATGCCCACGCCTTCTATGCGCTCGGCATCGACGATGCCGAAGTTGATCATGCGGCGGACGCGCTCGGCGAGCTCGTCGTCTTCGGTGATGATCGCGCCGCCTTCGATGGTGTGGAACAGCTTGGTGGCGTGGAAGCTGACGGTGGTGATGTCGCCCCACTGCAGGACCGAGCGGCCTTCGAACAGGGTGCCGAAGGCATGGGCGCCGTCGTAGACGACCTTCAGGCCGTGGCGGTTGGCGACCTGCTGCAGGCCGCGCACATCGCAGGGATTGCCGAACACGTGGGTGGCGACGATGGCCGAGGTGTCGTGCTCGATGGCGGCTTCGACGTTGGCCGGATCCAGGTTCCAGGTTTCCGGATGGATGTCGGCGAACACCGGCCGGATCCCTTCCCAGTGCAGGGTGCTGGTGGTGGCGACGAAGCTGAACGGCGTGGTGATGGCGCTGCCGGTCAGGCCCAGGGCGCGGTAGGCGACCTGCAGGGCCAGGGTACCGTTGTTGACCAGGATGATGTTTCTGACGCCCAGGTAGTCGCGCAGACGCTCTTCGAGCTGAGCGTGCAGAGGGCCCTGGTTGGTGATCCAGTTGTTGGCGTAGATCTTGTCGATATACGCCTTGAAGCGTTCCTTATCGCCAAGGTAGGGCTTGGTCACATTGATCATGATCCGGTACCTGCTTATCGAGTCCTTGATACGTGTCGGTTCGGTCAAGCGTGTTCGGCGACCGGACTGGCCGGTTGCCGGAAGGCGGCGCCGGGCTTGTCCAGACGTTCCAGAACCGACTCCAGGGCCTCGCGACTGGCATCGTTGTGGAACTGCCAGACCCCGTAGATGCGTCCGGAAAAGGACGCCTCGCTCCCCAGGCGGGGATCCACTGCCAATCCCGAGCCCAGGCCGAACAGGTGCAGGCCCTTGAGGCGCTGGCCGTGCTGGTCCAGTGGGCTGCCGGCGGCATCGGAGTCCAGACCGCCGCGCAGGGTGCGCAGGGTCAGCGGACGGCCGTCCTGGCAGCGCAGCTCGGGCACGACGGGCTGGTAACCCATGCCCTGCACCAGCAGGGCGGCGCTGTCGAACAGCGTCTGGGCGTTGGCCAGTTGTTCGGCGCTGCCATCCAGTTGCAGCGTCTTGACCTTGACCGGGGTACCGCCGATGCCCTGACCGGCAAGGACCTGGCGGCCGATCTCATGGGCGCGGTAGCGCAGTCCGCCGGAGCGGTTGACCCGCTTGGAGATGGGGCAGATGTCCTGCAGCGGGTCGAAGGGGTAGCCGGCGGCCAGGGCTTCGGCGGCGGTCTCGTAGAACAGCCGGATCGGTGAGCGATGGACCAGGGTCAGTTCGCGCAGACCATCGTGGTGCAGGGCGCTGGCCAGGTTGTCGAGGGCGGAGAAGGCGCTGTGAGAACCCCCGACCACGCAGATCGGACCGCCATCCTTGAGGCGGGCTCGATAGCGCTGGCGCAGGGCTTCGGGTTGCAGGCGCAGCAGATTGTCGGAGCTGTCGATCGAGGCGCTCTGGGGCAGTTGCAGGCCCATGGCCTGGATGCTTTCCTCGAAGCTGTGGCGGGTCTGCTTGCCGCCCAGGTTCAGCACCAGGCTGGAGGTGCGGACGCGGCGGATGGCGCCGGCCTGTTCCAGCCAGACGACATAGCTCGAACCTTCGCAGGTCACTTCGGTGATGCGGGTCTGGCGCCAGGTGGGGATGCCGTACTGGCGTTCGAGCCAGGGCAGGACCAGGCCGGCGGCCTGCTGGAAGAGCTGGCCGACGATGGGCAGCGCCGGTGCTTCCTGGGAATTCAGCTTGAGGTGGCGAAAGGTCGGGGATGCTTGCAGCGGGGCCAGGATGGGCGCCAGCAGCGGATCGCGCAGGCAGTCCAGAAAGACGTCGCTCACCGAGTTGGCGATGATCTGATAGTCACCCAGCTTGCCGGCACCGAGTTCGGTCCCGGCATCGACGATGATGGTGCCGGCCTGGGCAAGTTGCTCCAGAGCACCGCGCTTGATGGCATTGAACAGGAATCCCAGGCCTGCCGGACCGGCACCGCCAATTAGACATCCTAATGTCGATTCCGATAGATCATTCCTTGCCATCGGGGCATCCTCTCTGTGCGCCTTCAAGGCGCAATTAACGTGATTGAAACTGGCTTTCACAGTGCCCGGCAGTCAGCAAAAAATGCAGCGGATCGTTTTAATCTTTATTGACTTAATGACCGTCTGATGAATGTCGGTCAGTACCTGTTTTAACCCTTGCCAATAATTAATCCGCCCGTGTCGGCAGCAGAAGTAAGAGAACTTGCTCGAAGCTGTCTGCCAAGCACTTTCCAAACTAAACCGGGCCAGGCCGTCGATGACGGGGGCAGGCCGAAGTTGGCCTGGCTGAGCCACTTGCCGGCCTGCTGTGGGCAGGGTTGAAGTTGCCTGGGTAAAAAGAATTAAGTCCCGCTCGGGTGACATCCCTGTAGTCCTGCAGGTGCTCGCTGGCACGGTGATCGTCCCCTTCTGTCCAGCACCGGGCATGGCTACCGCACAGGTTTGCCGTGACTTGGGTGGTAACCAGTCCGGTTGGGACATGGCTACCGCACGGGTTTGCACCTGGACGGGATGAACAGAGGGTTATTTACCGATATCAAGACCTGAAAATGTTTGAGCAGGAACTTGAGAAGCTATCGGCGAGACGCAGAGGAGGAGGGAGGTAATGCTGTCTTCCCTGACCTGAACGGCGGCTG